>JAESGR010001207.1_pt1 | contig 10118 bp, 14 predicted proteins | sample 9269771 | NCBI WGS metagenome assembly JAESGR01 (sample SAMN15739572, study PRJNA653492) | algae metagenome | isolation source: Chroococcus sp. CMT-3BRIN-NPC107 and co-occurring heterotrophs from well... | place: USA: Clark Mountains Wilderness, California | collected 2010-04-18
GTCACCTCCATTTTCACTCTTGTCCCTTCAATGCTCAACAATTGAACGCCCATACCCAGCCCCCTTTTTCTTTTCAGACAGTGTATTATCACTACCTAAATTCTATCATATCGAGGTCGCACCCGTGTTGCAAAAACTTTATGAGGACAGAAAACCTCTGTGGTAGGAGTTTGAATTATGCAACTACTCCTCTGGTTTGATTGATGAAGATAATCCGCTCTTTGATAGCTCCTTTGGAAATTCCTAAACCTTGCCCTCTTCTCATCATGTTCATAATTTCACATCCTCTAACGGTTCGCCGTGCCGTATTAAATGAGCCAAATCCCATCCCCGGTTTAACTAATCGTTTTAGCCAAGGGTGATCTTGCTCTACTATATTATTAAGATATTTTTTCTGTCGTAATTTCACTTCTTTGGGCAACTTTTTTTCTGCGATGAGTTCTTTGATTGCTTTTGGATAAGCAGGGTTCTTGCCCTTAGTGATGACTCGTGGGGTCTGAGTATGAATGGCTTTCAATGTCTTGCGAAAAAACCTTTTCGCTGCTAAAGCATCCCGCTGCGCTGTCAGGAGGAAGTCCAAAGTGTTTTCCTGAGAATCAACAGCACAGTACAAATATTTCTGCTTGCCTTTGACTAAAATGTACGTTTCATCTACCCGCCACGAGTCATTGGTTAGGCGCAAGTGTGGTCTAAAACGCTGATCTATTTCCGGGCTATATTCCTGTACCCAACGAAACACAGTGGTGTAATGTATGTCCAATCCCCGCTCGTTCACCATCTCTGTTACTTGTCGGTAGGATAGGGGATAGCTCAGATACCATCGGACGCAACGCAGGATGATTTCGGCTTGATAGTGCCGCTACTTGAAAGGAGATTGAGAATTCATTAGAGGCAGGCAGAATCATTTTCTCTAGTGGAATCATTTTGCCCTACCATTTTTTGCAACACAACCCCCCAAACCACCTGACCCTGCACTTGTAGAAGCTGCTGTGCGCGATGCTGAAGAGAAACTTGAGGATTTCTCGCCTCCAGAAATACTTGATGCTGCTTCTCAAGTCCACCTCTAACTTGAGAGAAAAAATGACAGAGAGATAGAAAATCTGGCGTTGCTGAATGCAAGTGTGAGAGAATGACTTTCCGTGATTTCAACACCAATCTAAAGATGTTGCAATGCAATGTCTCGTTGCTAAAATTCATATGTCCCTCATTTGTCACTTTCGGAACATTAAAATCTGGAACCGTTTGTGAATAAGGATTTGGCAAAGTTGACCTAAGTGAGTTCATTTGTTGTGTAATTAAGCTTGAAAGCCTTATATTACAAGCTTGCTCAAGTCTTGGTTTATTTTGTTCTTACCCAGAGTGACAAATGAGGGTTATTGATAGCTTGATTAAACGTTTTGACGAAGCTAAGAACTTAGATGAGCAACAAGTTCACCTAGCTGTTGCTTCATGAAAGTTGGTAGCGATCGTGCTTTGTGCCAGTTGAAATACTGGAATGCTAGAACATCTGTTTCATAAATAGCTCGGCACAATAAGGAAAAAAATTTTGCAGTTTCCAGTCGTTGGACCTGGTTGCTACAAATACAGTGCAAATCAAGGAGGGACAAACGATGTTTCAAAAACTCATATTAGCCGTGACTATGACATTCACCCTCAACTTATTACTAGAAATACGCCCACCTGTACTTGCTCAAGCTGACCTCATTACTAAAGGTGATGTAGCACAAATATTAAAGAGCCGAATAATTTGTCTACTATCTGTATCAGATAAATAAAAAGTAAAGAATATCTAAACCAATGGCGCACCCCATAGATACCAATTTCCCTTGTTAAACGGCGCTCTCCACCTTTCGATTAGTCCCAACTCCATCTGCTGCCTTGCTCTTGCCACCGCAGGTACATCCCACCAGAACGCCATATTGACTGCACAGGATAGCCCATACTGGTAATGTAGACTTTGGTACTTGTCTAAATACCTTTTGCAGTCATGAGTCCCTTTCCATCGTTCGTTGCTGTTCAAGATAGCATTGAGCAAAAGCTACAATATTGCTATTGATTAGCCACCCAGTGAAAGATGAGCAAGCTTGAGAAAAGACAGCATTGGATGCTAGACGAAGTGAAGAACGCAGGTAGAGAAAATCTCGATGCTAAGCACGCATCTCAATACGACGTTAAGGAAGATGCTAGTGTCACCGAAGAGCTAGTGCTTATGAAAAGGCTTGGACTTAACGAGCAATCGGAATTGGTAGATATTGGCGCAGGCACTGGACAGTTTACACTTGCTGTTGCTTCAGTATGTGCGCGAGTAGTTGCAGTTGATGTTTCGCCTATAATGTTAGACGTGCTAAAGGCGAAGATTAGTGCGTCTGCTCTACCAAACGTTGAGGTTGTCCAGTCTGGCTTTCTCACCTACGAACACCAAGGGAGGCAAGCTGATTTCGTGTATTCTCGCTATGCGCTCCATCACCTTCCTGATTTTTGGAAGGCGTTGGCTCTTCAACGACTTCGACATATTGTTCGCACGGGAGGTGTCCTCCGCTTATCGGATGTCGTCTACAACTTTGACCCGTCAGAAGTAAAGAATCGCCTTGATGCGTGGTGCGCTACGCTCAACAATAATTCAGAAGATGGCTGGACTCGCGCTGATATCGAAGAACACATCCGAGATGAGCATTCAACCTTTTCTTGGCTTCTGGAGCCGATGATAGAGCGTAGTAGTTTTAAAATTGAGGATGTTATGTACTCACCGGATGGCATTTTTGCCAAGTATATTGCTCGTGCAGTCTAGATACATTGGAGCAATGGTTTGAGGATTGAACTCCTGGTGAATTACACCTGGAAGATTCGCACATTAGGCAATCGCTTTCCAGTTTTGGAAGCTAAGACTATTGGCAAAATCCTATCCACAGCCAATAAGGACGATCGCACCTATTGAGCCATTTTTCTCTCATTATTCAGATTTCGACGCTTGCTGGGCATATTCTTTTACCAGTTCTGCATAGTCTTCGTACTCTGGTACTGTCTCGAAACTGCGAACTGCAAGAGTTGTCACCCAAGGTAGCTTTTCCTTCGTCCAAGTTTCGATGAAAGGCGCAAACCATGATGCGTCTTCTAGCATTGTCAGACGAACATTGACGAATTCTTCTATTCCTTCCGGTCGAGTAAACATCCAACTTTTGCAGTATGGACAGAAATAATGTTGCGTTGCGCCGTGCAAGCCACCAATGGTCGGATCACCTTTCAGGATTGAGAATCCACCACTTGGAACTGCAATACTTAAAGAAAAAGCGCTGGCAGTCATTCGCTGGCATCCTGTACAGTGGCAAGCCATTGTCAGCAGAGGCGGAACACTTACCTTAAACCGTACTTGTCCGCAACGGCAGTAGCTTCCCATGGCAAACTCCAGTCGTTCATAATATTTTTCTCCGTTCTCTATCCATAATACTGCGCGGCTCTTTAGAAGTAGTAAATATTTTACTCTTACCTACTTTTGGCGATCGCCTTTGGGTTAGGTGTCCTATCCGCGATAGTCTCTCCCTTGACTGTCCGAGGCATCACTTCCCCTCGGCTAAGTTTTCGGCACAATGCTGTTGATCTACCATCGTAGTCTGGGTCAAGCAAGCGATCGCCCGCTATAAACACATCTGCTGGAATATCTAGCTTCACGCCCCATTCCGAAAAAGGCAGAGTTGCCCAAGTAGTGACAAACTTAGGAATACTTGTCGGTCACTCTGCTCTGGGTACATCGCGCAATGCACAGGTGAGGAGCAATTGGTTGAAACCGCATAGTAGAGTATTGGGGTAGGGAAATGGGTCTTTTTCACCTGCCACTACTCTCTCCATGTAGGGTATCAACCCATGAGCGAGTAGTGAAAGCATTTCCAAATCGTCTAATTTTGTCGGGTCGCTAGCCATGTCTATTGTCAAGTTAAATTATTACTGATGTATAACCTTAACCGAAGACGAGCCGAGCGTCATTAGCTAATCTTCATCCTTACTAATCGCTTGCAAATAAACGCGATTCTGCTGCCTACTTCAGCGCTCCCTTGGCAAGTACAGCAGTAAACTTTGTCGCTTTTAATGCCCATCCGTTCTTTTCTATACGACTGGTCTACCCCTTTGCGCGTAATGCTCGTACTAAACTCGTGGTGAAAGCGGTGCAGTTGGGGGTCTTTTACTTGGGTAATCGCTCCTAATGCTCCAGTCCTTCCCCTAGCCACTCCGCTATTTTCTATTGTTCATACGGGGAAAACTCATGATGTTGTTGCCTGCCAAATAGCTTGATGTTGCCAATTTTGAGGAAAGCCCATTGCATCTACTGGAATTGAATACTTAGCAATTAACTCTCTGAAGCGTGATCTCCAACTGTAGCTTGGCGCAATCTTATCCGCGAAAAAAATGATAATTACTAACGTGTTGTAAAGCTTGCGCGAATTAGGTACTCAATACTGTTCGGTTAAGGTTTGTAATTGCCAATGTTCTGGACAAAACCACGAGAATAGTAGCCTTTCAGCATCTGACAAGTCTCAGTTTTTAGTTATCCGAACCGTATTGATTAGGTACTAACTGAATAAGTTTTCTAATTTTTGGATCTCTTGGTAAAACCGGAGTGATAGTAAACTCACGATTCCACAACCGTGAATGATGAGCGCAAGTATTACGCACTAATGAGAGGTGTTTAAGCCAAGACTCTAACACCACTTCGTTCAAGTTATAAGAACGTGCGATCACATTACGGGTCTGCTGAGGTTTCAAACTACTATACCATCGAGAAAGTAGTCCCAGAGACATAACTTCACACGCTGCCCAAACAGGTGGAAGCGGTTCACTGTAGGTATTTTTTAGATGGTTAATAAAACTTTCGTCTGAGCGATTAACTTCTTTGGTAAGGTCGTCAATGTTACGCTGCCACTGACGGCGATCAAATAGTTGGCAATCGAGATGAGCATGAGAACCATGTAGATAGCCGACTTGATAAGCCCACTGGGAGCGTACTGAAACCTCTATGCGCTCAATGCTATCAAGAACTAGCAACCGGAGTTCTCGATCGAAGTTGTAGAAATTTAGTACGTCATCAAAACAAGTCCCAAGCTTAAATTCGTGAGTTGTAGCATTCACTTGAAAAGGTAGCCAGTAAGCGCTGAGGCGGTAATAATTGATATGCTGTAGGCATAACTCAGCTTTAGCAACATCTCCAATGCTCATGCCTCTTTTCTGTAGCAATGCTACCTGCTGCGCGTACGTAGTAGCTGGTTTGTCAAAGGGTCGCGTCATCTTTTGACCCTACAAATAGAGTAACCCGCCAGTTTGAGGATGCGCTTGCGCGTATAGCCTTGGCAGGTTTTGTTATTACTAGCTTCCCATATACTCCTACATAATGTCAATCTTTTCATACAAGAAAATTTGTGTCAAAATCATAATCGCACATACGGCGTATGCAGCAAACTCGCTGCCCTGCGTTTAGCTTCTTCTCCCCGTCTGTCATACCGCGCACTGGTCACGGGACTTGCATGATTGCAGGCTTTTTCAATTTTGATTGAATGTTTTTAAGAATCCAGATACAAACTAGAACTATCGGTTGGTCGTGCGTGAAGATAGCGCCCAGTTGTAGCAATGTTTGCATGACCCAAAGTTTCTTTGACTAAGTGAAGCAGAGCGCCGCGATTCATTGCACAACTTGCATGAGCATGACGCAGCCAGTACAGTGATACAGCGTCAGCTATAGTCTCCTCCAATCCTGGCACTCTTTTTGCCGCAGCTTTGACAATGCGATTGATTTGCATCTCCTTCAGATGCCCCTTTTTTTTGCGGCTAGTAAATACTGGCTCACCAATTGCTGCATCACCCCGTATTGATTGCAATTCCTGCCAAAGTGATGCGGGTAACTTAATTGCCCGTGTTCTACCACCTTTCCCGTAGACCAATACCTGTCCCCTGACATCTCTTGATTGCAGAGAGAACCACTGCAACTGCGTCACCTCTGACACCCTTAGCCCTGCAATATACAGTAGCTTCAATACGGTTCGGATAACTAAAAACTGAGACTTGTCAGATGCTGAAAGGCTACTATTCTCGTGGTTTTGTCCAGAACATTGGCAATTACAAACCTTAACCGAACAGTATTGACAGTAGCTTCAGCAACGCTCGGTTGCGCTGATTTAGTTCTAACCCAATCATTGTTTGTACTACCCATTCTGGTAAAATCCGCTCTGCCAAAGAGTCTTTCATCTTGGGAAGACTTACCGCTCTGGCTGGGTAACTTTCAATAGCCTAGTTTTTTGGTGAGCAAAGGTAAACAGCGATTTGATGGCAGCGATCGCTCGTGCAGTGGAAGAAACCGCAAGCTTACTTTGATGCAATGCAGTGGAATAGCCTTGGACATCAGCCGAGGTTATTGACAAGCGCTTAGGATCACATCTCCTTCCTACAAAGAACTCGTGGCGAATTGACGAAACGTACATTTTAGTCAAAGGCAAGCAGAAATATTTGTACCGAGCCGTTGATTTAGTGGGCAATACCCTAGACTTTCTCTTGACTGCAAAGCGAACTGAGAAAGCAGCAAAGTGCTTTTTCCGTAAGACTTTAAGAGCAATTCATACTTGGCGTTCTTCCTATAAACCCTCGAAACCGAGGATTAAGGAATTTAATAACGAATGGTAGTTCACCTTTGAATTAGCACATAACTAATAAGAGCTATTGATTCTCAAGGCTTGCTGACTGATAACTCTGAATATGTTCTAGCAAATCGGCTTCCGCCTTGAACCATTCCCCAGCTAATCGGCTCGATCTAAATTGCAGATGCAACGATTTTCTAGTTCTTCAGCTTCTTTCCCGCTATTAACTTGAACTGAACAGATTAGCTTCAATCGAGCCGGACTTGAAGTTTGTAAAGCCTTCATTCGTTTGCCTACGTCCCTAGCCCGACCGATCTTAATAGCCTTGCTCTCGACATTTAGAATGAAATAAACAAAATGAGCCTGATGTGCTGACTTCTCTCCACCGAACGAGTATACTCTGTTTCCTGGCGTAATAATTTTTGTGCCTTCCGGTGTCCAACTCTCGATCCAGTCGCAAACCGCTTTATTGGTTAAAGACTTCTGTGCCTTAACAATTAGAAGCTCTCCATCAATATTAAGAGTAAACAGTTTTCCCCCTGCTTTTCCTCTAGATGGAGGAGAAATAAAGCTTTCGTAGTCAATATCTACCTCGACCACATCCAAGTGTTCGTTGTACTTCCGCCTCAACTTGGTAACTCGTCTAGTTTGAGGGTACTCTGCCTTTGCCCCAAAGCGCTTAGAATCTTCTAGATCTAGTTCCACCCATCCCCATCCTTGAGCAGGGTCATTGAGATATTTGTCGATAAAAAAAACTTCTCGAAGCCTTCTAACCATTATTTAACCAACCTTTTTATAAGTTGAAGTTTTTGATAATTGCCACCGGATAATCAGGGTTCTCAGGATTTGGTATCAGGCGTTGATTTTTGCAATCTGGCAGCAAGTCAAGCAATTTTAACACAACTTGACCCAGCAATATTTCGTCTCCAACTACTAGCGCTTCTACAGTTGTTATGCGGTCTTGACAGACAATTTTTACGGGTTCTGGAACTCCAATCGGCTCTTCAAACCCATTAGCATATCTAGCAATTTGTTGACCCCGAATTCGCAATCCTAGTTAGTCAACTACACTTGCTGGAATTACTAAAGTCAACGCACCTGTATCTACTAAAGCAGGGGCTACATATTCTCTAAGTAGGTGTGGAGCCAGCAATCCTCGGTTAACTAATGCGATAGATGAAGCGTTAGTTAACTTGACTTCAACTCGGACTGCGCTCACTTTCAATGTCTCCATAAAATTACCGATTTTGATAACGTGCTTTGTACGAGTTGAATCTGTATTGCGCTCGTCATAAGCGATCACCCATCTTTTTACAACCTAGTTTCAATATAAATCAAGACCGCACATACGGCGTATGCAACAGATTCGCCGCCTTGCGTTTAGCCGCTTCTCCCCGCCTGTCATATCGTGCAGTAGTCACAGGACTCGCGTGACCCGCCAGCTTTTGCACGGTGCTAATGTCTGCCCCCCGGTCTAGCAAATTACTAATAAATGTACGCCGAAGTCATGAGGAGAGAAAGAAGGAATTTGTGCCTCTAAGCCCCGTTGCCGTAAGATATCTAACACCGCCTGGTCAGTCATTCGCCGCACTTCAACCTTACCACCCTTGCGCGTGGGATAAAATAACGCCCCAGGTTCTTCTCCCCGCCAGATTAACCAATCCATCAATGCCGCCGTCGCCCCATCATCCAGATAAGTCGTCCGATCTTTATCCCCCTTGCCCGATCGCACCGTCAAACAATTATCAACCATATTCCAGTCAGATAAATCTATTGCTACTACCTCAGAACGCCGCAAACCCGCACCATACAGCACCGCAATTAACGCTGCATCGCGGCTACCCTTCACTGACTCGTCCTGGGCGCAAACATGAAACAAAGCCTGCACTTCTCCAATGCTCAAAGCCCTACCCTTCAACAACCTTTGCCCTGTCTTACGCTCAATGGCGATCGCTCTATGGTAATCTTCTGCGGACATTTGCCCTAGCTTCCAAGCTTCTTCGAGTACCCGACTCAGCGCCGCCATCATTTTGTTGGCATTACTAAAAGCGTAGCGATCGCTCAATTGCGTGTAAATAGCTTGGGTATGCTGATACCTAAGTTCTGCCCAAGGGAAGCTGATTGCGTCTAGCTCCCCAGCGCTGACTATTTTGGCAATCGTTTCTAGCGCTCCTCGCATTGTCCGCCGCGACGAAGAACTTAACTGGGATAAATAGACTGACACTGGATTGAGACTTGCTTCTTCAATCGGAGACGTCGCAGCGGTTCGCTCAAGGGTGATCGCATTCGGAATAATATCTACAGCGACGATCTGCGTTATTTTTTCGTTCAAAACAGCTAATCCCTAAAATACGTGATTATTTTACCATAGCCATTGAGAAGTTTCCTTCTCATAACTTATTTTATGAGCAAATACTCTAGCGAAACTCTAACGACATAAAGGTATGTACGCTGAAATTTATCACCACAAGGGAGCGAAGTAGTGTGAGTTACGCTATTAATACCTTCAGCCTGTATAAGTTTTCGGCTCTACAGAGCCTAGTGACCTCGCTCTGCTTCATTAATATTCATTTTCATCTAAGAAGTTAACGATTAAAGCATTGACTAATTTATTAATGTCTGTACCCATATCGGCTACTGCACCTTTTAAGCGCCTATGAATTTTTGGTGGTAAGTCGGCAGTTATACGAGTGTATTTAATATCACTTGTTGTAGCAAGCTTTGATTTAATATCTTTCATAGAAGTACCTTTTTTCTCTACTGTAGATCCATTCTCTGGCATCTTTCCTTCTACAAAAGCAAGTGCATCTTGCTTACTCAACGTCTCTTTTAATGTTTTTCGTTCAGACATTCTATTACCTCAATTAATAATTTGTTATATTCTCTTGCTGCATCACTTGCAGCCCGATCACTCATTGTCCAAACAACTGCTTGTTGTCCAACGCTGTCTGCGATCACTTGCCTTTGATGCACGATTGATGTGAGCAAAGTTATTCCTGGCATATCCTCTAAAAATTCTTTTGCTTCTTCTTTTAAGCGCGTTCCCTTAACAGCACGACTCAAAAAGGTAACTCCTTTAGGCATTCCTTTACGGATTGCTTTTGCTTGTGCAATTAATCGCACTGTCTCAGAAGCGCTGCCAAGGTCTAGCCCTGTTGGTTGACAAGGCATAAGTGCCAAGTCTGCCAACAACACAATTGCTCTTGTTACTTCGGCAAGGCTTCCAGGTCCGTCAATGATTACAAAATCCCACTCTTGTGCGAGCTTATCTACTTGTTCTATTAACGAATCCGCATCCCCAATTACCTGACAAGGTATTGTTTGGGTTAAGCTACTTGCCCATTTAGAACTAGAGCGCTGGGCATCTGCATCAATAACACTACAGTTGTAGATAAAATGGGGGGGTAAGAGTAAACATGAAGGGTGCACTAATGCAGGAGGAACTCAATCTACTTCCCAGCGGGCAGGCATTGGAAGCTCTGTGTGTATGGAGCGATCATCTCA
>JAESGR010001208.1_pt1 | contig 10117 bp, 14 predicted proteins | sample 9269771 | NCBI WGS metagenome assembly JAESGR01 (sample SAMN15739572, study PRJNA653492) | algae metagenome | isolation source: Chroococcus sp. CMT-3BRIN-NPC107 and co-occurring heterotrophs from well... | place: USA: Clark Mountains Wilderness, California | collected 2010-04-18
GTACTTGGTGGCCGAATAGACGACGATCGCTGCGCCGTGCTCCAGCGGCCGGCACAGCACCGGCGCGGCCGTGTTGTCCATGATCAGCGGCACGCCGAGCTCGCGGCCGATCTTGGCCACCTCGGCTATCGGGAAGACCGCGAGCTTCGGGTTGGGCAGGGTCTCGGCGTAGTAGGCGCGGGTTCGCTCGTCGGTCGCGCGGCGGAACCCTTCAGGATCGGCGGGATCGACGAACCGCACCTCGATGCCCTGGTCCTTAAGGGTGTTGGCGAACAGGTTCCAGGTGCCGCCGTAGAGGTCTGTGGCGCTGACCACGTTGTCGCCGGCCCGGGCGAGATTCTGCAGCGAGAATGCGCTGGCCGCCTGGCCGGACGCCAGCGCCAGCGCCGCGACCCCGCCCTCGAGCGCGGCGATCCGCGCCTCCAGCACGCTGGTCGTGGGGTTGCCGATCCGCGTGTAGATATTGCCGCTCTCCTGCAGCGCGAACAGGGCCGAGGCGTGCTCGGTGCTTTGGAACTGGTAGGAGGTGGTCTGATAGATCGGCACGGCCACCGCGCCGGTCGCAGGGTCGGCCCGCCAGCCGGCGTGCAGCACGAGGGTCTCGGGGCGTTGCGACGCGGTCATCTTCTCACCTCCAGGTCTGTCGAGCGGGGCACGCTAGAGCGGCGGAGCATGCCGCGCTAGCAACTTACCTGTGGCCACCGCGTTTGGGTCGCGGCATAGCTTGGAGCACAGGCTGAAGGCGATGGTGGTCAGAACGAGCGGCGGATCGACGGAAGGGAAACCCGGCCCTGTGTGGCTGGAGCTTGCACGTCTAGGTGCGCTGGTGGCCCTAGACCTGGTGCGGCCGCCCCGGCCCGAGAACCGGTTGCCGAAACGCTGGGCGCCGACCGCGCCGCGTCATTGATTTATTTGCGACGAACCTAATAAGCCCTTGTGCGTTGCAGCAAAGACCGATTAGGCGTGCTGCGCCGCACGCGTTTGTAAGGGGCTGTCGCGATGAGCTTTGTGTCGATGAGGACCTTCCCGGGTTGCTGGGTCGGTCAACGGACCCTGCTTCAGGCCGAGGAGATCGAGGACGCCGGTCTTGAGGAAGGCCACCGCTGCGGCGCCTGCGAGCGGGTGATCTTCACCGGTCCCAGCTCCGAGCTGCGCCACACCGTCATCCGCTGCGGTTGCGGCGAGTTCAATCAGCTCTGAGTAGGTGGACGGCCGCTCAGGCCGTCCCCACCGTCTCTTGCTCCTTGCGGCCGGCGTAGACGCCGGCGAAATCGATCGGGTCCAGCAAGAAGGGCGGATAGCCGCCGTCGCTGGTGACGTCGCCGATGATCCGGCGAGCGAACGGGAACAAGAACCTGGGGCACTCGATCAGCAGCACCGGCTCCAGCTCCTCCGGCGGCACGCCGAGGATCTCGAAGACGCCGCCGTAGAGCAGCTCCGCCACGAACACCGGGCCGTCGTCGCGCATCGCCCGGGCCGACAGCTTCAGGTCCACCTCGAACAGCCCGTCCGGGCGGCCGCGAGCGTTCATCTCGACCCCGATGTCGATCTGCGGCTGGGGCGCGTTGCCCCGCAGGCTTTCCGGCGCGCGGGGGTTCTCGAACGACAGGTCGCGGATGAACTGGGCGAGGATGCGGATGCCGGGTTCCTGGCCCGCGCCGTTTCCCTGGGCCGGAGCGGCCGCGTCGGTGTCGGTCATGTGATGAGCTGTCCGTGGAATCGACGCAGGAAAGCGTCGTTAATCAGCGGCGGGCTAACATGCGTCCCAGGGCGATGCAACGTCGCCCCTGACGCGGACGTTCCCCCGTCCTATATTGTGCTCAACGCGTACCGTCATTCCCTCGAGAGCCCGTGCAGGTCTTGGAACTGATCATCATCGCCGGCCTCGCCGCCATCGTGCTTTACCAGCTCTACTCGGTGCTGGGGCGGCGGGTGGGCCGCCAACCGGAAGACCAACCGGCCGCCGAAGTGGCCGCGGCGGGCCGTGCGCCCAAACAGCCGCTGGAGGCGCCGGAGGAAGGCGTCGCGCTCACCGGCCTAGCGGCCGTGCGCGCCCAGGATCCCGGCTTCGAGGTTAACCGCTTCCTGCAGGGGGCCAGGGCCGCCTACGAGATGACCGTCCGCGCCTTCGCCGCAGGCGACCGCGACACGCTTCGCCGGCTGCTGTCGCCGCAGGTGTTCGCCAGCTTCGATTCGGCCATCGCCGCCCGCGAGGCCGAGGGCCGGACCGAGAACGTGGAGTTCCTGCACCAGCCGCGCGCCGACCTGGACAAGGCCGAGGTGCTCGGCGAGCTGGCCCGCATGACGGTCCGCTTCCTGGCCGAATTCCGCAGCCGCACCACCGGTCCGGAAGGCGAGGCGGTGGACGACCGCCGCACGGCCGAGCTCTGGACCTTCGAGCGCAAGCTGAAGAGCAAAGACCCCAACTGGATCTTGGTTCACGTGGACGCAGCGGAGGCGTAAGGCCTTGCCGCTGCGTTCGGTCGGAGCGCTGGCCCTCGCTCTGCTGCTCGTCGCCTGCGCCGGTCCGCGCGGGCCCGTAGCCTTCGCCCCGCCTGGGCCGCCCCCCGCTCCGCCGCCGCCGGCCCGGCCCGCCCCGCGGGTGATTCCGCTGTCGGCGCTGCCGGGATGGGGCGGCGAGGATCACGCTGCGGCCTTCGCCGCCCTGCGCGCCACCTGCCAGGTCACCCGCGATCTCGCCCTCTCCGCCATTTGCCGCCAGGCCAAGGCCGGCCCTTCGCTCGGCCCAGCCGCCGCCCGGCAGTTCCTGGAGTCGCACTTCCAGGCCGAGCGGGCCGACGGGGAGGGCGTGCTCACCGCCTATTTCGCGCCGCGCTACGAGGCGCGCCGGGCCCCGAGCCGCGAGTTCAGCGCGCCGGTGCGGGCCAAGCCCGCCGACCTCGTCACCGTCGACGGCGGCCGGCTCGACCCCGCCATGGCGGGCAAGCCGGCCGTGGTCCGCCAGGCGAACGGGCGTCTCGAGCCGTATCCCGACCGCACCGCCATCGAGGCCGACCCCGCCGAGCGGCCGCTGGCCTGGATGCGCCCGGAGGAGCTTTTCCTGCTGCAGGTCCAGGGCTCGGGCGTTCTGGTGTTCGAAGACGGCCGACGGATGAAGGCCCTCTACGCCGCCCACAATGGCCGCCCCTTCGTCGGCCTCGCCAATCCGATGCGCGAGCGCGGTCTGCTCCCGCCCGACGGCGCCTCCGCCGAGGCGATCCGCGCTTGGCTGGCCGCCAACCGCGGCCCGGGGGCGGACGAGCTGATGCGGCTCAATCCGCGCTACGTTTTTTTCAGCTTGGCGCCCGACGACGGCCGCGAGCCGGCGGGGGCGGCCAACGTGCCCCTGCCGCCGGGACGGGCGATCGCCGTGGATCCCTCGCGCCACGCCATGGGCGACGTCTTCTGGATCGACGCCGACGCGCCGATTCTGACCGGCGCCTTTCCCACCTATCAGCGGCTGGTGCTCGGCCTGGACGTGGGCGGGGCGATCAAGGGCCCGGTGCGCGCCGACCTCTACATCGGCTCGGGGCCGGCGGCGGGCCTGGAGGCCGGCCGTGTGCGCCACCGCCTGAAGCTCTACCGGCTGCGGCCGAAGGCGGGCGCACGGCGGTGAAGCGGCCGCTGAAGCCGGACGAGCTGCGCCTCTGGGGCCTGGTCGCCTCCACCGTCCATCCGCTGCCGGGCCGCTCCGCGCCAAAGCCGCCGCCCCAGGCCGAGGCCTCGCCTGCGCCGGCGCCGAAACTCACGCCCGGATCGAAGGTGATCGTGCAGCCGGCTCCGAAGCCGGCCCCGCGGCGCACCGGCGCCGAGCCCATCGAGCCCGGCCGGCTGACCCGCATCGCCCGCGGCCGCGACCCGATCGGCGGCCGCATCGACCTGCATGGGCTCGACCAGGACCGCGCCCGCGCCGCGCTGGAGGCGTTTCTCTTCCGCGCCTGGGACGAGGGCTACCGCTCGGTGCTGGTGATCACCGGCAAGGGCACGCTCGGCGACGGCGTTCTGCGGCGGCGCGCGCCCGAGTGGCTGGCTGATCCGCGCCTGGCCGGCGTCGTGGCCGGCATCGCCGAAGCCCACCGCCGCCACGGCGGCGAGGGGGCCATCTACGTGGCGCTGAAACGCAAGCCTGCGAAGAGCTAGGCGGCGTCCTTGAGGCGCGCCGGTTCCTCGCTGCGCCGATCCTCGGTTCGACGCTCGTCCGCGCGGCGCTCGCCGGACCGCCGGTCGCCCTTGCGGCCGCGGAAGGCGGTCATCGCCTGCAGCAGGCTGGAAAGCAGCAGGAAGAACACCAGGCTCACGGCGCCGACGGTGGACACGCCCGAGGGGGCGCTCGACAGGACCACCGGCACGCTGGCCAAGGCGATCCCGGAGAACAGCAGGCTGGCCACATGCATCCGGCGGTCGCCGCGCGGCTTGAAGATGTAGGCGTACACGTAGGCGCCCGCGCAGGCGGCGGCGCCGGCCATGGCCACAGCTTGAAGGATGGCGTTGAGGGTCATTCTGGTCCCCTGGGGTTTGCGAGGCCCACCTTGGGGCCGCAGAGTTTGGATCGGATTAAGCGCCGCTCACCGCCGGCAGGGCGGTCTCGACCGACACGGTGTGGTTGATTGGGAACGTCGGCAGCATGGGGATGCCGATCTGGCGCACATAGACGCCGGTCAGGGTGGCGATCTTGCCGGCCGGGCCGTCGGCGACGCTGAGCGTGATGTCCACGTTCGGGTCCGCGGTTTGCTGCAGCTGTTCGCGCACGCGCGTCTCCAGCTGGGTCTCTGTCAGGTTCGGGTTCAGCATCAGGTCGCGCGCGGCGATCTCCATCGCATAGCGGGTCGCCGACAGGCAGTGCTGCGTCCAGCCGAACTCGAAGATGCCGAACAGCATGACGACGAACACCGGCAGGGCCAGCGCGAACTCGGCCGCGGTGGCGCCGCTGCGGTCGCCAAGCCAGCGCCGGGCCCGTTTAGCGGACACGGACGACGCGCTCCGCGGTCTGGTGCGGAGTGAACATCGACTCCGGCGCCGTGCCGGACGCGGTCAGGTGCACATAGACCGACGGCGGGGCGTTGTTGGCGCACATGTTGGTGCAGATCGTCACCGTCGTGCCGCAGCGGCAGATTCGCTCGGACGTCACCACCGCGTCCTCCGGCGCGTTGCGCCAGGCGTCGGCGGCGGCGGTCTTGGCGATCGCGTCGCTCGGGCCGCCGTTCATGTAGTACTCGGCGCCGACCTCCAGGGCCGCCCGCATGTCCTGCTGGCGGCTGGCCACGTCCCAGGCGGCGAAGGACACCGCTGCCATGCCGCCGATGATCGGGGCGACGAAGGCCAGTTCGAGGATGGCCGCGCCGCGCTGGTCGCGCCAGAAAGTCATGAGCTTGCGCATGGTCACTCCGTAAGCTTGACGAGTGAGAGGACGGGGATCGGCCGAATGCCGTAGTCGGTGCAGTCGGCGGAGATGGAGGTGTTGCCGGTCCAGACGATGGTGCTCGCGACGATCTGGGTGCAGCCGTTCTCGCCGGAGAAGTTGCCGTTGTAGCGGATGTCCCGGCTAGGGAAGTACAGCGCCCCGGTCATCTTCGAGTCGGCCGTGCCGTTGAAGGTGACGTTCCCGAGGCTGTTACGGGCGCCGAAGAACAGCAACCCCGCGTAGGGCGAGCCGCTGCTGGGGCCGGGCGCCTTGAGGGTCATCTTGGCGTTGCTGTTTATCGTCAGCCCGGCTCCAGCCCCCAGGTAGAAGGTGACTCCGTTCCCGGTGATGTTGGCGTGAGCCCCGATCCGCAGGTTGCCGCCCGAGATGTAATAGACGCCGGGCGCCAGGGTGGTGTTGCCGTCCAGGTCCAACCCGTTGCAGTAGCGCACGTTGGGCAAGGGGCCGTAGTTGGCGTTCCGGCAGGGACCGGACGGCAGCGCCGGCTCGGGGACGTTGGCGTAAGGGTCGGCGACGGGCGGCGCATTCTCCACCGGCTCCTCGCACTCGCTCATGGTGATGGATCCGCTGGCGAGCACGCCGCCGACCGCGATCAGGCAGTCGGTGGAGACGATGGTCGCGCCCTGCACCGCCAGCGCGTCGCTGGCGACCGAGTTGGCCATCACGCTGCAGCCGTTGAGCGTAACCGTGGAGGAGCCCTGGAACTGAGCCGCGCTGCCCTGGGTCGGGTGCAGGGCGAGCACGCAGGCGGTGCTGGCGTTGTTGAAGGCCGCCACCGCCCGGGTGGCGATCAGCACCTGACCCTGGGAGAAGATCTTGGTGAAGAACCGGTCGCCGTTGAAGGTCAGCCGCACCTCCACCGCCTGCCCGCCCGTAGACGGGCCGGAGATCGGCGGCGCGTAGACCTGGATGGTCCCGGCCGAGGACGCGTAGCCGTTCTCCTCGGCCGCCTGGGTGGCGATGGTGGTCACCAGCGCCGCGTCCGAGCCGCTGCGCCGCTCCATCGCCCCGGCATGGGCGGCGCTGTCGGCGGCGGCCTGGAGCTGCAGGCGCTTGTAGTGCCAGTAGGTGGTCTCGACGCCGAGGCCGGCGGAACCGATCACCAGGGGCAGGACCAGCGCGAACAGCACGGCCACGTTGCCGCCCTCGGCGCGGCCGAAACGGCGGGCCTCGGCCGGCTTGTGTCGGGTTGCAGACGGATAGCGCATGCCGCCATCTTTGCGGCGGGCATGCTGAAACCGGCGATAAGTCCGATGGTTAACGGACCTCGCCATGTCGTCGGGCGCGGATTCCGCGGCGTCCTGCGGGAATAGCGGCAATCCCTAAACGCCGCCTGAACGGATGACCTTACCTGCGGCGGCCCAAGGTCCGGGAAAGACAGCGCTTTTCGGCCCAACTATGGCTCACGCCCGCTCCTGCGCGGAAGGGACTCGCGCGCGTATAGGCGCAGGCGCCTGGAGGCGGCCGGAGGTTAATTTTGGGGGGCGAAACTCGCCTGACCTGCGACAGCCTGCCGCAGCATTTTAACGAGTCAGCCGCGGCGGGAGGCCTTCTCATCGACCCCGGAACGGCCTTCGCGGGCCTCCAGCTGGGCTGCCACGGCGTCCAGATCGACCCCCGAGGCGGTCAGGACGACCAGCCAGTGGTAAAGCAGGTCGGCGCTTTCGGCGGTCAGCGCGGCGGGATCGCCCTGCACGGCGGCGATCACCGTCTCCACGGCCTCTTCACCCATCTTCTTGGCGGCGCGGGCGGGGTCGGCCAGCAGCCCGGCGGTGTAAGAGCTGGCGGGATCCGCGCCCTTGCGGCTCTCGATCACGGCGGAGAGGCGCGTCAGCACCTCGGCCAGACGGCTCATGCGGCGGCTCCCGTCTGGCGGACGGCGACGCCCGCGGCGGCCATGGCGGTCTTCACCTCGCCCACCGAGACCTCGCCGAAGTGGAAGATCGAGGCGGCGAGCACGGCGTCGGCCCCGCCGACCTTCACCGCATCGACCATGTGCTGCGCGTTTCCGGCTCCGCCCGAGGCGATCACCGGCACGGAGACCGCGCTGGAAACCGCCTTCAGCAGGTCGAGGTCGTAGCCGGTCTTGGCGCCGTCGCGATCCATGGACGTCAGCAGGATCTCGCCCGCCCCGTACTTCACCGCATCGACGGCGTATGCGACCACGTTGAGGCCCGTCGCCTTGCGCCCGCCGTAGGTGAACACCTCCCAGCAATCGTTGCGGCCATCGCAGCCCGCCCCGGCGGGTCCATGCTTGGCGTCAATGGCGACGACCGTCGCCTGGGAGCCGAACGCGTCAGCTATCTCGCTGATCAGCCTGCGGTTCTCCACCGCCGAGGTGTTGATGCTGACCTTGTCCGCGCCGGCCAGCAGCAGTCGGCGGGCGTCCTCCACCGAACGGATCCCGCCGCCGACCGACAGCGGCATGAAGCACACGTCGGCGGTGCGGCGGACGACGTCCAAGATGGTGTCCCGGCGCTCGTGGCTGGCGGTGATATCCAGGAACATCAGCTCGTCGGCCCCGGCCGCATCGTAGGCTCTCGCCTGTTCGACAGGGTCGCCTGCGTCGCGCAGCGAGACGAACTGGACGCCCTTCACCACCCGGCCATCCTTCACGTCGAGGCACGGGATGACCCGGACCTTCAGCATCAGGCGGCGGCCCTCAGGGCCTCGTCGGCGGTGATCGCGCCGGTGTAGAGCGCTCGGCCGAGCACCGCGCCGGAAATCGGCCGGCCCTCCCGGGCCTTCAGCTTTTCGATGTCCTTGACCGAAGCCAAGCCCCCCGCGGCGATCACCGGGATCGAGACCGCGTCGGCCATGGCCCCGAACACCTCGACATTGAAGCCCATCAGGGCGCCGTCGCGGTCGATGTCGGTGACGATCAGGGCGCCGACGCCGGCGTCCTCGAACTGCTTGGCGACGGTGACCGCGTCCAAGTCGGAGTCCTCCGTCCAGCCCTGGACGGCGACCTTGCCGGCGCGGACGTCGACGCTGACGGCGATCTGCTCGGGGAACTGGCGGGCCGCCTCGCGCACGATCTCGGGCTCGCGCACCGCCACCGTGCCGAGGATCACCCGCGAGACCCCGGCCTCGATCCAACGCTCGATGTCGGCCAGCGTGCGGATGCCGCCGCCCAGCTGCACGGGTATCGAGACGGCGCCGAGGATGGCCTTCACCGCGTCGGCGTTGACCGCGCGGCCCTCGACCGCGCCGTTCAGGTCGACCACGTGGATCCAGTGGAAGCCGGCGTCCGCAAACGTGCGGGCCTGGTCGGCGGGCGAGGTGTTGAACACTGTCGCCTTGCCGAGGTCCCCGTGCAGCACGCGTACGCAGACGCCGTCCTTCAGGTCGATGGCGGGATAAAGGATCACGGTCGCCACTCCAGGAAACGGGTGAGCAAGGCCAGGCCGGCGGCCTGCGACTTCTCGGGGTGGAATTGCACGCCGGCCACGTTGTCCCGCTGGACCGCGGCGGCGAAACGCTCGCCGTGCTCGGCCCAGGCGGTGACGTCGCCCTCGTCCGCTGGCGCGAAGGCGAACGAGTGGGTGAAATACATCGGCCGGCCCTCGGCCCCGTCCAGCACGTCGCTGGTCCGGGCGAGGGTGAGGTCGTTCCACCCCATGTGCGGGACCTTCAGCTGCGGGTCGCCGGGCTCGAGCCTGCGCACATCGCCGGCGATCCAGTTCAGGCCCGGTGTCTCGCCGAACTCCAGGCCGCGGGTGGCCAACAGCTGCATGCCAACGCAGACGCCGAGGAACGGCACGCCGCGTTTCTGTACCGCTTCGCTCATAGCCTCGGTCAGGCCGGGCCGGGCGCCCAGTGCGGACATGCAGGCCGCGAAGGCGCCGACTCCCGGCAGTACGATCCGGTCGGCGGAGGCGATCTTGTCCGGATCGCAGGTGACTTCGATCCGCCCGCCGATGGCCGAGCTATCCGCGGCTCTCACCAGCGCTTTTTCGGCCGAGCGGAGATTGCCCGACCCGTAGTCGATCAGGGCGACGCTCTGCATCTTGGATTTATCCTTCAGAGCACGCCCTTCGTGGAGGGGGCGTGGCCGTGGGTCTTGGGATCGAGCTCGACGGCCATCCGGAGCGCGCGCGCCAGGGCCTTGAAGCCGCTCTCGGCGATGTGGTGGGTGTTGTCCCCGTACAGCGTCTCCAGGTGCACGCAGGCGCCCGCGTTCATCGCGAACGCGTGGTGGAATTCCTTGAAGAGCTCGGTGTCCATCTCGCCGACCTTCGGTCGCGCGAAAGCGACCTTCCAGATCAGGTAGGGCCGATTGGATAGGTCGAGGGCGCAGCGGGTCAGCGTCTCGTCCATGGGAATGTAGGCATGGCCGAACCGCCGGACGCCCCTGAAGCCGTCCAGCGCCTTGTTCACCGCCTGACCGATCACAATGCCGGTGTCCTCCACGGTGTGGTGCATGTCGATGTGCAGGTCGCCCTTGGTGGCGACCTTCATGTCGATGCCGCCGTGCCGGGCGAAGCTCTCCAGCATGTGGTCGAAGAAGCCGATGCCGGTGGAGATTTCCGAGCGGCCGGAGCCGTCGAGATCCAGCTCCACCCGGATCTGGGTCTCCTTGGTCTCGCGGACGACCTCAGCCGTGCGGGCCATGGCGGTTCAAAGTCCTTCGCGGGCGGCCAAGTCCTTCAGCGGAACCTGGGGCCGTGGGCCATAGTGCGAGATCACCTCGGC
>JAESGR010001209.1_pt1 | contig 10104 bp, 9 predicted proteins | sample 9269771 | NCBI WGS metagenome assembly JAESGR01 (sample SAMN15739572, study PRJNA653492) | algae metagenome | isolation source: Chroococcus sp. CMT-3BRIN-NPC107 and co-occurring heterotrophs from well... | place: USA: Clark Mountains Wilderness, California | collected 2010-04-18
CGGCCGCGACCTCCGCCCAGGTCGGCGGCGACAACGCGAACCTCGCCGAGGTCCGCTATCGCGGCTACGGCCGTGGCTATTACGGCCGCGGCTACGGCTACCGCCGTGGCGGTGGTGCGGCCGGTGCCCTCGCGGCCGGCGCCGCGCTCGGCATCATCGGCGGCGCGATCGCGGCCAGCGCGGCCCCGCGCTACGGCTACTACGATCGCGGCTACGGCTATTACGGCCGTCCCGCCTATGGATACGGCTACCCGGCCTACGGCTACTACGATTACGGCTACTGATCGAATCGACGAAGTCATCAGTCCTCGAACCGCCCGCGGCCCACGCCGCGGGCGGTTCTCGTTCGTCGGCAGGGTGAGTTCGTGAGCACGCCGGAAGAGCCGTCGACGACAGCGCCGCTCGAGCTCGATCTCAGCGGGCTCAAATGCCCGCTGCCCGTGCTGCGCACCCGCAAGGCCCTGCGGAGGCTCGCGCCCGGCGCCGGCCTCGTCGTGACCTGTACCGACCCGCTCGCGGCCATCGACATCCCCAATCTCCTTCGCGAGCAGGGCGACGTGCTCGAGGGGCAGGAGAGCGGCGGCGGCGTCCTGCGCTTCGCCATCCGTCGCGGAGCGGCGTCCGGCTGAGTGGCGTTCCGCCACATTCATGCGCCCATCCCCCTGCTACCGCCCGCACCGATGAGGCGCTCGGCGGGGGAGAGACCTTCATGACACCGGTCATTCGCGGAACACGGATCGTGCACGACGGCTGGAGCCGTTTCCTCGTCGCGGAGGTGACGATGCCCGACGGGACTCCGCTGAAGCGCGAGATCGAGGACCACGGACGGGCGGTCGCCGTCCTGCCCTACGATCCGAATCGGCGCGTCGCCCTGCTGGTCGAGCAGTTCCGGCCGCCGATCTTCTTCGCGGCCGGCGTCCTGTCGCTGCTCGAGGTGCCCGCCGGGCTGCTCGACGAGGCGGAACCCGAGGACGGCGTGCGGCGCGAGGCCTTCGAGGAGGCCGGGCTGCGGCTCGGACGTCTCGAGCCCGTGGTTCGGGGCTGGAGCATGCCGGGCATCTCGACCGAGCAGATGGACCTCTATCTCGCGCCCTACGGCGAAGCCGACCGCTCCGAGGGGGATCACACCCCCGTCGACGAGTACGAGGACATCACCGTCCACGAGATCGACCTGACGGCGCTCGCGGCGATGAGCGATCGCGGCGAGATCACCGACGTGAAGACGCTGCTCCTCGTCTTCGCGCTCCGCCTGCGCCACCCGCGCCTGTTCGGCGCCGTCTGAGACGCGGAACGGCTCCGCTCAGGACTTCGAGTGGACCTGCTCGACCTTCCGATGGGCGCCGTCGGGCGGCTCGTCGTCGAGGCTCATGACGATCCCGAGGAAGCGCCAGGACCGCACGAAATAGCGGTGGAAGAGCCGTCGCGGTGCGTGCGCGAAGCGGAACAGCCATTCGAAGCCGGCCCGCTGCATCGCGACGGGCGCCCGCGCCATCAATCCCGCGGCGACGCTGAGCGCCTCGCCGACGGAGAGGACGACCGGTGCACCGAGCGCCGCGCCCTGGCGGTCCACCCAGATTTCGGAGCGCGGCGCGCCGACGCCCATGACGAGCAGGGTCGTTCCGTGTGACCTGATCCGCTCGGCCAGCGCCCGCCCGTAGGCCTCGTCGGTCTCGAAGCCCATCGGCGGAACGATCACCGCGATGGCCTCAGGCGGCGCGCCCTGCTCCACGAGCCGGGCAACCAGCGCGTCGCCGACGCGCGAGGTGGCGCAGACGAAGAAGAGGCGTCGGCCCTCCGACCAGGGCTCGGCCAGCGCGGCGGCCAGCAGATCGTGCCCTGTCACCCGCCTCGCGCCAGGATCGCAGCGCCGACGGGCAAGCCAGACGATCGGCATGCCGTCGAGGGTGCGCGCCGCGGCGCCGTCATAGGCCTTCCGGAAGGGCGGGCTCTCCGATAGGCTGATGATGTGGTCCATGTTGGCGGTCACGATCATCCGCGGCCGCGAGGCAGGCATCGCGGCCGCCGTCGCCAGCACCGCCGCCGCGTCGCCCGGCGTGAAGCTCAGGCCGAAGAGCCGGACGCTCCTCGTTCCGCCCTGCCCGCCGCGCCTCCCCTCCAGCCCCGGAGACCCCGTCTCACGCATCGGCGGCACGGAAGCTGCGCGGCGGCAGCGCTGGTGCGCGCCTCACCCGCCGGCGGTCGCGGGCAGCCCCGAGGAGGAGGGCGATGCCGGCGCCGAACGTCATCCCGATCAGGAGAGCCGCGGGCAGGGCGATCTTCGGCGAGGGCGGCCAGCTCCGCAGCCTGGCCGGCGTCGCCGACGAGATCACCCGGACGTTGGTGCTGTTGAGGCGTTCCTGCTCCGTGGTTTCCCGCGAGCGTCGGAGAAAGGCCTCGTAGACCGAGCGGCGGGATTCGAGCTCGCGCTCCAACTCGCGAAGGCCGACATTGGCCCGGTCGCTGACCTCGGTCTCCGCCTTCACGCGCTCGAGGTTCTTCCGGATCGCCGCCTCGCTCGCCGCCGATCGCTGATAGTCCTTCTGCGTGTTGTCGATGATCCGCTCCTTCTCCCGCTGGATCAGCCGCTGCAGATCGCGCTGCTGGGCGTATTGCTCCGCCATCGCAGGGTGGCGTTCGCCGAGGCGGGTGCCGAGTTCGGCGGTGTTTCGCGAGAGCGTGGCGTATTGCTGCCGCAAGCCCTGCATCTCCAGCGATTGCAGCATTTCGGGCAGCGCCGTGCCGGTTTCGGTCGTGCGCATGCGCTTGGCCTGGTCGAGACGTTCCCGTGCCTCCGCGGTCCGGATGGAGGCGGCGACGAGCTGCTGGTTCAGGTCGCCCAGCTGTTGGTCGGTCAGCAATCGTCCGCTCGTCGTCACGAGCTTGTTGTCCTGGCGATAACGGACGAGCTTGCGCTCCGCCTCCTCGACCCCTCGGCGCAGGTCCGCGAGGCGGCCGCTCAGGGCGTCCGAGGCCCGACGCGCCGCCTCGGTCCGGGCGTTGGCCTCCTCGGCGATGTAGGCGTCGGCGATGGCGTTGGCGACGCGCGCCGACTTCTCGGGGTCCCAGGTCTGGACCGCTGCATCGATCACGAAGGTCCGCTCGGCGCGCTTGACGGTGAGCTTGAGGCGGAGGGAATCGAGCGCGATGTTCGCCGGGTCACGGCCCGCCGCGGGCGGGTCGAGGCCGAGGGCCGATCGCAGGGCGATCATCAGGGGATTGACCGAGGGCGGCCGCACGAACTCCTCGTCCGCGGCGAGATCGAGCCGCTCGATCACGCGGCGCAGGACGTTGTCGGACTGGATCACGCGGACCTGGCTCTCCGCGATGGAAACGCCGCTGTCGGCCTGCGGGGTCCGCGTGCTGATGTCGTTCTCGATGACGCGGAGGTCGCTGGGGTCGACCAGGATCTGGACGCTCGAGGTGTAGCCCGGCCTCAGGGCACCCCCGAGGGCGACAGCCACGGCCACCATGAAGAGGCCGCCGAGCACGATGAAGCCGCTGCCCTGCCAGAGCCGACGCAGAATGGTGCCGGCGCTCGGTCCTTCGCGCTCGGGTTCTGCGAATCGCACCGGCTCGCCGCGGACGGGCGTTCCGAAATCGAACATTCGCCTCGTTCCTCGGACCCGCCCCAGCCGGATAAGTCCCGGCAAGCGGCGGACCACCTTGGATCGTGCCGCCGACGCCGTGCCCCGATACACGCGCCGCGTACAACATTACGACCGGACCTATCGTAAATGACCGGTCTCACAAAGGAACTGCGATGCCGCGTCCCCAGTCAATGCGGCTCTCTACGTAGTGTGATCGCCCCGCAGCGGCCCTGTTCACGGCGGTGGCGTCAGGGGCGGCCGGCCTCGATGACGCCGACGGGGTCCATGTAGACTGCCGGTCCCTTCGACAGGAACGCGCGAAAGCGCTCCAGATCGGCCGCCGCGAGCCGATTCCATCGCGCGACGTTGCGCCGGGAGGCCGCCTGGGCCGCGACAAGGCCGCCCGCCGCGATCCAGGCACCGATGGAACCGGCCGCGGCGGCCGCGTCCGCGGGGGCTACGAGGAGCCCGGACCCTGCCAGCACCTCCTCGAACACGGGCGAGTCCGGCGCCACGACGGGAAGGCCGCCGTGCTGCACCTCGAGGAGCGGCAGTCCCAGACCCTCCGCCTTCGAGGTCGAGAGCAGCAAGTGGCATTCCTCGGCGAGCCCCCGCAGCCGATCGTCGGCGAGGTAGCCGTGACACCTCACGAAGGGCGGCGGCGGTTCGAGCGAGGGATGGCGTCCCCAGCCCAGCCGACCGACGATGTCGAGTTCCGCAGGCAGGCCGCCGGCGTTCAACGCCGCCACGATCGAGACGGAAGCGGCGTAATCCTTCCGCGGTTCGATCGTGCCGATGGCGAGCAGGCGCAGCGGCTGACCGGCCCGGTAAGGCGCAGGTCCGGCCGATTGCTGGAGGCCGAACACGTCGCGGGCCGGCGGTCGCAACAGCGCGACGAGGGCGTCCGGGGCGCAATGGGCGCGGAGCGCCGCGCCCGTCGTCCGGGAATTGACGAAGAACCGGCGTCCGAGTCGCATCGCGAGCGCGAAGCTCGGGGCGATGTACACGCGGCCCTTCCAGTTGAGGTCCTCGCGCCGGTCGAGCGGGAAGGTATCGTGGATGTAGGTGAGGCAGCGGTTCCCGAGGGCGAGCGAGAGCGGCCCGGGAGGAAAGCCCGGGAAGAGGACGAAGGCTGAGCGGTCCGCGAGGCCCCGTGCCGGCAGCCCGAGCTGCTGGGCCACGATCATCCGCAGGAGGCTTCCGCTCCGCACCGGCCGGACCGCGTGCGGCTGCAGGTTCTCCTCGCGGAACAGATCGAGGGCGACCCGCTCCAGGCCGGTGACGTGGCCCCGCAGATGGGTCTGATCGAGGTAGACCCGCCGGACCCCGGCCGTCATCGGCCGCGTCCGACGCGGCGCCGGAATAGTGCCGCCACGTAGAGCGCGCGTCGCATCCAGATCGGCATGCCTCGGCCCAGGAGGGCCTGCTTGGCGCGGCGCAGCTGCCTGACGGCCGCCGGCGATGCCGGCGCCACCGTACCGGCATCGCCGGGATCTCGCCGCCTCGCGAAGGCGAAGCGGCCGAGCATCTCGGGCGCGAACCGGATGCGGCCGTCCGGCGGAGGGCGAAGCCATCCCTGCTTGACGAAGAGGTCGTGCAGGCGGATGGCGGCGCTCGCGTGGCTGTTGCGACCCTCGAAGGCCAGGCGCGCGAAGGCGCCCAGGCGACGGCGCCTGGGCGCATCGGCGATGAGGGTGGCGAGGGCCGCCGCGAGCCGTTCGGGCTCCGGCGGAACGAGCAGGCCCGAGACGCCGTCGATCACGGAATCGGTCAGCCCGCCGACCGCGTAGGCGACGGTCGGCGTGCCGCAGAGGCCGGCCTCGATCGGCATCTGGCCGAGCGTCTCGATCCGGCTCGCGGTGACGTGGATGTCGCAGGCGCCGTACCATCGCGCGAGCGTCCCCTCGTCCGTCACCGGCCCGGTGGAGACGAGGTTCGGCAGATCGAACCGGCTCGGATCATCGAGGCGGCCGACGGCGACGAACCCCACCCCCGGCCGTGCCACGCGTCCGAGCACGGCCTTCAGGTCCGCGAAGCCCTTGCCGGGCATGTCGGCGATGACGGCACCGAACAGGATGAGGACGTCATCGGCCGCCAATCCGAGGCTTCGCCGCAGGGTGGCACGATTCCCGGGTGGCCGGAACACCCCGGTCGGGAAGGCCAGATCGATCCGGTGGACCCGGATGTCGGGCCCGCCAAGGGCGCGTGCGGTCGAGAGGGTCCAGCGGGAATTGGCGAGCAGGAGGGGCGCGCCGGGGCCGGAGAGGATCGCGCGCTTCGCGGCGAAGGCCGTGGCGATGCGGTTCGGCGCAAGCTGGGGATACTGGTCCGCGGAAGGACAGGCCGCGTCGCAGCCCGTTGCGATGCGGCTGCCTTCGGAGGGAAACGCGCAGCGGCCCGTGAGGGGGAACAGGTCGTGCAGCACCGCCGCGACGGGCATCGTGCCGCCGAGGCGGGCGAGGGGATCGATCCCCCGGGTCGCCCCGTGGAGGTTGCCGGCAAGGACGAGGTCGTGCCCGCTCCCGCAGATCGCGGCCTCGGTTCTCGGAAAGCGATCGGTCCACTCGGCTGTCGCGGGCGGCGACTCCGCGTCGAGGCGGTAATCCGTGACCCGATGACCGGAGAGGCGCAGGGCGTCCGCCAGCCGGCGGTGGGCGATGCCGGCACCGCCGCTGAGCCCGCGATCGGTCAGCGCCGCGATCGAGAGGCTCGCTCCCTCGCTCCGGGCACGGGCGCCTCGGCAGTGCTGGAGCAGAACGGGCCTTCCGATCCGGACGAAGGACGCTCCGGTCGCCTCCAGACGGCCCCAGAGGGCGACCGGGTCGAAGCCCGACGCCCCGGAGGCCCCGGCCCGTAGGACGGCCTCACGCGACAGGAGGACGTCGCCGCCGGCGAAAGGCACGCTACCGTCGGCGCAGACGCGGGAGGGGTCGCCGATCACGTCGAGACCGATCACGCCGCGGTCGAACAGGACTCGGAGTCCGGCGACGCGGTCGGCTCCGCTCCCGACCGCCTCGAAGCCCAGGGCGGTGAGGGCGCCGGGCGCAAGGAGGTCCCCGGCGCGCAGCAGCAGCAGGTACTCCGCATTTGAACTGGACAGGGCGGCGAGCGCGCCGTTCAGCGGCGTGCCGTCGGCAAGGACGTCGTGGCGGGCTTCCGGGTAGCCCTGCGCGACGACCGAGGCGATGGTGGCGGACAGGCCGTCCGCATCGCCTTCATGCGCGATCAGGACCAGGATGGTGGGCCAGGCCCTCCCATCCGGCAGCCGGTCGGGACGAGCCTCGTGGCCGACATCCGCCGAGGGCCAGCCCGCGACGCCGTGGGCCTCCTCGCCGAACTCGGACGCAACGGTCCTCAAGGCTGGATCCGCGGAGAGGCACCGGCAGCCCGGACGCATGCGGAGATGGGGAAGCTCACGGTCGGTACCCACCGCTGCGCGAGTGCGGAGTGGCTGACCGGCACGCGTCCGTCCTCATCGCACCGGGCCTCAGCGAGGCACCGGGAATCGGCGGGAGATTTGCGGGAAAGTACTTGGTCGGAGTGGCAGGATTTGAACCTGCGACCCCCACGTCCCGAACGTGGTGCGCTACCAGACTGCGCTACACTCCGAAGGCCGGCCGCGAGGCCAGCGGCCGGACGTATAGCGACCCGGGTCGGGAGCCGCAAGCGGATCATTCTCGCGCCGGCCCGGGCAACAGGTCGATCCAGTCCCGCGGCAGGGTGTGTTGGCGGAGGGCCGCAGCCGCGGCTTCGATCGCCACGGCGCCGAAATGGTCCTCGTCGACCGCAAGGCGATGGAGCGACCATGCCGCGGGCGATACGACCCCGGCGCCGACCCAGACGAGCCCTGCCGGTGCCGGCGGTAGGGACACGGCGAAGGCGTCGAGGGGCATCGACAGGCCGAGGCCGAGGCCTTTGACGAAGGCCTCCTTGCAGGTCCACACGGCGAAGAAGGCCGCCCGCGCGGCCTCGCCGGAGCGGGCGGCGATCGCGGCGGCCTCGTCCGGGTGGAAATGCGTGCATGCGATCCGGACCGCGTCGCGGATCGGCCGGACCGCCTCGACATCGACCCCGATCCGGCTCGTCGGGGAGAGCCCGATCAGCGCCCAATCCCCGGAATGCGACAGGTTGAAGTAGGGGGCGAGGGGCCAGTCCGGCCCGAGCTCAGGCTTGCCGGCGGGGCCGGCCACGAAGGCGAGGGCTGCGGGATCGGTGCCGAGGGCTCGCCCGAGGATCAGCCGCAAGGCCGCGTGACTCGCCAGGAAGCGGTGCCGATCCTCGCTCCTGCCGAAGCGGGCGGCCCGCGCGCGCTCCTCTTCCGACAGACAAGATGCCGCGCCGCGCAGGCGATCCTCGGAGAGGCGAAGGTCCACCCGCCAGACGACGGATCGGTCGACGGGGCCGGGCCGCGCGTCGACCCAGGCCCCCGTCACCGGCGGCCTCGCGGTCCCAGGACCCTTCGGTTAAGCTGAAGGCTGAGGGCGTCGGCCCTTCGATGGAACGGCGTCCGCCTTGAATCCTTCAACGACCGCCCTCCGACAAACCTCATCGAACCCTGGGCCGGTCCGGTCGAACGGCCGATGAGCAGCGTCGGCACCGACACCGGCCGCCCGCCTGCCAGGACCTCGCCTCCGAGTCTGGCCGGGAGACCCTGGCGCTACGCCGCCTTCTTCTCGACCTATCTCTACCAGGGTCTCGTCGCCGGCTTCTCCCTGACGGCGCTCGCCAACCATTACGCCGGGCGCGGGGTCTCTGCCAGCGAGGTCGGGATGCATTTCGCCCTCGCCGGGCTGCCCTGGACGGTCCAGCCCATCCTCTGGGGTCCTCTCGTCGACCGCGCCGGCCCGGGCCGCCGACGGATCTGCGCGCTGACGGCCATCGCCGGCAGTCACCTGGCGCTTTGCGGCCTCTTCCTCGTGCCGGATGCCGGGGCGATCGGCGCCGTCGGCCTCGTCCTCTTCGCCCACAGCCTGGCCGCATCGCTCCTCGACACGGCCTGCGACCGCATGGTCATGGACCATGTTCCGCCCGATGAGCTCGGGCGGATGAGCGCCTGCATGCGGATCGGCTTCGTCGTCGGGACGAGCCTCAGCGCCGCCGTGTTCGCCTGGACGCTCTCCGCATGGCCCTTCGCCGACAGCATCGCCCTCCTGCTCGGCCTTGGACTTGCCGCGACCATCCTCCCGGTCGTCGTTCGGGAGCGGCCGGGCGACGCGCTGTTCTCGCTGAAACGGCATCCCGGCCTGCGGCCGGCCCGTGCCTCGACATTCAGGAGATTCCTGAGGCGTCTCGCGCTCGGGCTGCGCCGCGGGGCGGTGCTGCGCATCCTGCTCCTCTGCTTCGGCCTCGATTTCGTGCTCGCCCTGTTCGAGGTGCGCTTCGGCGTCGATCTCGTGCAGGGGCAGGGCTGGGACGCCGCCACGCTCTCGCGGCTTCAGGCCGGATTGGCTTTCGTCGGAGGAACCGCCGGTGCCCTGGCGATCGGCCTGTGGTCGGATCGGGTCGGCCGGCTGCCGGCCTTGCGACTGCTCCTCGTCGCCAGCGCCCTGGCCTTCGCGCTCGCCGGCCTGCTGATCACGGCGGGTTCGCTGGGCGCGGCGGCCCCGGTGCTCGTCGGCCTGACCAACATCCTGCCGAACCTCATCATCGTCGCCATGGTGCCGGCGCTCATGGAGGCGAGCCGCGGGCGGGCAGGGGCCGCGACCCAGTTCGAGGTCTTCATGGCCACGATGAATCTGGGGTCGGTCGCCGGTGCGGCGGCATCCGGCTTCGTCGGCAGCCTCGTCCCCATCGCCGGCGTCGGCCTGCTGGTCGCGGTCGTCTTCGCCGTTGGCGCCTGGCTCTGCGACCAGCGCCACTTCCTCCCGGGAAGAGGGTCCCGTGTCGGTCGGACGCTCTAAGGCCGGGCTTGACGCTGAAGCGGCGCGTCGAGCGCCTGGTCGCGCCACTGCTCCTCAAGGAGCAGGAGCCCGAGGTAGCCGACCTGAGCCACGGCTAGCGAGACGTAGAACAGCGCGAGGCCGGCATACCAGGACATGCCGTTGACCAGCACGACGATGATGGTCGCCGCCGACAGTATCGGCACCAGTGCAACCAGGGGCAGGAGCAGCCGTCGCGGGGAGTTGGTCATCACAGGGAACGCAGCGGACACGAAGTCGTGAACGCCGCAGCGTAACGCCGAGCGAAGGCCACGAATAGACAATTTCCGCCGCGATGTTAACGCACACGGCATCGTTGCAGAAACGCTACATCTTTTCAGAAGGTCGACGCCGCGCCGGGCACCGGCTCAGGCGTAGACGTTTCCGCCGCTCTGCGGGAAACGCTCGGCGAGCGCGCGCCGGAGCTTCTCCAGGGCCCGGTTCTCGATCTGGCGAACCCGCTCCTTCGAGATGCCGAGCCGATGCCCCAGGGCCTCGAGCGTCGCCTGATCGTCGGCAAGCCTGCGCTCTCGGAGGATGCGCAGCTCGCGCTCGGAGAGCACGGCCAGCGCCTCGTTGAGCCAGGTGAGGCGCCGTTC
>JAESGR010001210.1_pt1 | contig 10102 bp, 10 predicted proteins | sample 9269771 | NCBI WGS metagenome assembly JAESGR01 (sample SAMN15739572, study PRJNA653492) | algae metagenome | isolation source: Chroococcus sp. CMT-3BRIN-NPC107 and co-occurring heterotrophs from well... | place: USA: Clark Mountains Wilderness, California | collected 2010-04-18
AGGCGGATAGGGTGCGTCGCCTGTAACACAGCACCCGCAAACTGCAAGGGAGACTAGGTCGGTCAGGCGCCGGGGCTGAGGAGCCCGGTATCGAGAAGGTCCGTGTCCTTCGAGCGCCTGAGCCGGCGCACCGCTGCTTCGACCTTGGCTAGCTGGGCGACGGAGTCCTCGATCTGCTCTCGCATGCCGGGGCGCTCGTAGATCGCTGCCGGCGAATCGAGATGCGGGAAGCACTCTCGGAAGGCGGCTTGCTCTCGGAAGGCCGTTCGGCGTGACTCGTTCCACCACTCGGCCACCTCGTCCACCGACGGGTCACGGCCGAGCGCCACCTGCACATAGATCCAGCTGTGCGCCCAAGCCAAGGCCTTCAGCGCCTTGCGGAAGCCGCCATTGCCTACTGCGACCTCGATCCACGTCGCCGGGCGCTTCTGCTTGGGGCTGCGGGCCATGCTCGCTCCTGGTCGGCGACGTGCCACCGTACCTCCGGTGCCGGTTCCTGGCACCAAACTACAGAGATGTAGTGACAAGACTTGGCACTGCCGGTACGGTGCCAACTCATGGCACTGACTGAGAGCGTAGACGTGGGCCCCTCCCCCGTCGTTGAGCTGGCATCGGGCGTTGATGCGCTCTACCTGTCGGGCCGTGCCGAGCTGTCGGCGGCGCTGTTCGAAGCGCTGGACGAGCGGCGGGCTGCTGCGGCCGAAGCTGAGGCGCCGGTGCCTATCGTCCTAGCCGACGAAGAGTTCGGGGTAGAGCCTCGAGCTTTCGGGCGGTACAAGTACCGGCTCGTTCATCGACACGGGCTCGTCGGCGTCACGTCGTCAGAGAAGCTGCCAACGCTGCGGGTCCAGCCTCGGGCGGAATTCCTGCACGCTGTCGGCCCGTCGGCCGTCCTCGACTTCTTCGATCGCGTCGGTGAGTTCCTGGCTGGGGGTCCGGTGCAATGGGGGCTCTCCCGCCTCGACCTGTTCTGCGACGTGCAGGGCTGGACATTGACCGGGGACGATCGGCACCGCTTCGTGTGTCGGGGTCAGGCTCGGGCAACGCATGAGGTCGGCGAGGCCTTCACCGGGTTCGAGTTCGGCAAGCGGTCGAGCAAGACGTTGTGCGCTCGCATCTACGACAAGACGCACCAGGTCGAGCGGAAGGGCTTGGACTGGTGGCCGAAGGTGTGGGGCGAGCGGTACGACACCAAGCGTCCGGTCCTGCGGGTCGAGTTCGAGATCGGGCGCCAGGGGCTCAAGGAGTTCGGTGTCGCCACGCCCACGCAGGGGCTCGACGCTGCGGCTCGGTTGTGGGCTTCGGCGTCGGAGGACTGGCTGTCGTACCGCTCCCCTGCCGCCGACAGCACGAAGTCCCGGTGGCCGGTCAGCCCGCAGTGGACGGCGGTGCAATCGGTGTCGCTCCGGTCGGATGCTGTCGGCCTGGATCGGGTTCGCTCCGGTAGGCGTCAGGGCGAGTTGCGGCGGATGGTGCCGGCGACCGTTGGCTACCTCGCAACGATCGGGGCAATCGTTGGCACGCCCGACGCACGCTCCACGCTCGCTGCGATGGCTCAGCTCATCAGCGACGACGAACACCGGCGGAAGGTGCCGTTCGACGATCGAGTCGCTGAGCGAGTGGCGGCGAGGACCTACCAGTGACCGAGCCGAACTGGGATCGGGTGGCGCAGGTGTTCGGCGGCGTTCTGCTACGGATGCTCCAAGACGACGAGGAGAAGCTCCATGCTGACGGTTGCGTACTGCCGGGTGTCGACGGACGAGCAAGCGGCGGAGGGGTTCAGCCTGGAGGGCCAGACGGAGAAGCTGAGGGCGTACGCCACGCTCCATGACCTGGGAGAGGTCACGGTCATCAGCGACCCCGGCCTCTCAGGCAAGAACACCGAGCGGCCGGGGCTGCAGCAGATCCTCGCCATGGTCGAGGCGGGCCACGTCGCTCATGTCCTGGTGTGGCGGCTCGACCGGCTGTCTCGCAACCTCGGAGATCTGGTGCTCCTGGCCGATCAGTTCGGGGCAGCGGGCGTCGGGTTGCACTCGTTCTGCGAGCGCATCGACCTGTCGTCTGCAACGGGTCGGATGTTCTACAACGTGCTCGGCTCCTTCGCTCAGTTCTACCGGGAGCAGCTGGCCGAGAACGTGACGATGGGTCGGAACCAGGCGATGGCGCAGGGCCGGTGGTGCAACCGCCCACCCACCGGCTACGACCTGATGAACGGTGAACTGGTCCCGAACGAGAAGGCACCGATCGTCCGGCGCATCTTCGCCTTGCGAGGGGAGGGAGCCAGCCAGACCGAGGTGTCGGAGCAGACCGGCGTGAACTACTCGACCGTGCGGGCCATCCTGCACAACCGGGCCTACATCGGTGAGATCAGCCACCTCGGCAACTGGCTCCCCGGGAACCACGAGCCGTTGGTCAGCATCGAGCAGTTCCGAGCGGCTCACGCCGGACGGGTGCCGGGCCGCAAGCGAGGCAAGGACCTCATGTCCGGCCGGGTGGTCTGCGGGCTCTGCGGTCGGCGCATGTCGATCACCACGAACGGCCAAGGGCAGAGCCACTACCGCTGCAAGCACCGGGGCGAGGGGTGCAGGGTGACCGCCCGGTCGAACCGTGGCCTGCTTGCTGCTGCGGGACTCGGCATGAGCCTCCTGTGCGATGAAGAGGTTCGAGAGGCGATCCGCAGGCATCTGGACGGGCTGCGGCGAACGGCCCGCCAGGGCCGCCGCCGGAGCCCGTCGGATGCTTCGGGCCGGCTGTTCGTTCTGCATGAGCAGCGGCGCAAGCTCCTCCAGCTGCACTACGAGGACAAGATCAGCGCCGAGCAGTTCGGCGAGGAACAGGCTCGGCTGACGATCGAGATCGACAACCTCGAAGCGGAGGCCAAGGCCGTCGTCACGGAACAGCTGCAGAGTGACGACCTCGCCGACAGGTTCGAGGACCTGGCGGCGCTGCTCGACCGGATCGACGTCGGCCGGCTGTGGGACGCCGCCACGGAAGCCGAGCGGCGCAAGCTTCTCGACGAGCTCCTGAGCGCCATCACCGTCCACCCCGACCGCCTGGTGGTGCAGGTCCACGGAGCGCCTGCGCTGAACGTGGCCTTCTCCGAAGTCGGGCTCAAGGACTCGGAGTTGAGTGGTGTCGAAGGGGGGACTGGTACCGAACACCCCCGCGGCTCTGGCCTTGCTTTGCACGGCGTTGAGGTGCTCGTTCGCTCAGGCGGGAGCTAAGCAACGAACGACGCTGCAATGCGTCGCTGCCTCGCCCAGAACTGCGACTCGGAGTGTCGGTCGCTGACGGGTACGGTCCGCGCGTGCCTGAGCGGAGCAAGCGCCACCACTACGTACCTCAGCTCCTGCTGAAGGGCTTCGCGGACGGAGCCGACAACGTAGCAACGATGGACCGGCGCAATAGCCGCTCGTTCGTGCAACCGATCCTGACGGCCGCCGCTGAGAACGACTACAACACGATCCGGGACGCAGACGGCTCCCCCAGCGACATGGCGGAGAAGGCCATGTCGCAGTTTGAGGGGGCAGCCGCTGCCGCAATTGATCGCATGCGCGGACGGGGTTGGCTCGAAGGCTCAGACGAGCGCAGCCATGTCGCGAGACTGATCGCGCTGCAGTACCTGCGCGTGCCCCGCCAGCGGGAGTTTTCGTCTGCGATCGCCTCGACGATCGCAAAGCTGCAAATTGCCGGTGGCGGGCCGGCTGCGATCCGATCCGAGATGGAGTCGCGAGGACTCCAGCCGACCGATGACGACGTGCTAGCCGAGTGGGAGCGAATCGCGAACTTCGACTCTTGGGATGTGGAGGTACCTACCGAGCACCACCTCGCGCAGAACTTCTCCATGGTGGACGAGGTGGCCGAGATCCTGTACGCCGGCTTCCACTGGACCGTTGCTCACTGGACCCGTAGAGCACTTCTCACGTCCGACCACCCCGTCGTGCTGGAGGCAGCGCCGGACCACCCCGAGTGGAGCGGTGTCGGAGTAGCCACAGCAGGGACGATCCTTCTCGCAATCGGCCGACGCACCGCACTTGTGCTTACGCATCGCGCAGAACTGGAGAGGGCGGGGAAGCTTGATCTACCGGAAGGCATTGCCCTGGCTGGGTCGTTCTCTCTAGCTCGTGATTTGAATCAGAGAACCGCTCTGCAGGCGCGACGCTGGCTCTACCACCACCCCGACGAGGTGCCCTCGGACTTGCTTGGGCGGTTCTTCGAGCTCCCACCCCCGCCGAAACACGTCTTGGACCCTGAGACCGGTACGGACCTACGCGACAATCTCAGATCCGTCGCCGAGTGGGCATTCAAAAATCCTGAGAAGCCACACCCGTTCACGCGACTGCCCGCGCCGCCTGCTCCCCCACCTGACGCAAGACCGCCGGTCTTCGACGGCCGGGGCCAGCGCTGGCGAGCGGTCGACGACCGAATTGCCGAGCTTCGCGCAACTACTCCCGAACCGACTCTGCAGCGAGAGGACGGGCCCCCTAGAACAAGCGAGGAGCGTCGTCGGTGACAAGGCGCCGGGCCTGCACGTAGGGCAGGAAGGGCGTAGGCAACCTCGGACGCTCACTGGCCTTGCGGCGGGCGGCGACGAATCTGAGGCGGCAGAAGCTGAGCGGACTCTCTCGCTCCGCCGTGCTGAGCCGCAGGGGCCGGTGCGAGTGGCAGATGGCGGCCGACCTAAAGCCCGGCGAGCACCCGGAACGTCAATGCGTGATGCCTCCGAAAGCTCAGGTTGCGCTGCTCGGCTCGACGAAAATTTTGTGTTCTTTGCAGTACCATTGGACGGCCTTGTCGCCCACGTTGCCTACGCACGCTGTGAGCGAAAGTTCTCCATTGCCGGGCCAGGAGGTCCTGAAGAGGTGGAAGGCGCAGTCGAGTTGGCCGATCACGTCTGCGTTCAGCGTGCCCTTCGCCTCGATGATCTCGATGGCCGCCCCGCCGGCCACGGCGGCGCCGAACTCGTCTAGGTCTCTCGCACCTGCACTGTGGCGAGGCTCCCGTTGTTCCACGACGACGGTGTCGATGCGCCGGGCCGCCGCCTCCTTGTAGCTAGAGCTGAACCCGAACGGGACCTCGGCAAGCCACCAACCTCGGCGGTCACGACGCTCCCACAGTTGGTGGAGGAGCCGATCCTCTCCCTCCTTGGGGTTGCTCCATGGGTCATTGCGTCCCGCGCCGCCACCACCGCGACGTCGCTCGTTGTTGGGGAGGCCATCCGCCTCGATATTGAACCCAGCGGCGGCGTACGCGGCCGTCATGTTCGACTCCCTTCTGCCCTCTGACACCAAGGCCACCGGCCGGACCGGTGAGGTGGGTTGCCAGGCTTCCTCGAAGTACGCCCGACGCGTCGACAGGTAGCCGTGAACCGTCCGATCGGCGTATCCACGGGCACAGATGAGATGGGTTGCCTTGCTCCCGGCGAGCGCCGCCATGAAAAGCTCCCGGTCGAACGGCCGAACACTCGCTGGCCCAGGCTGCTCCAGTGCGACGGTCACTGTGCGGTTCGCGCTGGTCGTGAATGGGCCGGGGGCCTTCGGGCCGGTGACTGGAATCCCCGTGAATACCGTCCACTCGTGCCGTCTTGCGTAGCGATCGACCAGCTCAATCAGATCCTTGGATGCCACGGACAGTCCTTCCATTCGTCTTCGCGGACGTGGTCGCCCCGGGGTCCTTCGTCAGTCTCACACGCCGGTTCACTCCAAGCCGAGAATGGCTAAGCCTCGGCGCTCACCTTGGCGGCAGCGCTCCCTTGGCCAGTTGCCCATCGTCGAGACGGCTACCGAGACTTCCTCGAGGGTCTTTCTTCTACCGTCGTCCAAGCCCCATCGCATGACGAGGATCTGCCGCTGCTCTGGCGAGAGTAGGTGACCCCGGGTTCTGATTGCCGCAGCAACGAGTTGGTCGGTTCGGGCCCCCTCCGGCGAACTTTTTCTTGTGGCGCCTTCTGATGCGTTCATGATTTCCGCCTACGTCGTGTCGTGGGTAGAGCTCGCATCGCAGGCCAAGGCTACCGCTGCGTCTGTTCCGGCCAGAGGGGACACGTTGGAGGACTGACTGCCAGGGGCCCGAGGGCGGTCTTGCTCTCTGCATACACCGGGAGAGAAAGACAACTGCGATCGCTGGAATCTCCCGAGCCGGGCTCCCTCATCTCGGACGTTGCCCGGTTAGGGTCACGACCGCCCCGGCAGGGATCACGGGAGACGGCGATGGGCGCACGGGTACCGGATCGACTACTAGGGCACCTGGTGTCGCGTCGCCGAGACCTCCTGGTCCAGGGTGAAGTGCTGTGCACGTTAGGTCTAGAGTGGCTGCTTCGAGACAAGGGGGCCGCCGAAGCCTTCTCGGATCTCCTCGGCCTCGACGAGGTGCTGGCGTGGCAAGCGGAAACGGTCATTGACTCCGGCAGACGCATAGACCTCACCGGCTGGACCGCTGGTGACAACGGCGTGCCGATCGTGACGCTCGAGGCGAAAATCCACCACGCCCTGACTAGAGCGCAGGTCGACGCCTACATCCTGTGGCAGCAGAACATGCTGGCGACCGCCACCCAGCACGCCAGAGGCCTGATGTGTCTGTTGGTGCCGAAGTCTCGACGCGACGAAGCTGCTGGTCTCCTGGTGGACGCCAGCTCGACAACGCACACTCGCGTCGAGACATGGGACAGTCTGTTCAAAGCGATGGCTGACGCCGGGCTCAACACCGGCGCTATTGCCGACCTAGCGCAACTCGAAAGCCTCTACCACCAATACGACGACACCTGGATCGCCCCCTTCAGCCTCGAAGAAATCACACCCCCAGGCTGGAGGACACGCTCCGAGGACTACGAATTGCTCGCCGACCTCCTGAGCAGGGAACTGCAGCGATCGGTCCATCCGGCCCTCGGGCGCCCCCGTCTCCTTCCCATGCAGAAGCCGGGGTTTCGCTACGTCACCATGAGACCCGGGAGCGGTGCCCCCAACCTTGCCGTCGGCACCTTCGACGATCTCGCAGACGTGCCCTTCGCCGTCCGGTATCACAAGCTCACGCACGACTTTCGCGAGATCACCGAACGGCTCGACGCTTCCGTGCTCGAGGTCGACCACGCCGGCGGTCACAGCTACGTGCGGCTGCGCGTTCCTGTAGCAGTCACCCACGCCGAGATCCTTGCCGATCTCCAGAGCCAGCTCAGGGCGATCGTCGCCATCGCCCACCCGGACCTCTCGCTGACGCCGCACAGCGCTCCGAAGTAGCTGACCCCCGCTCCGTGGAGCATGCTCGGGCGATGGCTAAGTACGACCCGCTCCTCGATCACTTGTGCCGTGCTGGTGACGGACCGATCGAGATGACCTTCGACGAGATCGACTCCTTGGTGGGCGGCCTCCCCGCCTCAGCTACGAGATTCCAGGCCTGGTGGTCGAACGAACTCGAGGGCACTCACGTGCAGGCACGGGCATGGATGGATGCCGGCCGTGAGGTCCTGACCGTGGACCGAACGATCCGTCGAGTCACCTTCTCCGCGACTCGGCGTCGCGGCGCCTAGCCAGGATCTGACGCCGCAGGAAGACGGCGCAGTCAGGGGTACGCGGACGCCAGCGTCGAGCCTCTCGGCGAGCGCATCCGACATAGAACGGTCCGGCGGCTCGCACCCACCCGATCGGATCTGCCTTCGAGTCCATCGTCCAAACGTGCCGAGCGTGCGAACTGTCGCGCCCCCTCCGCGGGCAGGCCTCGTACATACTGAAGCCAATGACCAACTTCGACATTGTCGCCGAGCGCCTCGACACCAGCCAGCCCGCGCCCTACGACACCCTCGAGGGGCCTGAGGCGTTCATTGCCACCTGGATGAGCGGAGTCGAAGGGGCGTTCGGACGAGCCGGATTCTACGGCGGCGTCGACGTCGCTCCGTACGCCGACCCGACAGCCACAGTGAACGACCCGCTGCCGAAGCGAAGGCCGAGTGTCAACGCTGTCCGGCGGATGTGGCTGGCTCGATTCAACCCGAACCAGGGCGAGTTTCGACATGATGACGGCAGATCGGGCTCTGACGTTGCCACTGGTTTTCCGTGGCGCCATCCGGAGAACGCCCATCGCGACGGTTGGTGGCTGTCGACTGCGACCCGCCCGACGAATCGTACGGCGATCATGGATATCGCTGTCGACGATCTGGTGCTCGTCCAGCGCAGCGACCGCAACCACGATCTTGCGCACGATCGAATTGCCGCCCGCAGCCTCGTCGGCTTAGCTGCTGTGCTCGGAGCAACGTCATGGACCGATGTCGGCACAGGTGAACGCCACCGTGACGTTTGTCTTGTGCCGCTCGCCTGGTTCAGTGACCACGTGCCGGTCCTGACTGCCCAGGCGCACGGCCGCTTGAAGGGGCTTCGGTCGATCAGCCGTATGCCCCAACTCCACGGTCCCTCCGGCCAGGTTGGTTACACGTTGTCGGTGGTCAATTGGGAGGACGTGCCAGAGGTTTGCGCCGTCTGCAACCTCCACCCCATGGTGTTCACCGACCCAGTTCCGACAGTGGCCGCTCGGCTGGCGGTGACTGACACAGGCAACGAGCGGATGCGCAAACTGCGGTGGGACCACGTGTTTCGGAACGACCTGCGACGCGAACAGGAGCGGCGCGCCATCGCCGACGCCCGAGCATGGGCGGCCGAGCATGACCTCGTTTTCATCGAGGGCCAATCAGACATGCAGATGGTTGGCGGCGCCGGATTCGATTTGCGACTCTACGACGCCGACGATCTCGAGGTGCAGATCGAGGTGAAGGGCTACCGGACTCACAATCTCGCCGACGTGCACCTCCAGCCGTCGCAGGTCGCCCGCGCCCGCGATGCCGCAGCGGGGAACCCGCCGCCATGGTTCCTACATGCGCTGCTCAAGGCGCACACCAAGTCACCCCAACGTCGCACCCTCACTGCGGCCGAAGCGGTCGCTCTGCTCGACGCAGGACTCCTCGACCGGGACGGAAAGCACCTCAGAGCGTGAAGAAGGCGCCTTTCGCACGTCACCTGTTCGACGGGGATCCCTTTCGGAGATTGCGCTCGTCGTCGTCGGGGATGAACCTGGCGTTCGCCGACTCGGTGACCGCCGCTCGGCTGCGCTCAGTGCACTGTGTCCTCTTTCAGCAGTCAAGAGAAGCCGCAGCAAGGAGACGGCCAGCGGCGTCGGCAGCACGAATCTGGCCGACCGTTCCGGGCGAGTTGATGACACGCCGCAGGTCGTCATCGAGGTCAGCCCGAAGAACCACGGCCACCCACCGGACAGTGCGCGTGTGTCGCAGCCGGGGATCCGGCTCGGCGTCGGCGTAGCGGGGGCCGCCGGTGATGACGCCGATGGCCGCGCGCCGGTGAGCGAGGGGCACCACGACTACGTCATCGACAGACATGTCGGTCAGAAAGGATCGCCAGTAGCGGACGAACGTACCGATGGCACGCTCGCTTCGACCTGGTGCGCTGCTGCGAAGAGCGGCGCGGAGATCGTCGTCGCTGGGGTTGCGCGAAAGGTCACCCAGCTCGTCTGCGCTGACGGCGATGAGGCTGCGGTCGAGGAACGCCTGCTGCACCACTGGGTCATCCCATGCTCGAAGCTTCCATGCGGCGCACCCTGCCCGCCCGAACTCACCGGGTGACACCGGCGTGACGGCCAGGGATGCCCCCTCCTCCGCTTCCATTGGTTGCTCCTCGCTCATGGTGAAGCCGCCCAGTTCCGTCCTCCTGCCCTTTCTCCGGCGCTCGCGGATGCCATCGACGTCCAGAAGCAGGCGTTGCAGCTTCTCTTCGGCGCGCGCTCGGACGGTCATCGGTCTGTAATCGTGAGCGAAAACTTGCTAAGCCCGGCCATCCCGTCAACCTACTGGCGCAGCAGCGATGCCTCCCGGGTGCCGGGTTCCGTCTCCCTTACCGGTCGAGACCCGTTGTGCGATGGGCAGTACGGTCTCGGGCTCGAGGGCGAGTGGGGAGCGGATGAGCGGATGAGCGGATGAGCGGCGAGATGGTCTTCACGGTTCAGGGGGCCACTGCCGTGGCAGCCAAGCCGATCGGGCTGGCCGATGCTGGCCTGAGGGAGCGAGAGCATCTCCAGGAGTGGGTTATTGAGCACCCAGAGGTGCTTG
>JAESGR010001211.1_pt1 | contig 10089 bp, 7 predicted proteins | sample 9269771 | NCBI WGS metagenome assembly JAESGR01 (sample SAMN15739572, study PRJNA653492) | algae metagenome | isolation source: Chroococcus sp. CMT-3BRIN-NPC107 and co-occurring heterotrophs from well... | place: USA: Clark Mountains Wilderness, California | collected 2010-04-18
CGCTCCCCTCACCCCAACCCTCTCCCCCTGGGAGAGGGGACCTGCGGGTCACGCGGCATAGTGGCCAAGCGCGTCGGGAACGCGATGGGCGCACACGGAGGGGAGGCGCATGACCGATGCGATCGACCGGCGCCCGGCATTACCCTCGCGACGCGTCCAGATACGGCGCCAGCCAGGCGAGTCCGGCCCGCGTGCCCTGCCGCGGATGGTACTCGCAGCCGACGAAGCCGGCATAGCCGAGCCGGTCGAGCGCCGCGAGGACGAAGGCGTCGTTCAGCTCGCCCGTGCCGGGCTCGGCCCGATGGGGCACGCTCGCGATCTGCACGTGCCCGATCAAGGGCATCAGGCGCGCGAGCCGGGTCGTCACGTCCCCGTGCAGGATCTGGCAGTGGAAGACGTCGAACTGGAGCCGGATGTTGTCGACGCCTTCGGCCTGCATCCCCGCGACGAGATCCGCGGCGGCGTCGACGTCATCCAGGAAGTAGCCCGGCATGCTGCGGGCGTTGATCGGCTCGATCAGGAGATCGATGCCGTGCGCGGCGAGCCGCGTCGCCGCGTGGCGCAGAGCACGGCCATAGGCCTGCCGCGCCGCCGGGTCCCGCCGGTCGGCGAGCCCCGCCATGAGGTGAAGGCGCCGGACGCCCGTGGCCGCCGCATAGGCCAGGGCGATCTCGATGCCGCGGGCCATCTCGTCGAAGCGGTCGGGCAGGGCGGCGAGGCCGCGCTCGCCGGCCGCCCAATCCCCGGGCGGCAGGTTGAAGATGGCGAGCTCGAGTCGGTTCGCCCGAAGCCGCTCCGCGATCGCCTCCGGCGGGTGCTCGTAGGGGAACAGGAACTCCACGGCCGCGAAGCCGGCCTCGGCGGCCGCCGCGAAGCGATCGAGGAACGCAAGCTCGGTGAAGAGCAGGCTCAGGTTGGCGGCAAGGCGCGGCATCGGCGTTTCAGTCCCGGACGGTCGCGCGAGCCTGCGCCGTCACTCGCGGATCAGCTTGCCCGTGTAGACGACGGGCCCGGTCGCGGCGCCGGTCGGCGAGCCGCCCGGGGGCTCGACCGAGACGGCGAAGAGGCCTTCCGACAGGCCCGCCGGGTCGGAGGCGGCCGGCAGGGGAAGGCGCTTGGCCTCCGTCCCGATCACGCCCAGCGATTTCGGCGCCTGTCCCGCACCGACATACCAGAGCTCGAGGCTCTTGCCGGCCGGCGCCTCGGCGCCCACGGGGCGCACCTGCGCCGTCCCGGCGGCCACGTCGATGCTGATCAGGAGGGCGGGCGCCTCGCCGCCCCGGTTCACTACGGCGAGGTAACGCGATTGCGGCGCCCCGGGTCGCAGGCCCGCGACCTCGCCCAAGAAGATGAACAGGGCGAGACCCGCCGCCAGGGCGCCGGCACCCGCCGCGGTCCATCGCCAGCGCCGGACCGCCCGGGCAAGCTCGGCGACGCGGTTGTCGTTCGCGGGCGCGGGGGCGGGCGCGACGGCACGGCCGCGCAGGGCCGCCTCGATGGCGGCCCAGACGCGGGAGCCCGGGGCGGCAGGAGGCACGATCCCCGCGAGGGGCGCGAGCCGCCGCTCCCATCCCCGCACGGCCGCATCGGTGTTCGGGTCGACGGTGCGCTCCAGCTCCATCGCCGCCCGCTCCGAGGCGGAGAGGGTGCCCAGCACATATTCGGCCGCCCGGAGGTCGCGGTCGTCGGGCTCGCCGCTCATGCCGCCGGCTCCAGGCAGCCGCGCAGGGCGGAGAGGCCGCGGTGAAGCCAGGTCTTGATCGTGTTGACGGGCCGGTCGTAGCGGGCGGCGAGCTCCTCGCGCGAGTAGCCCTCGCAATAGGCGAGCACGATGCAGTCGCGCTGCGTCGTGTCGAGGCGCGAGAGGCAGGCCCGCAACGCGTCGCGTCCGAGGATCGCACCTTCGCTGTCATGCGGGTCGGCGAGCCGTTCCACCCAGTCCTCCCCGTCCTCGGTCACAGGCCCCTGCACCTCGCCCTTGCGGCGCACGACGTCGATCGCGCGGTTGCGGGCGATGGCGCAGAGCCACGGCATCGGGGCACCGGCGGACGGCTGGTACGAGCCCGCGCTCTGCCAGATCCGCAGGTACACGTCCTGAAGGACGTCCTCTGCCGCGGTGCGATCTCTCTGGATACGCAGCACGACGCCGAAAAGTTTCGGGGCGGTGGCTTCGTAGAGCGCCTTCAGGGCCGCCTCGTCGCCGCGGGCGATCTCCGCGATCAGACGCAGGAGGGTGGCGTCGTCACGCACGGGGCGAAGCGTCCTCTCTGCGCGACATGGGTCCGAAAGCCGTTCGATCTGGCGGGAACGTTGGCGCGGACCGTAATGCAGCGCGCCGCTGCGCGCTACCGCATCGCGCAGGACCGGTGTGGATGCGCCGGACGCTTCGCCGCGCGAGGCTGTCGGCGGTGAGGCCCGCGACCTATCTCCGAATCCGGCAGGATGAGCGGAGAGGGAGTGTGGGCATGGCCTCGCAGGGAGACTGGAAGATTCCCGCCGCCGCGCAGCCGAAGCCCGGCGATTACGGCTACGACCTCGAGCGGGCGCTGACCGCGATCGTCTCGCTCTCGACGCGGGTGCCGCCCGAGGCGTTCACCGCCGAGACGCTCGGGACCGAGCGGGCCGGCAACGGCGTCGTCATCGGCGAGGACGGCCTTGTCCTCACCATCGGCTACCTGGTGATGGAGGCTGAGACCGTGTGGCTCACGACGCACGACGGGCGCTCGCTGCCCGGGCATGTGGTCGGCTACGACGCCGTGACCGGCTTCGGCCTCGTTCAGGCCCTCGGCGCCCTCGATCTGCCCGCCCTTCCCTTCGGACGCTCGGGGACTGTCAGGGTCGGCGACCAGGCCGTCGTCGCGGGCGCGGGCGGGCGCCAGCGCTGCGTCGCCGTGCAGGTGATCGCCCGGCAGGAATTCGCCGGCTACTGGGAATACGTGCTCGACGACGCGCTCTTCACCGCGCCCTCGCACCCGCATTGGGGCGGCGCCGCCCTGATCAGCCGGGAGGGCGAGCTCCTCGGCATCGGCTCGCTGCAGCTCCAGCAGGGCGGCACCGGCGCGGCGCGGGCGATCAACATGGTCGTGCCGATCGATCTCCTGCCGCCGATCCTCGACGACCTCGTGCGCCGCGGGCGGGCCGACCGGCCGCCCCGTCCCTGGCTCGGCCTCTACGCCACGGAGGGCGAGGGCGCGGTGGTGGTGATGGGATTGGCCGATGACGGGCCGGCCGAGAGCGCCGACCTGCGCGCGGGCGACGTCATCGTCGCGGTGGCCGGCGAACCGGTCGCCGACCTCGCCGGCTTCTTCCGCCAGGTCTGGGCGCTCGGCGAGGCCGGGGTGCGGGTGCCGCTGACGGTGCGGCGGGACGGCACGGTGCTGAAGCTCTCCGTGACCTCCGGCGACCGCGAGCGGTTCCTCGTGACGCCCCAGCTGCACTGAGCCGGCCGTTGCCCCGATCCTGCGCTAAGTCTATCCCGTCGCGATGACGCAACCCATCCACATCATCGGCGGCGGGCTCGCCGGCTCCGAGGCCGCCTGGCAGATCGCGCAGGCCGGCCACGCCGTCGTCATCCACGAGATGCGGCCGGTGCGCGGCACCGAGGCCCACAAGAGCTCGGACCTCGCCGAGCTCGTCTGCTCGAATTCCTTCCGCTCGGACGACGCCAACGGCAACGCCGTCGGCCTGCTGCACCAGGAGATGCGGAGCCTCGGCTCTCTCATCATGCGCGAGGGCGACGCCCATCAGGTGCCCGCCGGCGGCGCGCTCGCCGTCGACCGCGAGGGCTTCGCCGGCGCCGTCACCCGCGCGCTCGAGGCGCATCCGCTGGTCACGATCGCCCGCGAGGAGGTCGAGGGCCTGCCGCCGCCCGAGTGGGATCAGGTCATCATCGCCACCGGCCCCCTCACCTCCCCGGCGCTCGCCGAGGCGATCCGCGGGCTGACGGGCGCCGAGGCGCTGGCCTTCTTCGACGCGATCGCGCCGATCGTGCACCGCGATTCCATCGACATGGACAAGGCCTGGTTCCAGTCGCGCTACGACAAGGCCGGCCCCGGCGGCACGGGGGCCGACTACATCAACTGCCCGCTGAACCGCGAGCAGTACGACGCGTTCATCCAGGCGCTGATCGCGGGCGAGAAGACCTCGTTCAAGGAATGGGAGGCCTCGACCCCCTATTTCGACGGCTGCCTGCCCATCGAGGTCATGGCGGAGCGCGGCCCCGAGACCCTGCGCCACGGGCCGATGAAGCCCGTCGGCCTCACCAACTCGCACGACCCGACGGTGAAGGCCTGCGCCATCGTCCAGCTCCGCCAGGACAACGCGCTGGGCACCCTCTACAACATGGTCGGCTTCCAGACGAAGCTGACCTATTCCGAGCAGGTCCGGGTTTTCCGTACGATCCCGGGGCTGGAGAAGGCCGAGTTCGCGCGGCTCGGCGGCCTCCACCGCAACACCTATCTCGACAGCCCCCGCCTCCTCGATCCGACCCTGCGCCTCAGGGCGCAACCGCGCCTGCGCTTCGCCGGCCAGATCACCGGCTGCGAGGGCTACGTCGAGAGCGCCGCAACGGGACTGATCGCCGGCCGCTTCGCCGTGGCCGAGCGGGAGGGCCGGAGCCTGGCGCCCCTGCCGACGACGACGGCGCTCGGGGCGCTGATCGGCCACATCACCGGCGGGCACATCCCCGCCGAGGATGCGGGCGCGCCCCGCTCCTTCCAGCCGATGAACGTCAATTTCGGCCTGTTCCCGCCCCTCGACCAGGCCCCCAAGGGTGAGGCTGGCCGGCGCCTGCGCGGGCCCGAGAAGGCGCTCGCCAAGAAGCGCGCGCTGACCGACCGGGCGCGGGCCGACCTCGCCGCCTGGATCGGCGACGGGGAGCGGCGCGAAGCGGCCGAGTAGGGCGACACGCCCCCTCGCATCGTGTAGAGGGAGCGCCTTCCCTCGGAGGCCCCTTTGCTTCACGTCTCGACCCGCGGCGCCGCCGCGCCGCTCAACTTCTCCGACGCGCTTCTCGCCGGGCTCGCCCGCGACGGCGGCCTCTACGTGCCCCAGACCTGGCCGCAGATCTCCCGCGAGACCATCGGCGGGCTCGCCGGCGCCCGCTACGCGGATGCGGCCAAGGTCGTGCTCAGGCCCCTGATCGACGGCGAGATCGCCGATTCCGACCTCGACCGGATGATCGAGGATTCCTACGCCACCTTCCGGCACAAGGCGGTCTGCCCCCTGGTGCAGCTCGACGACAACCTCTTCCTGCTGGAGCTCTTCCACGGCCCGACGCTCGCCTTCAAGGACGTGGCGATGCAGCTCCTCGGCCGCCTGATGGACCACGTGCTGCGCGCCCGCGGCACCCGCGCGACCATCGTCGGCGCGACCTCGGGCGATACCGGCAGCGCCGCGGTCGAGGCCTTCCGCGGGCTCGACCAGGTCGACATCTTCATCCTGTTCCCGGAGGGCCGAGTCTCGGAGGTGCAGCGCCGGCAGATGACCTCGGTGGATGCCGAGAACGTCCATGCCATCGCCATCGACGGCAATTTCGACGATTGCCAGAACATCGTCAAAGCCCTGTTCCAGCACGCGGATTTCGCCGACGACCTGAAGCTGTCGGGCGTGAACTCCATCAACTGGGCTCGCGTCGCGGCGCAGGCGGTCTATTACTTCACGAGCGCGGTGGCGCTCGGCGCGCCCCACCGGCCCATCTCCTATGCCGTGCCGACCGGCAATTTCGGCGACATCCTCGCCGGCTGGGTCGCCAAGCGGATGGGGCTGCCGATCGATCGCCTGATGATCGGCACCAACGCCAACGACATCCTCGCGCGCACCCTGGAGCACGGGGCCTACGAGGTCCGCGGCGTCCAGCCGACCACCTCGCCGTCGATGGACATCCAGATCTCCTCGAATTTCGAGCGCCTGCTGTTCGAGGCCCTGGGCCGGGACTCCTCAAGCCTCGGCCGGCTCATGGCGGGCCTGAGGCAATCGGGCGGGTTCAGCCTGGACGAGCCGGTGCTCCGCGCGGTGCGCGACGAGTTCGACGCCGCCGCCGTCCCGGAACCCGCGGTGAAGGCCGAGATCGCGCGGACCCATCGCGAGACCGGCCTCGTCATCGATCCCCACACCGCGATCGGAATCCATGCCGGGCGCAAGCTCCTCGACAAGGACCCGCGCAGGCCGGTCGTCGCGCTCGCCACCGCGCATGCGGCGAAGTTCCCGGACGCGGTCGTCGCCGCGACCGGCGGCCTTCGCCCCGCCCTGCCGCCGCACCTCGCGGATCTCCTGGACCGCCCCGAGCGCTTCGCGCGGGTTCCCAACGATCAGGCGGCGGTCGAAACCTTCATCCGCGAGCGCTCGCGCGTCACGAAAGCCGCCTGAGGCATGAACCAGCACTTCGCGACCCACGGCGCCTCGCCGGACCTCAAGATCACCCGGCTGGCCAACGGCCTCACCGTGGCGACGGAGGCGATGCCCGGCGTCGCGACCGCCACGCTCGGGGTCTGGGTCGGCGCCGGCTCGCGGCACGAGCGCGCCGACGAGCACGGCTTGAGCCACCTCATCGAGCACATGGCCTTCAAGGGCACGCGGACCCGCTCCGCACGCAGGATCGCCGAGGACATCGAGAATGTCGGCGGCGACATCAACGCCGCGACCAGCGCCGAGGGCACGAGCTACAGCGCCCGGGTGCTCGGCGAGGATGCCGGCGTCGCCCTCGACGTGATCGGCGACATCCTCACGAACTCGGTCTTCGACGAAGGCGAGCTTGCCCGCGAGAAGGGCGTGATCCTCCAGGAATACGCGGCGATCGAGGACACCCCGGACGACGTCGTCTACGAGGCCTTCACAGAGGCCGCCTTTCCCGACCAGCCGATCGGCCGCCCGATCATCGGAAGGCCCGAGACGATCACGAGCTTCGACCGCGACGGGATCGAAGCCTACATCGACCGCGAATACACGCCCGACCGGATCGTGCTGGCGGCCGCCGGCGCCATCTCGCACGACGCGATCGTCGAGGCGGCCGAGCGGCATTTCGGGTCGCTCAAGCCCGCGCAGGCGCCCGAGACCGTGCCCGGCATCTATGTCGGCGGGGAGCGGCGCCTCGCCAAGAAGCTCGAACAGGCCAACCTCGTCATCGGCCTGCCCGGCCTCTCCTTCCGCGACGACGGCTACTACGCGCTCCACATGTTCGCGCAGGTGCTGGGCGGCGGCCTGACTTCCAGGCTCTGGCACGAGGTCCGCGAGACCCGCGGCCTCGCCTACGAGATCCAGGCCTTCCACTGGCCCTTCTCGGATTGCGGCCTGTTCGGGATCGGGGCGGGCTGCTCCGGCAGCGACCTCGCCGAGCTCGTGGACGTGACGATCGCGGCGACCGTCAAGGCGGTCTCCGACCTCGACACGGTCGAGATCGCCCGCGCCAAGGCGCAGCTCAAGGTCGCCCTGCTCTCCGCCCTCGAGACGCCCGGCGGCCGCATCGAGCGCAACGCCCGCCAGCTCCTGTCCTGGGGCCGCGTGATCCCGGCCGCGGAGGTCATCGCCAAGGTCGACGCGATCGAGGTCGAGGACGTGCGCGAGGCCGGTCGCCGGTTGCTGGCCGGCACCCCGACGCTGTCGGCGATCGGCCCGATCCGCAAGCTGCCATCTCTCGAGCAGATCGCGGCGGGCCTGCGGGCCGGGTGAGGGTGCGGCGACCGGCATGTTTTGGCCGCAAAAGGCGGTGATCGAGGGCCTTCGCCCTGGGCAGGAAGCGGTGGGTGCCTCCCTCGCGGGAGCTTCCGCGCCTTGCCCGGACAGGCACCCATCGGTACGACTCTGCACCGAACTGAGCCGTACTCGCCGGTGACGCCGCCCGGCCGGAATCCTCGCCCGTTGCGTATTGCCTCATCCGTCCTCGCCACCCTCGTGACGGCGCTGCTCGGCGTCCTCGCGCTCAGCCTGCCGGCGCGGGCGGTGGAGGCCGTGCGCATCACTCTCGACGCGCCGGCGATCGACCTCACGCCGATGATCGAGCGCTACCGCTCGGACGGCGACCTGATCCAGATCTCGACCGCGCCGGGCAAGGACGGGATCGTGCGCCGCATCGTGGTCAAGGCGCGCGATGCCGGGGCCCGGCCCGACTGGATGGTGTTCGCGCTCACCAACGACACCGACGAGCAGATCGACCGGCTCCTCGTCGCACCGCATTTCCGCCTCGTCGGCTCCGGCGTGATCTGGCCGGACCTCGGGGGATCGCGCATCGCCGCGATCACCGCGAGCCAGGGCATCCGGCCCGAGCGGGACGAGAACCCGGAGGCCGACCAATTCGTCATCACCGTCGATCCCGGCGCCACCGTCACCTTCGTCGCCGAGCTGCGCGGCCCGAACATCCCCCAGGTCTACCTCTGGGAGCAGGAGGCCTACCGCAAGAAATCGACGGGGCTGACCCTCTACAAGGGCATCATCATCGGCATCGCCGGGCTGCTCGCCCTGTTCCTCACGATCATCTTCGTCGTGAAGGGCGCGATCATCTTCCCGGCCGCCGCCGCGCTCGCCTGGTCGGTTCTCGCCTATGCCTGCATCGATTTCGGATTCCTGCAGCGCATCTTCCCCGTCACGGAGGGGGCCGAGCGCATCTACCGCGCCTCGGCCGAGGCGGTGCTCGGCGCCACCCTTCTGGTCTTCCTCTTCGCCTACCTGAACCTTTCCCGCTGGCACGTGCGCTACAGCCACGTCGCCTTCTTCTGGCTCGCCTTCCTCGCCGGCCTCGTGGGGCTCGCGGTGTTCGATCCGCCGGTGGCGGCGGGCGTCGCCCGCATCTCGATCGCGGCGGTCGCGGGTGTGGGCCTGCTCCTGATCGTCTACCTCGCCGCCCATAACGGCTACGACCGCGCCATCCTGCTGGTGCCGACCTGGTTCCTGCTGCTGTTCTGGGTCGTGGCGGCGGGCTTCGCCATCACCGGGCAGATCGGCAGCGACCTCGTGCAGCCCGCACTCATCGGCGGACTCGTGCTCATCGTCATGCTGATCGGGTTCACGGTCATGCAGCACGCCTTCGCCGGCGGCGGCCTCACCCATGCCTTGGTCTCCGACACCGAGCGCCGGGCCCTGGCGCTCACCGGCGCCGGCGACGTCGTCTTCGACTGGGACGTGCCGGGCGACCGGGTCTTCGCCGGTCAGGAGATCGAGGGTCAGCTCGGGCTCAAGCGCGGAACGCTCGAGGGGCCGGCCGCGAACTGGCTCGGCCTGCTCCACCCCTTCGACAAGGACCGCTACTCCGCCGCCCTCGACAGCGTGATCGAGGAGCGCCGCGGCCGCATCGTCCACGATTTCCGCCTGCGCTCCCAGGCAGGCCCCTATCATTGGTACCGCCTCAAGGCGCGTCCGGTGATCGGGACCGACGGCGAGGTGATCCGGATCGTCGGCACCATCGCCGACGTGACCGAGGTCAAGACCGCCGAGGAGCGCCTGCTGCACGACGCGGTCCACGACAGCCTCACCGGCCTGCCGAACCGCGAGCTCTTCCACGACCGCCTCGACGCGGCCCTCGCCCTCGCGAGCCAGGACCCGCGCCTGAAGCCGACGACGATCGTCCTCGACATCGACCGGTTCAAGGCGATCAACGACGCGATCGGCCTCTCGGCCGGGGACTCGATCCTCCTCACCCTCTCTCGCCGGCTCGGCCGCCTGCTGCGCCCGCAAGACACGCTGGCCCGGGTCTCCGGCGACGAGTTCGCGCTGATCCTGCTCTCCGAGCGCGACCCCGACCGCATCCTCGCCTTCGCGGAGATGATCCGCCGGGCCATCGCGACGCCGATCACCTATGCCGACCGCGAGATCTTCCTCACCGTCTCGGCAGGCCTCACCCTCCACGAGACCGGCGCGAACCTGAAGCGCGAGGAGGTGTTCAAGAACGCCGAGATCGCGATGATCCAGGCCAAGCGGGCCGGCGGTGACCGCATCGAGATCTTCCGGGCCAACATGCGCAACGAGCGCAGCGATCGCCTCGTCCTCGAGAGCGACCTGCGCCGCTCGCTCGAGCGCAACGAGATGAAGGTGCTGTTCCAGCCGATCGTCCGTCTGGAGGACCGCACGGTGGCGGGGTTCGAGGCCCTGCTGCGCTGGGAC
>JAESGR010001212.1_pt1 | contig 10076 bp, 10 predicted proteins | sample 9269771 | NCBI WGS metagenome assembly JAESGR01 (sample SAMN15739572, study PRJNA653492) | algae metagenome | isolation source: Chroococcus sp. CMT-3BRIN-NPC107 and co-occurring heterotrophs from well... | place: USA: Clark Mountains Wilderness, California | collected 2010-04-18
CCAGCCCAACCCGCAGGACGCGTTCGGGCCGCTCGAGCCCTACGACGCCAACGGGCTCGGCGGTACGACCTCGATCCTCGTCACCCCGTACGGCGAGGTGCTCGACGCCTTCACCAGCCTCAACGGCACGATGATGAACTGCGCCGGCGGCGCCATGCCGTGGGGGTCGTGGATCTCGTGCGAGGAGACGGTGAACGGCCCCGACACCAGTCCCGACTTCACCGGCCAGACGAACCAGTTCCTCGACGAGCCCCACGGCTTCATCTTCGAGGTGCCCGTCGGCGGCGTCTCGAACCGCGAACCGATCAGGAGCGCCGGCCGCTTCGCCCACGAGGCAGCCGCCTACAGCCCCGTCGACGGCTATGTGTACCTCACCGAGGACAACTTCGAGTTCCCCTCCGGCTTCTACCGCTACCTGCCGCCGGCCGACCCGATGACGGCCGGGCGCCTCCTCGACGGCGGCGACCTACAGATGCTGCGCGTGGCCGGCGTGGACGAGGCCCACCTCGAGGCCGGCCAGGTCGCCGGGGCCACCTACGCCGTGGAGTGGGTCGACGTCGACCCGTACCCGGGCGCCGACGGGCGCTTCCCGGAGCTCACCGACAACAAGGTCGCCCTGAACTTCGTGGGCAGCCAGGGCCGGGCCCAAGGCGCCGCCCACTTCTCCCGCCTCGAGGGGGCCACCGTCACCCGGGGCGAGGTGTACTTCACCTCCACCCAGGGCGGCGGCGCGGCCGAGACCGGTCCCGACCCGATCGGCGGCTACGGCAACGGCGCCGGCCAGGTGTGGTCCTACGACCCGAAGGACGCCACGCTCACCTGCCGCTACCAGTCGCCGGGCACCAGCACGCTGGAGCTGCCCGACAACGTCACCGCCCGCAGCGATCGCGGCACCCTCGTGCTCTGCGAGGACGGCCCCGCCGACAACTACATCCGCGGCCTCACGCGCGACGGCCGGCTGTTCGACATCGCCCTCAACCGGCTGACCCGCAACAACCCGCCGAACGCCACCCGCTACGGCGAGGAGTTCGCCGGCGCCACCTTCAGCCCTGACGGCGAGACGCTCTTCGTGAACATCCAGGCCGCGCAGGCCGTCACGTTCGCCATCTGGGGTCCCTGGGGCCGCCTCGGCGTCTGACCGGGCCGGTCGGCGTCAGCTGAGGCCGAACCGGGCGGCGTGGGCGTCGACCTCGGCGAGGTAGGCGGCGCGTGCACGGGCCGGGAGCCACGACACCTCGAACGCGTTCCGCGCCAGGCGCAGCAGGTCCTCCGGGCCGAGCTGCGCCTGGCCGGCGAGGGCGGCGTAGTTCTCGGTCATGTAGCCCTTGAAGTAGGCGGGGTCGTCGGAGTTCACCGTCACCCGCACGCCGTCGTGGAGCAGGCCGACGATCTCGGTCGCCTTCATGTCCGAGGTCACGAAGCTGTTCGACACCGGGCAGCAGGTGAGGCCGATCCCCCGGCGACGCACCTCGGCCACCAGGCGCGGGTCCTCGACGATGTTGGTGCCGTGGTCGATGCGGTCGACGCCGATGTCCTCAAGGGCCTGGCGGATGTGCTCGATGCTGCCCTCCTGGTCGATGTCGCAGTGCATCGTGAGCAGGTAGCCCTCCTGGCGGGCCCGGGCGAAGACGGCGGCGAACTTGCTGGGCGGGTTGCCCCGCTCGTCGGAGTCGAGCCCGACGCCGACGATCCAGTCCTGGTACGGCAGGGACTCCATCAGGGTGGCCATGGCGAACTCGGCCGAGAGGTCGCGCAGGAAGCACATGATCAGCTCGGCGGAGATGCCGAGCTCGGCTCGGGCGGCGACGATGGCCTGCCGGTAGCCCTGCACGACGGTGGCGAAGGGGACGCCGCGACCGGTGTGGGCCTGCGGGTCGAAGAACATCTCGACGTGGCGGACGCCCTGGGACGCCGCCTTGGTCAGGTAGGCGTAGGCCAGGTCGCGGAAGTCGTCGGCCGTCACCAGCACGTCCATCGCCGGGTAGTAGACGGCGAGGAAGCTGGCCAGGGAGTCGAACTGGTACGTGGCCTCGACCTCAGCGACGGTCGACTGGCCCAGCTCGATGCCGTTGCGGCGGGCCAGCTCCAGCTTCAGCTCGGGGGCCAGCGTGCCCTCGAGGTGCACGTGGAGCTCGCACTTGGGGAGGCCGGCGATGAAGTCGTCGAGGTCGATCGGGGCGGTGGGCGGCGCGTCGGTGCTCATCGTCGGCAACGTACGGGCGGGCGGCGGCGACGGGAAGAGGTCGCCGCCACTGTTCACACTTCGCAACACTCAGGCAGGCGCCTCGGTGCCGTCGGCCCGCTGACGGGCGGCGATCCACGCCACGACCGTGGCCAGGTCCCGGGTCGCTTCGGGGACCACGCCCGCGAAGAGGTGCCAGACGTGCACCATCCCCGGCGCCACGAGCAGCTCCACCTCGGTGCCGGCGGCGCGGGCCCGCTCGGCGAGACCCACGGCGTCGTCGCGCAGGACCTCGACCTCGCCGACGTGCACGAGCAGCGGCGGCAGGCCGGACAGGTCGGCGTAGAGCGGCGACACCCGTGGGTCGGTGGTGGCCACCCCCGGTGGCACGTAGGCCTCGACGGACTGGGCCAGGGTCCCGGTGGCGCACATCGGGTCCCGCCCGTCCTCGCTGCGGTGCGAGTCGCCCGTGAGGGCCAGGTCGGTCCACGGCGACAGGAGGGCGGCGCCGGCGGGCAGGGCGTCGCCGGCGTCGCGCAGGGCGACGAGGAGGGCGACGGCCAACCCCCCGCCGGCCGAGTCGCCCGTGACCACCAGCGACGACGGGTCGATGCCCCGCGCCGGGCCGGTCAGCCAGCGGTAGGCGGCCACCGCGTCGTCGAGGGCGGCGGGGAAGGGCCAGGCCGGCGCGAGGCGGTAGTCGAGCACCAGGACCGCGCCGCGGGCGCCGGCCGACAGCTCGGCGGCCAGGCCGCGGTGCGAGCCCGGTCCCCCGCCGGTGTAGGCCCCGCCGTGGAGGTGGAGCACGGCCCGGTCGGCGTCGGCGCCAGGGGCCACCACCCACTCGCCGGGCACGCCGGGCGCCACCTCGACGACCTCCACCGACGTGCCCTCCGGGGCGGCGACGTCGAGCACCAAGAGCTTCGACCGCTCCTCCAGGGTGAGGCCCGGGTCGTTGAGGCCCATGCCCCGGATCGCCTCGATCACCGCCGCCAGCTCGGGGCTGATCGACGGGTCCCTCGCCGGGTCGCCGGCCGGATCGACGGGCTCAGCCACGTCCGGCTCCGGGCGCCGAGAGGCCGTGGACGAGGAAGTCGTCGACCAGCCGGCGGAGGGCGTCGGGGTCGGCGGTGTCGACGGGCGGGATGGTCACCAGGGAGAGGATGACCCGGATGACCCACTCGGCGGCCCGGGCGACGTCGAGGTCGGCCCGCACCTCGCCGGCCTGCCGGGCCGCCTCCAGGTACGGGTGCCAGAACACGGCCATGCCGGGCAGCATCTCCCGGAGCCCGGTGCCGACGGTGGCCGCGTAGGCCTCGGGCTCCTCGGCCTGGAGCCGCAGGGCGAGGGCGCCGGGGCGGTGGTCGAGCGAGAACCGCACCGCGGCGACGACCTGGGCGGCGATGCCGTCCGCCGCCGAGACGTGGGCGTGGGCGTCGGCCCAGAACTGCTCGTCGGTGCGGGCCAGGGCGGCGACCACGAGCGAGGCCTTGTCGGGGAAGTTCTTGTAGAGCCACGCCCGCGAGGTGCCCGCCTCGTCGGCGATCTCGATCATGGTCGTGCGCCGGATGCCGTTGCGGCGCAGGCACCGCTCGGCGGCGTCGAGCAACCGGTCCCGGGACGACGTCGCCGCCGCCGCCGTCGCCGTCGTCGCCGCCGTCGTCGCGGCTGCGCCGGCCGCCGCGTCCGGCGTCATCGGACCTCGAAGTCGGCCAGGTCGGCCTCCTTCGTCCACGTCCAGTAGTCGACGAGGCGCCACGGGCTGAGCCCGTGGATCTCGCCGTGGGCGTTCTTGTAGAACGAGTGCTTCACCGACGGTTGCGACCACACGAGGGTGCGCAGTTCGGCCTGGGACCGCTCGTGCCAGTCCTCGTACCGCTCCCGGCGGGGCTCGATGGCGCGGTGGCCGCCGTCGATGAGCTGCTCGAGGCAGTGGGTGATGTAGCGCATCTGGCACTCGGAGTGGAAGATCAGGCTGCCGCCGTGGGCCAGGTTGGTGCCCGGCCCGTACATGCAGAACAGGTTCGGGAAGCCGGGCACGGTGATGCCGAGGTACGCGGCCGGGCGCTCGCCCCACAGCGTGCGCAGGTCCTGCCCGTCGCGGCCGGTGATCTCCATCGGCCAGAGGGCGCGGCTGACGTGGAAGCCGGTGGCGTAGACGATCACGTCGGCCTCGTGGCGCTCGCCGTCGACCGTCACCACCGCACCCGGTTCGATGTGGTCGATGCCGGTGCGCACGAGGTCGACGTCGTCGCGCGTCAGCGTGCGCAGCCAGCTGCCGTTGTCCTGCAGCGTCCGCTTGCCGGTGGCGGGGTAGTCGGGCACGACCTTGGCGAGGAGGTCGGGATCGTCGCCGACCTGGCTCCTGATCCAGTCGGTGAACATCTGGCGGGTGAAGTCGTTGGCCTCGCTGACGGCGACCTGCGGATCGCCGTCGTAGCGCGGGTCCACCCGCGCCGCCTCCAAGCCCTTGTCGCAGCCCGGCCAGAAGATGAGGAACCGGTACCACCGCCCGTAGAACGGGAGGTGCTTGAGCGCCCACCGGACGCCGGGCCCGACGGGCTCGTGGTAGTTCGGGTTGGGGAACATCCACTGGGCGGTGCGCTGGAAGACCGTGAGGTGGCCGACCTCCTCGGCGATGGCCGGGGCGATCTGGAAGCCGCTGGCGCCGGCGCCGATCATGGCGACCCGCTTCCCGGTGAGGTCGAGGTCGTGATCCCAGCGGGCCGAGTGGAAGGCCGGGCCGGCGAAGGCGTCCTGGCCGGCGATCTCGGGGACGTGCGGGCGGTTGAGCTGGCCGACGGCGCTGATGATGGCACGGGCCTCGAGCACCTCCTCGGTGCCGGCCGTGCGCACGCGAACCGCCCACGTGGCCCCCGCCTCGTCCCACGTCGCGCCGACCACCTCGGTCTCGAACCGGATGTGCGGCTCGAGGTCGTGCTTCACCATCACCGAGTGGAAGTACGACTGCAGCTCGGGCTGGCGGGCGTAGAACTCCGTCCACTGGTCGCTCGGCTCGAAGCTGTAGCAGTAGAAGTGGTTGCCCACGTCGACGCGCGCGCCGGGGTACGAGTTCTCGTACCAGGTGCCGCCGACGCCGGCGTTCTTCTCGACGATGGTGAACGGGATGCCGGCCTCCTGCAGGCGGATGCCGGCGAGCAGCCCGGACTGGCCGCAGCCGATCACGACGACCGGGAACGCCTCGCGGTCGGCGACGTCAGCCGGCGCCGGCACCCGGCGGGCATCGGCGCCGTCGAGGCCCATCTCCTCGGCCATCATCGGCACGTACTCCGGCGGCACCGGCTCGCAGACGAGCCACTCCATCATCTCGTGCAGCAGGTCGGTGCTGATCGGCTCCGGCTCCGGGCCGCCCCGGTCGCGGTACGCGGCGATGACCTCCAGGGCGAGGGCGCGCGCCTCGGCCTTGTCCTCCTCGGTCATGTAGCCCTGGACCTCGTTGAGGAACAGCCCGGCCGGGCGCAGGCGGCCGCGGATGATCTCCGGGTCGTCGGCCATGTGCACGAGCGAGAGGAGCAACGTCGGGATCGAGACGTCGAGCAGCGCCTCGGCGATCTCCTCGTCCGAGGTCGTGAACGGCTCGCCGGCCCGTGGGTTGCGCATGTCGTGCTCCTCCTGGGCCGTGCCCCTGCGGCCCCGTGCCGGGAGGGTACAACTCCCCGGATCTGTCTACCTAGTGGATCGCCGTCGGCGGGAGGGCGCCGGCCGACGACGAGCGGTGGTCGTCGAGGTGTGCCAGGGTGCACAGGTCGCGAGATCTGTCCACCGGTCTCCGACGGAAGGGGCGCTCGTGCAGCACGTCGTGGTCACCGGTACGCACCAGGTCGAGGTGCAGGACGCGCCCGATCCCACGCCGCCCGGCCTCGACGGCGCCGTCGTCCAGGTGGACGCCACCGCCATCTGCGGCTCGGACCTCCACTTCTACGACGGCGACCTGCCCGTCGGCGACGGCGTCGCCGTCGGCCACGAGTTCCTGGGCACCGTCGTCGAGGTCGGCTCCGGGGTGGGTTCGTTCCGGGTGGGCGACCGCGTCCTGACCGCCTCGGTCACGGGCTGCGGGCGGTGCGACGGCTGCGCCACCGGTGACCCGATCACGTGCGTCGACGGGCCGCGCGTCTTCGGCTCGGGGATGCTCGGCGGCGGCCAGGCGACCGCGGTGGCCGTGCCGGCCGCCGACTTCCAGCTCCTCGCCGTGCCCGAGGGCGTCGACGACGAAGCCGCCCTCCTCCTGACCGACAACCTCTCGACCGGTTGGATCGGCGCCCGCCGGGCCGACATCCCGCCCGGCGGCACCGTCGTCGTGCTGGGCCTGGGCGCGGTCGGGCTGTGCGCGGTGCGGGCTGCGCTGGCCCTCGGCGCCGGCCGGGTGCTCGCCGTCGACCCCGTCGCCGGGCGGCGGGCCCGTGCCGTCGAGTCGGGAGCCGAGGCGGTCGAGGGGCCCACCGTGGAGGCCGTCCTCGAGGCCACCGCTGGGCGCGGCGCCCACGCCGTCATCGACGCCGTCGCCCTCGACGCCAGCCTCGACCAGGCCCTCGCCTGCGTCCGGCCGGGCGGCACCGTCTCGGTGATCGGCGTGCACGGGCTCGACCCCTATCCCCTGCCGATCCTGATGTCGCTCCTGCGCAGCGTGACGCTGCGGATGACCACCGCACCGGTCCAGCAGACGTGGCCGGAGCTGCTGCCGCTCGTGACGAGCGGGGGCCTCCGCACCGACGGCATCTTCACCCACGAGTACCCGCTCGCCGAGGCGGCCGACGCCTACGCCGCCGTCGCCGCCCGCAGCCCCGAGTGCCTCAAGGTCGTGATGCACCCATGACGGATCGACCGACGGGGGTCGGGCGATGAGCGGTGTGGTGATCACGGGCGGGGCATCGGGGATCGGGCGGGCCTGCGCCGAGGTCCTCGTGGGCGACGGTCGGGCCGTGGCGCTGTGGGACCGCAGCGAGGCGGTCGTCGACGTGGCCGCCGAGCTCGGGATGACGGGTGTCGCCGTCGACGTCACCGACGACGATGCGATCGCCGACGCCGTCGAGGCCTCGGCCGCCGCCCTCGACGGCGTCGACGGGCTCGTCCACGCGGCGGGCACCGTCAGCGTCGACCCGCTCGGCGCGCTCGACGCCGACCTGTGGGACGCCGTGGTCGACGTGAACCTCCGCGCCCACGCCCTCGTCGCCCAGGCGCTGCTCCCGCACCTGCGGGAGGCGAGCGGCGCCGCCATCGTCGGCATCAGCTCGATCGAGGGGCTCGTCGGCAACGCCGCCATCCCGGCCTACTGCGCCTCCAAGGCCGGCCTCCTCGGCCTGACCCGCGCCATGGCCGCCCAGCTCGGCCCCGAGGGCATCCGGGTCAACGCGGTGTGCCCGGGGTTCGTCGAGACGCCGATGCTCGAGCTGGCGCTCAGCGTGCCGGGCCTCCGCGAGCAGTTCGAGGCGTCGTCGCCCCTCGGCCGCATCGCCCAGCCCGTCGAGATCGCCCACGCCGTCGCCTTCCTCCTGAGCGAGCGGGCCGCCTTCATCACCGGCGCCCACCTGGTCGTCGACGGCGGCTCCACCGCCACCCAGCACGCCCTCTCGTAGCGAGCCGACCGGCCGGCGCGCGAGCCCACCGCGGCGCCGTCCCGAGGGCAGTACTGCACCGCCAGCGCACGCAACTGCCCTCGTCACCGCCGGCCCGACTGCTGGGGGCAGTACTGCACCGTCAGCGCACACGACTGCCCTCGCGTACCGCATTCCGTCGATCCACACGTTGACACTTGTACAAACGTGTGCTTGTGTTATCGCCATGGACGCCATCCCCCACCTCGACGACGCCTTCGCCTGGACCACCGCCCGCATCGCCGCGGTGCCGGCGGACGCCCTCGACGCCGCGACCCCCTGCGCCGACTGGACCGTGCGGGAGCTGCTCGACCACACCCTCGGCTCGCTGCAGGTGCTCACCGACGCCATCGCGCCGGTGCCGGTCGCCGCACCGAGCGGCCTCGAGGGGGCCGCCGCGACGGGACCGCCGGCTGAGACCCGTGGCTGGCTCGGCGCCATCGCCCACCTGGCCGAGCGCAACCGTCGGGCCTGGGCCACACCCGTGCCCGACGACCGGATGTTCGAGCTGCCGTTCGGCACGATGACGGCGGCCGACGTCGCGACCGGCACCCTCGTCGAGCTCCTGGTCCACGGTTGGGACCTCGGCCAGGCCAGCGGCGAGCGGGCCGACATCCCCGACGCGCTGGCCGTCCCCACCCTGGAGCTGGCCCGACACGCCATCGCCGACGCCCAACGCGGCGACGCCTTCGGCCCCGCCCTCGACCTGGGCGCGACCCCGTCGGATCGGCTCGTCGCCTTCCTCGGACGGACGCCCCGGTGAGCGCAGCCGCCGCCCTGCCGCTCGACGCCACGTTGCGCGCCCTGGCCGACGGCAACCGCCGCGCCATCCTCGACGTCGTCCGCGACGAGCCCCGGGCCGTCGGCGAGATCGCCACCGAGGTGGCGATGAGCCAGCAGGCGGTGTCGCACCACCTGCGGGTCCTGCGGGGCGCCGGGCTGGTCAGCGAGACCCGCGACGGCACCCGCCACCTGTTCCTGGTGCGCGTCGACGGCTTCGACGTCGTGCGCCAGTTCATCGAGGGCTTCTGGCCCACCCACCTCGTCGCCCTCAAGGCGGCGGCCGAACGCACCGCGAGGGACCATGACCGACCTGACCACTGAGCTGACCACGTCCATCGACATCGAGGCACCGCCCGAGGTCGTGTTCTCCCACCTCGTGACCCCCGAGGGGATGGTGGCCTGGATGGGCCAGTCGGCCGAGCTCGACGCCCGCCCCGGCGGCACCTTCTCGGTCGACATCGACGGCAACCCGATCCGCGGCGAGTTCGTCGAGGTCGACCCGCCGCACGTCGTCGTCGTCACGTGGGGGCTGTTGGGCAGCGAGGTGCTGCCGGCCGGCTCCACGCGCGTCGAGTTCCGCCTCACGCCCATCGCCGGCGGCACCCGGGTCGACCTCACCCACTCCGGCCTGCCCGAGGGCCAGCGCCCGCCCCACGAGGAGGGCTGGGCCCACCACCTTCGCCTCCTCGCCGCCGCCACCGCCGGCTGACCGGTCGTGTGTGGAGCGCCGCCGGCTCGGGTGCGAAGCGTCATCGACGCGCCACCTGACGTTCGCGACCATCCCGCTCGGCGTTCAGGGATCACCCGTACGGTGTGGGTGTGACCGACATCGGTAGCGCCCGAGCGTCCGCCCCCGAGCTGGTGGGCGGCCTCGCCGCCTCCGACACACGTCCCGGACCGACCACGGCCGAAGACCGCCGCGACGTCGCGGTGGGTGCGCTGGTCGGCGTGCTGCTGCTGGTCGTGTCGCTGGCCGCCTGGGCGGTCCTCGCCGTCCTGGCCTCCCGCCTGCTCGCCTAGCGACGGGCGGGGCCGCCGAGGCGGTCGAGGAGGTTGCGGGTGATCTGCTCGACCTCCGGGTCGGCGCCGGTCAGGCCGTGGGCCCAGTCGGTGCTGCCGGAGGTGACGACGGTGCCCCCCGCCGGTGACGTGTAGGTGCCCAGCACGGCGTGACCGTGGGAGAAGCGCTCGACGTCGGCGGGCTCGCGACCGCCGCCCGCCACCCGGGCGGCGATGAACTCGACCTCGGACGGCTGGTCCGGTGGCGGCGGGCGGGTCGCGGTCGTGCGGGTGAAGTGCGGGGCCGGCGCGGTGCCGAGGATGGTGAAGCCCTCGGGCGTGCCGTCGACGCCGGTCGGGTGCGGCAGGCCGTCGCGGTAGGTGAAGTCGCAGCCGTCGCACTCGTAGCCGACGGTGGTGCCGTTGGCGCCGAGGAGGTCGCCGTAGTCGAGGCCGGTGCGGTCGAAGAGCCAGTGGTCGGCGCGGTGGACGGTGTAGCC
>JAESGR010001213.1_pt1 | contig 10070 bp, 7 predicted proteins | sample 9269771 | NCBI WGS metagenome assembly JAESGR01 (sample SAMN15739572, study PRJNA653492) | algae metagenome | isolation source: Chroococcus sp. CMT-3BRIN-NPC107 and co-occurring heterotrophs from well... | place: USA: Clark Mountains Wilderness, California | collected 2010-04-18
CGCTCGACCAGATCGGCGATCTGCCGCGGATCCGAGGCGAGTCCGCTTGCCACCTGCCAGCCCGCCGAACGCAGAAACTTCTCGACGACGGCCACCCCGAACGTGTGCTGTTCGCCCGGTGCACCCATCAACAGAATGCGGCGGTTGTCCTCGGAGAGCGGTACGCCTCCGCCCGCATGGAACATCGACAGGAGCGCCTGGAGCCGCGCGACGCCCGTGGTCACCTCGATGAAATCGCACAAGTCCTCGTCCCAGAGGCGTCCAAGCAGCGCCGCGGCGGGCGCGAGCAGGTCCAGGAAGAGGGCGTCGGCGGAGTATCCCTTCGACAACAGATCCGTGAAGTAGGTGAACAACGTGGGCGCGTCCTGCGCGAGCACCACGTTGGTGAATTCCGCGACGAGGGCGACGTCCGCCTTCGGGCACGGCTTTTCCGCCTCCAGCGCGAAGGCCGGATGCAGGAGCATGAGCCGAGGCAGAATGTCGGTCTGAATGACCTCGCTGAGGGCGAGTTGGCGCTCTCGGGCCTCCTGAGCCGCCCGTTTGCTCGCGTAGGACCTGCGGCTCGCTGCGGCCTGCGGGTTCTCGCTTGCCAAGCCTTCGGACCACAAGGCGTCCGACAGAGCATGGTTGTGCATGGCCCTCTCCCCACGATCCCATTTTTGTTATGCGTCGACGCCGCGGCAGGGCCGCGACGCGAGAGGGCGTGCGGTTATGAGAGCGTCCCGAGCGATAAATGTAAACCCCGCCTCGCCGGAGGGGCTCGATGCAGGCCCCTGCTGCGAGAGGGGCGCGCCCTGATCCGTGATCGGAGTTTTTCCAAGGGGCGTGCTTCTGTGTGAGGCCATATCCGTGCTGCCCGCCCGTTGTTCGAGTTAATCACGCCAAGCCGGCGCATCTGTGGTAAGCCGGGAGCCAGGCGAAGGCGCAGACGCCCAGCATCGAGCAAGTGTTGAGGAAAGAGATCTCCGTGCGTCTTGACGGCTCCAAGAAATGCTCCGGCTTTGAGTGAGAGCAGCCCACTTCAGCGCGCGCAACCCTGGGGGATCAGGGAAGGGGCGGACTGCTTCGTCATTGAGGACGCCATCGGCTTTCCCGTCGGCTACATCTATGTCGTCGAGGAGGAACAAAGGCGGGCCGAGACAGGACAGATGTCGCGGCATCAAGCATTGGAGGCGGCGAAGAGGACTGTGGCCCTTCAAGCGGCCAGGGCGGCCGTGAGCGACTTCGAGAAGAAGCTGAAGGCGGAGGCGGACCAACCCGCACGAAAACGGGTTCCTCGGGAATTCAACTGATCGTCGACGGGCCGGATCTCAGCACGCCGTCCTTGGGCATCGGATAATGTGACGCAACCTCGCGGTGGTCCTGCACGAGCCGCTACGAAGTGGCCGGTCGGAAGCACCGTGCTCGTCATGCCGACGCCGCAGACGCGGCGCAGACGCCCCTACGTCGCCATCGATCGCTTGAACGCCTCCGCGTAATCCGGGTGCCAGCGGGACAGGGCGGGCCGGTTCTCGATGATGTCGCCGGCGGCCCAGGCGATGCGGCGCTCGTCCTGCCCGCGGGTGGTCTCGTTGTCGGGGCAGAGGATGTAGAAGTCGCCGGCGGCCAGCCCCTCCAGCAGGAAGGCCACGGTCTCCTCCGGGGTCCAGGCGCCGTCCGGCTTCTCCATGACGCCGCGGGCCTTGGTGAGCCCGGTATAGACGAAGCCGGGGATGAGCAGGTGCGCGCTCGTGCGGCAGCGCTCGAGGCTTCTCAGCTCGTGGGCGAGAGCCTCGGTGACGACCTTCACGCCCGCCTTCGACACGTTGTAGGGCGTGTTGCCCGGCGGCGTGGTGATGCCCTGCTTCGAGCCCGTGACGACGATGGCACCGGGCTCTCGCCCGGCGATCATGCCGGGCGCGAAGGCCTGGATGCCGTTGATCACGCCCCAGAGATTGGTGTCGAGGATGCGCGCCCAGGTCTCCGCGTCCGAGAAGAGGCGGCCGCCGGCCTCGATGCCGGCGTTCAGCATGACGAGGGCGGGCGGCCCCTCGGCGGAGGCCGCCGCGCACAGGGCCTCGAGGTCGGCGCGCCGTCCCACGTCGAGGGCAAAGGCACGCGCCGGAGCGGGGCCGGCCGCATTCACCGCCGCAGTCGCGGCCTCCAGCGCTTCGCCGGGCAGGTCCGCCAGCCAGACGGCCATGCCCTCCCTCGCGAAGCGCTCGGCCGCGGCGCGCCCGATTCCGCTCGCCGCCCCCGTCACGACGGCCGCGCGGCCGGCCTGGATCGCTGGATGCATGACGTCCTCCTCGTGCTGCCCGTGCCGCAAGAGCTAGGGCGCCGGCGCGGCATGGTCAGCGCGGCGATGGACAGCGTTTGGTAACCATCCCCGCGCATCCTGCCGGCCGATCCGCCAACGAGGCTCGAAGCGATGCCGCTGCGTCGTCCGTTTTCCCCGGCAGTCCTGCGCGCCGGCTCCTCCGCGCTCGCCCTCCTCCTGTGCCTGGCGAGTGCCAGGGCCGAGGACGCGCCGGCCAAACCTGCTCCCGATGCGACCGCCCCGGCCGAGGGTCAAGCCGCGGTGGAACCTCCGAAAAAATCCCGCGAGCTGCCGCCGTTGGTGGTGGCGCGCGTCTCGGCCGACCCGGTGCCGACGCTCGGGCCCTCGACCTTCCTCGACACCCTGCGCATGGCCGAGCGCTACAAGGGCATCGCCGACGCGGGCGGCTGGGGGACGCTGGCCCCCGACCTCGTGATCAAGCCCGGCGCCAAGCACGCCGCGGTCGCCGACCTGCGCAGGCACCTGATCCTGACCGGGGACCTCGCCGCCGACGCGCCGGTGTCCGACGTCCTCGACGCGACCCTCGTCGCCGCCGTCAAACAGTTCCAGGCGCGGCACGGCCTGCCGGAGACCGGCCTCGTGGGGCGCCAGACCATCGCGGCTCTCAACGTGCCGGCCGCCACCCGCCAGCGCCAACTCGCCGCCTCGGCCGCGCGGCTGCTGGGCTCGAACTTCGCCTTCGGCGAGCGCTACGTCGTCTCGAACATCCCCTCCGCCACGGTCGAGGCGGTGGAGCGCGGCACGGTCGCCCGCCGCTACGTCGCGGTCGTCGGCAAGCCCGAGCGGGCGACGCCGATGATCGAGACCAGGATCACCAACATCAACTTCAACCCGACCTGGACCGTGCCGGTGTCCCTCATCAAGAAGGACATCATTCCGCACATGCGGAAAGACCCGGGCTACCTCGCCAAGATGCATATCCGCATGCTCGATGCGAAGGGCGAGGAGGTGCAGCCCACCAGCATCGACTGGTCGACGGAGCGGGCAGTCAACTACACCCTGCGGCAGGACCCGGGCTTCGACAATTCCCTGGGCCAGGTCCGGATCGACATGCCGAACCGCCACGCGATCTACATGCATGACACGCCGTCGAAAGGACTCTTCACCCGCGACGTCCGCTTCCATTCCTCGGGGTGCGTGCGCGTGGCGAACGTGAAGGAATTCGTGGGCTGGCTGCTCGAAGGGACGCCCGGCCCGAACGCGCCGGGCTCGGTCTGGGGCCCGATCGAGATCGAGACCGGGATCGCCACGGGCGAGCGCCGGGACATCAAGCTCGCCAAGCCCGTGCCGGTCGCCTTCGTCTACCTCACCGGCTACGCCACGCCGGACGGCCGCGCGCATTTTCGCGATGACATCTACGGGCTGGACAATCCTGCCGCCGAGGTCGCGACCACGGGCACCGTGGCGGCGCCGAAGGCCGAGGCTCCTGCCCCGAAGGCCTCGCATCTTCCGGCCAAGCCGACACCCGCCAAGCCGGCCCTCGCGGCCCCCCCGTCGCAGAAACCCTGATTCCGCCCTTCGATGGACGACGGGCCGTCAGGCGTGCTTAAGCTTGGCGGCTCTCAGGACGGTCGGGTTCGTCGCGCGATGGGTCGGAAATCAGGGCCTTTGCACGTGATCGCCGCTCTCGCGGTCTTGTGGCTCGCTGCCTGCGCGCCGGCGCAGGCCCGCCAGGTCGCCTTCGTCGCCGGCGTCAACGCCTACGACAATCTCGGCCCGGACCAGCAACTCCGGAAGGCGGTCAACGATTCGCGCGCGGTCGCGGCGACCTTGCGGGAGATCGGCTTCGAGGTCTTCAGCGCCGACGGCGCGAACCGTCACGGCTTCCTTCGGGTCTGGCAGCGCTTCCTCGATGCGATCAAGCCCGGCGACACGGCGGCCTTCTACTTCGCCGGGCACGGCTTCGAGATCAACGGGACCAACTACCTCCTGCCGCGCGACGTCGCCCGGGCCTCGGACGGCGAGGCCGCGCTCCGGGGCAGCGCGCTGCGGGTCGGGGAACTTCTCGACGCGCTCAAGGAGCAGCAGCCGCAAGTCTCGATCTTCATCATCGACGCCTGCCGCAACAATCCCTTCGCGGGCGGCACCCGGGCGGTCGGCGGCAGCCGCGGCCTCAAGCGCGAGGAGCCGCCGAACGGCACCCTGCTGATGATGTCGGCCGGGACGGGCCAGGAGGCCCTCGACGTCCTCTCGGCCACCGATACCGACGCCAACTCGGTCTATACCCGCACCCTGATCCCGCTCCTGCGCCAGCCCGGGCTCGAGATCACGGACCTCGCCAAGCGCGTGCGCAGCGAAGTCGAGACGCTCGCCGCCACGGTGCAGCACCGCCAGCGTCCCTCCTTCTACCACGAGCTCTCCGGCGACTTTTACCTGATGCCAGCCCAAAGCGCGCCGCCACCCGTCGCGTCGGTGAAGGTGCCGGCGGGAGCGGCGCAGGCGACGGCCGCTCCGGAGGCGACCCGTCCGGACGGGAAACTCGCGGCTCTCCCGGTGCCTGCGAGCCGCAACGAGGCCGCCGCGCAGGCAGCCCCGGCGCCACGCCCCGAGGCACCGTTGCAGGCCGCGGCCGTTGCCACGGGCCTGCCCCAGGCCGGCTGGGTCGCCCGGGCGGAGCCCCCACGCGGGGCGGAGGCGGGCGCTCCGGCGCGGTCGGCGCCGTTCAAGGATTGCGCCGAGTGCCCCGAGATGGTGACGGTGCCGGCGGGCCGCTACTTGATGGGCCCGGCGGCTGACGCGGGCGCGAGCCCCGCGGAAGCATCGCGCCGGGCGGTGACGTTCGCCCAGCCCTTCGCGGTCGGCCGCTTCGCCGTCTCGCAGGGCGAGTGGTCCGCCTGCGTCGCCGGCGGCGGCTGCCAGCCTCGCGCCGAAGGCTGGCTGAGTCGCCGCCTTCCCGTGGTCGACGTCTCCGACGACGACGCCAAGGCCTACGCCGCCTGGCTCGCCCGGACCACGGGCCAGCCCTACCGGCTGCTCACCGAGGCGGAGCGGGAATATGTCGGCCGCGCCGGCGCGACCGTGTCGTTCGGTTGGGGCGGCGCGATCTCGCTCGCCCCGGACAACGACGGTGCCGCTGCCTATGCGAGCGCCGGCAAGGTCGAGCTCGCCCGCCCCAAGTCCCCGCCCGTCGACGGCTACCCTCCGAACCCGTGGGGGCGCCACCAAGTCCCCGGCAACGTCTCGGAACGGGTCGAGGATTGCTTGCGCCCGAGCCGGGACGACGCCTCCGTCAGCGCCCGGCTCGGCTTGCCCTGCGAGCGGCGCGTGCTGCCCGATGGCTCCTGGTTCGACCTGCCGCAGCGCCTCCGCGCGGCCAGCCGCGACCCCGCGGCGCCCGCCACGATCGGATTTCGCGTCGCCCGTGGACTTTAGAAGCCGGCGACGCCCTCCCGCACCGCCTGAGCGGCTGAAGCGCCTTCCGGGCCTGAGGCCGGGCGCCTCTCGCGAAGGCGCTCAGGAATCCAGCGTATCGCCGTCCTCGTCGATGTCGAGCAGGAAGACGATGTCGGCCTCATCCTCCTCGTCGTCCTCGTCCGGCTCCTCGGCGCTCTTGGCGTGGGTCGCGTCGACCTTGAAGGGCTCGTCCTCGTCCGCGTCGTCCTCGGCGAGCGCGTCCTCGAAGATCTCCGTCTCCTCCTCGGTGGCAGGGCGGACCTTGAGCTCGGAGGTGCCGTTCCAGAGCGGGCGGCCCTCGCTCTTCATCACCTGGATGTCCTCCTTGAACCCGTCGCAGGTGAAGAGGTCCCGGGCGACCGCCTCGGTGCCGTTGATGACGGCGACGGCGACGCCGTCGATCTCGAGAGTGAACATCGGCGCGAATCCCTGAGCGGTCCCGAGGCCCGTGTACGGGCGAACGCGGCGCGCGCCAACCCGCAAGCTTCAAGCTCCGCCGCCGGCCCGGGCGACGGCGCGCTTGACCACGCCCTGGACGTCGGGGTTCGTCAGGAAGAGGTCGTGGTTGATCAGCCCGCCGCCGTAATCGGAGGCGTCGGCGACCCGCACGCCCAAGGCCTCGAGCCGCTCGCGGTCGGCCGCACCCGCCCGAACCACGCCGCCGGCGATCGTGCTCGAGAGTTCCAGCGCCCGGTCCTTCGTCGAGGAGATCACGGTGATCTTGCTCACGTCCGGCCCCAGGCGCTCGATGCTGTTGGTGAACAGATCGATGTCGATGTCGGGAGCGGCCAAGACCACCGCGCCGATGCGCGCCATCGCCGCCTCCCCGGCCTCGGCCCGCAGCATGCGAAGCGTCTCCAGGGTCAGGAGCGTGCCCATGGAATGGGCGACGATGTTGATGCGCCCGCCGCTCGGCGAGTTCGCCAGCGCCTTGAGCAGGTCCTCGAAGGCGTCGCGCGACCACAGGGCGCTCTCGCGGTCGTAGCCGTAATCGAAGGTCGCGGCGGCCGACGGCCAGGTGAACAGGGCCGAGGCCCCGTTGAAGCGGATGCCGTCCGAGAGCTTGGCGGCGCTGACGGCGGCGGATTCGAAGCTCTCGCGATAGCCGTGGACGTAGATGAGCACGTCGCGCCCGAGGGCGGCCTGCGCGAAGGCGCCGGCTGCGCCCTTGCCGGTCTCGACCTGCGGCACGGCCGTGACTGCCCAGTCGCCTCCGACGGCCGACGACACCTTGCCGATCAGCGAGCGGTCCGGCGCCGAGACCCGGACCTCGGCGAAGCTGAGACCCCGGCCGCGCTCCGAGTTGAACCAGGGCGCCTTGGGCGGGCTGCCGACCGGCCTGCGCGTCGTCGCGACAAGCAGCACGGGGCTGACATCCAGCGCCGATTGCCGCTCCGGCCCGTCCGCCGTGCCGGTGATGAGCCCGTCGGCGACGCAGGCCCCGAGACCGGGCACGAGGGCGGCCAAGCCGAGGATCGCGCCTGAGCGGACGAGGAAGCGTCGGGTGGGTGGCTGACGCCGCATGTCTCGCATCTTCGCTCCCGAGCCGGCGGCCCTCCGCCCGTCGCCCTCTCCTGTCACGCAGGATCGTGGCCGGGGCGGGGCAGGCGGTGGGGAAGCTTGGGGGCGAGAGGCGGTGAGGGGCCGAGGCCCGCGGCCGCCTTGCCGCAGGCTCCGTACTTGCCTCAGGCTCCGTAGAGGTAGGTCGGCAGCCACAGCACCATGCCGGGCCAGATGTACATGAAGATCATGCACAGGATCACGATCAACATGTAGGGCATCATGCCCGCGAAGATCTGGTTGATCGTAACGTGCGGTGGCGAGACGCCCTTCAAGTAGAAGGCCGACATCGCGACCGGGGGCGAGAGGAACGCCGCCTGCAGGTTCACGAAGACGAGCACGCCCCAGAGGATCGGATCGATGCCGAAATGCGAGAGCAGCGGCATGAAGATCGGCACGAAGATGATGATGATCTCCGTCCATTCGAGCGGCCAGCCGAGGATGAAGATGATCGCCTGGGACAGGATCATGAACTGCAGCGGCGTCAGCCCGAGCGACAGCACCCATTGCTCGACGAGCGCCTGGCCGCCGAGCAGCGCGAAGACCGCCGAGAACAGGGCCGAGCCGATGAAGAGCCAGCAGATCATCGCGGTCGTCTTGGCGGTGAGGAACACCGCCTCCTTCGTCCGCTTCCAGTTCAGGGTCCTGGCCTGGAGCGCGAGCAGGAAGGCACCGGCCGCGCCGACGGCGGCCGATTCCGTCGCGGTGGTGATGCCGAACAGGATGACCGCCAGCACCAGGAAGCTGAGAATGCCGAGCGGCATGACGGAGGACGACAGCAGCTTGAGCACCTCGAAACGCTCGGCGTTCATGCGGCCATAGTAGCGTGCGAGCACGACGAGGCTGAGCGCCGCCGTCACGGCGAAGCTCCAGTAGAAGGCCTCGGCCGGGCCGCTGGCCGAGGCTGAGACCGCCTCGACCGGCGCGCCGCCGCCGCCGAGCTGCTCCAGCCCCTCGGGCGCCGAGTCGTCTCGCTTGGCCGTCTGATAGATCGTGACGTACCACCAGACCGCGCCGAGAATGGCCGAGGTCATCAGGAACGGCACCAGGGCGGTGGCGAGGTTCTTGAACGCCTTGGCGCGCGAGATCAGCCCGGCCGCGGGGCCGAGCCCTCCCGGAGCGAAGCTGGCGCGGACGAGGCCGACCAGCATGTTGTTCGACGCGGCGGCCTGGAGGCGAACCATCCAATCCTCCACCGGGATCTTGGTCTCCTCTGCCGAGAGCTTCGGCGCGACCTTCGGCTGAAGCGTCGCCCAGCCGATGATGTAGACGAGATAGAGCAAGGCCAGGAAGAAGCCCGGGAAGATCGCGGCGGCGTAGAGCTTGACCACCGACTGTCCGGCCACCGCCGCGTAGACGATGATCATCACCGAGGGCGGGATCAGGATGCCGAGCGTGCCGCCGGCCGTGATGACGCCCGCGGCGAGCCGGGTGTCGTAGCCGGCCTTGAGCATCGGGTTCATGGCGATGACGCCCATGAGCACGACGACGGCGCCCACGAGCCCGCTCGCGATGCCCCAGAAGGTGGAGACGATGAGCGTCGCCACGGCGAGGGAGGCGGGCACGCGCCGAAACGCGAGCTGCACGGCGTAGAACATCTTGTCCACGAGCGCGCCGCGTTCCATCACGTAGCCCATCAGCACGAAGAGCGGGATGGAGATGAGCACGTCGTTGGTCATCGCGCCGTAGGTGCGCTGGACCATGAGGTCGAAGATCTTGTTGTCGATCAGCGCCTCGGCCGGATTGTAGAAGGCGTAGAAGCCAAAGAAGATGCCGAGCCCCATCAGCGTGAAGGCGGTGGGGAAGCCCATCATGATCGCGACGACGATCAGCCCGAGCATCAGGAGGCCGAGGCCGGGATCGGTCATGTGTGGAGGTCCCCTGTCATGCCGCGTTGGCGCGCGGTCTCTTCGATGGAATGGGCGCGGGCGATCGCGGCCTCGCGCGTGTCGGCGTCGACGTGCTCGCTCTGGGCGAGCTGCTCCTCGACGACGTCGATCTCGCTGACGTCGCGCAGGCGGCTCGGCCATTCGCCGGTGCGCAGGCAGACGATGCAGCGCACGATCTCGGCGAGGCCCTGGAGCATGATGAGGGCGCCGGCGACCGGGATGACCGTCTTGAAGTGGTAGATCGGTGGGCCGTCCGCCGTGGTGGTCGAATGCTCGGAGATGCGCCACGACAGGGCCGCGTAATCGTATCCGGCATAGATCAGGGCCAGGATGCCGGGCACGAAGAACACGATGTACAGGACGAGGTCGAAACTCGCCTGCGTCCGCGGGCGCATCGAGCCGTAGAGGAAATCGCCGCGCACATGGGCGTTGTTCGCCAGCGCGTAGGCGCCAGCCAGCATGAACAGCGTGCCGTAGAACATGTTGCTGGCGTCGTAGATCCAGGCGGTGGGCGCGTTCAGCAGGTAGCGCTTGAACACTTCGACGCAGATGAGCGCCATCAGCCCGATGATCAGCCAGGCCGCGGCCTTGCCGACCCAGGTGCTCAGGGCGTCGATCGTATGGAGGAAGCGTTGCACGCTCATGCGGGACCTTCGCGCGGGTCAAGCGCCGCCCGGGCCGAGCCGGACGGCGCATTCGTAACGTTTCCGATGTGATGGAGCCACGCCCGGTCCTGACGGACCGGGATCGTTGCCCTCGATCGTCTCAGGTCAGATCTTCTTGGCCGCGGCGTTCTGACCGAAATAATGGTCGAAGGCCATGCGGCGGTTGACGATCGTGTCCTGCTCCCACCGGGCGGTGCGCTCGGCGAAAGCGATCTGCGAGGCGATGATTTCCTTGAACAGCGG
>JAESGR010001214.1_pt1 | contig 10060 bp, 9 predicted proteins | sample 9269771 | NCBI WGS metagenome assembly JAESGR01 (sample SAMN15739572, study PRJNA653492) | algae metagenome | isolation source: Chroococcus sp. CMT-3BRIN-NPC107 and co-occurring heterotrophs from well... | place: USA: Clark Mountains Wilderness, California | collected 2010-04-18
ATCCACCCACTGCTCGGCGACCGACGGCAACCTCTTTCACCCCATGTACGGCGGCCCTGAGAATTCCGGCGGATGGCGGCGTCGCTACCGTAGCCGAACGCGGCCTCCCGCCATCGTCTTGGGGCTGGCTTCCCTCGTCGCCGGCGTCCTCCTGTCCCGACGGCGAATACGTCTTGCGAGATCACCATGACCGTTGAAATGACCTACACAGCCATAGCGACCGCACGAGACGGAGCTTCACCAAGCGTCGCAGTCGAAGGCGCGGACCTGGACCTGGCGTTGAGCACGCCTCCGGAGCTCGGGGGCCGCGGAGGCGCGGGTGCGAACGCCGAGCAGTTGTTGGCGGCGGGCTACGCTTCGTGCCTGCTCTCCGCCTTGAGGCTCGCGGCTCTGCAGCGACAGCTGGACGTCAGCGGGGCGGAAGTCCGCTGCGTTCTCGACCTTGTGGGCCGCGGCGCCGCCTTCGAAGCCTCGGCTCGATTGGAGGCCGACATCCCCTCGCTGCCGGAAGCCACCGCGCGGGAACTGCTGGAGGCGGCATGCGCCGCCTGGCCATACGCGGCGGATCGCGGCGTCAAGATCCCGAACGTCGAGCTCGCAGGCGCGGGCGAAGCCCGAGGGGCCACGCCAGACGTCGCGGCGCGGCAGGAGGCGACGGACGGCGGCGGCTACGCCTGAAAACGATCAACTCGAGAGGACCAAGTCATGGCTGACCAACGCGAGATCACGGAGAAGTTCTGGAAGGCGGTGAAATCGGACCGCACGGTGATGCTGGGCTTGGTGGGTGTCGAGGACGGCATGAGCCAGCCGATGACGGCGTTACTGGAAGACGACGCCGGCGGGCCGTTGTGGATCTTCTCCTCCAAGGACACCGATCTGGTTCAGGAGCTCGGAGGGGCCTCACCCGCCCTGATGCACTTCTCCTCGAAGGGGCACGAGCTGTTCGCCACCGTCGAGGGTCAACTGATCGCCGACAACGACCGCGCCGCAATCGAGCGGCTTTGGAACCCGTACGTCGCCGCCTGGTACCAGGGCGGAAAGGACGATCCTAAGCTTCAGCTTCTGCGCTTTGAGCCCGAACACGCCCAGATCTGGCTGAACGAGAACAGTTTGTTCGCAGGCGTGAAGACCCTGCTCGGGCGCGACCCGAAGAAGGACTACGGCGACAAGGTCGCCGAGGTGCGGCTCTAGCCTCGCCCTGAACGGGACAGGAGGCGGCCGTCGGGGCTAAGCTTCGGCATGTCCGCTTCCACCCCGCTGGACCGGCCGGCCTGGTCGGCGCTCAGCGGCCCATGGGCCGCACTGACGATCGCCAACGGTCCGGCCCGCCGGCTCGCACCCGACTTCGGCCTGTTCGCCGCCGCGCCGGATCAGGGTCCGGAGAGCCTCGCCGGCCTCGGCGGGCTGGTTCAATCGCACGGAGAGGTCGGGCTCATGGAGTCGGAACCGTGGCCCGCTGCCCCGGGCGCCACCGCCACCCACGCGGTCTGCTGGCAGATGGTGGCGCTGGCGCCGCCGCCGCCGCCCGATCCCGACTTCGAGATCCTGCCGCTGACCGACGCCGACGCGCCGCAGATGCTCGAGCTGGCGACGCTCACCAAGCCGGGGCCGTTCTTCGGCCGCACGCACGAGCTCGGCGCGTTCATCGGCGTAAAGGAGGGCGGCCGGCTCGTGGCCATGGCCGGCGAGCGGATGCGGGCGACGGGCTTCACCGAGGTCAGTGCGGTCTGCACCCACCCGGATTATCGCGGGCGCGGCTACGCGGCGGCGCTGATGAGCCGGGTCGCGCAGAAGATCTTCGCCCGCGGCGAGCGGCCCTTCCTGCACACCTACGCCGACAACCTCGGCGCGATCGCCCTCTACGAGAAGCTGGGCTTCGCCTTCCGCCGGGAGATCATCCTGACGCTGCTGGCGCCCGCCTGATCCCAGACATGCGAACGCCGGCCGCGCGGGGGGCGCGACCGGCGTCGTCTGCGCCGCGGGCCGTGCGGCGCATCACGCGTCAGGACGCCTTAGCAGGCGTACTGGCGCCTGATGGTCATCCGGCGGCCGGTGTAGGGATCGCGGACCCGCTCGCGGACCGTGCAGGTGCGTCCGCCATAACCGTAGCCGTAGCTCGGGGCGTAGTTGTAGGGCGTGCCGTAGCCGTAGGACGTTCCATAGCTGTAGGGCGTGCCGTAGCTGTAGGGCGTGCCGTAGGAGCCGCGGCCGTAGTACGGATCCTGATAGTAGCCGCCGTTGTAGTAGCCGCGGTTGCGGCTGTTGCCGGCCAGGGCCGCGCCGATCGCCAGGCCGGCCACGCCGGCGACGATCGCCGCGGCGGCCGCGTCGTTGTTCCGATCACGGTCGCGGTGGCGATAATAGCTCTGGGCGTTGGCGGAGGTCGCGCTGGCCGCGACCGCGCCGCCGAAGGTGACGGCCGCCATGGCCGCAACGAGGGACTTACGCATCTGACTTTGCCTCCTGTCCTCGGCCTTGGAGCGCCAAGGGCCGGAATCTGAGGAAAGTGTTAACGGCGCCGGCCTGAACCCGTGCTGAACGCGGCGGTCAGGTTGCGCTGCCCGAGCGTCAGCCGCCATGTTGCCCGCCCAGAACACCCGAAGGGACCCAAATGGCCATTTCGCTCTACGACGTCAGCGTGACCAATTACCTGCAGACCCTGCAGGCGGTTGCAGGGTTCCTGGACAAGGGCCTCGCCCACCTGAAGGCCGAGGGCAAAGATCCCGAGCAGTTCGTGGAGACCCGGCTCTTTCCCGACATGCTGGACTTCCGCTTCCAGATCGCCTCGGTGACCCAGCACTCCCTCGGCGCCATCGAGGCGGCGAAGGCGGGCGTGTTCACCCCGCCCGTGCCGAAGGGCGAGACCTACGCTGGGCTCCAGCAGCGCGTCGCCGACGCCCGCGCTGGGCTGCAGGCCCTGAGCCGCGAGGAGGTCGAAGCGCTCGAGGGCAAGGAGATGGTGTTCGCGCTGGGCGAGCGGCGGCTGCCGTTCACGGTCGAGAACTTCATCCTGTCGTTCTCGCTGCCGAACTTCCACTTCCACGCCACCACCGCCTACGACATCCTGCGCGCCAACGGCGTGCCGCTCGGCAAGCGCGACTACATGGGTCCTCTGCGCATGAAGACGTGAGCGCCACCGTAGCGGGATGCGCCGCCGGCGCCGCAACCGGTGGGCGACGCCAGGGCCCGATAAGCGTGCGAGACCTCCGCCCATGCTTGACGTACCGGCGCCGCCTCCCGCAGGTTTGACGGAACAACCACGTCGCTCCGCGTGAAGGAGGGCGGGATCGCCGTTGCCGCGGCAGGAGGAGGACAGTTGAAGACGGCGTCATTGCGCGCGTGCGCGCCCGCGTTCTGGGCAGTTGACTTCGGACCCTGGTCCGCATGAGCGCCGCCGCCATAACCTCCACCGAGCGCAAGCTCGGCGCCGGGACCAAGCTCCTCTATGCGATCGGCGCCACCGCCACGAGCCTGAAGGCCCGGGCGCTCTCCACCTTCCTGCTGATCTTCTACAACCAGGTGGTCGGCCTGCCGCCCCGGTATGTGGGCCTGATCCTGATGGCGGCGATCGTCGTCGACGCCATCGTCGACCCACTGGTCGGGCAGATCTCCGACAACTTCAAATCCCGCTGGGGCCGGCGCCACCCGTTCATGATCGCCGCGGCCCTGCCCTACCCGCTCGCCTTCTTCCTGCTGTGGAATCCGCCGACGGACTGGAGCGATCCGATGCTGCTCGGCTGGCTGGCCGTGCTGCTGATCGGGGTGAGGATCCTCGACACCTTCTTCGAACTGCCGCACCAGGCGCTCGCGCCGGAGCTGGCCTACGAATACGACTCCCGCACCCGTCTGATGGCCCTGCGCCACTTCTTCACGGTGATCGGGGGCCTGGGCATGCAGGTCATGGCCTACCGGGTCTTCCTGAAGGAGAACCCGGACGGCTCCGGCGGCGTGCTCGCGAGAGACGGCTACTTCATGTACTCGCTGGTCGGGGCGCTGATCATCTTCGCGACGATGGTCATCTCGACGCTGGGCACGCTCAACCAGGTGCCCCACCTGCGCCAGCCGCCAACCCGGAAGGTCAGCCTGAAGGTGATGGCGCGGGAGGTGATCCAGACCCTCTCCAACCGGGCCTTCCTGGTGATCACCGGCGCGGCGATGTTCATCTCCATCGCGGTGGGCGTGCGCAACGGGCTGGAGCTCTACATCGGCCTCTACTTCTGGAACCTGACCCAGGGCCAACTCGCCACCCTGGCCACCGTCAGCGTGGTCGGCGGCTTCATCGGCACGGCGCTGGCGCCGGTCGTCGCCTCGAAGCTGGGCAAGAAGTTCGGACTGATCGCAGTGTTCGGGAGCGCAGTGCTGGTGCACGTCACCCCCGTGTCCCTGCGCCTGCTGGGCCTGGCGCCCGCCAACGGCACGCCCGAGCTCCTGATGCTGATCTACGGCGAGGAGATCATCAACTCGACCTTGGCGGCGGCTACCGGCGTCATCCTCGCCTCCATCGTCGCCGATGTGGTGGAGGACGCCGAGGTCAAAACGGGCCGAAGGTCCGAAGGGCTGCTGCTCTCGGCCACCGCGTTGGTGCGCAAGATCGTCTCCAGCGGCGGCCCGCTGATCGCCACCATGGTGCTGACCCTGGTCGCCTTCCCGATCAACGCGGAGCGGAGAGAGGTCGCGCCGGAGGTCTTGCACAGCCTCGGCCTGGCCTATGTGCCGACCGTCCTCGGCCTCTACGGAGTCGCCATCGCCGCGCTGTTCATGTTCAACATCAGCCGCCAGAAGCACGAGGAGAACCTGCGGACCCTGCGGGACGCCGCCGCGCTCGCCGAGAACGTCTCCACCAGCGACGAACCGGAAGGCCCGGTCCCGCCGGTGCCCGCGCCGACCAGGCGAGGGTGAGGCGCGCCTCCTCGCCCCGAGGCGAAGCCCGAGGGGAGAGGAGACTAAGGCGCCGAGCCCGCGCTCGTCCCGCCGCCCCCGCCCTGCTCCTTGGCCGCGGCCTCCTCCACGCGGGCGCCGCGCAGGATCCCGGGCAGCGAGTAGTTGCCTTCGTGGCAGGCGTATTCGTAGATGGGCTCGGGGAACTGGCCGAACTCGTACTCGCCGCTGAACGGCTGTTCCCAGATCGTCGGGTCCTCGATCGTGTAGCGGGAGTGGATCCGGTCGGGCGCCACGCGGGTGAAGCGCTCGGTGACCTTCAGGTTCTCCCAGGCGCCGCGGTAGGCCTGCCGGCGCGGGATGTTGGTGGTCTCCACCACCAGGGTGTCGCCCTCGTACCAGCCGACGGAGTCGCCGAACCAGGGCCGCACCCCGTCCGTGCGGTGCTTGGCGTTCAGCCGCACGATCCGCATGTCGTGGACCATCTCCACCAGTATACCCACGTGGTCCGGCGACTGAACGAAGGTGTAGTTGTTGTTGTAGAAGCCGTTGGGCAGCATCGGCGGGCCGCCGTTGCGGCCGAACGAGACGATGCACCGCTCGCCCAGCCCGCGGGTCTCGTAGCTGTCGAAGCTGCCCATCCGCGCCTCGCCAGCGCCTGACCCGGACGTCTGGGTCAGGCCGCCGAAGCCGCGTTCCGGCGGGGCGCCGGGCTTGCGGGCGGGGGCCTGGCCGTCGGGCGTCAGCAGGAACGACGTGCGCGGCTGGCCGCCGACGCGCATCACCGACGCGCCGGGATCCAGCCAGCCGCGGTTGTAGCCGCCGACGGCGCCGCCCGCCGCGGACTGCGGGGTTTCTGTCCGGGGCGCCTCGCCGCCGGCCGCCGGCGCCGGGGCGTTGGGGTCGGTGGGTCGGTTGCCCGCCTCGACCAGTTGGGCGGCGCGACCTTCCAGAGCCTTCGCCTCCTCCTCGGTGTAAGCCAAGCGGTCCTTCACATTGGCCGGACGCGTCTCGCGGGTCAGGGTGGCGTTAGTCCAGTTCCCCGACAGGTCCGGCTGGCCGAAGGCGTTGCGCGGCGCCTTGTAGGCTGCGGCCTTGGCCTGGGCCGCGGCGGGGCCGGCGGCGATCAGCGCCATCGGCGCGGAGGCCAGGCAGGTTCCGAGGGCGAGGATGAGGGCGCGCTTCAAGGTGACTTCTCCCGGGCGTCGCGGTCTTCCGCCACGATCGTCCGCAGATTGTAGGAAGCGCTGACTACCGGGGCAACGGTTCTCGTAACTCAGGTACGGGAGCTTACGGCGCCGAGCCCGCGCCCGCCGCCCGCGGAGCTTTGGCCTGCTCGGCCTCCTCCACACGGGCGCCGCGCAGCATGCCGGGCAGCGCGTGGTTTCCCTCGTGGCAGGCGTACTCGTAGATCTGGCCGTCCAGGGGGCTGAACTCGTATTCGCCGCCCCAGGACTTCTCCCACATCGTCGGGTCGTCGATGGTGAACTGGTAGTGGATCCGCTGCGGCCCCACGCGGGTGAAGCGCTCGGTGACCTTCAGGTTCTCCCAGCTACCGCGGTAGGCCATCCGCTGCGGGAGGTTGGTGGTCTCGACCACCAGGGTGTCGCCTTCCCACCAGCCGATGGAGTCGCCGAACCAGGGACGAACGCCGTCCTTGCGGTGCTCCTTGTCGTTCAGCCGCACGATCCGCAGGTCGTGGACCATCTCCACCTCGATGATGAAGTGGTCCTTGGTCTGAACGAACTGATAGTTGTTATTGTAGAAGCCGTTAGGCAGCATCGGCGGCCCGGCGTTGCGGCCGAAGGAGAGGATGCAGCGCTCGCCTAGCGAGCGGATCTCGTAGCTGTCGAACTGGCCGATGCGCCCGCCGCTGGCGACGATCCGGGCGTAGGGGTTGGTCGGGGCCGGGGCGCCGGCCTTGCGCGGGGGCGGCTGGCCGTTGGGGGTCGTCAGGATGGACGTGCGCGGCTGCCCGTTCACGCGCATGACCTTGGAGCCGGACTCCAGCCAGCCACGGTTGTAGCCGCCGACCGCGCCGCCGGCCGCGGCGAAGGCCGGATTGATGGTCTGGGAAAGCTCGCCGCCGACCTTGGGCGCGCCCTCGTTGGGATCGGTCGGCGCATCCGCCGCGGCCGCTTCGGCCGCCTCGGCGTTCTCGATCTTGGCCACCTCTTCCTCGGTGTAGACCAGCCGATCGCCGAACGAGGCCGGCCGGGTCTCCGGCGTCAGGCTGACGTTCGACCAGTAGCCCGACAGGTCCGGCTGGCCGAACGCATTGCGCGGCGCCTTGTAGCCGGAGGCCTTCGGCTGGGCGGCCGCCTCGAACGCGCCGAGCGTCAGCGGCGCGGCCGCAAGACAGGTTCCAAGGGCGAGGATCAGGGCGCGCTTCAACGCAGCCTCCCGGGACAAATGCGCCGCGGCCACCCGCACGGCATACCGGTTTTACGATTACCGAGGCCTGTCCGCAATGGCCGTCCGGCCGCGCCGCCCGCGCGCCCGCGGGAAAGAAAAGGGCGGCGGCGCACCTGCGCCGCCGCCCCAGTCGGGAGCTCATAGGCTCTGGAGACTAGAACCGGTACTGCAGCTCCACCCCGAAGGTGCGGGGCTGGACGAGGCCGCGGGTGATGGCCACCCCGGTCTGCCGCAGGTAGGTGGTCGAGCCGACCGTCAGGCCGGGATTCGGGCTGGCGAACACCGCCGTCGGGTTGGTGGAGCCGGTGGAGGTGAAGGCCTCTTCCTCGAAGGCGTTCTTCACGAAGGCGATCACCGAGTAGCGGTCCTCGCCGTCGTTCCACAGGGCCCGGAAGTCGGCCGGGTTGTCGAACGGCTGGTAGATGGTCGAGTCGGTCCAGGTGTAGGTGCCCGAGAGGATCAGGCTGCCGGCCGCGAAGTCGAGGGTGTAGTTGGCGTTGAAAGCGAACTTGTTCTCCGGCGACTGGTAGAGCTTGGAGCCCTTCAGGTCCTGGAAGACCAGCAGCACGTTGTTGGTCACCGCCGTCCCGCCGCTCGGCCGGGCGCTGGGCAGCAGGGCGCTGGGGTCGGCCGGGTCGTAGAAGCAGCAGCCTTCGGTGATCTCGGTGTGCAGGTAGCCGTAGGACGCCGACAGCTGCAGCGCCGGGCTGACCTGCCACATCGCCTCGAGCTCCAGGCCGTAGGCCTCGGCGTCGACGTTGACGAAGTTGTTGGCCGAGGCGGTGCCCGCGGCGTTCAGCTGCTGCAGGTTCAGCTGCAGGTCCTTGTAGTCGTTGAAGAAGGCCGAGCCGTTCAGCTGCAGGCGGCGGAAGAAGGTCTTCTTCAGGCCCAGTTCGTAGGCGTTCACCGTCTCCTTGTCGGCCTCCGGCTGCGGAGCCAGGGTGCCGAGCAGGAAGCCGCCCGACTTATAGCCGCGCGAGTACTTGCCGTAGACCAGGGTGTCGGGATCCGGCGTCCAGTCGAGGTTGATCACCCCGGTGACCGCGTCCCACTCGTTGTCCAGGGTGCGCGAGTTCTGCACGCCCGGGACGGCCGGGTTGAGGTCGGTCGAAACGTCGAAGGCGAACGCGCCGCCCAGCGCGGGGCCGAACGGGCCGGCCGGCGAGAACAGCACCAGGCGCTGGCTCTCCGTCCCGGTCTTCTGGTCGAGGCTGTAGCGCAGGCCCGTGGTCAGCGCGAACTGGTCATTGAACTCATAGGTCGCCTGGCCGAACACCGCGAAGGCGTCCGATTCCAGGTAGGCGTTCCCGTCGACGAAGTTGCGCTCCGGATTGGCCGGCGCGGGGGCGCAGAACAGCGGAGCGCCGATAAAGAAGCAGGGCGCCGCCAGCTGCGCCTGCTGCGGGGCGGCCAGGTGGATCCGCTGACGGTACTGCTCGTGATACTGGTAAAGTCCGACGATCCAGCTCAGCGGGCCGTCCGTCTTCGAGGTCAGGTTGATCTCGTTCGAGTAGTACCTTTTGTGCTCGTTGAAGTCGGTCGTGTAGTCGGTGAAGATCGGCACGGTCGGGGCGACCGGCAGGAAGATCGCCGAGGTGCGGTTGGTGGCGTCGTAGTCGCCGCCGGTCTGGTAGTTGTACTGCTGAAAGCCGCCGATCCACTTCAGGTCGGCCCAGCCCAGGTCGTAAGTGACGTTGGCGATCAGCACGTGGTTGCCGCGCAGGGCGCCGTAGCCGTCGCGGTTGGTGTTCTGGACGTAGGGATCAGCGACGCCCGGATTCGGCGTGGTGACGCCGTACTGGGCGTTGGTCACCAGCCCGCCGATCGGCTGGAACATGCGGGTGGTGTCGTACGGGGTGACCTGGTTGGACAGCCGGTCGCCGACCCCCATGGAGTCGTCCCAGTTGGAGCGGTTGTAGCGGACGAAGACTTCGGTCCGGTCGCCGAGCTCGGCCTCCAGCTGGGCCTCGAAGTAGGTGCGCTTGAACGCGGCGCCTTCGTTGGCGCCGCCGATGTTGTCGATGAAGCCGCGGCGCTGCCAGTCCTGCGAGCCGCCGAGCTTGACGCGCAGATTGTCCGCCAGCGGGATCGAGACCACGCCTTCGACCTTGGTGCGCTCGTAATTGCCGACCGCCACGCGCACTTCCCCGCCGAACTCTTGGGCGGGACGGCGCGACACCTGGTTCATCGCGCCGCCGATGGCGTTACGGCCGTACAGCGTGCCCTGAGGGCCCCGCAGGATCTCGGTCCGCTCGATGAACAGCGGCGACTTGAACAGCTCCGATGAGGAGGCCGAATAGAAGCCGTCGGTGTAGCTGGCCACGCCCGGGTCGTTGCCGACGTAGAAGGTGTTGCGGCCGGCGCCGCGCAGGCTGACCCGGTCCGTGCCGGAGTAGTTCATCCCCGGCGTGAAGTTCACGAAATCCTGGATGCCGGTGATGCCGACGACATCGCGCTGCTGCGAGGTGTAGGCCGAGACGGCCACCGGAACGTCGTTCAGCGCCTGCTCGCGCTTCTCGGCGGTGACGACGATCTCCTCGAGCATGAAGTCGGGATCGTCAGCCGGCGGAGCGTCCTGCGCCAGGGCGGGTTGGGCCAGCGCGAGGGTGGCGACGGAAGCGGAAAGCGCCAGCCAGGTGCGGCGGCGCGCAGTCAGATCGGTCATCAGTTCATCCCCTGAGCGCGCCGGTAAGCAGGCCGAGGGAGCGGCTGAGCTGTGCGCGCGGTGGGCGCCGTCTAATGACCGTTTGAATTGCGCGCCAGCACT
>JAESGR010001215.1_pt1 | contig 10060 bp, 8 predicted proteins | sample 9269771 | NCBI WGS metagenome assembly JAESGR01 (sample SAMN15739572, study PRJNA653492) | algae metagenome | isolation source: Chroococcus sp. CMT-3BRIN-NPC107 and co-occurring heterotrophs from well... | place: USA: Clark Mountains Wilderness, California | collected 2010-04-18
CGACGGCGCCTCTCTGGCGTTCGCGCTGGCCGGGGTCGGGCTGGCGCTGACCGCGCTGGCCCTGCGGCTGCGGCCGGTGGACGCCGCGGCGCGGCTGCTGCGCGAGCTCACCCGGGTCGGCCAAGGCGAGGCGGCCGGCTCGCCCCGGTTCGGCAGCGCCAACCAGATGTTGGCCGACGTGCGCCAGATCGCATCGACGCTGGAGGCCCTGCGCCACCGCCTTTCCAACCGCCACCCGCTGACCGAACTGCAGACCCGCGAGCCCTTCCTGGCCGGGCTGCAGGACCACCTGGACCAGAGCACCTCCGCCGTGGTGCTGGGGGCCATCCGGTTCGGCGACTACGACCGCCTCGCCGCCTTCGACCAGACCGCCGCCGACAAGGCTCTGAAGGCCTTCGCCGCCCGGCTGCAGGAGGCGGTCGGCCGGCAGCGGCCGCTGGCCCAGGTGGACCGCGACTGCTTCGCCATCTGGTTCAAGGAGCTAGGCCCCGAGACGGCGGCCTCGGAGCTGCAGGCGATCGCCTATGTGCTCTCTCAGGAGATCCGCCCCGAGGACCTGAAAATCTCGCCGGACGTGGGCGTCGGCGCGGCCATCTTCCCCGACGACGCCGCCGACGCGGCGACCCTGCTGACGCGCGCCTACGCGGCGCTGCCAAAGCCCGGCCAGCCGGCCAAGGCCCTGAGCTTCTTCTCGCCGCGGTCCTCCACGGAGGCGCGGGAGCGCTACGCCCTGGAGCAGGACCTGCGCACCGCCGTCAGCGGCGACCAGCTGCTGCTCTACTTCCAGCCGGTGGTGGATCTCTCCGAGCGGCGCTGCATCGGCGCCGAGGCGCTGCTGCGCTGGCGCCACCCCGAGCGCGGCCTCGTCTCGCCCGGCGAGTTCATGCCGGTGCTGGAGCAGTCGGGCATGATGGCCGAGGTGGGCCTGTGGGTGCTGAACGCCGCCTGCCGGGAGGCCAGGGCCTGGGAAGAAGCCGGGCTGATGGGCCTGAAGGTGGCGGTCAACCTGTCGGCGGTGCAGTTCCTGGATCCCGGCCTCAACACCATCATCGTGCGCACGCTGGAGCGGCATGGCCTGTCGCCGCACTCGCTGGAGCTGGAGCTGACCGAGACCGCCGCCATGGCTGACGTGGAGCGGACCCGGCGGATGTTCGGCGAGCTGCGCGAGCTGGGCGTCAGTGTCGCCATCGACGACTTCGGCGCCGGCTATTCCAGCCTGAGCTCCCTGCAAAGCCTGCCCTTCTCCAAGCTGAAGATCGACCGCGAGTTCGTCAGCCGGGTCGACGAGCGGCGGGAGGGCCGGGCGATCTGCACGGCGCTGATCGAACTGTCGCTGGGCCTGGAGATCGAGGTGCTGGCCGAGGGCGCCGAGACGCTGCCCGAGGTCCAGACCCTGCACGCCCTCGGCTGCAACCTGTTCCAGGGCTTCTATTTCGCCCGCCCGATGCCGGGCGCGGACTTCGTGCGGACCCTCAAGGATCCCGCCTGGCTCGAAGGCCTCGCCCCCGCCCCCGCGCCCAAGCGGCGCGCCCCGCAAAGGATCGCCCGATGAAGCTTCGCGCCCTGCTGCTCAGCGCGCTCGCCGCCGGCTCCCTCGCCGCCTGCGCCCAGACGCCGAAGGACTCGCCGATCGCGGTCGCCGCGCCAACCGCTCAGGCCGTGCCGGGCACGCCCGCCGAGCGCGAGCGCGCTGCGCTCGACCTGATGAACCAGGGGCGCGTCGAGGAGGCGCGCAAGGTGTTGGATGCGATGCTGGCGGACGATGCGGACAACGCCGTCGCGCGGCGGCTGATCGTCCAGCTCGACGCCGACCCCAAGGCGCTGATCACCGGCAAGGCGCAGCCCTATACGGTGGGGCCCGGTGAGACGCTGTCGATGCTGGCCGGCCGGTTCCTCGGCGATCCGCTGCTGTTCTATGCGTTGGCCAAGTACAACGGCTTCGCCGCGCCCTCGCACGTGCAGCCGGGCCACGTCATCCAGGTCCCCCGCAAGGTCCGCCCCGCGATGGTCAGCGCCAAGCCGAAGGCCGGATCGGGGCCCAGGACGGCCAAGGCGGTCGCGCCGGAAGCCCCCGCCGCGGGACCCAAGCGCGATACGGCGCTTGCGGCCCAGCTGCGGGCCTCGGGCCTGCAGCAGCTAAACAGCGGCTCGCCGGCCCGCGCGGTCACCCTGCTGCAGCAGGCGCTGGCCGCCGACCCCGGCAACCCGACCATCCAGCGCGACCTGGCCCGCGCCCAGCGCATCCAGGCGAGCCTGTCGCGCTGAGGGCCCAACTAAATACATCAATTGATCAAAGCCTTCCCTTAACCCTCATCGCCTAGCTTGCCGTCCGGGACGCGCCCCGCGAGGGCGCAAGTGGAGAGAGAGCCGGACCTTGCCCGAGCGCGTCGGCCGCTACGAAATCCGCGAACGCATCGGCCAGGGCGCCATGGCCGAGGTGTACCGCGCCTATGACCCCGGCATCGGACGGGATCTGGCGATCAAGCTCTTGAAGGGCGAGTTCCGCGAGAACGCCCAGTACGCCGGCCGCTTCCTGCGCGAGGCCAAGGCCGCGGGGGCGCTGTCGCACCCCAACATCGTGACCATCTACGACGTCGGCGAAGAGGGCGGCTATCCCTACATCGCCATGGAGCTGCTGGAAGGCGAGCCGCTGGACGTGGTCCTGGAGCGCTACGGCAAGCTGGCCCCCGACGACGTGCTGGCCATCGGCCTGCAGCTGACCGAGGCGCTGGCCTACGCCCACGGGCTGGGCGTCGTGCACCGGGACATCAAGCCGTCCAACATCCTGCTGGCCCCGGACGGGCGCGGGGCGAAGATCCTCGACTTCGGGATCGCCCGGGTCGCCGAGGCCCACGTGGACGAGGCCGAGACGCTGCGCACCCAGGCCGGCCAGGTGCTGGGCACGCCGCGCTACATGAGCCCGGAGCAGGCGCTGGGCCAGGAGATCGACGGCCGCTCCGACCTCTTCTCCACGGGCGTGGTGCTCTACGAGCTGCTGACCGGCCGACGGGCGTTCGACGGATCGAGCGCGGCGACGCTGGCCCTGCAGATCACCCAGCAGGACCCAGCGCCGATCGGCGAGGTCGCGCCGGACGCGCCGCGGGGCCTGCAGTTCATCATCAGCAAGCTGATGGCCAAGCGGCCGGACCGCCGGTTCGCCGACGGGGCCCAAGCGGCCGAGGCCTTCCGCCGCGAGCAGGCCGCCCTCGTCGCCGCCAAGGCCGAGGCCAGGACGCCGCGCCGGCGCCTGCCGCTGCAGGTCCGGCTCAGCCTCCTCATGGCCTCGGTGACCACCGCCGTGCTGCTGACCGGCGCCAGCGTGGTGGTCGAGCGGCAGTACGAGGCTATGGAGCGGATGGCGCTGACCTCCGGCACCGCGGTCGCGGCCTTCGTGGCCAGCAACGTCGCCCTGCAGGCGGCGGACAACGCCAGCCTGCCCGCCGCCGAGCGCGACTGGCTGCCGGTGGAAGCCTTCGTGAAGTCGGCGGTGGGCGATCCCAATATCCGGCGCCTCTCGGTCGTCGACGCCGAGGGCGTCGTACGCGCCTCCAGCGACCCGGCCCTGGTCGGCCGGCCGCACCAAGGCGTCGGGGCCGATCCGGTGCTGCAGAAGCAGGGCGAGGTCACGGTGACCCTGGCCGGCATGACGGGGGCGCAGGACCTGCGCTTCGTGCGGCCGATCACCTATGCGGGCCGATCCTTCGGCCTGGTGGACGTGAGCCTCTCCAAGGCCGACCTGGACGCAGCGGCGCGCCTCTCAAAAATGCTGATGCTCGCGCTGGGGCTTATCATCGTGATGACGGTGATCGGCGCGAGCTACGCGGTCGTTCGGGCCATCGCCCGGCCGATCCAGCGGCTGAAGGCGGCCCTCGACGAGGCGGCCGACGGCAACACCGACTTCCGCATCTCCCATTCCAGGTCCGACGAGTTCGGCGACCTGTTCGACGCCTTCAACCGGCTGACCGCCACCGTCGAGGCGCGGCTGGAGCCGGGCTCTGGGGCGCCCAAGCCGTCCGAACTGGACCAAGCGATCCGCGAGGACCGCACCGTCGTGATGGTGAAGGCATGAGCGCGGTCACCCTTCGCCTGTTCCACGAGACCGATCCGTTCCGGCAGCTAGAGGCGCGCACCCTGACCGAGGGCGAGCTGACGCTCGGCAGGGACGAGAGCGCGACCTGGGTCCTGGACGATCCGGAGCGGGCGGTGTCTCGCAAACATTGCGTGCTGACCCTCACCGACGGCGGCCTGGTGCTGCGCGACGTCAGCGCCAACGGCACCTTCCTGGGCCGCGAGCGGGTGCGCGCGCCCGCCGATGCGCCGACCAAGGTGGAGGTAGGCGAGACCCTGCGGCTGGGCCCCTATCTGGTGGTCGTCGACGCAGAAGGGCCGACCGAGGCGCCCGGCGCGCGCGGGACCGAGGCGTTCGACGCCCCCTTCGCCCACCCCCTGCTGCGGCCCGTCCAGGTCGACGACACCTCGCTGAGCGTGCCGACCGACTGGCCCAAATCCGCCGAGCCGCCGCCCAAGCTCGCGCCGTCCCACACCACCGGCTCGCTGCTCGACGCCTTCTGCGCCGGCGCCCGGCTGGACTCCTCCGCCTTCTCCGGCGAGGACCCGCACGAGGTGATGCGCCGCCTGGGCGTGCTCTACCAGCAGATGGTGCTGGGCCTCTCCGACCTGATGGACGAGCGGACCAGCATCAAGGCAGAGTACCGGATGGACCGCACCACAGTGCGGGCCGAGGGCAACAACCCGTTCAAGTGGGCGAGGCCCCAGCGGCTGGCGGTGGACCTGCTGAAGGACCGCAACGACGGCTTCCTGACCGGATCGGCGGCCGTGAAGTCCTCCTTCGAAGACGTGAAGAAGCATCTGCTCTGCCTGCTGGCCGGCATGCGCGGGGCGCTGATCGCCGCGCTGGAGGGGCTGAGCCCCGCCGAGGTGGAAGAGCGGATCAAGGGCGAGACGGGCCTTCTGAAGAACAAGGCGGCCCTGGCCTGGAACGAGTACGGTCGCACCTACGCTCTCTTCCTGGCCCAGGCCCATGACGACCCGGACAGCCCGATGAACCGCGAGTTCCGCGCCGCTTACGAGCGGCAGCTCAAGGCGCTCGACAACGGCGGCGGATCGAGTTGATCCGCCGGCTGGCCAGCCGCGCCGAGGCCGCCCGCGCCCTGGTCCTGTCGTCAGCCGGGCGCACCCACCAGGGCTGCGTTCGCAAGCTCAACGAGGACAGCTTCATCGAGGCGCCCCGGCTGGGGCTGTGGGCCGTGGCCGACGGCATGGGCGGCCACGAGGCCGGCGAGGTGGCCAGCCGCAAGGTCGTCGAGGCCCTGACCGCTCTCCCCGCCCCCGCCTCCGGCTTCGGCTTCGTCCGCGACGTCTCCGAGGCGCTGCAGGCCGCAAACGCCGAGCTCATTGAATACGCCGCCGGCCGCCACACCGACGTGGTGGGCTCCACGGTCGTGGTCCTGCTGGCCGTCGACGGCCATTACGCCTGCCTCTGGGCCGGCGACAGCCGCGGCTATCTCTGGCGCGGCGGCGCGCTCTCACCGCTGACCCGCGATCACAGCCTCGTCCAGGAACTCGTCGACAGCGGCGCCCTCACCCCCGCCGAAGCTCGTACGAGCCGCCGCGGCAACGTCATCACCAAGGCGGTGGGCGTCGATCCGGTGCTGGAGATGGACATGGCGCAGGGTCCGATGCGCCTGGGCGATGTCTTCCTGCTGTGCTCCGACGGCCTGACCGGCGTGCTGGAGGACGGCGAAATCGCCGCTCTGCTGGCGAAGGCGCCGGGGCTGGACGCGGCGGCAGAGGAGTTGATCGCGGCAGCGCTGGGCCGCGGGGCGCCGGATAATGTGACGGTGGTGCTGGTGACGGCGGAGGCGGGGTAAGCTCTCAGGCTGGGTCCGGAGCCATGCGACGAGCTTAGGACCGCACCGGACGCATCGCGCAAACCTGCCCCTCCTGACTACAGCCTGCCTTTGCGGCGAACATGAAGGTGGGAGCAGATCTGGACGAAGCACACGACGACGAAGGCAATGAAACAGGCGAGGAACTGCGTTTTGGTCAGGCTCTCGGTGAAAACATCCCAGAGGATGAGAAGCCACGCCGGCAATCCCACAGTGAAGGTCAGGATCTTAACCCACCGGGGGAGCACGGCCCATTCGAGGTCATACGCACGCTTTGCAAGCTCGCGCTGTTCCCCCGGGTCGGCCGACATGTCTGCACCCCCTCAGTGCCGGCTGTATCTATCCGGGAGGACTCAACAAGCAATGGCCGTTCGATAGATCCGCAGCGGAGCAACAGCGTTTCACACGCCGAGGGGACCGCCCGCCGGAGAGCGGGCGGCGGAGAGGGAAAGCCGCAGGCGTGGCGCGGCGGGCGGTTCACGCCGCGGCCCCGGACTTTGGCTCATCGCAAGTCGGAGCCTGTGACTTTCCCTCTCCACTAAGCGCTCTCCCGCTGCGCGGGAAAGGAAGGGAGCTCGCTACGGCGCCGGCGTACCCGGCACGCGGGTCGAGCCGGCGGGCGGGGCCACGTAGGCGGCCTCGACGCCGCGCTTGATCTCGAGCGGCGCGCCGATGTCGAGGTAGGCGGGGTCGGCGGCGGTGTATTTCGGCCAGTCGATCAGCCCGGGCGTGCTGGGATCGCCGGTCTTGGCGAACTGGGCCCAGATCTTCGAGAACTGGTCGGCGACCTTGACGTCCTCGTCATCGTGCTCCGGAGCGCGAACGGAGCAGCCGCCACCCCGGGCCAGGCCCTGGGTGGTGGGCGAGGTCAGGCCCACGGGGATGGCGCCGAACACGTAGGAGAGCTCCAGGCCGTGGAAGGCGACGCAGCCCTTTTCGCGTCGCCAGCCGAGCGGCAGCTGGGAGAAGTTGTAGACGAAGGTCGGCGCGCCCGAGGCGCTGTGCAGCTTCGCCATTTCCGGCACGTCGGAGCGCAGGGAGGCCTCGCCCTCGTTGGCGCCGACGATCAGCGGGACCTTGTTCTGCCTGCCCTGCGCGAACAGCTCGTGGACGGGCGCCGGGATCACGTCGCCGTCGACCACCACGCCGGCGGTGAACTTGCTCTTCGTGGCCGCGGCGAGCACGTCCTCCCACTTGGCCGCCCGCATGGCGGCGAGCCCGCCGGGGCCCTGCGGCGCGCCGAGCGCCTGGGCGAGCGCCACGCCGCGCGCCTCGGCGGCTTCCTTGGTGGTCGAGCGTTGAGGCATGACCAGGGCCGAGCCGCTCTGGACGATCGCCCGATGGAACAGGCCGGCGCTGAGCGGGCTGGCGAGCTGGGAGGTCACCTTCACCCCGCCGCCGGACTCCCCGAAGATGGTCACGTTCTGCGGATCGCCGCCGAAGGCTGCAATGTTGTCGCGAACCCATTCCAGCGAGGCGCGGATGTCGAGGGTGCCGTAGTTGCCCGAACCGCGCCCCTCGGCGGCCAGCGCCGGGTGGGCCAGGTAGCCGAAGGGGCCGAGGCGGCTGTTCACGGTCACCACGACGACGCCCTGGTTGGGCAGCTTGGGGTGGTTGTAGGTGGTGGAGTTGCCGGTGCCGGAGGTCAGGCCGCCGCCATGGTAGAAGACCATCACCGCCCGCTTCTCTCCCGGGCTCTTCGCGGCGGTCACCACGTTGAGATAGAGGCAGTCCTCGCTGATCGGGGCGCTGACGCCCATGTTGCTCGCCCCCTGCGGGCAACGATTGGGCCACTTGGTGGCGTCCCGCACCTGCGTCCACGGCTTGGCGGCCTGCGGCGGCTTCCAGCGCAGCTCGCCCACCGGCGCGCTGGCGTAGGGGATGCCGCGCCAGATGCGGGCCGTCGAGCCGGCGTCCGTCACCGTCTCGCCCCGCACCGGCCCGAGCCGGGTCTGGACGACGTCGCCGAGCGCGGCGCTCTGCGCCGCCGCGCTCGTTGAAAAGAGGAGCGCCGCTCCCAGCAGCGGCAGCAGGACCTTGATCATCGCGTTTCCTCGGTCGGGTTCCATCTTGTGTTGCAAGCCTAACCTTAGCTCCCGCGGCGGGGAAGCTGGATCGTTCGTCAAAGGTCGCAACCTACCCCCCCGCGGAGCGTCGGGAGGGGGACCGCGGTCCCAGCGGAGCGAAGAGCGCGGGGTGGAGGGGGCGGGCCACGGGCGCGGGCGGACGGACGGCTATCGGGCCTGGGCGGATGGAGCGGTTCGGGAATGCGGCTCGCCCCCTCCACCACCCGCTTGGCCGGGGCGGTAGGAGGGGTGGTTTAGGCCGTCACGCGGGGACGTAGGTCAGCCGGATGACCTCGTCGCCGATTCGGTCGGCGGCTTGCAGGCGGAGCGGGGGCCGGGGGGCGGCGAAGTAGGGTTTGCCGGAGCCGAGGACGACGGGGTGGAGGTAGATGCGGTACTCGTCGATCAGGTCGGCGAGGCTGGCCGCGAGCTGCGTGCCGGCGACCTCGATGCATCCGTCGAGCTCGGCTTTCAGGCGGCGGACCACCGCCTCGACGTCATCCGTGACCAGGGTCGCGTTGGGGCCCACCGACGTCAGGGTGCGGGAGGCGACCCACTTGTGCTGGCCTCCCCAAGCTTGCGCGTACTCGCGTTCCGGTGCGTCCCACTCCGACTGGTCCTCGTCCCAGTAGCGCATGATCTCATACATGCGCCGGCCATAGACGGCGCCGCTGACACTGCCGATGTCGTCGATGAAGTGGCGGAAGAGCACGGGATCGGGCGCGAACTTGTCGTGGTCGACGTAGCCGTCCAGCGACTGGTTCAACGCGTAGACGAGCTTGGCCATGCTGCGACCTCCTCCCAATGGTTTCAGAGCGTCACGTCGCGGCCGTCGTGGCCTGCGCCGGGCGTGAAGCTGCCCAAACCGATCCTGCTTTGCAAGCGGTTTGAATGCGCGGCCGAGTTGACCGCGCCGGCGGTTGCGGGCACGGGCGTCGCACTGGCGCTTGGGAGCCCGCATGGCCTGGCTGATCTACGTCCTCGCCGCGGCGGCGGAAATCGCCGGGTGTTTCGCGTTTTGGGCGTGGCTGAAGCTGGACCGCTCGCCGCTGTGGATCGCACCGGGGATGGCCTGCCTGGCGCTGTTCGCCTACCTGCTGACGCGGGTGGACAGCGCCGCCGCCGGACGGGCCTATGCGGCCTACGGCGGCGTCTACATCGCCGCCTCGATCGGCTGGCTGTGGCTTGTCGAGGGCAAGGCGCCGGACCGGTGGGACCTGATCGGCATGGGCATCTGCCTCGTCGGCGCGGCGGTGATCCTGATGGGCCCGAGATCCGCGTAAGCGGCCAAACTGGACGCGGCCGGCGGGGGCCTCGTGATCCTGTCGGACTCGGCGCCGCGCCAAGACTCGGCTGGCGCGCGCCACCGCTCGGGCAAGTTTCTTTCACCGGATTCGTCTTCACCGCGATTTCATGCGGCGGAATCGCAACTTAGCGCTACTGTGGTGCGCGAAGGATATGTCCTGGCGCGTCCCCAGATCTTCTCGGGAACTCCAGCGGACCGCCTCCCAAGATCGGACATCCCACATGCGAAACCTAGGGATTATTCCCTGCGTGGCCTTGCTCGCGCTGACGACGAGCGGCTGCGTTGCGCGCGGATCGGCCAAGCTCCAGCCGGGGATCGCGCTCGGCGGCCCCACGGCCAGCGACCCGTCGCGCGCCGGCGGCGCCGGCCTGGCCTCGTCGGCGAAGGGCGATAACTGGATCGCGGCCAATCATTTCGAAGAGGCCCGCGCGGGCTACGACAGCCCCCTCAACCGCTTCAACCTGGCCGCAGCTTACGAAAGCACTGGCCGGTCCGTGGAGGCGGCCGCCCTCTACCGCACCGTGCTGGTGGACGGCCGGCAGACCACCATCATGGTCAACCGGCTGGACGCCGATGCCGGGGGGCCCAATTCCAAGGTCAACCTGGCCGACGAGGCCCGGCGCAGGCTGGCCGTGATCGACGCCCGTCGCGGCCAGCTCGCGGCGCCGGAGTTTGTGGTCGGCGCGTCGGCGTCGCCGTTCGTCGGCGGCCCGGCGGGCGGGCGGGTGAGCGACGCCCAGGCCCTGCGGCTCGACGAGGCCGCCCGGACGGCGAATGAG
>JAESGR010001216.1_pt1 | contig 10057 bp, 11 predicted proteins | sample 9269771 | NCBI WGS metagenome assembly JAESGR01 (sample SAMN15739572, study PRJNA653492) | algae metagenome | isolation source: Chroococcus sp. CMT-3BRIN-NPC107 and co-occurring heterotrophs from well... | place: USA: Clark Mountains Wilderness, California | collected 2010-04-18
AGTTGTGAAAAACCTGTATCAAAGTTTCGCTCTAAGAAAACGCAACACTTCGGTACTAGGCAACGAGTTGAACCTCCTTCTTTTCGTGTCATTACGGCAGCTTTTAGCCTTAACTGAACCGTATTGGTTGATGTGGGATCGAGGATTGCACTCTTATGCAATGGTGCCAGCAACATTAGTGACTGGATGTGATTACTTGGGAAGAGTACCTGCTAATGTCAAATTTGCGGTGGAAAAAGTTTTGGATGATGGCTCTATTATCAGTTTGATTCATCCTGATGGTAAGTCCAAGAGAAAAGGCGGGACTAAGATTTGTGTGCGGGTGATTGAGTACACCATTGATACAGAGCAGGGAAAGCATTCCTATCGTCTGATTACTAGCCTACTAGAGCCTGCTGCATTTCCAGCTTTATTGCTAGCAACTGAGTATCATCAGCGTTGGGAAATTGAAAATACGATTGACGAACTTAAAACTCATCTCCTCGGACGCAAGACTCCGATTCGTTCTCTCAAACCGCGTGAAGTTGTGCAAGAAATTTACGGCTGGCTGTTGGGTGATTAGGCCGTGCGTTCCTTAATATTCACTGCCGCACAACAAGCCGGAATATCTCCTCTGGGGTTGGGGTTTACAGGTACACTTAAAGTTATCCGTCGCGCAATTGGTGACTTTCAAAACATTCAACCAGAAGAATTACCTTTTTTTTCACCAAGCTAATTGCAGACATCTTGGCTGAAACAATTCCCCCAAGGGCTGGCAGAAGTAATCCGAGAGTTGTCAAAAAGCCACGCTCGAAGTTTTCATCCAAAAAGTCGGTTCACATCCAATACGGTTCGGTTAAGGTCTAAGCAGTATTGAGTATAGAAAAGGTGAGTGGTTCGAGTTTGTCCCCTGCTCTCTTGTGAATCGGTTTCTTGGACGGAAACTTAGCTCTGGTTTTTTTGACTACGCGGGGATTGCTTCTTCCATCAGGCTCTGGGATCTGCTCATCCAAAATTTCGCGCTTTAGCCAGGCGAAAAAAAGGGAAATTCTTGAATTTGGAGCCGTTGAAATTTAGGAACAGCCCGACGAACAATATTTAGTGTGCCAGTAAAACTTAATCGTAAAGGGGAGATGTGAGCAGATTCGGCAACTTGAAACAGGAGGGAACGTAGGCTCCAATGACCAAGCAGCCAGCCATAAATTTCCTGAACAACCTCACGGGGATTAAGAGAACGAATTAAAGTTTTACGCCCTAAAAGGTGGATTTTTAACTCATCAATAGTACTCTCAACTTCCCAACGCCGATGGTATTCTGTTGCTAATAATAAAGCGGGAAAGCACTCAATATCAGTCAAACTGGTAATTAAACGGTAAGTTTGCGCTTGGGCATCAGTATTAATGGTGTACTCAATTACCCGAACTCTTATTTTTGTGCCACCTTTTTTCTTTGATTTACCGTCCGGCGCAATCCAAGACAGGTAAGAGCCATCTGGCAAGGCTTCCTCCACTGAAAATTTGACGTTCTTTGGTATTGGCCCTAAGTAATCACATTTTTGATTCAAAGTTGCTTGTCCCATTTTGTAAGAATGTAGCCCTCTATCCCACATCAACAACATTCCTTTTTGTACAGAGCGTAATAACTTTTTAGCTCTGGTTCGTTCGCCAATTTTGTATGGACACATCAATGCGTCAACAATTAAATGTGTTCCGGCTTCAATCAACAGTACCAAACGAACCTTGGGGAAAGCAGCTACCGTACCTGGACGTGTTGCTGGGTAGCCGAATACTCTTGCATTTCCTACTGTATCTGGAACATCAAATACTGTCCCGTCTAGTGCCATCAACCGCAGCCCTCCCAAAAAAGCCCCAGGGGTTTGGACTGTGGCGCAAGGATGCACTACCAAATGAAATAAGCGACTCATCACTCTACACCCTACACGCTGTCTGGCTTCCGTTATTGACGACTTGCTAGGTACGCGCCAATATTGTCCAACTCTTATCCACACTTCACTCAACCCATCTACCAGATTTTTTAGTACTGTTCTCATTGATGCTTTTGACCACAGGCTCATTGCAATCACTAGGCAAATTACTAAATGTGACGGGTATTGCCCGCTTCCGTTCCTCATTACTACGTGTGTCTGCGATTGCTTGCGTGATCGCCCCTGCTGGGATGGCTGTTTCTAAAGCTTTGAGTACTCTACCTGATTCAATCGCTGGTGAAATTAGTGAGAACTCTTTGACTTGCATTCAACATCAGTACATTTGGGTGACAACCCTCACTCTACCTGTTTTTGAGCTTAACCGAACCGTATTGACCCACTGCCCACTCAGACCCTGTACCAAATTCTGAAGTACATCTTCTATCGAGTCTTTTGACCATAGGCTCATTGCAATGATCAGCGCGACCACCAAATGCGTCGGTAGCCTTCGATTCCGGTGGCGTTCGCTTTGGGTATGCTCAATTGCTGCTGCAATCGTCTCACTCGGTATTGCCAGGGCGAGCGCTTGAAGGATCTCTTCAGGAGATGTCTCTGGGGAACTCAAGCTCAATTCTTTTAGTTGCACGGACACCTGGGGTTTATCTAACAACTGCTAATTTACCCTGATATGGGCTTAACCGAACAGTATTGGCCCCGCTCCTTCCAATACTGTTCGGTTAAGGTTTGTAATTGCCAATGTTCTGGACAAAACCACGAGAATAGTAGCCTTTCAGCATCTGACAAGTCTCAGTTTTTAGTTATCCGAACCGTATTGCCGCTCCTTCCACCCCAAGAATAAAGGGCGTAGGAATCGGCGGATTTGGATACCAACCACGCCGCATCGCAACATCAATGAAGTTCACACCTGCGTAGTGAATTTTAACTAAGGCTTGTTCAGCTTGCGGTTTGGGAATCTCAATCTCGGTAAGTTCTAGTACATCAGCATTGCCTTTTCATCGCTGCTAATGTCAGAAAAAGCTTTGACTTGCTCAAAAGCAAGCAAAAAAGTCTCTTCACGCTTGCGCTCAATTGCTCCATACTCAAGTTGAAAGGAAGCAGGCATGGCAGAGGAGGTAGCATGATAGTTTCACAGCAGGCAGCATTCGTGCAAAGATAAGTTAGCTTTTTGCAGCAACAAAGCCGCGCGGTAATATAGCGCAGAACGGCAGGGATGAATCGGCATTGGTAAGCCAGCTACAATGCCAGTTTATTAAACGATGTGGTGCAAAGAGCGATCTCTCAAACGTTGTTGTCTTTCGCTTTCTAATATCCAATCAGTTTTACCCAGTTCTGCTAATTCCTGCAAAATGTCAATTTCAACAATACATAAAGGCTGCTAATTGACTACAATTTGTGGGGCATTGGTAGATTAAGGTATGATTTTTATGAAGTGCGATCGCAAATTAAATAATTAACTATAGTTGAACATTAAGTCTTTGTATAATTTTATTTGCTAACGCCAGAATATCTTATGTTATTCATGATTATTGAGCGATTCCAAGACAATGATATGCTGCCAATTTATCAGCGTATTCGCGACGAAGGAAGAATGTTTCCCGCAGGTCTTGAGTATATTGATAGCTGGGTTGAACCAAACTTTAGTAGGTGTTTTCAGCTTATGAAATGTAATGACCTACGTTTGCTTCAGGAATGGATTTTAAAGTGGCGTGGTTCGGGAGCTACTTTTGAAATTGCCCCAGTAGTGAGCAGCAAAGAAACTAGAGAAGTTGTCGAACCACTGCTCGACCAATCGTAATTCACTTTTGATAGTTCAAGTAATAATGTGATCGCTTTTTCTATAAATCATACTCTCATTTACCAATGCCATTTGCGGTTGGATGCGGAGAGACCTAGAGCGGTTACGGACAACAAGTAAGGTATTGGCTTGTTGCAAAAATGTTGATTGCTTTACAAACTTGTTCTCCCTACAATTTCTAAGATTTCGCGCCACCATTAGCACAAATGTCCTGCCCCGTCAGCCATCGAGCTTCTTCGCTTGCTAAAAAAGCGACAATATCCGCAATATCTTGAGGCGTTCCCACGCGATTAAAAGGAGAACTAGCGGCGGCTTGTTGTTGTACTTCCGGTGGCATATTGCCAAACATTCCAGGAATTGTCGGTCCAGGCATTACAGTATTGACGGTGATACCGCGTTCGCCTACTTCTTTTGCCATTACTGCCGTAAATAGTTTAATTGCTGCTTTACTGGCGGCATAAACTGCCATTCCAGATTCGGGATGAATAGTTGTAGTGGAGGAAATATTGATGATTCTACCACCGTCATTCATACGCTTTGCGGCTTCCTGCATAGCAAATAAAACGCCGCGCACATTGAGATCGAAAACTTTGTTGTAGTCAGCCTTAGTTACATCAGCAATTGCTGCTACAATTCCCGTGCCTGCATTGTTAACTAAAATATCGAGTTGACCAAAACGATCGCTTACTTCTTGAAACAACTGCCGGATATCATCGATTTTGCTAAAGTTGGCTTGCCAAGCTTTCGCTTTACCACCCGCAGATGCGATCGCCTCGACGACTTGTTTTGCTTCCTGTTCGCTGCCAGAATAATTGACAACAACGGTTGCCCCATTTTGTGCCAATCGTTCGGCAATGCCGCGCCCAATGCCGCGTGATGCTCCACTAACGAGCGCCACTTTTCCAGCTAAATTTTTCATTACATCTCCTTGTTTAAAAGTGCGGAACGAACTTGATAATCACGCTACTTTAGTAGCGATGAAGCGACAAATTGATCGCTGTAAGCCCATGAGAACCAATCCGCAAACCAGCATGAGTCCCCCTGCAAGGGAGTAAGTTGTGCTTAAACCAACCGCTTGGCTCAAGGGCTGACTGATTAATGGAGAGAGAAATTGACCCAGGAAGAAAAACATCGTCGAGCCTCCCAATGCGCGTCCTCTAGCACTATCAGAGACTTCCGAGGAGAGCCATACATTATAAATTAGGCATGAGCAACCCTAAACCCGCTCCAGCTAATGCTAAACCCATTAGAAGTAAAGTGTAGTTACTCACCAGCCCAATCGTGCTGTAGCCTGCACCTATCAAACCAAAAGCCAGCACTAAGATGCTAAAAAAGCCCAAGTGTTGCTTGATTTTGCCGTAAAATAAGGACGACATAGCGCTAAATAAAGTAGCCAGAGCGATCGCAAGTCCGCTTTGAGTTGCGTTAGCATTTGCTATTTCTTGTAAATAAAATGGTAACTGCACTGGAATCAGATAGAAGATAATTTGAGTCAGCAATGCCACGCCGTAAATAAACGTCAGTAGTTTGACCGGAAAAATGGCAGGAGAATTGAGAGTATTTCCTTCCTTTAGAGGATTTACAGCGCGTTGTGGCTCGGAGATTGCCCAAACCAGCGGCAGTAGCAGCACCCAGGCAAACAAATAAATCAAAAATGGATTGCGCCAATTTTGGTCGGCGAGAAGTCCGCCGAGAGACAAAAAGATTACACCTCCTAAACCCATAAAAGCTGCTTGCAAACCGAGGAAAGCAGCCCTAGCTTGTCCGTTGTAGTAGTCAGCGATTAAGGTGGTAGCAGCAACCATAATGCCTGCGACGGCAAAACCCAACAATGCCCGACCGACCAAGATGTGGAACAACGAGTCAAGTAGGTAGCCGGACGCGCCAGCTAACCCATACAGAGCCGTCGCTGCTAAGAGGAGCGGTTTGCGTCCGAAGCGATCGACCACAACACCTGCGATCAGAGAACCAATGACAATAAACAAGGCTGGTAGGGTGAGTACCAGTCTGACCCAAAGCGCCGCATTGTTGACTGATTGAAAGTGTGACTGCATGGCAGGTAATGATGGCGCGATCGTGGCTCCCGCCATCACAGTGAGCGTACTTACTAGCAATAGAGTCGATTTAGTCAAAAATGAGTGGGAATTTGAATTGCTCATAATATCTGTTAATGGATTTGACAGCAGACTAAACCGTTTTTATTCAGCAGGTTCGGTGAATACAACTTCGTAAAGATTAAATTCGTTTTCGGCTAAATCTTGCCAATATTCACGCACGGGCTTATACTTAGATTCTTTTAGCAGAGCATCAAAGTTATCTAAGCTGCGCCACTGTCCGTAGTTAGCGGTGCGCGTACCATCAAGGGAGCGATGAAAGTTAGCAGAAATCAAGTCTGGATGTTCTAGAGCAATTTCAACATTTTTCCGCTCCAACTCAATCAAACGTTGCTGATTTTCCGGCTTAACTCGAAACTGGGCAAAGTGAATGCGATCGCCTTGAGTAATTTTGGGCCTGGCATCATCGGGTTTAGAAATGACAACTTCGTAAACGTGTGAGTCGAGTAACTGAAACTGGGCTAGTTTTGCTCCAATTGCCTGCTCTTGTGGACTTTGAGCAAATACTTCGTACTCTGCTATTGTTCTCCACTGGGCGTAATTAAAGACTCGCGTTCCATCCAAGCTTTTGTGGAAACTGGCAGAGACAAACCCAGGCTGATGTTTGGTTGTCGTTTCTAATGCGTCAATCATCAAGTCAATCAGTTCTTGCTGTCGCGCTGCAATAGTTGCAAGGCTAAAAATGACTGTAATGACATTGTTGTGTTTATCAATTTTGGGCATCTTCATTTTTCATAGCAGTTTAATTGACTTAAGCTAATCCACCTGTGGCGTGAAGTAAATGCCCCGTAATATATCCAGCATCATCGCTGACTAAAAAAGCAACGGCATTAGCAATGTCTTCTGGTTCTGCTAACCGTTGCAAAGGGGACATTTGTTTAAGTTGCTCCTGTCCCTGCGATGAGACTGTACTAGCAAAAGCATCGGTCTGAGTTGGTCCAGGCATAATGGCATTAACTCGAATACCCCGCGCACCGACTTCTAGTGCTAGGGCAAAAGTAAATGCTTCAATTGCGGCTTTACTACCTGCGATCGCCGATAAGTTAGGTTGAGGTTGTACGGTGTAGGGCGTAGAAAACGTCACAATTCTTCCACCGTCAGCCATGTGTTTGACTCCTTCTTGAAGCATGAAGAAGTTGCCCTTAGTATTGAATGCAAAAACAGAATCGAATTCTTCTTCGGTAGTTTCAGCCAATGGTTTAGTTAATCGGGGTGCGCCGCCACTGATAACAAGGATATCTAGCCTACCAAAGCGTTCGATGGTGCTTTGCACTAAGTTGCGGATGTCACCTAGCTTGAGAAGATCGACTTGTAGAGCAATCGCCTCCGAGCCGTTTGCTTGAATATTAGTAACGACTTCTTCTGCCTTAGCTTGGTTTCCCGCATAGGTAACAACTACCTTTGCGCCATCACGTCCCAATCTTTCGGCAACAGCGCGTCCAATTCCACGAGACGAGCCGGTGATGAGTGCTATTTTTCCACTTAAATTAGCCATAGTATTGTTCTCCATTTGAGACTGTTTTTTTTGCAAGCCATTGAAACTAATAAGATAAATTGAGTGTTTTTTAACGTTGATGCAAACGAATAATGCTGCCACTTACCATACTGGCTTCACTAGAAGCAAGCCAAGCAGTGTATTGACCAACTTCATCGGCAGTAATCCATTCTGGATGTTCGTTGCCAGGACGTTCGCGGGTGGCAATCATACTGTGCAAAATCACTTCATTGATCCGAATGCCAGTATCTTTACTTTCGGCAACTAGAATTTGCGTTAACATCAGTTGTCCTGCTGCCGGAATGCAAACTAAACCGTAATTTGGAATTGCTTGTTCTGCTGCACCACCGCCGATGAGGGTATAGCTGCTACCTTTTTGTAAAACAGGTAAAAAAGTACGAGCGGCAATAAAATGGGCGGTCAAATTGCTGTCTAGCATCCGCCGCCAATCATCTAGGGAAGTTTGAATTAAAGGGATGTCTTCGTTCCATCTACCGTTGATGGAAGCAACGATCGCATCTAACTGGGTCACTTTTTCCATAATCCGATCGCGCAATTGTTCGGCACTTTCAACATCGCTAAAATCTCCCTGAACTAGAATCAAGCGATCGCCTGCAATATCTCCCAAACCTGCTCGCAATTGGTCAAGTTTGTCAGCAGTGCGAGAAGGAACAACAACAGTTGCCCCTGCTTGCAGAAATGCCCGGACAATGCCTTCGCCTACTCCCCCTGTTCCTCCAGCAATTAGTGCTACTTTTCCAGTTAATTTAGTCATGAGGTTTTGCCTTGTTAGTTAAAAGTTTTTCAGCTTTGCCTAAGTTTCCAAAAGCGACAATGAGAGCGATTGTTTTTATGACATTAGTAAACTTCGCAATCTGTCTTTCCGAGAAAACCAAACTCAGGCATGAAATACCTCAATTACTTCATATAGATGGGCATCGAACGAAGTTACTAAACGAGTCACTTTTTGGGTAAACGCGGGGATAGCTGGATGTGTCCATGCAGTTTCAACCTCTTCGCGACTTTGGTATTGTGCGTAATTGGTCACTCGCACTCCATCCAGGCTTTTGTGAATGTTTGCAGTGATGAAGCCTGGTGCATGGCTATAGATGGTATTCACGCCTTCTATTAACAAGTCTGTAAGCTGTTGCTGATCTTCCGGTTCGCAAACATGAACGGTGATGAGCGTTACTAGCGATTGTGCTTTATTAATTGTTGTCATTAGCCAACCTCCAATAAGTTTGCACTCATAGCCCACCGTTGGACGGAATCAGCAAGTGTTGGTGCAAAACCAAAGAACTGAATTTGCTTGTTAACATCTGCAATGTATTGTCCTGTGTTCATATAAGTGATGAAAGCATCAAGATCGGCATCACCCGTTAAAGTAGAAAATAGTTGCGGCTCAATGTTATGCCCTAAAGCGCAAGACAGTTCGATGGATAGATCGCGAGGCGTTGTTATTTTTTCCATGCCAAGGTCGATTCGTTCATCTTCAATGCCTGAAGCGGTTAGTGCTGCTGCTGCACAACGGGCAACATCATCTGCAAGAATATACGTCAGCGGCACATCTGGCTCAACAACTGTTCCAAGTATGCCTTGAGAGAATCTTACTTTTTGCCGCTCTAATTCTTGATCGAGAAAAGCACCAGGCCATAAGGAAACGAAAGGCAAGCCAATTTCCGTAAAATATTCTTCAGTCAAAAACTTCTGATATAAATGTGGGATATGTTTTGGTTTATCGGCGGTCAGTATGCTAAGAAATACAAGCCTTTTTACACCAGCAGCAAGGGCGGCATCGGCTACATTGCGATTTCCTTGATTATCAACTGAATCGAGGCTGTCTCCGCTCTTGCGTGCAACGTAGCCGATTGCACTGGTCACAGCAACGTCGATGTCCTCGAAGGCAGATGATAGAGAGTGCGGGTCAGTGATATCTCCACGGATGATAGCCACACCAAGCTGTTCGAGTTTGCTGGTATCGCTATTTGGTCTTACAAGGGCAAGAACTTCGTGTCCAGACTTTATGGCTTCGAGTACAATTTTACCTCCAAGATAGCCTGTACCGCCAATTATCAATGTTCGCATAACTGCCTCCTAATTGTTTGTTTTATTCATACCCCAAGACTTCACCAGAGGCATTACAATGAATTCTGTTCCATTGAAACTGCCAATCTAAGGTCTTGCTTGATTTAAAAATTGCTTGACTGTCTTGGGCTTGATGTGGGGATAGCGATCGTTTTGAATCTGAGCCAGCTTACCTTTGCCTGATACCATCGTGTATTCATACTGCTGTGGCACATACTCAACAGGGGAACTGGCTAACGGTTTCTTGGCAGCAATCCAGGCTTGCAGTTCTGCTACACTACCCAATGGTTTTTCTACTAAAGAGTTGCCTGTCGCTTCTTCATAAGCGGCTTTCAACTGTTTTGCTGTTAGAACATCACCTGCAACTTGCAGTGCTGTGTTCGCCAAGTCTGGATCGCTCACGGCTTCGGCTACATACTTCGCAGTATCGTCAGTAGTCGTAAAATCAAGGGGCGTTTCCCCATCTCCCCAATACTGAAATGTCTGATGTTCTAGGTCGAACTGAGGCATATAAGGCGTTCCAACGTTATCCATAAACGCCCCATTTAAAATTAGGGTATATTCCAAACCGCTTAATTGAAGATACTCAAATACCTGTTTGCGCTTATCCAAGTTATCGTTGTCGCCGTAATCTAGCTGGCGAT
>JAESGR010001217.1_pt1 | contig 10051 bp, 9 predicted proteins | sample 9269771 | NCBI WGS metagenome assembly JAESGR01 (sample SAMN15739572, study PRJNA653492) | algae metagenome | isolation source: Chroococcus sp. CMT-3BRIN-NPC107 and co-occurring heterotrophs from well... | place: USA: Clark Mountains Wilderness, California | collected 2010-04-18
CTGTTCCGACGAAGCCCGCTTGGCTTCATGAACCGTGACGAAGGTGAAGCACCGGCGCATGTCTACCGTAACGGAGCAGGTGCCATTGGCCGCAGAACGCTCGGAACTATGGCAGGTGCGCCGCGTCTCGGGTACGAAGAGACGATGCCGGGCCGGGTGTTGCCTTCGCCCTTGAAGCTTCCATGAGCATCTGCAGACAACGTCGCCCCCTCAACTCGAAAGCGACGTAGCGCGTCCAGGAGTACGGCCGATCCCTCGATGTCGCTGACGAAACGCATCTCCGGCCTGATCGCCCTGGCTCTGGTGCCTGCCCTCGCCATTCAGGGCTACAACGAGTACGCGCTCCGCTCCGCGCGCAGCGAGGTCGTGCGCAACGAGGCAATGCGGGCAGCACGCGGCATCGCCTCGGACCTTGGTCAGTTCAAGCGGGGGTCACGGCAGGTCCTGAGCATCCTGGCGGGCGTGCCGGAGATCCGGAACAGGGACCCCGAAGCCTGCACCGCCTACCTCAAGTCCCTTCTCGGACAGGTGCCGGGCGCCTTCTTCTTCGGCGTGACGGACGCTCAGGGCGGAATCGTCTGCAACACCCTGGGCTCGGCGCCAGGCGCCTACTCCCTGGCCGATCGAGAATACTTCCGGGATGCGATGCGCACGAACGCTTTCACGACAGGGCCATACGTTTCAGGTCGCATCACGAAGCGGCCCACGATGCAGTTCGCGTTCCCGATCGCCGGCGAGGCGGGCCGACCGACGGGCGTGGTGCTCGCCAGCATCGACCTGGACTGGCTTGCTGGTCATCTGGGAAATGCGGGGCTCCCGGCGAATGCCACGCTGACCGTGGCTGACCGGTTTGGAACGATCCTGATCCACCTGCCGGACCACGCGGAGTGGGTCGGCAAGCCCTTGCCACCGGCCTTTTGGAAGACAGTGTCGGAGAACCGCGGCAGCGTCGTCGAGATGCTTGGCCTTCGAGGCAATCTGCGCATCACCGGGATTGCGGCGGCATCCTCCGACGACCCCGATTCCTTCACTGTGGTCGTTCGATTAAGTCGAAGCGCCGCCTACGCCGACATCGATGCGGCGACTTGGCGTGGCATCGTCCTGATCCTGACCGGCGCCCTTCTCGCCTTCGCGGCGGCGCTGCTCAGCGGGCGCGTGTTCATCCGGCGCCCGGTCCGTCGCCTGCTGCGCGCAGTCACGGCCTGGCGCTCAGGCGACCTCACGGCGCGCAGCGGCGTCAGCGGAAAGGGGGAGTTCGGCCAACTCGGAGAGGCGTTCGACACCATGGCGAATGCGCTGCAGCGGCATGAGAGCGATCTTCGTCAGGAGATCGCGCGCAGCCACCTTCTGCAGGAGCAGCAGACCATGATGCTGCACGAGCTCAACCATCGTGTGCGCAACACCCTGGCGACGGTGCAATCACTGACCCGGCAGTCGCGCAAGGGGGACGACAACAACGCCCGCCTTGAAGGTCGCATCATCTCGCTCTCGAAGACACATGACCTTCTCTCGCGGGACGATTGGACAGGCGCCTCGCTTATGGCGGTGCTGGAGAATGAGCTGACCCCGTTCCGGGATGATGCGGACCGCTTCGGCCTGGCAGGCCCTGATGTCGAACTCAGCCCCCGCTACGTGCTGGCGCTGGGCATGACGCTTCACGAGCTCACCACCAACGCGGCAAAGTACGGGGCCCTCTCCAACGAGGAAGGTCGCGTGGACATCGCCTGGGACATTGTCGCCGGCGAGACCGGGATCAGACGTCTGAAGTTGGAGTGGCGTGAGAGCGGGGGGCCCATCGTGGAGGAGCCCCGCAAGCATGGCTTCGGCACCCGCTTGATCACCGGCGGGATCAGCCGTGAGCTTGGCGGCACCGTGAAGCTTGAGTTCGCCTCGTCGGGCCTGCGCTGCGTCATCGACGTACCGCTCGACGAGCCGGACCGCTTCACTTCATTCCGGCAACCTACGGCATCGTTGAAACGACTGGATGCATGATCGCCCAGGCGAACCAGGCAGTCCGATGACGAGAAAGGCCTTGTCCATCGTGTGGTTCATGACACCCACCTCGCACCAGTCGGAGCTCATGCGGAGCAAGCGCCTTCAGCGACCCCAAGTCACCGGATCGAACGCCCCGTCGACGTGCACCTAGGCCAGCGCCGTGCTTATCGCGCCAGAAAGGCCTTGTTCATGGTGAGGTTGACGACCACGCCGGCCTCGTCCCAGTGCCGATGCACCGAGCCGTCCAGCTGATGCGTCATCGCCCTCGTCAGAAGCCTGCTCCCGTATCCGCCCGGTCCCGTAGGTGCCGTTACCGAAGGCCCACCCCGCTCCGTCCAGGCCATGACGAGGTTCTCCTCCTGGTCCGAGCCCGACACGTCGAGCGTGCCGGTGGGTACGGACAAGGCGCCGTACTTGAGCGAGTTGGTCGCAAGCTCATGGACGACGAGGGCCAGCGTCGTTGCGGCCGCCTCGCCCACGCCCATCCTCGGCACCGAGATGCGGATGCGCCCGCTGAAGGCGCCCATGTCGTCGTAGGGCCGAAGCAGGATCGCGATCAGGTCGCCCAGCAACGCCGCCTTTCCCTCAGCGCCTGGCAATGGCCTGACGAGATCGTGCGCCCGACCCAGGGCGGTGAGTCTCTGAGTGAGCTCGCGGGCCATGTCGTTCGTGGTCGAAGTCGAGCGCGAGGTGATGGCAGTCAGGCTCGTGGCGATGGCGAGCAGGTTCTTGACGCGGTGGCTCATCTCGCCGGCCAGGAGTTCGTGTCCCTCCTCGGCCTGCTTGCGGCCGGTGACGTCGAGGAAGATGCCGAACATGACCCGGCCGACAATGTCCTCGTCTTCCCCCCGGCCCCTGGCCGAGACCCACCTCACGACGTCGCCAAGCAGAATACGAAAGTCGGTTTCGTAGGCGCCCTGGAGCCCGCGCGTGGCGGAGAAGGCCGCCCTGACACGGTCACGGTCAGCCGGGTGGATGCGCGCGGACAGATCCTCGAAGCTGACATGCCCGTTCACGGGAATGCCCCAGAGCTGATGGCCGTGTGCATCCATGGCGAACGTGTCGTCGTCCACGTTCCAGGACCACAGGGCGACACCGGCGGCATCGATGGCAAGGCGCAGGTGCTTTGCCGTCCACTTGAGGCCGCCGGAAGGTTCTGTTGTCACTTCAACGGTCCCCGGCGCATGTACGGCGAGTACCGTAGCAGAGCCTCACAGACTTGTGATGCCGCACCATCATTTCTGGGATTCCACAGCGGAAGCTGGTTCTTTCACGCCCACCTTGATGGACACCGGGCAACGTTGGGCTGGCTCGGCTCGGTGCACGGGCGCCGCACGCCTCGCTCGGCTACCGACCACCGGCCCCGGAGGTGTTCGTGCCGGCCTCATCCGCTTACCCGGCTGCGCTTACCCGATCGGCACCGCCGACCAAGCTTCCCGTGGAGCAAAGGCCGACCCTGCACTAACTTTGAACTTGGACCATCGCGTGGGGGCCAATCAACAGGATCCAGAACATCGTTATCGTCCATCTCGACCTCGCACCATGAACTGTCGATAGCTCCGATGGCAGGCATGGGATGGAAGCGGTCGGAGGTAGGCCGAGCCAATCGAGGTCAGATCCCAGCCTAGTGGTCACCGAGCACCGCTTGGGCGAGCGCCACGACCCATTCATCGTCATGCAGCGCGTGAGCCCGCCAGCTTCACGTCGGCGTGTCGATGTCGTCCCACGACGTGCCGAGAGCGTTCTGAAAGCCGGTCAGCCAGTTGAGGGCGACGTGGCGCTCCGCCACGACGTCGCCGTTGAGCCGCTCGACGGAAGCACCCGTCTGGCGGGCCTGCCGGACGATCCAGTGCTCGCGCCAGGTGCGGTCCAGGGCATCGAGGATCTCCGCAGGAGGGCGCAGGCGCAACCCCTCCGTCGCTCTGCCCTGATGCGCTAGGTTCGCGACGGACCACCAGAGCGCGTCGACATCGATCAGCCGGTCGCTCTCCGCGATCCGGGCCGCCTCCAGCCCGAGTGCCCACAGGAGCGTGTTGGCGGCCTCGTAGCGCCACGTCATCGCGCTAGCCTCCTCGGGCGAGACAGCTGAGACCTGCGCCCGCTCGCGCGACGTCAGCGCCCCAAAGCCGATGGGGTTCGTCTCAGGCCGCCCGGCCGGGATCGGTTCGGTGCCGGCCGCCTGCGCTTGGCCCGATGCGGCGACGTAGAAGAGCGCCAGGGCTCGCTGCAGCACGTCGGCCGGGGGCGGCAGGACGACCTCCGCTTCGCCGATCGCGGGCGGCATGCTGGCTGGTGGGCTCGGGTCCATGCCCTTCAGCTGTTCGAGCGTGCGGGCGCGTCGCGCCACCGCGTCGGCGGGATAGGGCAGGACGGCTGCGGGGTCGGACGCGCCCTCGGCAGAGATGAGGATGGCCATGTCGGGCGCGCGGACTGACCCGTCGGGCAGGAACAGGATCGCGTTGGCCGCGTGCGCCCAGGCTTCCACCTCGGGCCAATCGAGCGTGACGACCTCGAAGCTGACTTGGTGGCGCACGCGCTGCAGGTGCCGCCACAGATGGTAGCGCGGGGCCGTCATCCCGCCGTCGCCCCGTCCCATGACGTAGCCGATGAAGCCGTCGAGATGCGATGCGAGCTCGGGGTCGGAGCGATCGCGCCGCCCGAGCAGCCTGTGCGGGACATCGAGCGGCGGCAGGTCACGCACGGTAGCGTAGGCGTTGACGAGGAGTGTTTCGACGGGTGCGGCCGCGTTCTCCGGCGGCGCATCGCTCTTACCGAACAGCCGCTTCAGCATGCCGATCATCGTGTCCTCCTGATCGATGCTCCCATACCTGCTTGAGGCCATGATGACCGTACGGTCGCGCACAACCGCGATGTCGGGGCGACGACCCGCTCCTGCTCACCAGGTAGAGGATGCTCAGACGAATGCCCGAAGCCGAGGCATTCGATGCTGCAGATCGCCTCGTCTGAGCTAATGAGCCGACCGGTAAACTAATTTCATCACCACGTACTCGTCGGTCCTGCTTGGATTTGCCACAGGCTGACGCGCGAACACTCGCGCAGAGCTGCACGTCTTCGGGCGTGCATATGAAGAGACGTGTCGAATTGGACCTCCTGGGGAACAATCGGCTCATTCGCCCGAAGGGCCACCCGAGCCATTTCCCCCTCCCATCATCACCCCAGTCCTTAGAGCCCCTATCCCAGTGGGGTGAGACCATTCCCCTAGAGCCACAGGGTGACCCCACCTATGAACCAAGATCTCCTCGACGAGAGCCTCAGCCGCAGCAACCAGATCCGCGGGGTGATCGGCGGCTACGCCGAGCTCGTCCTTGACCGGATGGCGGCGGGCTGGACGCCCTACCTGCTCGTCCTCAAGTTTCGCCAGCTTGGCGGTCGGCGGGACGCCGTGGTTGCCCAGATGCATCACGCTGCCGAGGGCGCCTATACGCAGCTCCTCTTCCGGGTTTGGAAGCACCCCCGCGCGCAGAGCGTTCGTGCCTTGCGACCGATCTGGGTGCTGTGCGCCGACGTGCCAGGTCTGGGCAGCCGTAAACGCCCGCTGCGCGAGCTGATCCCGAACGATGGGCTGCACATGCAGGGCATCGCGCTGATGCCGCCAGGGGGCCGGCTGCGCGAGCCGCTCGATGAGCACCTGGCCCGTGAGGGGCCGCGCTACTGCCCGCCTGGTGCCCCGCTGGTTGCGCTGCACGCCACCCCGATTGTCAGCCGGGCGGCGTATGTGAACAGCTACAACTTCAAGAGCCTCGCCCGCAGCCACGCCAGCTTCGACGACGTGCTGGTGTTGCCTGTTCCCTCCGCGGATTTGGACAGCGGGCCGCGCCGGGCGGTTGAGCCCTGGCGTCCTCTCGTCCTGAACCGTGACTGACACTGGTTGCCATTTCAAAGAGCCAGGAGGAACAAGATGACCCGGGGCGGCGAACCACCCCGGCTTCTCGGCGACCCAGGCTGGAGCCGCGTTCAGTTCGTGTGCAGGCTCTTTGACCGTGGCGGCGGCCACTGAAACACGTGGCGCGTACCGAGGCGTCGCCAGCCTTTCTCATCGCGGCCCCGGTTTTCGATTCGAGCGACCACTTTCTCGCCAGGCTTAAGCGCCATGAACCGCTCCCATTGCTCGTCGGTGACCTCAATCTCCACGATGCGACGCCCACGTGGGTCGAAGGCGCGGCCGCGGCAAGCTTCCTCCTGTCCATTCGCGCCGGTGACGATCTCAGCCGCGTCCTCCTCGTCCGCTTTAGCAGCGCTCGCTTCAAGATCTTCGTCATCGTCACCCACGAAGTAGTAGTCGGGCTGCTCGGACGGCTCGTAGCGCTGCGGCCGCGTCGGATCGGACTTGGCCAATTTGGCTAAAGCTTCGATCCCGTCGGCCTTCTCGATTTCCGCGGCGACATCGTCAGCGCGGACGTTTCGCCTGACGAGAACCGCGAGGCCGCGGGCGTAGGTTGCGGCGCGATCCCGCTTCGCATCATTGTTGGCGCCCAGCACGAAGTACATCGCCAGGCGCAGTGCTTTCGGCTGGTCCTTGATCGGGCGGATGGGATGCTTACGATACTTAAAGAAGGGTTGTTGAATGAATTTCCGCCAAGCGCTGCCGTGGCATTGGAGATGCTGGCCGAGAGCGTAGACCACGGCCAGAATTTCGTACTTCTCCTTCAGCCAGCTGCCCTCACCCTCGCAGTAGCGCGATTGGGCGTCTTCTGCTGTCCCGATGGGGTCCTTGATGACCGCGCGCATGATCTTCGAGTTGTCACTTGAGTACGCGTCGCCCTTCGGACGCCGCCGGTTGATTGCTTGCTTCATGCTCATGCCGGATGATCTCTCTCAAAGGATTTCCCGGGAGTCCCGGATTTTGCGGGGTGGCGCTTGTTGTCAGCGATGGCTTGCGACTTCGTCAGGCACCGATGAGCGCCGGCCGACCCAAGGAGGTCTGGCAGAAACTAAATCCATTCGTAATTATGCAATGGCTCGCAGCCTATGAAATCCTACGCTGCATATGCAGCTGCAAAAACCATAATTTTATGATGAAATGGATCACCTTACGTAATGCGTGCCGCATATTCGGCAAGCATTACGGAGCTGAGGATGGATACTGGACAAACGGCCGCGGACGGCCAAACGGGCGAATACAAAGTCACCATGGAAATTGACAGCCGTTTGACGCTGCCCGCGGGGGCGGTGAAGGAGTGGGCTTCCGAGCACGGCCTGAATGACTTCCCCGCCCTCGTCTCGGCGCCGGGTTTTCCCGCTCCGACCGACAGCACGGCAGATCTTCCTCTGAATCAGCGGGAGTGGCCGATGGCCGCTATCTGGGTCTTCATGTTGCGTGCCGACGGCTTCGTCGTCCACGACGAGGGAGAGATGGAGACCCCGATCCCCTGCATGATGAAGCTTACCCTTTGCAAGGTTGATTGAGACGAGGGGCGCGGCGGCTCTGAGCCGCCGTGCCCTTCATCAGTCTCCATGAAGGTGACATGTTGTTGAACTTAACCCTTCAAATATTAAATGTCGGAGAGACCTGGTGTGAGCTCAGTTCGGTTTGAACCAATAGCTGGGTTCGGCAAGGCACGAGATGCGACGAAGCTACTCGCTGTCAACCTGTGAGACCGGTTGTGACCGCCTGGGTTGCCTCGACCCTCGCACGGAGGCGCTCGATCACGCTGCGGTTGGTATAGACCACGCGGAGCAGGTAGCACGTGCCTTGCGGCGCCGTGGCAGGATCATCGGCCGCGCAACGTGCTTCAAACGTCTTTCGGACATCCTGCTGTGACAACTCAGGTCGCCCACAAATCACCCCGGTGGGTCGTCGAGCGTACCCATGCCTGGTTCAACCGCTTCCGCCGATTGCCCATCCGCTACGAACGACGCGCCGACATCTACAAGGTCTTCACGACCCTCGCCGCAAGCCTCATCATACTCAAATAGTTCAAACGGTTCTGTTAGGCGCTCTAAGTTCACATACGCCATCATGATTCAGAAACATCACGTTGCGCTGTGTCCAACACTCCGCGGCGAGGCTGCAAAGGCGCATCGCGACGCCGCTGCGAGCAAGGCGAAAAACATCTGAAACGCGCGCCGCGAGTGATGCAGGTCAGATAATACGACGCGCTTCTTGCCCTCATTCTTGTGCCGCCACAGGATCACGGACGGCGCGTGTTGCTTAGCATCACGTCCGGCGCGCGGAAACCAGAGCGCCACGCTCGTGAGGCAGCTAAGGCGGCGACGGACCCTTGGTCTTCGACGACATCAATCGATCGTTTGGTAGAAATCTGCTGAAGAGGAGATTTTTGGAAAATCAACCGATTCGAAAAAGTCGGCATCTACCGCCTGCATATGCGGATTGTTTCTGCATATGCAGTGAGCTGCGTCATAATAGAACAATCTGAAGAAAAACCATAGATTGCTCCTGCCGATTACCGGCGCCCACAATGGAGCTTCAAGTGTTGAACCAGGATAAAACCCAGTTGACCGAAAAATCGAGTGAGCGATGCTCGCTCACTGTGTGCCTGCCTCATGCAGTGACCAGCGGCTACAAAACCTTGCGAGAGATCGCGCTGACGGAAATATCCGAGGAGGAGTTCGAGAAGCTGGTCTCGTCGCCCGACTTCCCCGAGCCGATCGAAGGCACCCGCGAACTGCCGCTCGAGCAGCGTCGTTGGCACCTGTACAAAGCGCTGCCGCCCATTACCGCCGCTTGCGGTGGCACGGTCACTTATCTCGAGCATCCGGGGACGCTGGCGCCGGGAGTTGTTACTTTCCGCGACCTCGCGTGAGTCTCGGTCGACGGCGGAACTATTGGGCCGCCGTCGATCCGCTTTCGCCGGTTCACAACGACTTGCTTGGCAAAATATAAAACAAATCGAAACGGAATATTGATGATCAATGACAAATCAAAAAATCGATAGATAAGCATTCTATCTCTTTTTTTTATAAGACCGCGCAATGTTTTCAGCTTGCGCGGCACTGAAGGACGGTCCTTCGAATGGCAGGGCTGTCACATCAGGTAGATATTCAAGCGTATCAGTTGCCGTCTTCGTCTCGGCGCATCGTTTCAGGACGTGGTCAACCACGTGACGCGAACGGCCCATCCAAGTTAAGAAAAGTGGATGATGCTTGCGCCATGACGACCGTCCGGCGAGGATTAAATCAAGTAGTGAGTTGTCTTCATCCACCAAAATTGATTGAGCAGCATAGGCGGGTGCGATAGTCAACTTATGATCGCTCCAATACTCCTTTATGGCTCGTTCGCCAGGCAACTTATCACCAGCAGGGTCGATAGCAGAGACTAAGCCCGCTGTGATGTTCAGACTTGGCTTTCCATAGCCATCGTCTTGCGAAAGATGATTGACGTGGTGATGGTAGATGGACAATACGCGCAGCGCATGCCGGACGCCTCTTGATTGACTTGCCAACCTGCGACGCAACCCAGCACGGGAAAGCGATCGAGCAATGCGAGCGATACCTCCAATGGGGTAGTAAATTTCCTCAAAAAACTCTCGACCAACCATATTCGTCCGGATGTAGATGTCACCGATTTGTCCGATACCTTCAAAGCGCTCTCGTCCATACTGCTCCGCAGCGTCGAGGTGCGTGGCCGTGCTCAATACCATTGCGTGGCGCGGAAGGTTCACGTTGCCCGGGCCTGTGATCCAAGCACAAAATCCGTCGTAGAGGATGGCTTTGTGTGCAAAATACGAGTCGTGCGGTGTGGCAAGGATCTCAGAAATTTCTCGTGGATCAAAGTTGTTCCAGGCGTAATCGATGAACAGTCGCGATGTCCCTTGTCGTTGCGATGGTTGGTTCTCAGACAGTCTGGCCTGTACATCCTGCCAAGCTTTCATCAGCATGAGATTTTTTGCTGACACCTCTGTCATTACTACCTCGGGTTTGCTGTGGGCGTGGAGGAACAACTAGAGAGGTGGTCTGACAATTCCAGGGGATTGTGATCGCTGAGCCGAGTGTGTTTCCATTGATATCCACGGAAGTAACTCGAGCCCTGTTGGACTCGCGGAAAGCCATCAGTCCCACTGAAATCTGTGCTTCG
>JAESGR010001218.1_pt1 | contig 10048 bp, 10 predicted proteins | sample 9269771 | NCBI WGS metagenome assembly JAESGR01 (sample SAMN15739572, study PRJNA653492) | algae metagenome | isolation source: Chroococcus sp. CMT-3BRIN-NPC107 and co-occurring heterotrophs from well... | place: USA: Clark Mountains Wilderness, California | collected 2010-04-18
ACCCCGACGACGCACTCACCGCACCCCGCGCGTCTCCCTCCGCGCAATCCAGATCGTCGCCGCGCAGATCACCACGCCCCCGATCAAAGTCGACCGGCTGGGCTGGTCCCCGAACGCCAGCCACCCGATCAAGGTCGCCCACACCAGGTCCAGGAACTTCACCGACTGGCTGGCGGAGATGTCCGCCGTTGCATACGAACGCGTCAGGCAATAGTGCGCCGTGCTCCCCAGCACCCCGCACACGGCGCACAGCAGCCACTGCGTGGCGGTGGGCCACTGCCAGTGCCACAGCGCCAGTGGCAGGCTCATGAGGGTGACCGTGATCGACTGCCAGGCCACGATCACCTCCGGCCGCTCGTAGCGGGTGAGCGCCTTGGTGATCAGGAAGGAGGCCGCGAACACCGGCGCCGACGCCAGCATCACCAGGTTCCACACGCCGCCGCTGCCGGTCATCTTGGGCGCGACCACGATCACCACGCCGCCGAACCCGATGGCCGCGGCGACCCAGCGCTCCCAGCGCATCGGTTCCTTGAACAGCAGCACTGCCCCCAGCATGATGAAGATGGGCGTGGTGAAGCCGATGGCCGTGACGTCCGCGATGGTGATGTGCGGCAGCGCGATGAACCACAGGCACAGGCCCAGCGTGTGCACGCCGCCGCGCGTGAACTGGCCGGCGATGTTCTTCGGGCGGTAGGCGGCGAGCCCCGAGCGCAGCATCAGCGGCAGCATCACCGCGAGGCCCATGAGGTAGCGCAGGAACTGGGTCTCGAAGGGATCCATCACCAGCGACAGGCCGCGCATGATCGCGTTGAGCACCACGAACAGCAGGCCGGCGATGCCCGACCAGAGCAGCGCCCGCACGGCGGGGTCGAGCCGTTCCATGCGTCGCTGCGCCACGCTGGCACGGCGCGCTAGCAGGTGCCGCCGTCGGTTGGCCGGCTGGGTGGGAATCTCCATGGGAGCAGCCACTATAGGTGCTGCGCCGCAAGCAATACGAAAGTAGCGGCCGTGACACCGCAGTGACTGCCAGGGTATTGCGCCCGTCTTACGATCGCGGGGTCTTCAGGGCGGGGTGCGATTCCCCACCGGCGGTAGGTGGCGCCAGCCACGAGCCCGCGAGCGCCCGTGCCGCGCCAGCAGCACGGAGTCAGCAGACCCGGTCCAATGCCGGGGCCGACGGTGTCGGAAACCTTGCGGTTTCCCCAGTCCGGATGAAAGAAGATGGGTGCGACCCTCGGGCCGCGCCTTGTGCATGCGCTTGCCCGCTGCGGGCAGGCGCGCGCGTTCTTGCCGCCTTGGAGCGCCTTTGTTCGACGAACCAGGAGCGTTTCATGACCCTTGCCATCCCCGCCTCCCGCAGCGCCATTGCGCTGAGTCCCGTGCCCGACGTGCTCGCGCGCGTCGCCGCCGGCCAGCCCGTGCTCGTGCTCGACGACGCCGAGCGCGAGAACGAGGCCGACCTCATCGTCGCCGCCGACCGCATCACACCCGCCACCATGGCGCTGTTGATCCGCGAAGGCAGCGGCATCGTCTGCCTGTGCATCCTGCCCGAGCGCGCCAGTGCGCTGAAGCTGCGGCCCATGGTGGAGGCGAACCGCTCGCGCTTCGCCACGGCCTTCACGCAGTCCATCGAAGCGGCACACGGCATCAGCACGGGCGTTTCCGCTGGCGATCGCGTGCAGACGATCCAGTGCGCCTTGCGCTCGACGCTGGAGCGCAGCGAGATCGTGAGCCCCGGGCACGTGTTCCCGCTGGTGGCCAGGCCGGGCGGCGTGCTGGAGCGGCAGGGCCACACGGAAGCCGCCGTCGACCTGGCGCGGCTGGCGGGCTGCCAGCCCGCGGGCGTGCTGTGCGAGTTGATGAACCCGGACGGGAGCATGGCGCGCGGTGCGCAGGTCGCTGACTTCGCGCTTGCGCACGGGCTGCTGTGCACGACCGTGGACGCGATCCGCGACTATCGTCTTTCGTAGGTTGGGTTGCGCGAAGCGCACCCCAACGGTCTCGGGTATGCGTGTTGAGGTGCGGCTGCGCCGCAACCCAACCTACCGGCCTTCGACGTGCCGCGCGAAGTTGTCCAGGATCGCCTGCCAGCCCTGGCGCTGCTGCTCCACCGGGAAGGTGGTCTCCGCGTCGAAGGTCTCGCGCACCGTGACGCCGTCGGCGCCCGGCACGAACTCGACGCGCAGCTCGCGGTCACCGAAGGCGCACTCCAGCAGCTGCTGCGGAACGATGCGCTTGTAGGTGCCGGCGAAGTCGAAGCCCATGCTGCCGTCCTTGGCCTCCATGCGCGACGAGAAGGTGCCGCCCTCGCGCAGGTCGACCGAAGCCTTGGTGGTGTGCCAGTCGGCGGACGCGGCGTTCCACTGCTCGATGTCGGCGGGCGTGGTCCAGGCGCGCCAGACTTCCTCGAGCGGCGCGCGCACGACGGTTTCAACGGTGATCTTCATCCGTGGCTTTCGTTCAGGAGACTTTCACGACGATGCGCCCGCGGACCTCGCCGCGCATCAACTTGTGGGCCGCGTCCACCGCACCGGACAGCGCGATTTCGGTGGTCATGGTGTCCAGCAGCCTGGCGTCGAGGTCGCGCGCGAGCCGCTCCCAGGCCTGCTCGCGCAGCGCCATGGGCGCCATGACGCTGTCGACTCCCAGCAAGGCCACGCCGCGCAGGATGAACGGCGCGACGCTGGCCGGGAAGTCCAGGCCCTGCGCCAGTCCGCAGGCTGCCACAGCACCGCCGTAGCGCAGCTGCGCGCAGGCATTCGCCAGGGTGTGGCTGCCCACGGCATCGACCACGGCGGTCCAGCGCTCCTTCTGCAGGGGCTTGCCGGGGGCCGAGAGTTCGTTGCGGTCGATCACGCCGGTGGCGCCCAGCGACTTCAGGTAATCGGCCTCGGCGGCCTTGCCGGTGGCCGCGACCACGCGATGCCCCAGCTTCGCGAGCAGCGCGATCGCCACCGAACCCACGCCGCCGGTCGCACCCGTGACGAGCACTTCGCCATCGCCCGCCTTGACACCGTGGCGCTCCAGCGCCAGCACGCACAGCATGGCGGTATAGCCGGCCGTGCCGATGGCCATCGCCTGCCGCGCGCTGAAGGCCGCGGGCCGGCGCACCAGCCACTGCGACTTCAGCCGCGCCTTGCCGGCCAGGCAGCCCTTGTGCGTCTCGCCGACGCCGTAGCCATTGAGCACGAACGCATCGCCGGGCTTCCATTGCGCCGAACTGCTTTGGAGCACCGTGCCCGAGCCGTCGATGCCCGCCACCATCGGCCAGCTGCGCACCACCGGCGACTTGTTGGTGATGGCCAGGCCATCCTTGTAGTTGAGCGTCGAATACTCGAGGGCAACGGTGACGTCGCCCTCCGGCAGGAAGGCGTCGTCCACCTCGCGCACGCCGGCGCGGAATTCGGGTTCCTTCTCGAGGACCAGGGCCTGGAACATCTTCTCTCCTCCTCTGGGATCACGCCACCTGCTGGCGGAGCACCTTCACGAGCTTGCTGCTCGTATTGCGCAGGCGCTGCGCCAGCAGTTGCGTGAGCTTCACCAGCAGCTTCGCGCCGATCTCGGGACGCGAACGAATCAGGCGGGCGACTGCGGCGCGGTCGAGCACCGCCGCTTCCACGTCACCCAGCGCCCAGCAGCTTGCGTAGCGCGGCTCGCCGTCGAACATCGACATCTCGCCCAGTACCGTGCCGGGGCGCAGCACCGCCAGCCGCGTATTGTCGCCGCGCTCCTCGCGATGCCCTTCGGGCGTGATGCGCTTGCCGACGTCGACGGTGCCGCTGAGCAGCAGCATCAGCCAGTCGCTGGCGTCGCCTTCGACGATCAGCATCTGCCCGGGCTTCGCACGCACGTGCAGCATCAGCGACCCGAGCACGTCGACTTCCTGCGGGCTGAACTCCTGCAGCAGGAAGCTGTGTTCCAGCAGGCCGGGCCATTGGGAGAGGCGCTCGCAAAAGCCCACCACCTCCAGGTCCGCGACCTGCATCTGCTCCTGCAGCGAGCCTTGCGCCATGGCCTTCAGCGCTGGCGCAGCCAGGCCGCGATGTCCTGCGCCGCGGCGTCCGTCGCCGCGGTCAGCGCACGCACGCCGCCGGGGGCATCGGCGCTGGGCGCCGGCCGCTCGACGGCAAAGCTGCGCTGCGCCACCACGCGGTCGCCGTTGGCCGTGCTTTCCAGCAGCGTGCAGCGCACGCGCACGACACCGCGGCTGGTCGCCGGCGAGTCGAACAGCTGGCTGAACTCCTCCAGCTCCACCCGCAGCATGGCCGGCGGCGTGCCGCCGCGGCGCGAGATCGCCGAACCGGCGGCCGGATCGAGCACCGGCCGCTCGCGTCCGAGCACGTCGCGCAGGCGTTGCATCAGCAGCTGCGCGGGAGGCGCGGTCCAGCGGGAGAAGGCATAGGGGCGCAGCTGGTGCGGATCCTCGTACCCCAGCCGATACAGCAGGGACGGGGTCTCCAGGATTCCGTTGACCTCGACATCCGGCAGGATCAGCGCGCCACGCTGCGTCGTCGCCGTTTCCACCGAGGGCACCGGTCCGAAGTCGTACATGACCTGGCGCACCGGCTTGTCCGGCAGCGCCTTGCAGCCGGCCAGCAGCACCAGGGCGGCCACGATTGCGAGCCGCTTCATCGTGCGGCTCCCGGCACCTGGAAGCCCGGTTCGCCGGGGCCGGGGCGCGGCGCGCCTTCGCCGTAGATCAGCATCTGCGGATTCTCGGTGAGTTCGTTGATGGCACGGGTGAGCGTGCGCACCGCGCGCGTGGTCTGCTCGGTCGCGCGGTTCACGCGCGGCAAGGTGGTGGCGGTGAACGCCTCCGCCGCATTGGCCAGGGCATCGGTTCCTTCGGAGACGCGGTCGAGCGGGCCGCCGGGGGCGTTCAGCCGCTGCGCGGTGCGGCCGAACTCGGTGGCGACGCCGCTGATCTGCGTGGCCGCGGTGCCGATCTGCTGCGCCGCACCTTGCGCACTGCGCAGCGTGACCGTCGCCTGCGCCAGGGCGGGGTCGAGCTGCCTGGTGATCGTCTGGTCCACCCTGCGGGTGAGCTGCTCGGTGCCGCTGGCCGCCCTGGAGATGTCCTCCAGGGCGGAGGCGATGCGTTTCTGGTTCTCGTCGCCCAGCAGCGTGTTGACGCGTTCGGTGACCTGCTGCACGCGGTCGAGGATGACCTCGCCCTTTTCCTCCAGGCGCTGCAGCAGCCCGGGGCGCAGCGGGATGCGCGGCGGCACTTCGTCGTTGGGCACCAGCCGCGGCGCGTTGCGCCCCTCGTCTTCCAGCTGGACGTACGCCACCCCGGTGACACCCTGGTAGGCGAGCGTGGCGAAGGTGTCGCGCGTCAGCGGCGCCTCGCGGTCGACTTCCAGGCGCACCAGCACGTTGCCGGTCGCCTTGGGATCGAAGCCGATCTCCTTGACCTTGCCGACGTCGATGCCCCGGTAGCGCACGGGGGCCTGCTCCTGCAGGCCGCTGACCGGCATGCGTGTGGAGATCTCGTAGGGATGGCGCGCGCCCGTGTTGTCGCGCGTCAGCCAGGCGGCCAGCCCCAGCACCAGCGCCGTGAGGAGCGCCACGAAGAGGCCGGCGGCCATGGCATGGGCCTTGTTTTCCATGTTTACCTTTTTACCCTTTCCTAGATGGCGAAGGGATACTCGCGCAGCAGTTCCATCGCCCGCTGGCCGCGCTCGCCCAGGAAGAAGTCCTCGATGAACGGGTGCCGGTAGGCGATCACGTCGCGCGGCTTGGCCGTGACGATCACGCGCTGTTCCGCCAGCACCGCGATGCGCGTGGACAGCTCGTACAGCGTATCGAGGTCGTGCGTGACCATGATGACCGTCAATTCGAGTTCCCGGTGCAGGGAGCGCAGCAGGCTCACGAAGGCGTCGGAGCTGTCCGGGTCCAGCCCGGCGGTGGGCTCGTCCAGCAGCAGCAGGGGCGGATCCATGATCAGGGCCCGGGCGAGCGCCGCGCGCTTGATCATGCCCCCGGACAGGTCCGAGGGCATCTTGTCGGCGTCGGTGGGCTTCAGCCCCACCATCTGCAGCTTCACCATCGCCGCTTCGTGGATGAGGGAGCTCGGGAGGGTCTTGAGCTCGCGCAGGGGAAACGCGATGTTTTCCAGCACGGTGAAGGCGGAGAACAGCGCGCCATGCTGGAACAGCATGCCCACGCGGCTGGAGGCGCCGTAGCGGGAAAGCGTCTGCACCGGCTGCCCCATGATGCGCACCTCGCCCGCTGCGGGCCGCTCGAGCCCGAGGATCTGTCGCAGCAGCACCGTCTTGCCGGAGCCGGAGCCGCCGACGATCGACAGCACTTCTCCGCGCTCCACGGTCAGGTCCAGGTCCTTGTGGACGACGACGCGTTGCCCAGGCATGTCGAAGGACGACTGCAGCTTGCGGATCTCCACCAGCGGACCGTGGTCAGGGACAGGAGTCAGGGCCGGTTCCGCCGTCATCACAGGCCCACGTGGCTGAAGAGAACCGCGAACAGCGCGTCCACCAGGATCACGACGGTTATCGCCGTGACGACGGAGGCGGTCGTGCCCTGCCCGAGACTTTCGGTGTTCGCCTTCACCCGCAGCCCGAAGTGGCAGCCGATGAGGGCGATCAGGATGCCGAACACCACCGACTTGGACATGCCGAGCACCAGGTTCGGCAGGCTCACCGCGGCGGGCAGGGCCTTGGCGAAGAAGATCGGGCTGATGCCCAGCGACAGGTCGGAAGCCACCATGCCGCCGACCAGGCCGGCCACGGTGGTCCAGGCGCTGATGAGGGGCATGGCGATGGCCAGGGCCATGGCGCGCGGCATCACCAGCCGGTAGGTGTGGGAGATCCCCATCACCCGCATCGCGTCGAGTTCGTCGGTCACGCGCATCACGCCGATCTGCGCGGTGATGGCCGAGCCGGAGCGCCCGGCGATCAGGATCGCCGCCAGCATGGGCCCGAGCTCCCGGATCAGCGCCACCCCCAGGATGTCGACGATGTACGCGTCGGCGCCGAACTGGCGCAGCTGCTGCGCGGTGAGGTAGGCGAGCACGACGCCGATCAGCCCGCCGACCAGCGCCGTGATCGGCAACGCGGTCGCCCCGATGCGGTACAGGTGGCCGGAAAAATCGCGCCACGGACCGTGATGCGGCGCGCGTATCAGTTCGCGCAGGTCCAGCGTGAGCTGGCCGATCAGGACCAGGAAGCCTTGCAGGTGGTTCAGCGCGCCGAGAATGAGGCCGCCGAAGGCGAGCCAGGCCGCCGTGAAGCCGCCGCGCTGCCGCCTGGGACGCTCGCGCGTGAACTTCGCCACCCGCTCCAGGATGGCGCGCTGTGCCGGCAGCACCTCCAGCTGCTCGGGCCAGCGGCGGCCCCATTGCTCCCACAGCAGCTGCGCACCCAGGTGGTCCAGCTGCTGCGCGTCGCGCAGGTCCCAGGCCCGGCGTCCGGCGTCGCGGGGCATCAGCCGCAGGATCTCCCGGTAGACACCGGTACGGCCGAACTGCGCGGCCGTCCATTCCCCGAGCAAACGCACGGCCCCGCCCTGCGGCGCAGGCGCTTGTTCGAAGCGGGGCGTGGCGTCGGTCATTGCGGCAAAGCGGGGGCGCCCATCGTAACGGCAGAGCCTGCCGCTGTCGTGTAGGAGAACGGGCCGGGCGCGGAAAGCGGGGGAATCCCGCGGCTTGCCATGCCCGTGCCGGATGCCCGGGGAGCTTGCGCCAACCCTCTGCGGGGGCCCCTGCGCCTTGTCGTAGACTGCCCGTTCTCTCCGAGGAAGTCCGCATGAACGCACCCGACAAATCCCGCACCGGCCCCGCGCTGGCCTCGATCGAACACTGGATCCACGGCAAGCTCGTCCCCGGCCAGAGCGGCCGCCGCGCCGAAGTCTTCAACCCGGCCACCGGCCAGGTGACCGGCCAGGTCGCGCTGGCCAGCAACGCCGAAGTGGCGCAAGCCGTCGCTTCCGCGCAGGCCGCCTTCCCGGCCTGGGCCGACACGCCGCCGATCCGGCGCGCGCGCGTGATGTTCAAGTTCCTGGAACTGCTGAACAAGCACCGCGACGAACTCGCGCACATGATCACCGCCGAACACGGCAAGGTGTTCACCGACGCGCAGGGCGAAGTGACGCGCGGCATCGACATCGTCGAATTCGCCTGCGGCATCCCGCAGCTGCTCAAGGGCGACTACACCGACCAGGTCTCCACGGGCATCGACAACTGGACGATGCGCCAGCCCCTGGGCGTGGTGGCGGGCATCACGCCCTTCAACTTCCCCGTGATGGTGCCGATGTGGATGTACCCGGTGGCGATCGCCGCAGGCAACAGCTTCATCCTCAAGCCCAGCCCGCTGGACCCGACGCCGTCGATCCGCATGGCCGAACTGCTGAAGGAAGCGGGCCTGCCCGATGGCGTGTTCAACGTGGTGCAGGGCGACAAGGACGCGGTCGACGCGCTGCTGGAGCACCCCGACGTGAAGGCGATCTCCTTCGTCGGCTCCACGCCCATCGCGCAGAAGATCTACGAGACCGGCGCGCGGCACGGCAAGCGCGTGCAGGCGCTGGGCGGCGCGAAGAACCACATGGTGGTCATGCCCGATGCCGACATGGACCAGGCCGTCGATGCGCTCATCGGCTCGGCCTTCGGTTCCGCCGGCGAGCGCTGCATGGCGATCTCGGTGGGCATCCTGGTGGGCGAGGCGGCCGACAAGATCATGGACACGCTGGCCGAGCGCACGCAGTCGCTGAAGGTGAAGAACGGCGTGGAACTCGATGCGGAGATGGGCCCGATCGTGAGCGCGGTGGCGCACCAGCGCATCACCGGCTACATCGCGCACGGCGAAACGGAAGGCGCGAAGCTGGTCGTGGACGGCCGCAAGTTCCAGGGCGCCACCGCCGGCAGTGGCTGCGACAAGGGCTTCTGGATCGGCGGCACGCTGTTCGACAACGTGACGCCGGACATGAAGATCTACAAGGAAGAGATCTTCGGCCCCGTGCTCGGTTGCATCCGTGCCAAGGACCTGAAGGAGGCGGTGGACCTGGTCAACGCGCACGATTACGGCAACGGCGTGTCGCTGTTCACGCGCGACGGCAACACCGCGCGCGAGTTCTCGCGCCGCGTGCAGGTGGGCATGGTGGGCGTGAACGTGCCGATCCCGGTGCCGATGGCGTGGCATGGCTTCGGCGGCTGGAAGAAGAGCCTGTTCGGCGACATGCATGCCTACGGTGAAGAGGGCGTGCGCTTCTACACGAAGCAGAAGTCCATCATGCAGCGCTGGCCCGAAAGCATCGGCAAGGGCGCCGAGTTCGTGATGCCTACGGCGAAGTAATCTTCAGAAAAGCCAACAACCGGACGCAGAGGACGCAGAGGACGCGGAGGAACCGCAGAGGACGCAGAAAAAACCTTCATTGGTTTTCCTTTTGCGACCTCTGCGTAACCTCTGCGTCCTCTGCGTCCGGTTGTTGGTATTTGGATAGAGGAGAGGCAGGACCTTGAGCGACACCACGTTCGACTACGTGATCATCGGCGCGGGCACGGCGGGGTGCCTGCTCGCCAACCGGCTCACGCAGGACAAGAGCAAGCGCGTGCTCCTCATCGAGGCGGGGCGCAGGGACGACTACCACTGGATCCACATCCCGGTCGGCTACCTCTATTGCATCGGCAACGCCCGCACCGACTGGCTTTACTACACCGAGGAAGACGCCGGCCTCAACGGCCGCAAGCTGCGCTACCCGCGCGGCAAGACGCTCGGCGGCTGCTCCAGCATCAACGGCATGATCTACATGCGCGGCCAGGCGCGCGACTACGACGGCTGGGCGCGGCACGTGGGCGACGACGCCTGGACCTGGGAGAACTGCCTGCCGTACTTCAAGAAGCACGAGGACTACTACAAGGGCGCCGACGAGGTCCACGGCGTCGGCGGCGAGTGGCGCGTGGAAAAGCAGCGCCTGCGCTGGGACGTGCTCGATGCCTTCGCGAAGGCAGCGCAGGAAGCCGGCATCCCGCACAGCGAGGACTTCAACCGCGGCAGCAACGAGGGCGTGGGCTACTTCCAGGTGAACCAGAAGAACG
>JAESGR010001219.1_pt1 | contig 10048 bp, 9 predicted proteins | sample 9269771 | NCBI WGS metagenome assembly JAESGR01 (sample SAMN15739572, study PRJNA653492) | algae metagenome | isolation source: Chroococcus sp. CMT-3BRIN-NPC107 and co-occurring heterotrophs from well... | place: USA: Clark Mountains Wilderness, California | collected 2010-04-18
GTTGCGGGGAGGAATAAATCAATTCGCACCGGGAGCATTTTTTCACGGAAACGGAGATCCCGGATTTCTTTTTGGGCTGCAGGCCCTGCGACTGGTTCAGCCGCTGGCCGAGGACCTTGTGGTTTGCGGTGCTGTCGCCGCACATTTCACACCTGGTTACCTCTTCAAAGTAGTATCGTAGCGTTGGCATTGGTTGCTGATTGATTCCTGTTTGCCCTGTAATTTAGGGTTGATTTCGTTTTCAGGGCCGGGCAATTTCCGGCTGTTCCGTTGTCTTGGCACCGCCGCTTTGAAAGCTGCAGTTACTATTAAGTAAAGCGCCCCGCGGGGAGCGGGGCGCTTCAAGCAGTCAAAGTTCTATTATAAGACGGTTCAAATCTACGGGAAAATTCCTAACTCCGCATAACTGGTTCCGACTTTGTTTATGGCCACCACAAAAGCGGCGGTGCGCATGTCGGGGATCTGCGGGTTGCGGCGCCATTCTTCCATGATCTCCCGGGTGGCGGTGATCATCGTTTCCTCCAGGCCGCTGTATACGAGGTCTACTTCATCCGGACCGTGCATCAGGAACTGGCGCTCCCGCTCGATGATCGTTTTACCGGTCAGTTCCTCGATCTGCCCGATGATATGGGCGTTCATGTTTTCGGTAAAGCGCTTTTCCATGCGGCCGTAGCGGACATGGCTCAGGTTCTTCAGCCATTCGAAGTAGGAAACCGTTACCCCGCCGGCGTTCAGGTACATGTCGGGCACGACCAGCGTTCCTTTCTGGATAAAGATCTCATCGGCTTCCGGGGTCAGCGGGCCGTTGGCGGCTTCGCCGATGATCCGGGCGGTGATCCGGGGAGCGTTCTCGCCGTTGATCACATTCTCCAGTGCGGCGGGAATGAGAATGTCGCAGTCGTATTCGAGGGCGTCGGTGTTCTTTGCAAAATTGTTCGCACCGGGGAAATTGAGGATCGACCCGGTGGTCTTGCGGTGCTCGAACACAGCATCGATATCCAGGCCGTTGTCGCTGTAGATGGCGCCTTCATATTCGGCCAGGGCGATGACTTTCGCGCCGGCGTTCTGGAAGAACTTGGCCGAGTGGTAGCCCACGTTGCCGAGCCCCTGGATGATCACGCGCTTGCCTTCCACGCCGGGCGCCAGGCCCAGCTTCTGCATCACATCGGGCATGTTGCATACTTCACGAAGGCCGTAGAAAACGCCCAGGCCCGTGGCCTCGCGGCGGCCGCGCACACCACCCTGGGTGACAGGCTTACCAGTCACACAGCCTGCAGCATCGATCTCGCCGGGACGCATGCTGGCGTAGGTATCCACGATCCAGGCCATCTCGCGTTCGCCGGTGCCGTAGTCGGGGGCGGGAACGTCGGTGCCGGGACCGATAAAGTTTTTCTTGATGAGCTCCGAGGTGTAGCGGCGGGTAATCTTTTCCAGCTCGTAGGGCGTGTACTTGCGGGGATTGATCTTGATACCGCCTTTGGCGCCTCCGAACGGAACGTTCACGATGGCGCATTTATACGTCATCAGCGCGGCGAGGGCCATCACCTCGTCCTGGTTTACTTCTGCGGCGAAGCGGATACCGCCCTTGCAGGGCGATTTGTGCTGGGAGTGCTGAACACGGTAAGCCTCGATCACCTCGATGCTGCCGTTGTCCATGCGCACGGGAAACTTCATCCGGTATACGGCGTTGCAGGCTTTGATCTGCTCCAGGATACCCGGATCCCATTTTGTAAATTTCGAAGCCTTATCAAAGCTCTGGTTGACGCTTTCATAAAAGCTGTAATCAGTACCATGTGACATGTGCAATCGTTTTCAATTTATAAATAGATAGTAAGCTTTCTATTCCTGTCCTTTCTCCAGGCGGGTCACCTTGCGGTCGAGCCGCACGAGGTACAGCACCATACCGATGAAGATGACCGCGATGACGGCAATGACCACATAGATCTTACCGTTGGAGCGCATGGTGTCGGCCATGGATCCGCCCTGGGCCCAAAGCAGGGAGTGCATCATCAGGAGGAGGAGGGTGGCGTGCAGTTTCTTTCTCATTTTACGGTCGGTTGGTTCTGTAAAGGGTCATTGCCCAGCCGTTGTTCCCGGATAAAGCGCAACCGGGCCTTCAACGTAACGATCCATACGCCCACGAGGGTCCAGCCCAGTACGGCGGGATAGAATACGGCGCGCATGGCGGGTTCCATATCATTGTAATTCAGCGCCGGGTTGCCCTCGCTGCCTTCGCCGCCGGGGTGCAGGCTTTTCATCAGCCGGGGGATGATCCAGATCGAAGGAAACAGGAAGGCAAAGGCAAAGATGTTGTACACGGCAGAGATGCGGGCCTTCTTGTCCAGGTCGGTCACCGAGTCGCGGAGCACCAGGTAGGCAAAATAAATAAGGAGGGCGATGGCCGCGCCGATGAGCTTCGGTTCTCGGGCAATGGCGGCAAAGGATTCGTAGGCTGGCTTGTTCGGGTCTACCCAGGTGTACGACATCCAGATCACACCGGTGGCGTAGCCCAGCACACCGAAGATGATGCCGCCCACCGCGTATTCGCGGGAAAGGATGTCGCTGCGCAGGCTGTTGTTGCGCAGGTGCTTCACGGCATGCACCACCGAAACGGTGAACAGGATCATCATGGCGAACCACATGGTCACGTGGTAATAGAGGTTGCGGATCGTTTCTTCCAGCACGGGGATGCGCGGAACGTCCATCAGCAGCCCGTACACCAGCGAGTACGCCACCAGCGCCGCGCCTAATATTTTCCACCAGGTTTTACGCATAAGCGATCCGGCCGTGCCGGTCCCTTTCTTTTTAATTGAAGGCAAAATTAAGGGGAATTGGGAGTTGCGCGCTTTACAAGTTCACAAGTTCACGCGTTCACGGGTTTACAGGCAGGCCGTCGGCAGGTGAATTCCGGGTAGCAATAGGGAAAGAGGTTTCGCGCGGAGGGAACAGAGAAACAGAGTCCTGGGAGGCACCCGGTAGTTCGGCTTCTGTCCAACAATAACTCTTCTGACTACTCTGTTTCTCTGCTTCCTCTGTGCGAAACCCTTGCCGGGCAAGCATCAGACCCTAGAAAAACAAAGAAATGCAACCTGTAAACTTGTGAACCCGTAAACTGCTGAACCGTTCCGTCCTCCTAATCCTTCCACAGGAACGGAAACAGGATCACCGCCAGCAGGATCACCAGCCCGTTCATGACCAGCAGCATGCCGGCATACACGGGATCGATGCCGCCGGTGCCGGCGAAAACCGTTCCGGTCAGCTTCATCAGCAGGATGAGCTGCGGAATAATGATGGGGAAGCCAAGGATGGCCATAATGGCAGCATTCTGCTGCGCCCTTGCGGCTATGGCGGCGAGGAAGGTAAATACGAGGCTGAGGCCCCAGCCCCCGAGCAGTACCAGGCCGATGAACGCGCCCATCTGCTTTACCGGGTTGCCCAGGAACAGTACGTAGAGGCCCAGCGAAAGGAGGCACATAACGGCCATCAGCACCGAGTTGAACAGCAATTTGGCCAGTACAAAGCTTTGCGGGGAAGTAATGGATTGATAATAAAGCATGCGGGCCTTGCTTTCCTGGAGAAAGCTCTTGGCCACGGCATTGATGGAAATAAAGAGCTGCACTACCCAGAACAATCCGTTCCAGACTGCCGGCTCGGGGCTTTCAATGGCCATGAACAGCACGAAAATAGTGGCGCCCACGTACAGCAGCACGCCGTAAAAAGTGTATTGCTGCCGGATCTCCAGCAGCACGTCTTTGCGGAAAAGCGCCCAGATATGGTTAATCGATCTTTCCATCGAGGAGGTAGCATTGGCGGCAGCGGGGTTCGTACACATCGGTCTCGCCCAGCATGACCCGGTCTTCGTTCGGTATTTTCCGGTACGAATAATTCGCAATGTGCCCGCACTTGACACAGATGGCATGCAGCTTCGTAACATAATCGGCCTTGGCCATGAGGAAGGGCATCTGTCCGAAGGGGTTGCCCTGGAAGTCCATGTCGAGGCCGGCAGCAATCACCCGCACGCCGCGGAAGGCAAGCTCGTCGCAAACATTGGCGATCTCATCATCGAAAAACTGCGCTTCGTCCACCCCCACTACGTCCACGTCCTGGGCCAGCAGCAGGATCTTCTGCGAATTGTCCACCGGGGTCGACAGGATGGCGTTGGTATCGTGCGATACAATCCGGAGTTCGTCGTAGCGCGTATCGATGGACGGCTTGAAGATTTCCACTTTCAGGTTGGCGATGCGCGCCCGTTTCAGCCGCCGGATGAGCTCCTCGGTCTTGCCGGAGAACATCGAGCCGCAGATGACTTCGATCCAGCCTCTGCGCTCGCCTCTTATGTTCGGTTCGATAAACATTTGCGAAATATTGGGACGGTAGTTTTCGTTATGGTATGGAAACTGTTCTTACTTTTAAGGCCCTGTTTCCGGACAGCCCGATTCACTATTCTATAGCCGCCAAAAGTACCATAAACAAATGGAACGCATCCAGATCCTTATCGACAAATTGGTCCAGCAGCAGCAAAACGGTGCAGCTCCATCCCAACTCCTGGTTACCGTTCAGTTATTGCAGAATGAATTGCTCGAGCTGCAGCGTACAGCCGAAGCCCCGGTGCGCTCGCGGGTGTATGTCACCATGCCGACACGCACCTCGCTTCCCTCTTTCGCGGAGGCCGCTGAAACGCCTGCCCCGGCCGCACCTGTTCCGCAACCCGAGCCGGTAGCCGAAGCGCCCACCCCGGTAGTGGAAATACAACAGCCGGTGATCACGGAAGTGCGGCAAACCGTTTGGGAAGCGCCCGTTCCGGAACCGGAACCTGTGGTCCTTCCGCAGCCGGTCTGGTCCGCCCCCGAGCCGGAGGCACCCCGGCGGGAAGCGCCTGTGCCGGAAGTTGCCATCGAAGAAGCCCACCAGGCTTACCTGCCCAAGATCGGCTATACCTTGCGGAAGCCCCCCGTTACGGAAGTAGTGGTGGAAGAACGGAAGATGCCGGAACCAGTAGCGCAGCCGGTCACTTTCGAGCCGGAGCCCGAGCCCCAGCGGATAGCCCAGCCCCAGCCGGTGATGGCCCAGCCGCAGCCGGTGATTGCGCAGATGCACATGCCGTTTGAAGTGGCGGAAGAAGCCCCCACGCTGGTACAGCACCGCGAGCTGCATGAACGCATTGCCGAAAAGCGGGAGTCGCTGAACGACCGGCTGAAGCAGGAAAAGACCGAGGTCGTGCACAAATTAAAAGAAACCCCGATCCGCGACCTGAAGAAGGCCATCGGCGTAAATGATAAGTTTGCCTTTATTTCGGAGCTGTTCCGCGGCGACGAAGCGATGTACGAGCGCTCCATCAAAACCATTAACGGTTTCCACATCCTGCCGGAGGCCGAGTACTGGATCAACCGCGAGCTGAAAGTAAAGCTGGGCTGGAACGACAGCAAAGAGCTCGTGCAGCATTTTTATCACCTCGTCAGAAGACGATTCTCCTGAATATACTGAATGACCGCGGCCGTTGCGCCGCGGTTCTTTTTTACATAACTGCCGGCGGCCTGCCCGGCAAGGAGACCGGCTTCCCCGTCGATCCATTGCTGCAGCACACCGATGGCTTCCTCTTTACTGCGGACGCTCCGGGCCCCGCCCGCAGCTATGAGGCCGTGCGCTTCCCGGAATTTCCCGTATTTAGGACCGAACAGAACGGGCTTGCCGTATACCGCCGCTTCCAGCGTATTATGGATGCCGGCGCCGAAGCCTCCGCCGATATAGGCAATGGTGGCGTAGCGGTACAGGCGGGAGAGCATACCGATATTATCTATAATGAGCACTTCTGCCTTTTGCGCCTCGGCGTCCCCGCCTTCCGCCGTCAGCTGCCGCAGGTACGAATACCGGACGGCGCGGGGAAAGAGCCGCATGATATTGGCGATGTGGTGCTCGGTGATTTCGTGCGGCGCTATCACCAGCCGGGGCCTGCGCGGGAGGTCGTGGAAACTTTCGGCCAGCAGCTGTTCGTCGGCCGGCCAGGTGGAGCCTGCCACCAGCACCGGTTGCCCTTCGGCAAAAGAGGCCAGGAAAGGCACTTCCGAAAATTTTTCGGCGATCGCCGATACGCGGTCGAAGCGCGTATCGCCGCTGACGGTGACGGCGGAAACGCCGATGGTCCGGAGGAGCTGCGCTGATTCGGTATCCTGCACGAATAGGTGGCGGAACAACGACAGCACCGGGCGGTAGGCGCGGCCGTAGCCTTTAAAAAACACCTGGCCGGGCCGGAAGATGGCGGAAAGCAGCAGCACGGGGACGCCCCGGCTTTCCGCCGCTTTAAGGTGGTGGTACCAGTAATCGTACTTGATCCAGAGCACCAGCGAAGGCCGGACCTGCTGGAGGAACCGGCCGGCGTTGCCCGGTATATCGAGCGGCAGGTAGGTCATGAAATCGGCGTGGGCGTACTTGCGCGCTGCCTGGTAACCGGAAGGGGAAAAGAAGGTGACCAGCACGGAAACAGCGGGAAAGGCTTCCCGGAGCGCCTCGATGACGGGCTTGGCCTGCTCAAACTCACCGGCAGAGGCCGCATGCACCCAAACCACCGGGGCGGTGCCGGGATGGTAGCTATCCAGTGAAGGGAACAATTCCCGGCGGCCGGAAACCCAGGCGGCCGCTTTGCCGTGAAAGGGGGCCGCGAGCTGCATTCCGGCCCCGAGCGCCCGGACCACTATATTATATAATACGTTCAATATGAAATTTATGTTAGACTCCCGGCAAAAGTAAAGGGAACGGGATTGCTATCTATATTTTGCTATTTTTGCGCCACTTTTACCCAAACCCTTGCCCATGCGTCCGATACAAATGGTTGATTTAAAGCAACAGTACCACAAGATCAAAGCCGAGATCGATACTGCTGTTTTAAATGTGCTGGAAAGCACGGCGTTTATCAACGGACCGGAAGTGCAGCGTTTTGCCGGGGCCCTGGCCGCCTACAACGGCGTAAAACACGTTATTCCCTGTGCCAACGGCACCGATGCCCTGCAGATCGCCATGATGGCCCTCGACCTTCAGCCCGGCGACGAGGTGATCACTCCTTCCTTTACGTATATAGCTACCACCGAGGTCATTGCGCTGCTGCGACTTACGCCCGTGTTCGTGGATGTGGACCCCCGCACCTTCTGCCTCGACCCGGAGGCGGTGGAAAAAGCCATCACGCCCAGAACCAAAGCCATCGTGCCGGTGCATCTTTACGGCCAGGCGGCGGATATGGAGCGGATCATGGCCATTGCCCGGGCGCACAACCTGTTTGTAATCGAGGATAACGCCCAGGCCATCGGCTCGGATTACCTCTTTTCCGACGGCCGCCGGCAAAAGACCGGCGCCATCGGCACCATCGGCACCACTTCTTTTTTCCCTTCCAAAAACCTGGGCGGCTACGGCGACGGCGGTGCCATTACCACTCAGGACGATGAGCTGGCGGCCCGCCTGAAAATGGTGGCCAACCACGGCCAGAGCCGCCGCTACTACCATGACCTGGTAGGCTGCAACAGCCGCCTGGACACGATTCAGGCCGCTATCCTGGAAGTGAAGCTCCGCTACCTCGACCAGTACATTGAAGCCCGGCGCCGCACGGCCGACGCTTACGATGCCGCCTTTGCCGGTCACCCCGGTATCACCACCCCTTTCCGCGCGCCGTACAGCCGGCACGTGTTCCACCAGTACACATTGTTGCTGGAGGGGATTGACAGGAACGCATTACATGATTATCTTGCGGCGCACAATATACCTTCAATGATCTATTACCCTGTACCCGCACACCGCCAGAATATGTTTGCCTCGTTCGGCGCCGCTTCCACGGAACTACCGGTGACTGACTGGTTAACTGAGAGGGTGATCTCATTGCCAATGCAAACCGAATTGGATGAAGAACAACTTCAATTTATCACCTCAAAAGTTTTAGACTTCACCGAAAATTAACGCGTTATGAAAATTACTGTTGTTGGGACAGGCTATGTTGGACTGGTTACCGGCACCTGCCTCGCTGAAACAGGCAACCATGTTACCTGTGTAGACATTGACCGGAACAAAGTATCCAAACTCCAGAACGGACAGATCACCATCTATGAGCCGGGTCTGGAAAAACTCTTCGAGCGTAACCTGAAAGAGGAGCGCCTGTACTTCACCACCGACCTGGCCCAGGGAATTCAGGAAGCCGAGATTATCTTCCTGGCACTGCCCACCCCTCCGGGAGAGGACGGCTCCGCTGACCTGAAATACGTACTGGGCGTAGCCCACGATATCGGCAAGCTGCTGACCGGCTATAAAGTAATTGTCGACAAGAGCACGGTGCCCGTAGGCACTGCCGAGAAGGTGCATGCTGCTGTTGCCGCCAACTACCACGGCGATTTCGACGTCGTTTCCAACCCCGAATTCCTGCGCGAAGGGGTGGCTGTGGACGACTTCATGAAGCCGGACCGGATCGTGATCGGCACCACGTCGGACCGCGCCCGGAAGCTGATGGGCGAGCTGTATGGACCTTATGTACGCCAGGGCAACCCGATCATTTTCATGGACGAGCGTTCGGCCGAGCTGACCAAATATGCCGCCAACGCCTTCCTGGCCACCAAGATTTCCTTCATGAACGAGATCGCCCAGCTGTGCGAGCGCCTGGGTGCCGATGTGGACATGATCCGCCGCGGCATCGGTTCCGACGACCGGATCGGCAAGCGCTTCCTGTTCCCGGGTATCGGCTACGGCGGCTCCTGCTTCCCTAAAGACGTGCAGGCCCTGATCCACTCCTCCAAGGAAGTGAATTATGCCTTCCGCATCCTGGACGCCGTAACGGAAGTGAACGAAGCCCAGAAAACACACCTTGTCTCGAAGATCCGACGCTACTATAACAACGACCTCGCCGGAAAGCATTTCGCCATCTGGGGACTGGCCTTCAAGCCGAACACCGATGACATCCGCGAGGCCCCGGCCCTTGAGATCATTGAAGCCCTGACCGCAGCCGGCGCCACCGTTACCGCCTTCGACCCCGAAGCGATGAACAACGTAAAGGCGACCATCGGCGACAAGATCAACTACGCGGAAACCCAGTACGAGTGCCTGCAGGGCGCCCACGCGCTGATCATTGCCACGGAGTGGAACGAGTTCCGTACGCCGGACTTCGACAAGCTGTCCGACCTGCTGCAGGAACCCGTGGTATTCGATGGCCGCAACGTGTTCGATGTACAGTCCATGTATGAAAAAGGCTTCCATTACGAAAGCATCGGCCGCCCTTTTCTCACCCAACCTAAACTGGTATAATGAAACGAATCCTCATCACAGGCGGCGCCGGCTTTCTCGGCTCGCACCTGTGCGACCGGTTCATCAAGGAAGGCTACGAAGTCATTGCCATGGACAACCTGATCACGGGTGACCTGCGCAATATCGAGCACCTCTTTCCCCTGAAGGAGTTTACTTTTTATAACCACGACGTTACCAAGTTCATTCATATCCCGGGCAACCTGGATTATATCCTTCATTTTGCCTCGCCGGCCAGCCCGATCGACTACCTGAAGATCCCGATCCAGACCCTGAAGGTAGGAGCGCTGGGTACGCACAACTGCCTTGGCCTGGCCAAGGCCAAGGGGGCCCGGATCCTGGTGGCCTCCACCTCGGAAGTGTACGGCGACCCGCTGGTGCACCCGCAGACCGAGGAATACTGGGGTAATGTGAACCCGGTAGGTCCGCGCGGCGTGTACGATGAGGCCAAGCGCTACATGGAATCCATCACCATGGCCTACCATACCTACCACAAGGTGGAGACAAGGATCATCCGCATCTTCAATACCTATGGTCCCCGGATGCGCCTCAACGACGGGCGTGCGCTGCCGGCCTTTATCGGCCAGGCCCTGCGCGGCGAAGACCTCACCGTTTTCGGCGACGGCTCGCAAACCCGCTCGTTTTGCTACGTGGATGACCTGGTGGAAGGCATCTACCGCCTGCTGCTGAGCGATCATCCGCTGCCGGTAAACATCGGCAACCCCGATGAGATCACGCTGAAGGAGTTCGCTGAAGAAATCCTCCGCCTCACCGGCAATGC
>JAESGR010001220.1_pt1 | contig 10037 bp, 7 predicted proteins | sample 9269771 | NCBI WGS metagenome assembly JAESGR01 (sample SAMN15739572, study PRJNA653492) | algae metagenome | isolation source: Chroococcus sp. CMT-3BRIN-NPC107 and co-occurring heterotrophs from well... | place: USA: Clark Mountains Wilderness, California | collected 2010-04-18
CGGCGGCTACCGCCGGATCGTGGCCCGGCTTCGCCGCCGCACGGTGGCCACCCCGCCCGGCGCCGGCGGCAGCTCGGGCGGTGGCCCCGGTGGCGGCTCGGGCGGTGGCGGCACCACGCCCCCGATCCTCGAGCGCAGCCCCGGCGACCCCGGCGGCGAGACCCCGGCCGGCTCGCCCGGCGACGCGCCGCAACGAACCTGACCCGACACCTGACGCCACCGTGAACGGTGGCAGCATGGATCATCCCCGCCCCCAGGAGGCACCACCGCATGCAACGATCCCGAACCCTTCGAGCAGCTCCCCTCCTGCTCGCCTTCTGCCTGCTCGCCGCCTCGTGCGGTGGCGGCCGTGATGAGGGCGGCAGCGACAACGGCGGTGGTGGCGGCGGCGGTGGTGGCGGCGGCGGCGAGAACGCCGGCGTCGACCTGAGCGACTGCCCCGACACCGACACCGCCGGCATCGAGGGCGACACCATCACCCTGGCGTCGTCGTTCCCGCAGTCGGGCCTCACCGCGGCCTTCTCGCAGATCTCCAAGGGCTACAAGGCGTACTTCGCCAAGCTCAACCAGGAGGGCGGCGTCGAGGTCGCCGGCAAGAAGTACAAGATCGAGGTCGTCGACAAGGACGACGAGTACAACGCCTCCAAGACGGTGCAGAACATCAACGAGGAGGTCGGCACGAACGGCGAGAAGGCGTTCGCCGTCTTCAACGTCGTGGGCACGGCCAACAACATCGCCATCCGCGAGGTGCTCGACGAGAACTGCGTGCCGAACCTGTTCGCCGCCACCGGCTCGCCGGCGTGGGGCAACCCCGACTACCCGTGGCTCGTCGGCTCGACGCTGGCGCCGTACACCCTCGAGGCCGTCGCCTACGCCGACTGGCTGAAGGAGAACCAGCCCGAGGCCAAGGTCGCGATGCTCGTGCAGGACGACGACTTCGGCAGGGCCTACGAGGACGGCTTCCGGGCCGCCATCGAGGGCACCGACATCACCGTCACCGACGTCGCCACGTACCCCACGGGTGCCAACGAGGTCGCCTCGCAGGTGACCAGCCTCGCCTCCGGCGGCGCCGACGCCTTCTTCAACGGCTCCACCCTGCTGGCGTGCCCGAACGCCCTGCAGCAGGCGGAGGCGAGCAACTGGCAGCGTGAGTCGACCTTCGTGTCGGGCACCTGCATCTCCAAGACGCTGATGGGCCTCGCCGGTCCGGCGGCCGACGGCGTGCTGGCCACCACGAACATCAAGGACCCGCAGAACCCGGCGTTCGCCGAGGACGAGGCCATGAGCGAGTACCGGGCCACCCTCGAGGAGTTCGGCGAAGCCGACGTCGACCCGGAGAACGGCATCGTGGCCTACGGCTACACGCAGGCCGCCCTGCTCCAGCACGTGCTCGAGGAGTCCGAGGAGCTGTCCCGCTCGTCGGTGCTGGCCTCGATGCGCTCCATCGACACCGAGGACCTCGGCCTGCTCATCCCGGGCGTCACCGCCAAGATGTCCGAGGACGACCCGTACCTGGCCGAGAACCTGCAGCTCATCCAGTACAACGCCGACAACGCCTACTTCGAGAACGTGGGCGAGGTCATCGACTTCGAGGGCAAGACGACCGACGTCACCCCCGAGGAGCTCATCAACTCCTGATCACTCGCTGATCAGCCGGTTCGCCAGGGCCTCGACGTCAACGACGACGTCGAGGCCCTGTCGCGTCCGGAGCCAGTCGAGGTTGCGGCGGTGCAGGTCGTCGCCGTCGTCGTAGCGGTTGAGCAGGACGACCACGGACCGGCCGACGAACGGGGCGACGGCGGTTCGCACCGAGTTGACCGTGCCCAGGCCGGCGTCGGCCACCAGCACCACCACGTCAGGGTCGAGCAGCTCGGCCAGGTCGACGGCGTCGCCGTCGTGGGCGATGGGGGACCGGGGCCCGCCCACCGTCTCCAGCCAGCCGACCGTCGGCGGCGGATCGGGCCACCGCAGCTCCTCGACCAGTTCGGCGACGGCGAGCGGCGGCCGGCCGAGGGCGTCGGCGGCCATGGGCGGCGCGTAGGCGATCGGGTAGTTCCGGTGCGGCGGGCAGACGTCGTCGGGCGCCTCGCCGGTGGCGGCGGCCAGCACCTCGGCGTCGGTGGGGCCGGTGTCGTCGGCGTCGAAGGACTGGGCCGGCTTGCGGGCGGCGACCGTGACGCCGGCGGCCCGGAGGCGCGCCAGAACCTGGCCCCCGACCCACGTCTTGCCGATGTCGGTGGCCGTGCCGATCACCAGGACCAGCCGCTCGGGCCGAGCGCCAGCGTCCACGGTCACGGGGCGGGCGCCGGCGACGGGGCGGGCACCTCGGCCAGGGCGGCGAGGAGCCGGTTGACCTCGTCGTCGGTATGGGCCGCCGAGAACGTCACCCGCAGGCGGCTCGTGCCGGGCGCCACGGTGGGCGGGCGGATGGCGGGGACGAGGAGGCCGCGGTCGAGGAGGCGGGCGGCGGCGTCGAGGGCCAGCTGCTCGTCGCCCAGGACCACCGGCACGATCGGGGACGGGTGGCCGGGCCGGAGGCGGTCGACGTGGCGGCGCAGGGTGGCTACGAGGTCGTCGCCCTCCTCGCTGCGGAGGACGCGCAGGGCGGCCAGCGCGGCAGCGGTGTCGGCCGGGCTGAGCGCGGTGGTGAAGATGCCGGAGCGGGCCACGTTCACCAGCAGGTCGGCCACCCGCTCGGAGCAGGCGGCGAACCCGCCGAGCGCGCCGAGGGTCTTCGAGAGCGTGCCGACGCGGACCACCTCGACGCCGTCCAGCGCGGCGGGCTCGGGGTGTGGGCCCAGCACGGCGTGGGCCTCGTCGAGCACCAGCACGGCGCCGTGGCGGCGGCAGCGGTCGCCCACGGCGGCCACGTCGAGCACGTCGCCGTCCATCGAGAAGACGGTGTCGGCGACGACGAGCGTGGGCGCGTCGTCCGCCGCCAGCAGCGCGTCGAGCTGATCGAGGTCGCCGTGGCCCCAGACGACGACGGCGGCTCGGGCCAGGCGGGTGCCGTCGATGATCGAGGCGTGGTTGCGGGCGTCGGAGACGATCCGGGTGCCGGCCGCGCCGAGGGTCGTCAGCACCCCGAGGTTGGCGGCGAACCCGCTCGGGAACAGGACGGCCCGCTCGGTGCCCTTCCACGCCGCCAGCTCCTCCTCGAGCTCGCGGTGCACCGGCCGGGCGCCGGTGATGAGGCGCGAGCCGCCGGTGCCGGTGCCCCAGCGGTCGAGCGCGCCCTTCGCCGCTGCGACCACGGCCGGGTGGGTGGTGAGGCCGAGGTAGTCGTTCGACGCAAACGACACGACCGGCGTGCCCGTGGCGGTGAGCGTGCCCCGCGGGCCGTCGGCGTCGAAGTCGCGGTACGCCCGCCAGCGGCCGGCAGCGCGGATCTCGTCGAGGCGCCGGTCGAGCAGCGCCGACCAGTCGGCGCTCGGCGCCTCGGCCGGCGAGGTCGACTGGGCCGCCGGTGGGGCGGCGTCGACGCTCACCGGACGGCGCCGGCGGGCTCGGTCACCTCGACGACCGCCTCGGCCAGGACGTCGACGATGCGCTCGACCTCGTCGGCGGTGGTGGTGAGCGGCGGCATGAGCACGATGACGTCGCCGAGCGGGCGGATCAGCACGCCCCGCTCGACGCAGGCGGCCGAGACGCGGCGCCCCCAGCGCAGGCCGTCGGCGGGCGGGGCCAGCTCGACGCCCGCCATGAGCCCGCACCGGCGGACGGCCGCGACGGCGCCGAGGCCGGCGATGCGGTCGGCCAGCGCGGCACCGAGCTGGTCGGCGCGTGCTCGCACGTTGGCGAGGACGTCCAACTCGTCGATCAGCTGGAGGTGGCGCAGGGCCACCGCGGCGGCGAGGGCGTTCCCGCTGTAGGAGTGCCCGTGGTAGAGCGTCCGCTCCGAGAGGTCCTCGCCGAGGAACGCCGCCCACACCCGCTCGCTGGCGACCGTGGCCGAGAGCGGCAGGTAGCCGCCGGTGATCCCCTTGCCCAGGACCACGAGGTCGGGGCGGGTCCCGCACTGCTCGGTGGCGAACAGCGTGCCGGTGCGGCCGAAGCCGGTGGCCACCTCGTCGTGGATCACGAGGACGTCGTGCTCGGCGGCGGCCGCGGCCACCGCGGCGACGGCCTCGGCCGGCACCAGCGCCATGCCCGACGCGCCCTGGACGAGCGGTTCGAGCACCACGGCGGCCAGCTCGGCGGCGTGGTCGGCGATCAGCTGCACGGCGGCGTCGACGGCCCCCGGCTCGCCGAGGCTGGGAGCGCGCAGGACCGGGAACCGCAGGGGGTCGTAGACGTCGGTGCCGAAGCCGCCGTCGCCCAGCGAGAGCGAGCCGATGGTGTCGCCGTGGTACGCCCCGCCGAACGCCAGGTAGCGGGTGCGGCCGGTGACGCCCTGGTTCGTCCAGAACTGGAAGGCGATCTTGAGGGCCTGCTCGACGGCGGCGGCGCCGTCGGAGGCGAACAGGAACCTCGGTCCGTCCACCGGGACCCTCGGGGCCAGCGCCTCGGCCAGCTCCACCACGACCCGGTTGCCGTTGCCGAGCAGGGTGCTGTGGGCGACCTTGTCGAGCTGGTCGCGCACGGCCTGGTCGAGCTCGGGCACGGCGTGGCCGAGGGTGGTCAGCCACAGCGAGGAGATGGCGTCGAGGTAGCGGTTGCCGTCGACGTCGATCAGCTCACGGCCCTCGCCCCGCTCGACCATGACGGGCCGGTTGTCGGCGTAGGCCGCCATCTGCGTGAAGCCGTGCCACACCACGGCTGCGTCGCGCTCGATCCACTCCGCTGCACCACCCATGGGGCGAAGCTACCGAGCCGGCGGCGTCCGGCCCCAGCCCGTGTCAGCGGCCTTCGTCGGCCTCCATGAGGTCCTCGGCCGCCTGGCGGACCTGCCAGTCCCGGTCGCCCCGGGCCCGCTCGAGCGCGGCGTCGACCTCCGGTCCCTCGAACGGGGCGAGGGCGAGCACCGCCCGGCGCCGCACGGTGGCCTTGTCGGTGGTGGCGGCGAGCACGGCGGGCAGCGCGGCGGGGTCGCCGAGGGACCCGAGGGCGGCGACGGCCGACTCCCGGACCAGGGCGTCCTCCGCGTCGGTGGCCAGGGCGGCCAGCCGGTCCACCGCGCCCGGCTCGGCGGGGTCGCGCTCGCCGCTGGCCCACGCCGCCACCTCCACCACCACGGGGTCGGGGTCGTCGAGCAGCGGCAGCAGCGCCACGTCGGCGGCCACACCGCCGCCCCGCAGCTCGGCGACCACCTCGGCGGCCCGGCTGCGGACGCGCGCGTCGGCGTCGGCCAGCGCCGCTCGGAGGTCGTCGGCGCGGAGGTCGCCGGCGCGCTGCAGGGCGCCCAGGGCCGTGGCCCGGACGGCGCCGTCGGGGTCGTCGACGTACGCACGGATGGTGGCCACGTCCCCTCGGTGGCCGGCCACGGCGGCGAGGCGTCGACGGTGCCCGGCGGCGGCTAGCTTCGGGTCCGGCGGCACGGGCGGAGAGGGGGTCGGTGATGGGCGGCAGCGATCGACAGGCGCGCGCCGAGGCGACGAGACAGCAGCTGCTGCTCGCGGCTCGCGACGTGTTCTCGGAGCGGGGCTACGGCGGGGCGACGGTGGCGGCGATCACCGCGGCGGCGGACACGGCGCACGGCACGTTCTACCTGTACTTCCGGAACAAGGAAGACGTGTTCGTGCACGTCATCTCCGATGTGTTGGAGGACCTGTACCAGGTGTCCTTCACGCCCCCCGAGCAGCTGAGCGCCTCGCGGGACCCCGTGGTGGTCCGGGATCGTATCGCCGACTTCCTCCGCGCCATGGCCCGTCACGGTGCGCTCTGGCGGGCGGTCCTGGAGGGCGCACTGGCCAGCCCCGTGGTCGAGCAGCACTGGATGGACCAGCGCCGCCGGTTCCACGCACGGGTGGCCGAGCGGTGGCGGCAGCTGCTGGTGTCGGGCGACGTCGGCGGCCTCGACATCGAGCTGGCGGTGAGCGCGCTCGGGTCGATGCTGGAGTGGTTCGCCCTCACCGGCCTGGTGTTCGACGAGCCCCGGCCGCTCGTGGTCGACGACCACGTGGTCGACACCCTGACCGAGCTGTGGCTGCGCGCCGCGTCGCCCGCTCGGTGAGGGCGGCCGGCCGGCACGGACCACCCGCCCGCGGGGGCGGAGCACCCCGCTCCGGCCACCGACCGGCCGGCTCCCGGTCGGTCGTGGCAGGCTTGCCGGCCACGTGACCCTGCCACCCGCCCCGCCGCCGGGCGCCGCCCCGCCGGCCGCCCCTCCGCCACCGCCGCCTCCGTCGCCGATCCCGGTCGCGACGCGCTCGGCGCCGCCCCTTTCGCGCCTGTGGTGGGTGGCCGGGCCGCTGCTGGCGGCGCTCCTCTTCGGCATCGGCGTGGTCCTGGCCATGCCCGTGCCCTACCGGGCGCTGTCGCCCGGCCAGGCCCGGTCGGTCGAGCCGCTGGTCGAGGTGTCGCAGCGCGGCGACGGCCCCGTGCCCGAGGCCGACGCCGTCGACGACGACCTGCTCTTCGTCACCGTCTCGGTGTCCTCGGGCCGCCCGCCCGGCCTGCAGGCGCTCCTCAAGCTCCTCGACGACACCAACGAGGTGCTGCCCGAGGACCTGATCACCGGCGGGCAGAGCCCGCAGGAGAACCGCCGGTTCAACCTGCAGCTGATGACCGACTCGAAGGACAAGGCCACCAAGGTCGCCCTCGAGCGGGCCGGCTACGAGGTCGAGGTCAAGACGAACGGTGCCGTCGTGGTCGACCTCGACCCGACGTACCCGGTGGCCGCGGTGGTGCAGCCGGGCGACACGATCGTCGAGGCCGAGGGCCAGCCCATCGACACGTCCGAGGACCTCGTCGACGTCATCGCCGCCGGCGAGCCGGGCGACGTCGTGCGCCTCGGCGTCGAGTCGTTCGCCACCGGCGAGCGCCGCGACGCCGAGGTGGCGCTGGCGACGAACCCGGAGACGGGGGCGGCCCAGCTCGGGGTCTCGCTCGACGACCGGCCCGAGTACGAGTTCCCCATCACGGTCGACATCGACTCCGGCGAGGTCGGCGGCCCGTCGGCGGGGCTCGCCTTCACCCTCGCCATCCTCGACCGGCTCACGCCCGGCAGCTTGACCGGCGATGCGCGCGTCGCCGTCACCGGCACGATCGGGCTCGATGGTTCGGTCGGCCCGGTGGGCGGCGTGCTGCAGAAGACCGAGGCGGCCGTCGACGCCGGTGCCCGGGTGTTCCTCGTCCCGCCCGACGAGTACCAGGGGGCGGTCGAGGCGGCGCGCGGTCGCCTCGAGGTGCGTCGCGTCGCCTCGCTCGACGACGCGCTGGCCGCCCTCCTGGAGCTGGGCGGTGAGCCGGTGCCCGAGGTGCCGGCCGGCGGCTCCGGCTCGGGGGGCTGACGGGCCGTGAGCCCGGCCGCTGCGGCGCAGCTCGCCTTCGCGGCCGAGTTCGCCATGTTCCTCGTGTGCGTCGCCGGCCTGGCCTCGGCCCTGCGCCGCGGCCTCCTGAGCACGACCTCGTGGGCCCGTTCGGCGCTGGCGTGCGGGTTCCTCGGGCTGGCGACGGCGTCGTTCCTGCGCGGCGCCCTGATCGTGCCCGAGCCGGATCGTCCCCTGCTCCTGGCTCTGCGCGTGGCCTCGTGCCTGGCCCTGGCCGTCGGCCTCGTCCGCTGGAACGGCCGCCGAAGCGCGATCGCGCTGGGCCTCGGCGTCCTCGCCGCGTTCGCGGCGGCGGGCGCCGTCCAGGCCGACCGGGTCGAGGTGGCCGACGGGCTGCGCTTCGTCGCCGCCACCGGCTTCGCCCTCGCCCTCGTCTCGGTCGCCCGCCGTGCCATCTCGGCGCGCATCGGGGTCGACGCCGCCCTGCTCGTGCTCGGCGTGGTGCTCGTGGTCGCCGTCGCCGTGTCGGTCACCGTCTCGGACAACGTCGAGGGCGAGGCGCTGCGGCGCTACACGGCCCGGGCGTCGTCGGAGGCTGAGGCCGTCACCGCTCAGGCCCGCGCCGGCCTCGGCCCGGCCCGGTTGGTGTCGGGCGTGCTGGCCGCCGAGCGGGCGGCGGTGCTCCAGCGGGTGGCCGGCGGCTCCTCGACGCCGGCCGACGTGGCCGACCTCGACGCCGCGCTCGGCGACCTCACGTCGGAGCAGCTGCTCGGCATCGACGACCCCGTCGTGGTCATGGCGCCGGGAGGCGTGCCGGTGGCCGCCGCCCCGCAGGACCTGGCCACCGCCACGCGCCTGGCGCTGGCCGGCGACGCCGTCGTCCGGGAGGCCCAGGAGGCCGGCGCCGAGCGCCAGGGCGTCGCCGTGATCGGTCGTGAGGCCTTCGCCGTCGCCGCCGTGCCCGTAGTGGTGCGGCCGGCCGGGCGGCCCCAGCTGATCGCCGGCACCGTCGTGGTGGCCCAGCGGCTCGACGACACCTACCTGCGCGTGCTCGGGTCGGGCGGCGAGGACCTGGCCTTCGCGCTGGCCACGCCGACGCGGGTGGTGGCCCGCACCGGGGGCGGCTTGGGCGAGGCGCGCGTGGAGGCCGTGGCCCGCCAGGTGGTGGACGAGGGCGAGCGGCCGCGCCAGCGCACCGATGAGCGCTTCGTGTCGGCTGCGCCCGTGCTGGGCGCCGACGGGCGAGCCGTCCTGGCCATGGTCGTGATGGCGCCGAGCGACGCCGCCGAGGACACCCAGGAGGCGCTGTTCCGCACGCTCTTCGTCGTCGCCCTGGCCGCCGCGCTGGTGGCCGTGGCCATCGGCATCGTGGTGGGCGAGCGCATCGGGCGGGGCCTGGTGCAGCTGACCCACGCCGCCCAGCGGATGCAGTCGGGCGAGCTCGACACGCGCGTCGACGTCCGCTCCGGCGACGAGCTCGGCGTGCTCGGCGGCGCGTTCACGTCGATGGCCAGCTCCATCCGGGCCAAGACCGACGAGTTGCGCGCCGTCGCCGCCGAGGAGGCCGCGGTGCGGGCGCGCCTCCAGGCGGTGATCGCCGGCATGGGCGAGGCGCTGCTCGCGGTCGACGGCGACGGGGTGGTCATCGAGGCGAACCGGGCCGCCGAGGAGCTGCTGGGCGTCGGGCGCGACCGGGTGGTCGGGCGGCCGGCCGAGGAGGCGATCTCGTGGCGGCTGCTCGACGGCACCGCCAGCCCGCTGCAGCCCGGCGACCTGCTCGACGGCGTGCCCATGGCGGCCGACCTCGCGGTGGGCGACGGCACCGTGCCCGTGGTCGTCACGTCGGGCCGGCTGTTCGGCGAGGGCGGGGCCGACGGGGGCTCGGTGCTGGTGCTGCGCGACGTGCGCCGCGAGCGGGAGGTCGACGACCTCAAGTCGTCGATCCTCGCCAACATCGGCCACGAGCTGCGCACGCCGCTGACGCCGATCAAGGGCTACGCCGGCATGCTGCGCGACCGCCGCCTCGACGAGGACCGCACCAAGGCCTTCGCCACCGAGATCATCAGCGGCGTCGACCAGCTCGAGCGGGTGGTGCGCCAGCTGGTCACGTTCGCGACCATCGCCGCCGGCCACCTCGACGTCGTGCGAGCCGAGGCCCCGGCCGAGGACCTGGCCGACGCCCTGCGCGGCCGCTGGGAGCCGCGCCTCGACGACGGCCACGAGCTGCAGGTCGAGGTCGCCGACGGCACCGGCACGGCGTGGGTGGATCGGGCCCTGTTCGACCAGGCCGTCGACGAGCTGATCGACAACGCGGTGAAGTACTCGCCCGACGGCGGGCCCGTGGTGGTCCGCTTCGCCCCCGCCGTGGTGGAGGGCGACGGCGTCGACGGCGTCTTCGACGGTGCTGGTCGCGGCGCCGATGGGGGGTCGGCCGTGGGTTCGTCCGACGGCTCCGACAGCTCCGGCGGTGCGGTGGGCGACGGCGACGGGGACGCCGAGCCGGCTTCGGATGGTGCCGTCACCGTCACGGTGAGCGATCGGGGCATCGGGATCCCGCCCGAGCGGCTGGCCGGCCTGGCCGACCCGTTCACCCAGGCCGACCCCTCGAACACCAGGCAGTTCAACGGTCTGGGCCTCGGGCTGGCGTGCGCCGATCGGATCGTGCGG
>JAESGR010001221.1_pt1 | contig 10025 bp, 6 predicted proteins | sample 9269771 | NCBI WGS metagenome assembly JAESGR01 (sample SAMN15739572, study PRJNA653492) | algae metagenome | isolation source: Chroococcus sp. CMT-3BRIN-NPC107 and co-occurring heterotrophs from well... | place: USA: Clark Mountains Wilderness, California | collected 2010-04-18
GTCGGCGCGACCGTCGTCGTCGCCGGCCGTCTCCGAGGCGATGGCGAGGGGACGGACCCGGACGGCGGCCGGTGGGCGCCCGCCGCTCCCGGGCGACCGGCCGGGCGCGGAGGCGTGCGCCACCTGCACAGCCGCCAGCTCGCCTGGTCCGAGGCGGACCAGCGCCCGCCCCGGGTGGGCGCGCCCGAGGCGGGCGGCGTCGGGGACGTCGATGACGTCGGCGCTGTCCGCCGGTGACTGGACGCGCAGGGCGATGCGCAGCGCCGTGTTGGCGCGGATGCTCTCGCTCACCGAGCCCGAGGGCCGCTGGGTCGCCAGCACCAGGTGCACCCCGAGGCTCCGGCCCCGCTGGGCCACTCCCACGAGGGCGTCCACGAAGTCGGGGAGCTCCGCGGCGAGGGTGGCGAACTCGTCCACCACCACGACGAGCCGGGGGAGCGGCGGTTCGTGGACGAGGCGCCGGAGGGCGGCCAGGTCCGGTGCGCCGGCCGACCGGAGGCGCTGCTCCCGGTGGCGGAGCTCGGCGTCGAGGCAGCGAAGCGCCCGCGCCGCAAGGTGGTCGTCGAGGTCGGTGACGAGCCCCGTGGTGTGGGGCAGGCGAGCGCACGCGTCGAAGGCGCTGCCGCCCTTGAAGTCGATCAGCACGAACGTGAGGTGGTCGGGGCTGGAGCCGGCGGCGAGCGAGGCGACCAGGGTCCGGAGCAGCTCGCTCTTGCCCGAGCCGGTGGTGCCGGCGACGAGCGCGTGGGGGCCGTCGGTGGCCAGGTCGACCACCAGCGGGCCGTCGGCGGCCACGCCGAGCACGGCACGAGGCGGCGGATCGGCGCCGGCGCTCCGCCACCGCGCCCGCAGGCCGTCGGGGGTGAGGCGGTCGGCGCCGAGGAGCGACGCGAGGCGCACGGCGCCCGGCAGGCCGCGCCCGGCGTCGTCGACCTCCGGGTCGTCCCAGCGGGCCAGGGCCCGGGCCACGTCGGTGGCGACCTCGACCGACGTGCCGGCTGCCGTCGCCGGGCCGACCACGAGATCCGCGGGGCCGGTCAGCGTGCCGTCCGCCGCGACCGTGAGGACGGTGGTGCAGGCGGCGGGCACCGCCCGGGGGTCGTCCACGAGCACGAGCGCGGCGATGCCCGCATCGGGATCGGCGGCCGCTCGGAGGACGGTGCGGGCCGCGCTCCGCCGGGCGGCCAGGGCCGGGGGATCGTCGACCACCACCAGCGTCCGGGTCGGGGGGTCGCCGGCCCCGGCGTGGCGGTCGACCGACGGCGGCACCAGCGAGGCGGCGAGGCGGGAGGCGCTGCGCTCGGTCCCGGCGAGCAGGGAGCCGAGCTCGGCGGTCCGGGCGTGCGGGAGCCAGGCGCACCAGTCCCACGTCGCCGCCCGACCCGGTTCGGCGAGCAGCGCCATCCGGAGGTCGGCGGGGCCGTGCGCCACCGAGGCCTGGACGACGATCGACCGGAGGAGGCCGTGCGCCGCCGCTGCCGGCCCGACGATCGCGACGGCCCTCCCGGCCTCGAGGCGCAGGCCGATCGGGGCGTCGGCCAGGGTCCGGTGGCGGTCGAGGATCGCGGCGACGTCGGGCGCGGCGTCGGCGGCGGTCGTCGGCGGGCACCAGGGCGCGGCGCCGACCCCGACGCGGACGTCGTACGCGTCGGGGTGGGTCGGTCGTCGCTCCCAGCACCCGGCGGCGGGCCCGGTTGCGGTCGCCCGGGATCGGTGGACGCCCGCATACCGGGCATCGAGGGCGGCGACCTGGTGGGTGGCGCGCTCGGCGACGGCCTCGGCGAAGCGGGCCAGCTCGGCGCGCCGCCAGCGCGAGCCACGGCGCCGGGCCCGCCGCCGCCGGCGTCGGCTGTCCAGGGCGCCGGCGACGACGAGCACCGGGCCGAGGAGCGAGAAGAGGGCGTAGGTCCACGAGCCGAGGACGAGCACCATGGTGCCGCCCACGGCGAGGGAGGCGAGGACCGCGGCGACCCCGACCGGCGTCACGGCGGGCGGCGGCTCGGGGGCATCGGGAACCCGGACGGGCGGCGGCTCCTCGGGCGGGAGGCGGCGGGGTGGGCGGTGGAGGGGCCGGGCGCCGCCGGCCGGGGCGCCGGGCGGGCGGTCCGAGTGGTCCGACGGGCCTCCAGGCGCCGGATCGAGCAGCAGCTGCGTCGCGCCCAGCCGTAGGGCGACGCCCGGAGTCCAGGTGGTCGTCGAGGTGACCGCCTCGGTGCCGAGCCACGTGCCGTTGGTCGACCCCACGTCGGTGACGTGGACCACCAGGTCGTCGTCGACCACCAACCGCGCGTGGCGCGCCGACACGGTGGGGTCGCCCACCGCCACGTCGAGCCCGGTCGCAGCCCCGGCGCGACCCACCACGTGCGGGCCCGGTGCCAAGCGGACCCGGCGGCCGGCGTCCGGCCCGGTGGTGGTCACGGCGAGCAGCGCGGGTCCGGTCGCCCCCGCCTTCGGGTCGATGGGGAGGCCCGCGCCGGTGGTCGGCCGGGCGACGACGGCGCCGTCGGCGATCCCCGCCCGGTCGAGGGGCGTGGCGGCCGGCACCCGGCGCCCGTCGACGAGCAGGGGCCCGGCCGGGCGGTGGGGCTCGAGGGCCTCGCCGAGGTCCGCGACGGTCGCGTCGGGGTCGTCGACCTCCACGACGAGGTCGCGGTGGTGCGGTGGGTCGCCGTGGCGGATGCGCATGGCCGGCTCCTGCAGGCGTCGGCCGGCCGGCGGGTGGGAGGGCGCCGCTGGGCTCCCGGCGAGTGGTGCGAACCGCTGCGGCCGTCGTACCCGGCCGGCCCGGCGTCGACACCTGGAGTGCTCGGGTCGCCCACCGCCTGCGGCCTCGCCGGGGGCCGGCGATAGCGTCGGGGCATGCCCGAACCGCTCGTGCCCTCCACCGGCCTCGGGGTGCTGCACCTCTTCTGCGCCCGCACGCCGCTCGCCGACCGCGCCGCCATCGAGGCGGCCGTGAAGGCCGCCGAGGCCGACGACGTGCAGGTGGTGCCGGTCGCGGTCCTGGGCCACAAGGCCGACGTCGCGCTCATGGTCCTCGGCCCCGACCTCTGGCGGCTCCGGGCCTTCCAGACGGCCGTCGTCGCCGCCGGCCTGGAGCTCGTCGACTCCTACGTCTCGCTCACCGAGCTGTCCGAGTACGCGCAGGGCCTCCCCGAGCACATGGCCGAGGCCCGCCTGCGCCCGAAGCTCCCGCCGGAGGGCATGCGGGCCTGGTGCTTCTACCCCATGTCGAAGCGCCGGGACCCCGGGCAGAACTGGTACGCCCTGCCGTACGACGAGCGCAAGGCGCTCATGCACGAGCACGGCGCGTCGGGCCGGAAGTTCGCCGGGCGCATCGTCCAGCTCATCACCGGCTCGGCCGGCGTCGACGACTTCGAGTGGGGCGTCACCCTGTTCGCCCAGAAGCCCGACGACCTCAAGGAGGTCGTGTACACGATGCGCTTCGACACCGCCTCCACCGAGTACGCCGAGTTCGGCCCCTTCACCACGGGTGCCGTCGGCGAGCTGGGCGAGGTCCTCGACGCGGTCGGCCTCCCGGCCTGAGCCGACGCCGGGCACCTCGCCCGAGGCGCCGCGAGCCGGACGATCCGGACGGCGCTTCGCGCCCCTGGGTCACGGTCACTAGTGTCACCGGCCACATGGACCTGCCCCAGCTGCTGCGATCCCCACGGGTGCTCCTGTTGCTGGTCGCGCTCGGCGTCCTCTGGCCGGCCACGCAGGCGGCGGCGCAGGGGGGCGGTGGCGTCAGCGACGCCGAGGCGGCCCGGTGCGCCTTCACCAAGGCCGAGGCGATCGACGCCAACGGCGGGCCGCTCGGCCCCTCCATCTGGGGCCGGCTCTGCCAGGTCATCGACGGCGAGGTGCGCTACGCGGAGGGCGCCGAGGTCACCGTGCTCCGGGACGGCGAGGAGGTCGGCTCGGACACCACCGACGCCGGCGGCGTCTTCGTGGTCACGATCGACGGCAACGGCACCTTCCAGGTGCGCCTCGACCCCGAGACGCTGCCCAAGGACTTCTCGCTCACCGACGAGGCGCGGGCCCGCCTCGACAACGTGCGGGTGAACCTGGGCGACCAGCAGGTGGTGTTCCGGCTGGGCGAGGACAGCCGGGGCCAGCGCGACTTCGCGGACTACGCCACGACCGTGGCCAAGGGCGCACGCCTCGGGCTGATCCTGGCCGTGGCCGCGGTGGGCCTGTCGCTCGTCTACGGCGTCACCGGGCTCACCAACTTCGCCCACGCCGAGCTGGTCACCCTCGGCGCCATCGCCGCCTACGTCGCCAACGACGCCGGCGTGCCCTTCTGGCTCAGCGTGCCCATCGGCGTCGCCGCCGGTGCGCTGTTCGGGTTCGGGAACGACCGCCTCCTGTGGCGGCCCCTGCGACGGCGGCGCATGGCGCTCCTCTCGATGATGGTCGTGTCGATCGGCCTGAGCACGGCGCTCCGCAACGGCTTCCAGGTCGCCTTCGGCCCGGCCGGGAAGCGCTACACGGCCTCGAGCGGCCAGACCGAGCGCGCCTACGGCCCGTTCCGGCTCACGCCCAACGACCTGCTGATCATCGGGGTGTGCGTGGTCGTCCTGGTGGGCATGACGCTGCTGCTGCGCAAGACGAGGCTGGGCACCGCCATCCGCGCCGTCGCCGACAACCCCGACCTGGCGGCATCGTCGGGCATCGCCGTCGACCGCATCGTCTCGGTCGTGTGGGTGCTCGCCGGTGGCCTGGCCGCCCTGGGCGGCATCCTCTACGGGCTGACGATCAACGTGAAGTTCGACATGGGCTTCATCCTGCTGCTGTCGCTGTTCGCCGCCGTGGTGCTGGGCGGGCTCGGCAACGCCTACGGCGCGGTGCTGGGCGCACTGGTGATCGGCATCGTGCAGGAGACGAGCGGGCTCTTCGTCGACACGGCCTACAAGTTCGTGGTCGCCCTGCTGGTCCTGATCGTCGTCCTGCTCGTCCGCCCACAGGGCATCCTCGGGCAGCGGGAGCGGTTCGGATGAGCGGGCCGCCCACCCGACCGGGAGGTGCGCCGTGTCCTGGCTGAGCATCTTCGCGCTCGCCCTCCAGACCGCCATCGGCTTCCAGGGAGCGTCGTTCGCGCTGGCCGCGTCGGGCCTGAACCTCCAGTTCGGCTACACGGGCCTGTCCAACTTCGGCCACGTCGGCTTCCTGCTGGTCGGGGCCTACGGCATGGCGATCGCCGCCGACCGCGGGTGGTCGATCTGGGTCGGGTTCGCCCTCGGCATCGCCGCCGCCGTCGCCCTCGGGCTCCTGCTCGGCATCCCGACCCTGCGCCTTCGCGGCGACTACCTCGCCATCGTCACCATCGCCTCGGCCGAGATCCTGCGCCTGGTGGCCAACGCCCGCCCCAGCGAGCCGCTGACGGGCGGCTCGCGCGGCATCGGCGGCCTGAGCGGGACGCTCGGCTTCTTCGACCCCAACTTCATCCCGGCGGGGAACTACGGCATCGGCGAGTCCTTCGTCTTCAACTCGCGCCAGCTGTGGTCGATGCTCTTCACCTGGGGCCTGGTCGTGCTCGTCACGATCCTCATCTGGGCGCTGGTCCGCAGCCCGTGGGGACGGGTGCTGCGCTCGATCCGGGAGGACGAGGACGCGGCCCGGGCGCTCGGCAAGAACGTCGTGGTGTTCAAGCTGCAGTCGTTCGTGCTCGGCGGGCTCATCGGGGCGCTGGCCGGGGCGCTGATCGCCCTCGAGGCCGGCAGCGTGAGCCCCACGCGCTGGGTCGCCACGCTCACGTTCGCGCTCTACACGGTCGTCATCCTCGGTGGCGCCGGCACCGTGCTCGGTCCCGTGGTCGGCGCCGTCGTCTACTGGTTCATCCTCGACGCGGTCGACGGCATCCTGAAGAACCTCTGGTTCGACATCAGCGACACCACGTCCGGCGCCATCCGGTTGGCGATGATGGGGATCGGCCTCATGCTGCTGATGATCTTCCGCCCCCAGGGGATCCTCGGCTCCAAGAAGGAGATGATCGCCGGTGCCCGCTAGCGACGCGCTCCAGGGCGTGGCGACCGAGCCCGGGGCCCGCAAGCCCGACCCGATCCTCGTCGCCGACGGCGTCGTGCGCCGCTACGGCGGCCTGACCGCGGTCGACGTCGACCACCTCGAGGTGCCGCGCGGCGTGATCACCGCCCTGATCGGTCCCAACGGCGCCGGCAAGACGACCTTCTTCAACCTGCTGTGCGGCTTCGACCGGCCCGACGAGGGGCGCTGGACCTTCGAGGGCGAGCGCGCCGACGGCGTGCGACCCCACGTGCTCGCGCGCCGCGGCATGGTCCGCACCTTCCAGCTGACGAAGACCCTGGCCCGCATGACGGTGCTCGACAACATGCTCCTCGCCGGCCACGACCAGCGCGGCGAGCGGTTCCTCCCCTCGATCGTGAAACCGCTCTGGCGGTCCGAGGAGTCGGCGAACCGGGAGCGGGCGATGGACCTGCTGGCCCGGTTCAAGCTCGACCGCCTCGCCCAGGACTACGCCGCCGGGCTCTCAGGTGGTCAGCGCAAGCTCCTGGAGATGGCTCGGGCGCTCATGGCGGAGCCCTCGCTCGTCATGCTCGACGAGCCCATGGCCGGCGTGAACCCCGCCCTCACCCAGAGCCTCCTCGGCCACGTCACCGCCCTTCGTGACGAGGGCATGTCGGTGCTGTTCGTGGAGCACGACATGGACGTCATCATGACCATCAGCGACTGGGTGGTCTGCATGGCCGAGGGCCGGATCATCGCCGAGGGTCGCCCCGCCGACATCGCCGGCAACGACGCCGTGATCGAGGCCTACCTCGGCATCGACCACGGCGGCACGGCGTCGGGGGCGGTCCGATGAGCGACGCCGTGGGCGGGCCCGGCGCCACCCCCGACCCCACCCCCGACGCCGCGCCCGGTGCCACCCCCGGGGTGGCCGGCGCCGACGTCCCCGGGACCGTGCCGACCCCCCACGAGCCCGATCCCGTGGTGGGCGGAGCCCCCGCCACCCCCGTCGGCGACGTGCTCCTCCACGCCGACGAGCTGGTGGCCGGCTACCTGCCCGGCGTCGACATCCTGAACGGCGCCTCGCTCGAGCTGCACCGCGGCGAGCTGGTCGGCATCATCGGGCCCAACGGCGCCGGCAAGTCGACCCTCATCAAGTCGCTCTTCGGCCTGGTGCCGATCCGCTCGGGGCGCGTGGTCCTCGACGGCGACGACATCACCGGCCGCCCCGCTCACGAGCTCGTGGCCCAGGGCGTGGGCTACGTGCCCCAGACCCGCAACGTGTTCCCCTCGCTCACCATCGAGGAGAACCTGCGGATGGGGCTGTACCTGCAGCCCTCGCGCTTCGGCGAGCGGTTCGACGCGGTGGCCCAGCTGTTCCCCATGCTCGCCGACCGGCGCCGCGAGCGGGCCGGACTCCTGTCCGGCGGCCAGCGCCAGATGGTCGCCATGGGCCGGGCGCTGATGACCGACCCCTCGGTGCTGCTGCTCGACGAGCCGTCGGCGGGCCTCTCGCCGATCAACCAGGACGAGGTCTTCGCCCGCATCGCCCAGGTGAAGCGGGCCGGCGTCTCGGTCGTGATGGTCGAGCAGAACGCCCGCAAGTGCCTCCAGATCGCTGACACCGCCTTCGTGCTCGACCAGGGGCGCAACGCCCACGCCGGCACCGGGCAGGAGCTCCTCGACGACCCCACGGTCATCGAGCTCTACCTCGGCACCCTCGCCCGCGACCTCTGACCGGACGCGGCGAGGGGCGGGGCCCGCAGGCCCCGCCCCTCGTGGGTGTGCGTTGTCGGGGGAGCGCTACTCGGCGCCCACGACCACCTGCTCGTCGGTGGTGTACGTGCCGTCGTCACCGTAGGTGTAGACGTCGTACGAACCGGCCGACGGCTCGCCGTACTCGGTGAAGTCGAGGGAACCGGAGGCGCCCTCGTAGTTGATGTCGGTGCCGGCCTCGAGGAGCGCCAGGCACGCCTCGTAGGTGTCGCAGGTCTCGGCATCGGGGGACTCGCCGGACGACACGTTCCCGATCTCACTGGCGATGGCGAACGGGGCGTCCGACTCCGCCTTCTGCGCCGCGAGGGCGAAGAGGATCACGCAGTCGTAGGACTGGGCCGAGTAGATCGGCGACTCCACCTCGGGGGCGAACTCGGCGAAGGCATCCGGGAAGAACGACGCGCCGCCCTCGGGGGCGGCCGACGGCGCGGTGCCGCGGATGCCCGCGGTCACGGCCGGGTCGCTCTCGTCGACGGCCTGGTACAGCTCGTTCGACTGCATGCCGTCGGTGATGTACAGCGGGACGTCGCTCGGGCCGGCGCTCTGCTTGATCATCTCGGCGACGACCTTGCCGCCGTCCTCCGGGTAGCCGATGAGGGCCACGGCGTCGGGCTCGGCGCCCACGACCTCCTCGACCTCGGCGTCGATGCCGGTGCCGGTCTCGTCGTAGGTCACGTTGGCCACGATCTCCGCGCCGGCGTCGGTGAGCGCCGGCTCGAGGAACCGCACGAAGCCGGTGCCGTAGTCGGTGTTCTGGGCGATGATGGCCACGTTCTGGTGGCCGTCGTCCGAGATCGCCTTGGCCAGGGCCTGCGCCTGCAGGTTGTCGGGCGGCGGGGTCCGGAAGTAGAGGCCCTTGTCGTCGGCCTGCGTCAGGTCGCTGCCGGTGTTCGACGGCGAGCACTGGGCGGTGCCGGACGAGACGACGCGGTCGAGGATGCTCTTGGTGGTGCCCGATGCCGCAGCGCCAACGATGGCGTCCACCTTGTCGTTGTTGATGAGCTGGTCGACCGAGGTGAGGGCGAGCTGGTCGTCGCCGCCGCCGCCGTCGTCGGTGACGATCAGGCGCACGTCCTGGCCGAGGACGCCGCCGGCGGCGTTGATGTCGCGCTCGGCCATCTGGGCGCCGCTGATCATGGGCGGGCCGAGCTGGGCGAGGTTGCCCGACTGGGGGAGCGCGGCGCCCAGGAGGAGCGTCCCGTCGCCTTCCGTGCGACCGCCGTTGTCCTCGGGGGCGACCGCTGCGGCCGCCGCCTCGGTCGTGGTGGTGCTGTCCTCGGAGCCGGCTTCGGTGGTGGTGCTCTCCGCCTCCGTCGCGTTGGTGTCGTTGTTCCCGGCGTCGTTGTCGTCATCGTCGCCGCAAGCGGCCATGAGCAACGCCAAGCTGAGGCCGACGGCCGAGAGCCGCGCCATCCTGCTGGTGGTTCGCAATGGGGTTCCTTTCCCTGTCCCGGCGAGTGCTTCGCCGGGGCGACATCATACGGTCAGCCCTCGTTCCCCGCTGGGCATCCCCCCGTTGCCCCCGGCCGGGCGTCGTCGGGGCTCCGCCGCCCCGACCGGCGGCTGGGCCGGCGCGCGTGGCGGGTGCCACCATGGCGTCGTGACCACCACCGCCCCCGAGCGCGCCCCGGGCGAGCCGGCGCCCGTCGAGGCCGCCCTCGGGCGCCTGCGCTCGGAGCTGGCGTCGGTGCCGTCGCTCGTGGTCGCCTTCTCGGGGGGCGCCGACTCCGCGCTCCTCGCCTGGGTCGCCACCGACGAGCTCGGGCCGGGTCGCGTCCGGTGCGTGACCGCCGTGTCGCCGTCGCTCCCCGCCGACGAGCTGGCCGACTGCGCGGCGCTGGCCGACGAGTGGGGGCTGACGTGGAGCACGGTCACGACCGACGAGCTCGACGACCCCCGCTACCGAGCCAACGACGCCGATCGCTGCTACCACTGCAAGGAAGCTCTGGCCGTCGCGCTCGAGCCGGTCGCCGCCGCCGCCGGCGAGGCGGTGGTCGCGCTCGGGGTGAACCTGGACGACCTCGACGACCACCGCCCCGGCCAGCGGGCGGCCCTCGAGCACGGGGCGGCGTTCCCGCTCGTCGCCGCCGGGTTCACCAAGGCCATGGTGCGTGACGCCTCGCGCGCCCTCGGGCTGCGGACCGCGGACAAGCCGGCGGCTGCGTGCCTCGCGTCGCGGGTCCCGTACGGCACGGCCGTGACGCTCGGCGTGCTCCGCGAGGTGGAGGCGGCCGAGGCCGCGCTCCGCCGCCTCGGCTTCGGGG
>JAESGR010001222.1_pt1 | contig 10020 bp, 8 predicted proteins | sample 9269771 | NCBI WGS metagenome assembly JAESGR01 (sample SAMN15739572, study PRJNA653492) | algae metagenome | isolation source: Chroococcus sp. CMT-3BRIN-NPC107 and co-occurring heterotrophs from well... | place: USA: Clark Mountains Wilderness, California | collected 2010-04-18
GCCGCTCCAGTTGTAGAGGTAGGCCTCGAAGTTGCCCTTGTCGGCGAGGTCGAGGGCGGTCGTGAAGTCGGTGGCCTGGATGCGGACGTCGAAGCCCGCCTCCTTCGTCATGGCCTGGATCACCTGACCGACGAGCGGCGCCTCGCTGTTGGCGTAGACGATCAGGTTGACGACCGGATTGGTCACGCCGGCCTCGGCGAGCAGCGCCTTCGCCTTGGCGACGTCGCGCTTGGGCAGCGGAAACTCGGCCAAGTAGTTCGGGTTCCTGGGCTGGACCCATTGGTTGCCCGGCACGAACTCGCCGTTGAACACCACCTGGTTGATGGCGTTGCGGTCGATCGCGGCCTCGAAGGCGGCCCGGACGCGCGCGTCCCGCCCGATCGGCGTGTCCTTGGTCGTGTTGAAGACGATGCTCTGGAAGCCGAGCTCGACGGTGGAGCCGACCTTCAGCTTCGCATCGCGCTTGACCTGCGCGAGGTCGTTGGGCGCGAGGCGCTCCAGGAGATCGAGCTGGCCGGAGCGCAGGTTCGTGAGCCGCACGGTGCCATCCGGGATCGGGCGGAACTCCACGCGCTTGATCTGGATCTGATCGCGGTTCCAATAGCCGTCGAAGCGCTCGACCACGATGCGATCCTGCGGCACGCGCTCGACGAACTTGAACGGCCCGGCGCAGACCGGCGCCGTCGAGAACTTGTCGCCGAGCGCCTGGGCCGCCTTGGGCGAGACCATCATGCCCGAGCGGTCGGTGAACTGCGCGAGCAAGGGTGCGAAGGGCGTCTTCAGATTGATCCGGAAGGTCAGGTCGTCGACCACCTCAACCGTGTCGATCGGCGAGATCTCGCCGCGGCGCTGCGAGCCCGGCATCCTGAGATGGCGCTCGATGCTGAACTTCGCAGCCGCCGCGTCGAGGGGCTCGCCGTCGTGGAACTTCACGCCCGGCCGCAGGGTCATGGTCAGCACCTTCTCGTCGGCCGAGAGGCTCCAGGACGTCGCGAGCTGCGGCACGGGCTTCAGGTCTGGGCCGATGTCGACGAGCTTGTCGCACAGCGCGGCGAAGACCATCCGGCTCGTGAAGGTGCGAGCCAGCGTCGGGTCGAGGGCGTCCGGATCTTCCATGAGGCCAAAGCGCAAGGTCTGCGCCTGCAGCGGCGTCGAGAGAAGCCCGGCAGCGACGAGGCAGGCGAGAACGACGCGCGTCATGGGCTCTTTCATCCAACGATTGTTTCGACGGTGTTCGAGTGGCGGGTCATGCCTCATCGTGCGGCTCGCGGCGGACGATCTCAAGAGGCGGCCAGGGCCGCCTTGGGCAGCAGCATGTGCACACCCTTGTTCCCATCGACGGTCTGCGTGATGCGCAAGTTCCCGGCCAGCGAGCAGAGCATGTAGGCCTGGTTGCGCGTCAGGTCCGTCCGGGCGCAGACATGGCGGATCATCTCGCGCACCGCCTGTCTCATGGCATCGTCGAGATCCTCGTCGAGCCCGATCGACATCAGGTGCGTCGCCGTCTCGGCGAAGGGCCAGGCGTAGCCGAGATCCTTGCGCAAGGTGAGCCGGAACGTGCCCGTGAGCCCCGTCTCCAGGGCCGTGATGCAGACCTCGCCGTCACCCTGCACGCCGTGGCCGTCGCCGGCATAGAAGCCGCCGCCCTCGTTGAAGACGGGCAGGTAGAGGGTGGTGCCGACCTTCAGCTCCTTGTTGTCCATGTTGCCGCCAAAGCAGCGCGGCACCGGCGAGCCGACCCGGCCCCAGGCGGGCGGCGGCGCCGTTCCCATGATGCCGAAGAACGGGTCGAGGGGGATCTCGGCGCCCCAGGGCATCCGGCAGACCCCCTTGGCGAGGTCGATGTCGGGATGGATGGTCTCGTAATCGGTGAACTCGTCCGGGAGCGTGCCGAGGAGGGGCAGGATCGCGACGAAGCCCCAATCCATGCGGAACCTCAGGTCGAGGATGTCGACCTGCAGCACGTCGCCCGGCATCGCGCCGGCCACATGAATGGGCCCGGTGACGAAATGCGGCCCCGGCCCCGGCGGAAGGGTGTCGAGGGCGGCAAGGTAGTCGGCGGGTACCCGGGCCGGGTCGGGATGGACGCTTTCCCGCCCGCCTGCCGGGAACGAGTGCATCGTCACCGTGTCTCCCGATTCCACCGTGAGCAGCGGCGGCAGGGCGGCATCGAAGAAGCCCAGCACCATGTTCTCGGGCGTGGCGGGGATCTCGTGGTGCCTCGACATGACGTCCTCCGGAGTTTCGCTCAGATCGCGATGTGGCGGGACAGGGCGGCCTTAGCCTCGGCGCGGCTCTGTGGGTCCAAGGTGCCTTCCTGGATGACGCCGCGCTCGACGACGCTGCCGCGCGAGAGGACGACGAAGGCGTCGGCGAGCCGCAGGGCGAAGTCGAGATATTGTTCGACGAGGAGCACGGTGATCCGGCCCCTCAGCCCGGCGATCACCCGCTCGATCGCATCGACGATCGAGGGTTGGATGCCCTCCGTCGGCTCGTCGAGGAGAAGGAGGCGCGGGCGCGTCGCCAGGGCCCTGGCGATGGCGAGCTGCTGCTGCTGGCCCCCCGAGAGATTGCCGCCGTTCCGGCTCCAGAGGTCCCGAAGCGCGGGAAAGAGGTCGACCGCCTCTTCGATCGCACCGCTGCGCTCTTCGCCGTGGGCGCGGGCGGCCGCGAGCATGTTCTCCCGCACCGTGAGGTCGGGGAAGATCTCGCGGCCCTGGGGCACGTAGGCGAGGCCGCGCCGGGCGCGGCGGTGGGGCGGCTCATGGATGATCGGAGCCTCGCCGAGGTTGATCCGGCCGCGGCTCGCGGGCAGCACGCCGGCGATGCAGCGCAGGAGCGTGGTCTTGCCCGCCCCGTTGCGCCCGAGCACCGCGAGGCAGCCGCCCGGCGCGAGCGTGAGATCGATGCCGCGCAGGACCTGCGCGCTGCCGTAATGCTGGTCGAGGCCGGCGATCGCGAGGCCGAGGGGCGACTGAGACGTCATCGGCCGAGATAGACCTCGATGACGCGCGGTGCGGCGCGGGCGCCGGCCATGGCGCCCTCGTAGAGGGTGCGGCCCTCGTGCAGCACCGTGACCCGGTCGGCCACCGCCTCGACGAAGGCCATGTCGTGCTCGACGACGACGATGGCGCGATCGGGCCGGCGCAGGCCGCGGATGAGGCCGACCGTGCGCTCGGTCTCCTCGTCGGAGAGCCCGGCCACGGGCTCGTCGAGGAGGATGACCCGCGGGTCGGAGGCCAGCACCATCGCAATCTCGAGCCATTGCTTCTCGCCATGCGCCAGGAGCCCGGCGAGGCGGTCGGCTTGACTTTCGAGGCCGGCAATCGTGAGAGCCTCGACGATCCGGCGCGGACGCTCGGCGGGCAGGCAGCCGGCGCCGCAGCCGATCTCCAGGTTCTCGCGCACGCTGAGCGCCGGGAAGACGCTCGGCTTCTGGAATTTCCGGCGGACCCCGGCTCGGGCGATCTCGGCCTCGGAGGACCGTGTGAGATCGATCGCCTCGCCGAGCGTCACGCGACCCGAACGGGCGGGCGTGATCCCCGAGATCACGTCGAGGAGCGTCGTCTTGCCCGCCCCGTTGGGGCCGATGATGCCGCGGATCTCGCCGGCATCGATGGCCAGCGACAGGTCGTCGAGGGCGCGAAAGCCGCCGAAGACGACGCTGAGGGACTCGACCACCAGCGCGCTCATCGCGGCACCGCGCGTCGCAGCCAAGTCGGTTTCAGGCGCCCGAGATCGAGGAGGCCGTTGGGCAGGACGAGGACGACGAGCAGCACGAGGCCCGAGAGGATGAAGGGCCAGGCCTCCGGCATCGCGGCGGTCAGCCAGAACTTCAGGGCGTTGACGAGGACGGCCCCGATCACGGCGCCGCTCAGGCGCCCCATGCCGCCGATCGCGACCCAGACCGCGATCTCCAGCGAGAGGTCGGGGGCGAGGACGCGCGGGTTGATGATGCCGACCTGCGGCACGTAGAGGATGCCGGCCAGCGCCGCGATGGCGGCGGAGAGGCACCAGATCTTCAGCTTGAGCGCCGTGGTGCCGTAGCCGAGGGTGCGAAGCCTCGTCTCGTCGTCGCGGCAGGCCAGCATCCGCCGCCCAATGCCGCTCGCCACCAGCCTGCCGCAGCCCAGCAGGATGGCCGCCAGGGCGAGGATCGTCACGATCGTCAGGGTCAGCACGGTGCCCGGCGCGCCCATCGCAAAGCCGAACAGCAGCGTGAAGCCGGTCATGCCGTTGTTGCCGCCAAAGCCGGTGTCGTTGCGAAACATCAGCAGCATCGCGACGTAGACCAGCGCCTGGCTGATGATCGAGAAATAGACCCCGTTCACCCGCGACCGGAACGAGGCCCAGCCGAACAGGAAGGCGACGAGGACGGCGAGCGCGATGGCGAGGACCAGCGCGTAGGGCGCGCTCGTCAGGCCGGTCCAGTAGAACGGCAGGCTGGTCCAGCCCATGAACTGCATGACGTCCGGCGCCGTGCCGGTGACGGCGTAGGCATGGGCCGAGAGGTGCATGGCGCAGACGTAGCCGCCGATGGCGAAGAACAGCCCGTGGCCGAGCGAGAGGATGCCGAGATAACCCCAGACGAGGTCGAGGGAGACGGCGAGGATCGCCAGCGCGGCGAGCTGGCCGATGGCGTTGACGAGGTAGGTCTCAGGCCTGGCGAGGCCGAGAACGAGCGCAGCGGCAACGAGGGCGGCGGCGAGGCCGAGGAGGCTTGCGTCGTAGCGCCGGCTCACCGGCACGGACGCAACGGCGGAAGTCGCGGCGAGGGAGCCGGTCACCGCGTTCATCGCCGCCGCCTCGCCGCGACGAGGCCCTCGGGCCGCCATTGCAGGAACAGGATGATGCCGACGAGGACGATGACCTTGGCCGCCACCGCGCCGTAGAACGGCTCGATCAGGACGTTGATCTGTCCCACGCCGAGGGCCGCCACGAGGGTGCCCACCACGGTGCCGACCCCGCCGAGCACCACCACCATGAAGCTGTCGATGATGAAGGTCGCGCCCATCTGCGGGTTCACGCTGTAGATCGGCGCGAGCGCGACCCCGGCGAGCCCCGCCAGGCCCGAACCGAAGCCGAAGGCGAGGCGGTCGACCTGCCGCGTCGGGATGCCCAGGCACCCCGCCATGTCGCGGTTCTGGGTCACGGCGCGGATGTTCAGGCCGAGCGGCGTCGCGCGCAGGATCAGAAGGGTGAGGACGAGGGTGCCGATGGCGAAGCCGATCGCGAAGAGCCGGTTCCAGGTCACGACGAAGTCGGCATAGAGCGCGACCCCGCCGCTGACGTAGGACGGCATCGTGAATTGCAGGTTGCGGGTGCCGAAGGCGACGCGCACGAGGTTGATCAAGAACAGGCTGACCGCCCAGGTGGCGAGCAGGCTCATCAGGGGCCGGCGGTAGAAGTGGCGCAGCACCAGGGCCTCGATCGCGATGCCGACGAGGGCGGTGGCCAGGAACGCGACCGGGATCGCCAGGATCAGGTAGAGGTCGAGCCAGGCCGGCGCGATCAGGCGCAGGGCCTCCTGCACGCCGTAGGTGGCGTAGGCCCCGATCATGATGAACTCGCCCTGGGCGAGGTTGATCACGCCCATCAGCCCGAAGATGATCGCGAGGCCGGCCGCGGCCATGAACAGGATGCTGGCGAAGCTCAGCCCGTTATAGAGGATCGCGAGGCCGTTCCCGACCGCCACCGCCCGCTCCACTCGGGTGATCCCGGCGTCGAGGGCTCTGCGGAAGGCCGGATCGGCGGCGTATACGGGATCCGCCTTCAGGGCGGACAGGCGCGAGAGCGCGTTGCTCGACGGTGCCCCCGCGACACGGTCGATCGCCGCCAGGCGGCGTTGCGGATCGGGCGAAGACAGGGCCGCCGCCTCGGCGACGCGGGAGATCGCGACCTTGAGACCGGCATCCGTCTCGGCCGCCTCGGCGCGGGCGAAGACCCCGTCCGGCACGGCGGCGATGCGCCGCTCGACGGCCCGCAAGCCGGCGGCGCGGGCCTCCACCTGCGGCGCGGCGAGGAGCGCGAGCACCCCGTCGGCGGTCTCCACCAGCGCCCGCTGGCGCAGGCCGAGCACCGATGCGCGGGCGCCCGCGGCCGGCTGAGGGTCGCCGGAGACGACGGATCTGCCCTCGCCCGCACCGGGCCGGTCGAGCAGGATCGCGCTGGTGCCGAGGCAGACCAGGCGGCGTTCGAGGACGCCGCGCAGGGGCTGTGCCGCCCAGGCGAGATCGTCCCGGGAGAGGTCTGCCGCCCGTCTGGTGACCGCCTCGGCGGCGTTGCCGAGGCTCGCCGCGTCGCCGCAGAGAGCGGCCGCGAAGGCGCCCCGGTCGAGAACGTCCGCTGACGCGGCGCCCGTCCAAAGGAAGACGGCCAGAATCGCGCCGATGGCGACTTTCATATCGGTCCTGACAGTGCCGCTGAACAATCCGCTCGGCCTCGCGCCTCCGATCCGATGGACTAGATCCCGAACGGCACCGGCTTTGGCGCATCCGGCGATTGCCAGAGGACATCGAAGCCCTGCTTCTCGTTGACCGAGCCGATGAAGACGCCGCGCGAGACGTAGTTGTTCTCGGCCGTCATCTTGAGCGTGTAGCCGGAGGGATCGTCGAAGCTCAGGCCGGCGAAGGCCTTGCGGACCTCGGGGACGTCGAAGCTGCCGGCCTTGGCGGCGGCGAGGGCCCAGAGATGGACGCTGTCATAGGCCGAGACCATCGGATCGATGACGACGTCGCCCTTGAAGGGCACGTTCTTGGCCTTCACGTAATCGGCCCAGGCCTTGAGGAAGGTCTGGTTGCGCTCGCCCTTGGCGGCCTGGAGATAGGCCCAGCAATTGAGGTGGCCGACGAGCGGCGCCGTATCCAGGCCCTCGAGGTCGGCCTCCACCATGTCGAGGCCGAGGATCGGAACGTCGGTGGCGCGGATGCCCTGGTTGGCGAATTCGCGCAGGAAATCCGGGATCGAGGAGCCGACGACGGTGAGCACCACGATCGGCTGCCCGCCGGGCTGGGCCGCGAAGGCCCGGACCTGGTTCACCAGGGTCTGGAAGTTCGAGAAGCCGAGCGGCACGTATTCCTCGCGCCAAGCGGTCTCGGCGATGCCTTTACCTGTCCAATAGGCCTTGAGCTGCTTGTTGATGGTCCGCGGCCAGACGTAATCCGAGCCGATCATGAAGAAGCGCTTGGCGCCGACCCCCTCCCCGCCCATCAGGTAGTCGACGGCCGGCAGAACGGAGCTCGTCGGCGGCGAGTTCACGTAGACGACGTTCTTCGAGTTCTCCTCGCCCTCGAAGTGCAGGGGATAGAACAGGAGACCGTCGTTCTGTTCGACCACGGGCAGGACGGATTTGCGCGAGACGGACGTCCAGCACCCGAACAGGGCCGCGACCTTCTCCTGCTGCAGCATCTGACGGCCGACCTGGGCGTAGAGCGGCCAGTCGGAGGCGGGATCGGAGACCGTCACCGCGATCTGGCGCCCGTTGACGCCGCCCTTGGCGTTGATCTCGTCGGCGGCCATGCGCACGACGTAGTTCAGCCGGCCCTCGATATTGGCCATTGTCCCGGAAGACGAGAACAGGCAGCCGAGCTTCACGCTGTCCGCCGCCCAGGCCGGTCGGATGATCGCCGGAGCGGCAAGGCCCATCGCGGCCGCGCCGGACGCGGTGAGGAGTGAGCGCCTCGTGAGCCCGACCATGCGTTTCTCGCCCTTCTTCTCCAACTCGCTGCCATTGTCCGGCGAGCACCGGGCGCAGGAAAGCCCAAAGACCCTGCAGACCGGAGAGCCGTTGCGGAAATCGGTGGCGGATCGCCCGGCAGATAGGCGCGGCCCGTCGGAAACGGCAAAATTCTCACAATGGTCCCGTGGCGGCCGCGCGAAGGCGCGGGTTTTGCCTGCCCTCGAACCGTCGAATCGGAGAGGACGGATCCCATGCGCCGATCCCGGCACACGGACGACGAGATCGCCTTCCTGCTCAAGGAGGCCGAGCAGGGCATCGCCGTGGCGGCGATCTGCGCCTCGGCGAAGGTCTCGCTCGGCACCTTCTATCGATGGCGCAGGCGTCTCGGCGGCCTGCCTCCCGCCGCGGTCGCTCGCCTGAGGCAGATCGAGGAGGAGAACGGGCGGCTGCGTGCCCAGATCGCCAAGCTGACGCAGGGAGTTCGCCGCAGGCTCGATGCCGAAGTGGGGGAACGTCGTGCCGTTCCCCCAGCGAGTTGGAACGGCATGGAGCGGCAGCCGAGGCTCGTTCATCGCGGCGGCGACGTTGCCGTCGGTCGCTTCGCGTTCGTCCGCACGGCGCATTAGCGGAGCCGGCAGATTGCGACAGTGCGGCTTATGCCTGGGCTGCGCGAACCGCGCAGGCCTCATCGCAGGTCGGACCCTGGAGAGGCTGCTGCGGCTGAGCCCCACTCTCGTCGCGGCGGCAAGTCACCTTCCGAGCGGGCCGGTTCAACCTAAGCCGGCATCGCCTCGCCGATGATCATGGCCGGCGATGACGCGCCTCATGAGGCGGATGAGATGGTCCCGGTCCGATGGTGCGAGTGTCTCCACGGTTCGGGCGTGAGCCTCCCGCGCCGCGCCCTCCATTGCGAGATGGAGCGCTTCTCCGTCGGCCGTTAATCGGCAGATCTGCGCACGGCGATCGTTCGGCGAGGTCGATCGGCTGACCCATCCGCGGATAGCGAGGCGCTTGAGCGCGCCCGTGGTCGTCGTCCGGTCGAGGGCCACCGCGTTCGCGAGCGTCGTCTGGTCGGCCTCCCCCAGGTCCCGCAGCAGCGAGAGCAGGCTGTACTGCAGCGGCGTGATGCGAAATTCGGCACACCGCTCCGAGAACAGGCTGACATGGATCTGATGCATCCGGCGCGCGAGAAAGCCGGGCCGCTCCCAGAGAGGCCATGACTCCGCACGCGCACGCGGGTTCTCTCCCGTCGCCAGGCCCACCACGGCGGCCGATGCCTCCTCCTCCATGAACCCTCACCTTGAAAAAATTCCGATTTGGCACGCGGCGTGCAAGACGCTGATGCGAAGCATGCTTCGCATCTGGCAAGAACGAGGCCGAGTGATGGACAATCGCCGCTACGATCTGATCCTGCGCGGTGGGCGCGTCATCTGCCCCGCCTCCGGCATCGACGGCCTTCGCGACGTGGCGGTCCGGGACGGGCGCATCGCCGCCGTCGAGGAGGCGATCCTGCCCTCCGCCGCGGCCGAGACCATCGACGTCTCGGGCAAGCTCGTCCTGCCCGGCATGATCGACACCCACGCCCACGTCTACCAATACGTCACCGGCCGCTTCGGCCTGAACCCCGACATGGTCGGCGTGCGCTCGGGCGTCACCACGGTGGTGGACCAGGGCGGCGCGTCCTGCATGACGTTGCCGGGCTTCCGCCACTTCATCGCGGAGCGCTGCGAGACGCAGGCCCTGGCCTTTCTCTCGGCCTATCTCGTCGGCGGCCTCGAGGGACACTTCTACCCGAACCTCTACAGCCCGGACGGCGTCGACATCGACGCGACGGTGAAGTCGGCCACCGAGAACCGCGACCTCGTGCGCGGCATCAAGGGCCATGCCGAGATCGGCGGCTTCGCCCGCTGGGGCATCAAGGTCATGGAGATGGCCGCCGAGATCAGCCGGCAGGCCGACCTTCCCCTCTACGTGCATTTCGGCCAGCTCTGGGGCCTGCCGGAATCCGGCGCCAACGGCGAGGATGCCGACACCATCGTCGAGCGGGTGATCCCGCTGCTGCGCCCCGGCGACGTGCTGGCCCATCCCTTCACCCGCCATCCGGGCGGCTTCATCAACGAGGCGGGCGAGGTCCACCACATCATCCGACGGGCGATGGATGCGGGGCTGAAGGTCGATGTCGGCCACGGCAGCCACTTCTCCTACCGCGTCGCCCGCGCCTCGCTGCCGGCCGGCGTGATCCCCTACACGCTGGGCGCTGACATGCACGGCTACAACACCGAGGTGCCCCAGCCCGCCGGAACGCCTGACGAGCACCACGACGACGAGAACCATCCCTTCCT
>JAESGR010001223.1_pt1 | contig 10005 bp, 7 predicted proteins | sample 9269771 | NCBI WGS metagenome assembly JAESGR01 (sample SAMN15739572, study PRJNA653492) | algae metagenome | isolation source: Chroococcus sp. CMT-3BRIN-NPC107 and co-occurring heterotrophs from well... | place: USA: Clark Mountains Wilderness, California | collected 2010-04-18
AGCTGTCTGCTGACAGCTCATGGGCTGCTGCATGGGTCACGTGGAACCGGCGGATCAGCCGATGGCGTCGGTCGGTGTTGATGTGGCTCTTGTAGCCAAAGGCCGGGATCAGCAGGCCTTCGGTCATCTGTGTGCGGCTCTCGAGCGCCGGCCCAGGCTTCTTCTTCACTCGGCCCCGTTTTACCGTCCAACGCGCGTCAATGTCCTTGTGCCGTGCTTTCGCCACCGGCCAATCCGGCCGCTCGCCAGAACGGACCTGGCGCTTTTCCTCGGCCGTCAGCCGCTGCCTGGGTGCCTCGATGATGGAGGCGTCGATCAACTGGCCGCCTAACGCCAGGTAGCCTCGATCGGTCAGGGCTGCGTCGAACCGGACGAACAGATTGTCCATGGCTCCGACCGTCACCAGGGCTTCTCGGAAGCGCCAGATCGTCGAGTAGTCCGGCACCCGGTCGGGCAGGCCCAGGCCGAGAAAGCGCATGAATGAAAGCCGGTCTCGGATCTGGAATTCTGCCTGCTCGTCCGACAGGCCGCAGAGAGCCTGCAGCACGAGAACCTTGAACATCAGCACCGGGTCGATCGGTGGCCGGCCGCCCTTGCTGCCGTCCGAGCGGCACAGGGCTTGGCTCAACGGCGCCCGGAACAGCTCGAAGTCGACCACCGCAGCCAGCCGTTCCAGCGGATCACCTGAGGCTCCGCGTAACACTCGTCCAGGTCGAAGAACCCAGGTGACCCACTCATCGCCGCTGCCCTCCTGCCGTCAGCAGAAGCGAATCACATCCGGGACCGCGGAGCTATGTTCTTCAAACCGTCCGACCGTATCTGGGTGGACGGGATCGCCCTTGGGCTGTTCGGTCCCCGCCTTGCAGATCGCTCGAATGCCGTCAGCCCGGCACGGCTTGGCGTTCAAGCCAGATCAGCCGGTGCATGTTGTAGACCAAGTTGGCGAGCCCGATCTTGGTCGTCGCCCTGGCAATGCCGATGGTCCGCACGAACAGGCCCATCCTGGCCTTCTGCTCGGCGAACACGTGCTCGATATGTGCGCGGATGGCCGACTTCTTGGCGTTGGCCTTGGCTGTCCACATCGGCATGGGCCGGTGCGGAGGTCTTTTGCGATGGATGCAGCTCACCAGCATCTGCTGGGTCAGTAATGCTTCGTTCTTCTTCGATCGGTACCCGCTGTCGCCCCAGACGGCGGCCGCGGTGTTGCCGGGGTCGAGCAGGTCACTCAGCCGGCTTCCCTCATGCGCGGCGGCATCAGTGACGAGCCACTTTCGGATCAGGCGGTGCCGCCGGTCGGTGCTGATGTGGTTCTGGTAGCCGAAGGCAGGGATCGCCAGGTCGACCTGCTTGCGGCCGTCCTCCGATGGCTTGGCCTTGGTGTACTTGATCGTCCAGCGGGCATCCCGGTCCTTCTGGCGGAGCTTCGCCGACCTTGCCTGCCATGCCTCGGGAACGCGCCCCTCCTTGATCGCCTGCTTCTCCGCCTTCGTGTTCCGCTGCTTGGGCGCAGCCACGATGCTGGCATCGACCAGCTGACCGGACATGGCGAGATAGCCGGCCTCGCGCAGTTGCCGGTCGAACAGGTCCAACAGCCGCTCGATGGCATCAGCCTTGGTCAGCACTTCGCGGAACATCCAGATCGTGTTGGCATCCGGCACAGGATCACCCAGGCCGAGGCCAAGAAAGCGGATCCACGTCAGCCGGTCGCGCAGATAGAACTCCGTGCGCTCGTCGCTCAGGTTGTTCTGGGTCTGCAGGACCAGCACCTTGAACATCAGGACATGGCCGAACGGCGGCCTGCCGCCTCTTGATCGATCCGCCCGCGGTACCGCCGCCTCAAGTTCTGGCCGGAACAACTGGAAGTCCACTACGGCAGCCAGGCGTTCGAGGTCATCGCCCTTCTTCGACAGGCCAGCCAGCCGCTCCTCCACGTCGAAGAAACCAGCCTGACCCGCCATGCCCGCCTCCTACCTGGCCGGCCTCATCCCACCACCATTGCCGAACATGCACGAGCGGCTTTTGGAGGTGTCCAGCTGCATCTTCGTGTCGATGCGCATGGGCGGCCGGTGGCGCTGTATCTGACCGACGGCGAGCGGCACGACCTGCTGGGTATGGCGCCGGTGTTCGAACAGGCAGCCTTACGCACCGGTGGGCGCGGTAGGCAACGCTGGAAGCCGGCGATCCAGAACGCACGGAAACCGCTCTAGAGAGATCCCATCATTCATAAATCACAAAGCCTGCGGCCGGGACCGTTAGCTGGACAGTTTTACTTTCGGTCTGGCGAGCTTTAACATTGACCTTTTGTCCGATCTGAGCTGGGTCCGAAGAGTATAGGCAAGTAAACTGTTTTCCGACGACGTTAAGATCACTATCGACTACAACCCACGTTGTTTGTGCTTGGATAGAGTTCGTGTTGATGGCCAAAAGTACCTCACGATCGTCAAAGATTCGCGACCATGGCACAACAGACAACATCCGGTCACCGATGATCCGGGGAAAACCGAAATCAACGCCATTGCCACTGATTTCTCTCAAGTATTGCCGCCCTCGCCGAAGCGCGATCTTTTGCTTTCGGATCTGGATGACCTTGGCAAGTTCACGATAAACTGGGTCGTTCTCGTCAAAGAAGTGGCGATCTTTTGAACGGAAAGCGCCAAAAGCTCTACCGAACATGGCCTCGCGTATATAGCGGTCGTTACCACCCTCACCGTCAAAACATTGCTCGGTCCCGTAATAGATGCAGGGAATTCCCAACGTGGTGACATTCAGAGCAAGAGCGTTGAAGACGAGCTTGGGCCATTCCGCGTTGCCAGCGCAGAAGCGCGCTTTGTTGTTGCCCTTACGAACTTGATCATGATCGTCAAGAATAGTCACCACCTTGTTGCGAAACCACGTGTGAGATTGTTTTCCGACTTGAAACGAGTTCCGGAACATCTCGAAATATTCCTCTGGATTGGTAAAGCCCTTAACCAATCCTTCAAGCTTTCCTGGCTCGTCAGCGATGCCCAAGGCTGCATCCAACCCCGTAGCTTCAAGTGTATTGAAGGCGTTCTCGCGGCCCCCTGTGATTTCCCCAAGTAGCAGAAAATTTTCTTTGCCGAGAGACTGGGCAAACTCGTGCAGAACCGCAGCGATGAACCGAGTTGCGCCCAGATCCATGTGTTTGACCGTATCAACGCGGAGTCCATCTATATCTGCAGAAGCAATCCAAAACTTGTAGGCTTCCACAAGTGCCAGCAGTGCGGGTGACGGCCTGAAGTCGTCGATCGGACCTTTACCAAGATGGATGTCTTTCAGGTCATAAAAATCACCTTCCAGTGTTTCTGGAAAATTATCCCAGCCGTTGTCACGGATACGCCCCTTTTGAGTGAAACATGGGGGTTGCTGGAGTTCGCTAGGCCATATCGCGTCATGGGGAAACGCATCAGGGCGCTGATGGAGATCAACAGAGCCAAAAGGTAAGGCAGGCTTGCCAGTAGCATCGTTGAACCCCCGCACGTCATGCATTTGCCCATTCCAATCCGGTGCCCCTGACGAGTAATCAAACACGTTGCCGGCGTGGTTGATGATGATGTCGAGCACAATGTAGATCCCGCTTTGATGAGCGAGTTGCACGAGATTGCGAAGATCATCCCGGGTACCGAAATGAGGGTCGACATCGAGAAAATGCTGTACACCATAGCCGTGGTAGGTTTGTTGGAAGCTGACCTGCTTGAAGACAGGACTGATCCAGATGGCGCTTATGCCAAGGCGCTTTAAATATCCTAGTTTGCTGGCGAGGCCATTTAGCGTGCCGCCTGCCCACTTTGCGCCAGCTTCGCGCCACTGTGCTGCATCCGCGGCAGATTGGACGGCGTTACCATTATCGGATAATTGAAAAAGGGGCGTTGTGCCGCCTGCAACCACTATATCGTTGACGTCTTTGTAGCCTGCTTCGTTATTGTCTGAGAAGCGATCGAGCAGTAAGAAATAGAAGACTTGATCTCCCCAATCTGCTGGTGAAGCAGTAAAAGGACCGGCCCGCAGGTGATCCCAGTCAAGTTCAGAAAGGCTCTTCTCCACCATCTCTGGCTTCTCCTGCATCCATGATTGTTCTCGAAGTTCATTTCGTCCATAGAATATCCGAAGCATCTCCGGGATGAGGCTTAGAAAGCTCAATGCAAGCCTCAAGATCCTCGCGTTAGTCCACCTCCACTATCGCCTATGTCCCACCAGCCGGTAGGAACACGGTAACAGATCAAGTACCCGCGGGTTCTGTCAAGATAGTCCTGGGTTGTGTCGCCAAAGCTGCGTAGTCAGATCATCTTGGCCTGCCCCCTGAAAATTGGTCCTCCCTGAGATATGGCCTTGGCCATGGTTGAGGCGCCTGGCCTGAGCGTGTTCGTCGCCCTGTTCCGGCAGATCACGCAAAGATCACGGCCGAATTCACGCTGCCGTTCGCCCACAGAGTCATGATGCCTTGCCGCTAGGTGACGTGGCTGGCTGGGAGGGTAACGCCTCAAGGACGTTGGCCTTCCCTGGCGGGGGAACAGCAAGGCAAGGCCGATGTACAAAGCTTTCGGTCAGGAAGACCTGCAAGCACAGGTCGACTTCCTGGAGTGGGTCGAGGTGCGCGGCATCAACGGAGGTCTGTACTACCTCTCCGTTCAAACGATGTCGATCGCGATCGTCATGATCGATATTTGCGGATACAGCCGCCTGATTGATCGCGATGCGCTGGGAACGGCCCGGCGTGTTCTGCAACTGCGCCATCAGATTCTCGAGCCCTTCGCCCGAGCCCACCGCGGAACCGTGGTAGATAGCAGTGGTGACAATACGATGCTCGCCTTTCACCGTGCTGACGATGCCTTGGGCTGCGCCTTTGCGGTCCAGCAGGTCCACGATCATAGCGATCGGGCAATGGCCGCAAGAGACCTGTTGCAGCTTCATATCGGGATCAGTGCCGGACAGGTCCTGCTGATCGACGGCAGCTTCTATGGCCGGCCTGTGAATATCGCTGCTCGTTTGGCCGCGTTGACCGAACCGAATGCGATCTACCTGTGCGAGGCAACGCTCGACCAGATCGACCCGCACATCGTGATGCAGGCAGAGTCATTGGGAGAGCAACTATTGCGCAACATGGAGCCCGTCCAGGCCTATCGCCTGACCGGTACGTGGGCCAGCAGGGCAGTTGCATCAAGAATGATCTGTCGCGACTGAGTAGAAAACAGTCAATTTCCGACTCTAACATTCCAAAGTATTTCACCCGAATTCGTGTATGCTTACGCGATCGGGTCATGATTGGCAGGCCTATCATGGACACTTCCCATGAGCTGGCGGGTCTTCTCGCCGGTGCTATCGCGGCGATTGCGGAGGCATGGTATATCCGGACGATCTGGATCGGTGCAACCCGACCCGATCCCTTGGCGCGGTGGATGCTGGCCCTTGCGGGCAGCTTGGCCGCAGCCAGCCATCTTGCTGTGGGCGGTGGCTGGAGTGCCGGCGTTCCGGTGGTACTGGCCATTGGAATGACGGTGAGCGCGGTGTTGTCGATGCGCTTTGGCATACCGTGCCTCTTTTCCTTGTTCGATCAGGTAGCGCTGGCGGTCACCCTCTTGGGCTTGCTGGCATGGGTGGTCTTCGGGGCGCCGCTCGTGACGCTGCTGTCGCTCCTCATGATCGATGGATCAGCCATGATGTTGAACATACGCAAGGTCTGGCGCTTTCCGGATTCGGAAGCTCCCGGTCCCTGGACGGTCACCGTGACCTCGGATGTCGTCAATTTGTTTGCCATCGGTGGATCCGAGCACGGCTGGATCTATCCGATGTACCTCCTTGTCACCAACCTGACCATGCTGGCGAGCATTCACGGGGCGCGCTACCTGACGCTGCGCGTAGCAGCTGGCAAGGTCTTCTAGGGCCGGTAAGCTCCTGGTTGCTTCCTCCCTGTCTGTTGGAAGTGCAGTGGACGGGAGAGGTAATGAGGAGTTTTCTGATGGATGGGGCAGTGGGCGATGCTCGCGCCATCGATCGAGGCCTGCTGTCCGCACACCCGTCATCCAATCCATCCATCTGCCGTACATGGCTTAGCAGATAGGGCAAGCTCCAGGAGCTGACTGCCCTAGCCGGTCTGCCTGCCTTGCATGGGACGGGTCAGACCAGGAGTGGCAGACTGTTCCAGGGCCTGCCATGGCTTTGGCTCGTCAGGGAAGGATGAGCCAGCCTGGGCTTGATGTGGACTAGCCCAGGCGCCACCAGCCGGGTCACTTCAAGCCCAGGGATAATCTGCTGGAGCTCTTGCTCATAGACCCATATCTCGCGCGTGCTGAGGGCGCGGAGGAGGCCATCGAGCATGGATTCAGGCAAAGCCGCAGCGGTCGAGTTCGTGGGCGCATTCGTATTGCGGTAGGTTCGGTTCTTGAGGCGCTGGATCACGGGCGCCGCCATCTCCGACCACCAGAAGGCCCGTTGGTCTTCATGCCGGGCGGGATACGCTGCATTTTGTAGAACCGCCCCGTGACGAGCCGCCCAAGCTATCTCTCCTCGCACCATCTCCAGCCATGCCCGCTCAGAGGCATCCTGAACATCAAGGGCGCTTGCAGCGCCCAAGGCAAGGCAGGTGCCGTCTTCCTCCGCGCTGATGGCCACGATCGTGCAAACATCCGCCAGGTCAGCCAGACGCAGGAAGATGACGGACCTACGTCTGGCCTTGGCTTTCGACCATCGCACGAGGCGATCACCAAGACATTCTGGATCCACCTGACAGGCAGGTGCGCCACCGTACCACCAACGGGCGGTAGCGTCGCGCTCGATGAGCTCCAAGAGGGCATGAGCCCTGGCTCCAGCTAAGGAGGCACTGGCTGCACAACCATTGCTGTCCAAGATCGCTGGGATGCCGTCGTCATCGAAGTTTGCCGGTCGCCGGCGGCAGAATGCTGCCGGCAGCAGCAGTTCTGCATCGCTGTTCAGGCAAGGCAGATGAACCCAGTCCATAGGCGCATCGTGTGGCAGGAGCGGCGGCAGCCAGTCATAGTCGCGCCAGAACTGGTTGAGCTCCTGGCGCTGGTAGCGTTGCGCTTGCGAGAGACAGAACAGCCGGTTCGGATCTTCTCCAAGATCGCGCGCACAGGCCGACAACGTGAGGTGTGCGTGGTCGCGATCGTAACCGGCAAAGGCACAGATCTCTGCCAGTTCGCCCAGGCACCTCGCAACAGCGTCTTCTGGCTTCAGGCCGGCACCGCTGCCTCCAAGCGGTGCACGAGCAAGCTCACCTCCATCGCACCAGGCCAGCCAAGTCCTTTCCGGCTCGAGCAGGGCCAAAGTGATAGCGGCAGAATGATCGACGGCGATCTGGACGAGTTGATCGGGCAGCGTGGGTAGTGTCTTTTGGATTGCTGGCGCGGGGATGAGGTATGTGCGCATCGATTACCTGCTCGACGCGCTTGCTGCTGTCGATGGCACGCTTGCACTCCAGCCAAATCAGGATAAGAGCAGCGGGATATCATGCTGCGATCAGGGCAGCCAAGTGCACGATATCGAGCGGGGATTAGAAAACATCGTCCATCAGGGACCGGCTGCAGCGCAGCCGGTCCTGCCGGAAGGACCGCGATTCGAATGCCTGGGTTCAACCAGGCTGGTGCTTTCTGATGGTACGGTGCTTGTTCCCCGCCTTCGCAAGACCCTGGCCCTCCTTCTCGTCCTGGTCCGCAGCCATCCTAAGCCGATCCGCCGGGCCCGCTTGACCGCCATGCTCTGGAGCGAGAGTGATCAGGAGCGCGCCAGCTCCTCGCTCCGGCAGTGCCTGGGCGACCTCCGCAAGATCATGGGCGACGGTCATGGCAGGTTCTTTTCCATCAATGACGAGCAGGCCGCGGTGAGGTCGCCGCCGCTGCAGGTCGATCTGCTGATGCTCAATCAAATGATCGATGAAGCAGACGTTCCCGCTGCTTTGCGTCTGCTCAAGGTGTCCGGCCCAACCCTGGCGCCAGACCTTGCGGAGATCGATCCCGAGTTCGATAGCTGGCTTGATGTAGAGCGAGAACTGCACGCATCAGAGCTTTGCGACCGCCTCGTCAGCCTTGCGGATGGGGGCGCTGTATCCGATAAGGATCGTCTGGCGATCGCGGATGCTGCAGCGAAGCTCAATGAGTATCGCGAAGACGTGGTCGCGCTGCGGGTGCGGAGCTTGGTGGCGCTGGGACGACGTGCCGAAGCCATCGATTTCTTTGACGCCTTTCGCGACAACCAGCGCCGCGAGTATGGCATCAACCCTCGTCAGGAATTGACGCGGCTCGTCCAGGACTTGGTCCGCGCGACCGGACCCGTATCGGGTCCGGAACCTCAGGTACTGGGACCAGCGCCGACAACGGTGCGCGCAGCCGAACCGCACGCTGGTCCTCAGCTTGTGCGCCAAGATCGACCACGATTGGCGGTCACCGTCGCCGATCGGAAGCTCTTGGCGCGAGGATCGCAGGCCGAAGTGCTGGCACGGGAACTGATCACCAGTCTCAGCCGATTTCGCGACTGGACCGTCGTGCTGGTGCCAGAAGGCCTCGAGCAGGATGTTGCCGCACTTTCCTCGCGCGGCATCGACTTTTTGGTGGAGGTCGCTGATCTGACGCTGCCCAGACGAAAGCTCAGCTTTCAGGTCGTGGTCCGCCTGACCTCTACTTCTGAAGTGATCGAGGCATTTTCCCGCGATGTCGAACGGGCCACCTGGGCATCGGCGCGCAACGAGTTCGTGGCTCGCCTGGCGGGGGTGCTGAACGCCACGATCCATCATGCGCGCATGTTCCGGATCCGGCTCCCGCAGGACCAGAGTGCCGGCACGGCCTTCGAGCATTGGCTGGAGGCCAGACAGCTGATGAACCTGTGGAGAGTGGATGCGGAAGAGCATGCCATCACGCTGCTCGAGAAGGCGGTGAGCCGCGATCCGCAACTGGCCTGTGCGCATGGAAGCCTAGCTGGCATCTTCAATTCTCGCTGGATGTTTCAGCCCGGCAAGAACCGTTCCAACGACGATCTGGTGCGCGCTGCCCATCATGCGCGCCGTGCCGTTCAGCTCGATCCCTTCGATGGCCGCAATCATCTTCATCTGGCCTGGACGCACGTGTTGGCAGGCCGCTGCGAGAGTGCTGCGGGCGTAGCAGAGCAGGCGCTCGCTTTGAACCCAGCCAGCATGGACGCCTTGATCTCGGTAGCTATTGTCCTGAGCTTCTGCGGGCATCATGAGCGCGCCGTGCAGCTAGGTGCTCAGGCCCTCGAGTACCAGCCCTATATTCCTGAATACTATTGGGGCTATTGGGCATCAATCTGCTTTCTGGCTGGCCGCTACCGGGATTGTGCTGCCGCGGTCGACCGCGCGCCCGAGTGCTTTCCCGACATCCAGGCCTGGGCTGCTGCGGCTTATGCACTGCTGGGTCAAGGTAAGTCCGCTGCATTGGCGCATGACCGCCTGCTCGGGCACATCTCCCCGCTCTGGCAAGGAGATGCCCCATGTCATCCCGCGCCCATTCGAGAATGGATCCTATCCATGTTCCCTATCCAGCTCGACAAAGATCGAGCGATGCTCCGTCAAGGACTGGAGCAGGCGGAACAGGACAAGATTGCCATGACTAGGGCCCGTTAGCTACTGATCATTCCTCCCCATCTGCGAGGCAGGTAGCAGATGGGATGGCTGATGACAGGTGTGCTGAGTGATGCGCAGTCGGCGGTGCTGGAACCGCTGATCGAGGCCTGCCGTCCGCACCGCAAGACGCAGCACCACGACCTGCGGCGCACGATCGAGGCGATCATCTGGCGCTGTCAGAACGGGGCGAAGTGGCGGAGCTTGCCAGCAGAGTTCGGTCCATGGTGGATGGCTGCACAGACCTTCATCCGTTGGGGCAGGCTTGGCGTCTGGTGTACCGGTCCACAATGATGAGACACCGATGTGCGCTCACGCGGCCATGTGCATCTGACCAAGCTGGCCGGCTCGAACCTGGGCGGGTGTCCGGTAGCCGTGCCGCTCGACGATCCAGCTCCGGT
>JAESGR010001224.1_pt1 | contig 10004 bp, 8 predicted proteins | sample 9269771 | NCBI WGS metagenome assembly JAESGR01 (sample SAMN15739572, study PRJNA653492) | algae metagenome | isolation source: Chroococcus sp. CMT-3BRIN-NPC107 and co-occurring heterotrophs from well... | place: USA: Clark Mountains Wilderness, California | collected 2010-04-18
TGGGAGTTCCCAAGGGAGCCGTCAAAGAGCGGGTTATCTTCCTCAATCAAATATTTGGAGTGGTTGCATAATCTGAACTCCTGCAATCGGGGTTTTCTGTCCTCACCAAGTTCTTGCAACACAACCCTTGCCATCAATCGCTATTGCTTCACCTAGCTCCATCTCTACATTCTCTTTTGCCCATTGCTCAAACTCCTGCGCTAACACGGCAAAATCTAATTTTTGCAAGACTCGCCTAAACGTTGTATCTGAGGGTAGCCGATTGAGGGTTAATCCTAACTTTTCACACAACGCCGCGCAATGCCGCGCTCCAAATTCTTCTAGCGCCTAGTAACTTTTACATCCACTGATTGTTCCCATGATCACTAACAGCAAGATTAGCCATAATGGATAACGTTTACCGTGAACAGCGCGGAAGTCTTTAATGTTCTGAAGTGACTGGATTAAGTTGCTTTTCATCTCTACCCCCCAACTCATTTATCCAACTATTCTAATATTTTTTCTTTCTTAGATGAATTATCCCTGGTCTTCGATAACAGCTTGTTCTGCCTCTATATAAAGATTAGCAACAATTTCCTGGAGAGCAATATATGCTTGCTCTAATGCTGCCTTTGTTCTTGCTTCGATATTTATTGCCTTAGTTAAATTAATTGCTGACGCTAATTGTACTCTGGTTGGGTCTGTGAGTTTATGTATAGCGTGACTCATTACTTTGCTTATACTTTGGTGACACTTTAGGGACAATTTCTCCATCAATTAGTTCAGAGGGATCGCCACTGTCAGGCATTACTAAAAATTCTTGCAAGCTGAACTTAGTTTTGCTGGAAGTCATACAGGCAACCTAAAACGCAATTAAGCCTCATTGTAGCCTAGGCTATGTCGTTAGAGTTTCGCTAGAGTATTTATTTATAAGATAGGTTATGAGAAGCGGTCTTCTCAAAGCCTATGGTAAAATAAACACGTATTTTAGGGATTAGCTGTTTTGAACGAAAAAATAACGCAGATCGTCGCTGTAGATATTATTCCGAATGCGATCGCCTACGAGCGAACCGCCGCGAAGTCTCCGATTGAAGAAGCAAGTCTCAATCCAGTGTCGGTCTATTTATCCCAGTTAAGTTCTTCGTCGCGGCGGACAATGCGAGGAGCGCTAGAAACGATTGCCAAAATAGTCAGCGCTGGGGAGCTAGACGCAATCAGCTTCCCTTGGGCAGAACTTAGGTATCAGCATACCCAAGCTATTTACACGCAATTGAGCGATCGCTACGCTTTTAGTAATGCCAACAAAATGATGGCAGCCCTAAGTCGTGTACTGGAAGAATCCTGGAAGCTAGGGCTGATGTCGGCGGAAGATTACCATAGAGCGATCGCCATCGAACGCAAGACGGGACAGCGATTATTAAAGGGCAGGGCTTTGAGCATTGGAGAAGTGCAGGCTTTGTTTCATGTTTGCGCCCAGGACGAGTCGGTGAAGGGTAGCCGCGATGCAGCGTTAATTGCGGTGCTGTATGGTGCGGGTTTGCGGCGTTCTGAGGTAGTGGCAATAGATTTGTCTGACTGGAATATGGTTGATAATTGTTTGACAGTGCGATCGGGCAAGGGGGATAAAGATCGGACGACTTATCTGGATGACGGAGCGACGGCGGCATTGATGGATTGGTTAATCTGGCGGGGAGAAGAACCTGGGGCGTTATTTTATCCCACGCGCAAGGGTGGTAAGGTTGAAGCGCGGCGAATGACTGACCAGGCGGTGTTAGATATCTTACGACAACGAGGCTTGGAGGCCCAAATTCCTTCTTTCTCTCCTCATGACTTTCGCCGGACATTTATTAGTAACTTGTTGGATAGGGGGGCAGATATTAGCACAGTGCAAAAGCTGGCGGGTCATGCCAGCCCCGTGACTACTGCGCGGTATGACAGGCGGGGAGAGGCGGCTAAACGCAAGGCGGCGAGTTTGTTGCATACGCCTTATGCGGCATCGCGCGTTACGTTGTCCACTTTGGTGGTCTGGTTTGCTTTTTCTCAGGTAACAATGGTTCAATCACCTTCCACTCTTTGGCGCTTAGGCTGCTAGAGTACGGCATTTATTTCTCATCTTACCCCCTCTCTCAAGATCCCAAATGGGTTCTATATATTACAGTTGTAGATAAGATAGGCTAAAGGGGTTTACATGAGATGTCTATAGTATGGCTCAGACCTTGATTGACCCTTCCCAGTTATTTCTAACAGGTAAAGTATTAGAAACCGTTTACCAATGGAGCAACATCCTTAAATCCTTTCAGCAACGCTTAAGTCCTTACTTTGCCCGCCAGGAAGCTCCTGTTCGCTGCCTTCAACTATATTCAAGCTCTGCTCAGTCCTGTAGAACGGAAGAATGGATGGCAAATGGCGGAACAGATTGGTGACACGACACCTTACCGAGTTCAACATTTGTTAGGACGTTCGCAGTGGGATGAAGAACAACTTTGTCAGGAGGTTCGGCAGTATGGCATCGCGGGTTTGACGGAGCCAGAAGATATTTTCGCACTAGATGAAACTGGATTTCTTAAACAAGGCAACCAGTCAGTCGGGGTGCAGGTTCAGTATTATGGCACAACAGGACACTTGGAGAATTGCCAGGTGGGTGTCTTTTTAGCTTATGGCACAACTAGGGGTCATACCTTGATTGATCGTCGCTTATATTTGCCCAAATCCTGGGCAGACAGTCCAGAAAAGCGTGGCAAAGTCGGTGTCCCAGAGACGGTGAGATTTGCCACAAAAGCAAAACTGGCTCAGCAGATGTTGCAATCGGCATGGGATGCGGGGTTTCGTTCTGCTTGGGTCGTTGCCGATGAGGTGTATGGCAACGATACTGGTTTTGGGCGGTGGTTAGAGCAGACTGGACAACAGCCTTACGTACTCACCGTTAACAAGAGACACGCTGCGGTGATAGGTTGGCAACCTTATCGAGCTGAAGCATTATGCCAATCTTTGTTACCAGAGCAATGGCAACGTTTGAGTTGTGGTCAGGGGAGTAAAGGAGAGCGGGAGTATGAGTGGGCTAGGGTTGCTGTCAATTGCGGTGATTCTGGAGACTTTCAACGCTGGTTAGTGTTTCGTCGTTCGCTTGAGCAACTCGACCAGGCGCAACATATTAGTTATTACCAAGTCTTTGCCCCCAAAGAGACTACACTTGCAACAATCGCTCTTGTGACAGGAAAACGGTGGTGCATTGAAGAGTGCTTCAAATTGGCTAAGAGCCAGTTAGGGTTAGCCGATTATGAAGTCCGTTCTTGGGTCGGTTGGCATCGGCATATGACGTTAGTATTGGCTGCACAAACATTTTTGACGGTGTTACGTGATCAAGTAGAACCAATGACACAAGGCTCTGATAGTGCCTCCCCCCCTTTGGCTGCGGCTGGCTCTCTGGCTGTGTTCAAAGTGGGCAGAAGACCCTCATTAAGCTGAGTCTGTGGGAAATGCAGCGTTGGATATGGCGGCTTCTGTTTCCTAAAGTTTGGTCCCTTGAATTCATTTTGCACTGGTCTTATTGGCGAAGAGCTTTTCAAGCAGTAGCTCGATACCATCATTACCGCAACAGACTTTCCTCCTAAATCTACAACTGTAATACTATAGAACCGTAATGCCAATAGGGGTACAGCCGGGATACGCGCAAAACAGGATACGTTGTAAATTTTTATTTCAGAGCGTGTTTTATTGATTTACCAACTCGTCCATAGATGATAGTGAGGGGATCAAAATTTTGCACTGTAAAATCAACTTTTTACCCCTTTCAGTACCTCAAGATTGCCTATAAACAATCATTTATGAATATCTGCCTGAAACATCGGAAGCATTTATCTACTCGACAACTCCACGTACGCTTCTACAGAGATTGGCATAATTTGCTACTTCTCAAACGTCCTCTAACTTGCTTTACAAAACACCTTCAATAATTTTATTTTCCTTATCAAGTAAAGGGATAGCGCGCAAAAGTAACTTTTACCCATAGGTTGGGAAATATAAAAACTAAAGGTTACAGGTCAAAGGAACTTTCATTCCACAAGCGCTTTAGCTGCTTATTCTCAAACCTGGTTGCTAATGCTGTGTTCGTACAATGCGATCACGCTTTTTTCTTACAAACCGTACTGTAAAGCGATGCTAAATATTTTTCTAGCTAATTTTTCTTTCTTTGGGCGTAGTGCATCCACCTGGCGACGGCTGGGATGGGGAATAGGAAGTCTAGGCATTTGGTTATTATTTGCCGCCAAGGTACAGGCTATTACCCAACCACCTGAAACTGGAAACCTCCGTCAGGAGTTTACCAATCTCGGCACTTCTATGCCCAAGTTAAATAATTCTTACTCAAACGAGCTAAAAAGTTCCTCACTTTTGTTACGCCATCAACCATTTTTGATTGCTGCACCACCGGAAAACTTTAATCCTAGCTTGCAACTTGCGCCATCGCCGCCATCTTTGCCACCAGCAACGCCAAAGCCTTCTGTAAATGCAGAACCTACTATGCCGATTGTAGTTTGGGACAGTTTGCAAATAGATTTTCGCAATAGTTTAGATAATGTCGAGCAACACAATCGATTTATTGAACCAACGGCGCAGTTTCGCTTGCCAAATGGCAACAAAATTACCTTCAAAACGGGCTTTAACTCTTTTGACCAACCTGGCGTGGAATCAATTACTAATATTCCCTTTCAAGTTGGCTGGAAAGGAAAAATTGACAAAGTAATTGTGCAAACAACATTAGGAGTGGATTTATTTGACCGTTTACCTACAGCTATTAATCTCAATGCCAAAGTAGAAACGCCCATTGGCATAAACGTGACTCCTGCGGGTAAATTGCGATCGGGTTTGGTGGTATCGGCGAATTTAGAACAAACACCCTACAAAAGTAATGCCCGAACTTTAGATAGCCAAATCACTGCTTGGCGATTAGGACCAGAATTATTTTGGCAAATTGACTCGAATACTAGCTTGTTTGCTTCATTTCGTATGGGTAAATATAATGACGGAAACGACGAACGGCAGCTTTTTAGCAGGTTAGAGAGGAAAATAGGGCAGTTTTCGGTAGCTGCTAACTTATTTAACTGGAGTTACGATCGCGATTTAGAAAGTACTAGCGGCTATTTCTCCCCGCCAGACTTTTTTGTTTATAACGCTGAATTAGCTTGGGAAGGCGATGTATTTGAGTTTTTGCGCTGTCGGCTATCTGCCACTTTAGGACAACAACGGCTGCAAGGAAAATTCGATCGTGCTAATGACTACCAAGCTCGTTGTACGGCTAAAATATCCCCCAATGTAGAAGCAGGCCTTGCCTATACTTTTTCTAACGTCAAGAATAATGCGGGTGCTAATGACTACAATGGTCGCGCTTTAACCAGTCAACTGCGATTTAAGTTCTAGTTGGAATTAATGTTAGTTAATACAAAAAGCTGGGAAACATGAGGGGGAATACTAAAAGCAACAAAAACTTACATTTATAAAAAAGGTAGCCTTCCTGATGAATTTTGATTTTGAACCACCACCGACAAAGTTCTCTTGGTTAGCTTCTGTAGGCGGAGTAGTGACAGCAGTTATCGCGATTGCTGGTCTAAACTTTTGGTCGCAGCAGCTTACTAAAACAGCTACCAAATCAGTAATGACTTCTCTAGAAACTGCCCCCCAAGCGGAATCAATTGCTAGTCTTGACGCGGAATCAGTAGTTCTACCTGGACAAAGTGTAAGTTCTAACGAACTTACAGCTAATAAAATTGCCTACGTTGCACCTGGTGTTGGCAGTTTAACCGCAGCCGAAAAGGCAATCGCATCTTCTGCGTGGTCGTATTTCAAGCGCAACTGGAACAATGAAACTGGCTTAGTTAATTCTGCTAATAAGTTTAGTTCGGTAACAATGTGGGATCAAGCAGCAGGAATTGCAGCTTTAGTTAGTGCCAAAGAACTCAATCTTGTTTCCCAAGCTGAGTTTGAAACCAAAATGAGCAAGATGCTGAAAACTCTAGCATCTCTGCCTTTATACAAAAAAGAATTGCCTAACAAAGTCTACAATGCCAAAACTCTCGTCCCTGTTAACTACGGACAGTTAGACAAACGCGCCGAAATTGGTTGGTCAGCTATCGATTTAGGCAGAATGGCAATTTGGCTAAAAATTGTGGAATTAAAGTATCCGCAATTCCAAAGACAAACAGCCACAGTCTGGAAACATTGGCAAGTCAAACGTTTGACCTCTGGCGGGCAAATGTACGGTACTGCTGTGGTGGATGGTAAAGAACAGTACAACCAAGAAGGACGTTTAGGTTATGAAGATTACGCCGCTTATGGCTTGAAGTTGTGGGGATTGGATGTCAGTAAAGCATTCGGCGATCGCTCCTCAACTGCGTTTGTCAATCTTTACGGGCAGGGCGTTCCCTATGATCGCCGCGACTATAAAGCATCTGGCGCTAATAACTATGTACTAAGCGAACCATATATTTTAGATGGCATTGAAACTGGGTTTCAAGCCTTACCTAAAGCTTATGCCGACAGAGTTTTAGCTGCTCAAGAGGCGCGCTATCAAGCAACCAAACAATTAACTGCTATTACAGAAGACAACTTAGATCGACCGCCTTATTTTGTTTACAGCAGCTTATTTGTCAATGGCGAACCTTGGGCAACGATCACCGATACTCGCCAGAAACACAACGATCTGCGCTTCCTTAGCGCCAAAGCAGCGATCGGCTGGCACGTTCTTTATAACACTGCTTACACGCGCTCTTTAGTTGATTTTGTGCAAACAAACCTCAAATCAGATAGTGGTTGGTATAACGGCTATTATGAGACGCTCAAGCAACCAAATCGCTCTTTGACTGCTAATAACAATGGCGTAATTTTAGAAAGCTTGCTCTACAAACAAGTAGGAAAACCCCTGACTATTTGGGCTGGGGTTCGTAACCCCTAGCGTCACGCCCCTACGTTGTTAATTAAAAATTACCAAAAATCTACTTAATCATGATGCAAAAACACCGCCAATCAAAGCGGTTGAGATGGATTGCTTTGTTTTTGATTGGGACGCTAATGCAATTTTTGTTGTATGTTCCTACCCAATCTTTCGCGCAAAATGCTAGTCCTACCTCTAACCCGAATAGCTGTAGCAATATTACCGTTGCTCTTACCCCTGACGAACTAAATTATGCTCGTGCGTCTTGGCAATATTTTGTCAAAAACTATCAACCTGCAACTGGACTTACCAATGCAACGGGTGGTTATCCCTCGACTACGCTTTGGGATGTGGGTAACTATGTAATGGCGCTTAATTCCGCTCGGTGGTTGAATTTAATCGAGCAATCAGACTTTGACGCACGTTTAAATAAATTTTTGACTACTCTTAGCGGACTGAGGTTGTTTGAGGACACTTTACCAAACAAAGCCTACAACACATCTAATGCTCAAATGAGCGATTACGGCAACAATCCAGTAGAGCGCGGAATTGGTTGGTCAGCATTGGATATTGGGCGATTATTGGCTGCATTTGATGTTGTGCGCTCTTGCCATCCTCAATATAATGATTGGCTAACAAGTATTGTTACCAAATGGCAAATAGGGCGATCGCTTGCTAAGGGACAATTGCAAGGGGCAACGATTCAATCTGATAGAAGTACGCTCTTAGTCCAAGAAGGTCGTTTAGGCTATGAAGAATATGCCGCTAGAGGCTACGAACGCTGGGGTTTTAAAGCTGATAAGGCAATTAAATTTGAACCTTTTACCTTAGTTGAAATCAATGGCGTAGAAATCCCCGTTGATACCCGCGACTTTCAAAGCACAAATGCTAATAACTATGTTGTCAGCGAGTCGTACATCTTAGATGGAATTGAATTTGGTCTGCAAAGCGACTTAGCCGATTATGCTGCAAGAGTTTTGGAAGTCCAAAAACGCCGCTACGATGAAACAGGACAGTTAACAGCAGTTACAGAAGATAATATTGACCAAGCTCCTTACTTTCTCTATAACACTGTTTATGCCAATGGTAAGACTTGGGCAACAATTACCGATACTAATCAGCCTTATCCTCAATTACGCAGTATCAGTACAAAAGCAGCTTTTGGCTGGCGCTATCTTTATCCAGATAATGCTTACGCTCAAAAACTTTTTGATGCAGTCAAAGACCTCCGTAGCCCTGAAGATAGTGGCTACTATGCAGGAATTTATGAAGAAACAAAACAACCAAATAAGGCTTTAACTGGCAATACTAACGGGCTAATTTTGGAGATTTTGTACTACAAAGCTAGAGGGAATCGTCCTTTAATTGCGTCTAATGCGGTGAGCGTTTCTACGGGTACGCCTGGTAGTAATACTCCTCCACCCTTAGAAACACCTAGTCCTAATGCCCAAGTTACTATTTCAACTCCAGCTAATCCTGCTCCTACCAAGCCTAAGTTATTAGAAGTCGCTGTTGAACCAATTGCCGCAGTTAGTAAGCCTAATGCAGCGAATATCAAACTAGCTAGACCCCTAAGTGCTGTAGAAAAGCGTTATGCAGCAGCAGCTTGGCAATATTTTGATACCAATTATCATAATAAAAACGGGCTGATAGACGATCGCAGCGACTTCAAAGGCGCAACTTTGTGGGGACTAGGGGATTACTTAGCTGCACTCCACGCCGCGCGATCGCTCGATATTATTTCGGCACAGAAATTTGACTATCGGGTACGGCATTTATTAGCTGCGTTGGGTAAATTACCATTATTTGCGGGAGAATTGCCCAATCGCGGTTACGATACGCGACTTCTTAAACCTGTAGACTACGGTGGAAACTCTGTTCCCGAAGGTACTGGCTGGTCGGCTTTAGATGTGGGGCGGATGTTAGCCGCACTCTACAACTTAAAGAGTTTTCATCCTGAATATACAACTGCTGTCGATAAAATTATCCTCGATTGGTCGTATTTGCGAGTCGTGCGCGATGGCATATTATCTAGCGCTAACGTGACTAAAGATGCTGACGAACGATTCTTTACCCGCGTCAATCCTGAAACTCGCTTGGGTTATGAAGAATACGCCGCGCGTGCTTTTCAATTGTGGGGCTTTGATGTGGATAAATCTGCTGTAGGTGGAGAATATCAAACGGCGGAAGTTGAGGGGATGAAAGTTCCAGTACAACGCCGCCGCAGCGATACTAATGCCAAAAATCAATATACAGTTAGCGATCCTTTCTTACTGTACGGGTTGGAATTTGGATTAGATCCCAAAATGCAATCGCTGTTTGAGCCAATATTAATGGCGCAAGCCGAACGCTACCGTCAAACCAAAACTTTCACAGCTTCAGCTACTACCCTAATTGACCGCAAACCTTACACTATTCACAGTACAATTATCGCTCAAGGTAAGCCTTGGGTAGCAGTGGGAGATGACGGCGAACCCTCACCAGATGAGCGATTGGTAAGTACAGCAGTTGCCTTTGCTTTTCAAGCCTTGGTTCCAAACAATGAATATACCCAAGAGTTAGCAGCAGCAACGACGGACTTATATAACCCATTGCTAGGATTTTATGAGGGCTTCTATGAAAAAACTGGGAAAACTGCGATCGGTTTTACTAGCAGTACCAACAGTACAATTTTGCAATCATTGCTCTACTCAGCGACGCAGCAGCCTCTTATTTACCCGAATCGTAACGCAAAATCTCCTTGGTGGCGGGCGATCGCTTCGGGAAATTCTGGTCGCGGTTTGCCTACTATTGCTAAACCCCAAGCGCAAATGATTTCTGATAATTCAGGCAAGTTTTGGGTAACAAGCGCTCAGTAAAATATAAACGTTGTTGTAGGGACGTAATGCATTACATCCCTACTGAAAAACTAGAAATAGTATGGCAAACGATCGGGTGCATCCCAGTTGGGTAAGTCTCAAATTGAGAACTGCCTATTAGACTTGTCGGGAAATAAGCGAGAATAGAAAGGATTTATAGGAAAAAACAATGTTAGACATCGAGCGAGTGCTAAGGCAAGAGCGGCTATTAAGGGCATTAACCGGATTGAACCGGAAAGCTT
>JAESGR010001225.1_pt1 | contig 9997 bp, 5 predicted proteins | sample 9269771 | NCBI WGS metagenome assembly JAESGR01 (sample SAMN15739572, study PRJNA653492) | algae metagenome | isolation source: Chroococcus sp. CMT-3BRIN-NPC107 and co-occurring heterotrophs from well... | place: USA: Clark Mountains Wilderness, California | collected 2010-04-18
CGGCCGGTGCCTCTTCCGGCACCGGCACGCCGAGCAGCTGCAGTACCACGGGTATACCGCGGGCTGCCCGCCCGGCATCGAAGCCCGGCTCCCCTCCTGTTTTCCGGGTAACGGAACCGCTTCCGTGCCTTGCTTTTTCACCCAGCTTGTGGCGCTCCGGCGGCGTAAACTGCGCGAAAGTGCGGCGCAGCAGGGGCAGCACCTCCGTAAAGTCTGCATCCTCCAGGGTAGAAACCCAGCCATTCAGGACCGACCAGAGGTCTTCGTCGAGCAGCAACAGGGTGCCGCTGCCTTTGAGAAAGCCCTCCAGCCAGGCGGCACTCCATGCGGGGGCATTGGTCCGCGACATCCGGAAGCCAAACACCCGCACCAGCTCTTCCCCCTGCATCCGGCCGAAGTCCCGGAGCAAACGGGTTGCATACCCGGCAACGGCCGGTGCCGAATAGGGGCTGCCCGCTACCTCGTGCAGTACCGCCTGCCATCGGGCCAGCGTATCGGGTTGCTGCAGGAGGCTGACGGCATCATTGAGCTTCCGGATGAGTTCCAGCACTTCCTGCGCGGCTTCCTCACCAAGCCCGCTTACGGCGTTGGGCAATCCCACGCAAATGCGGGTGATCATGCTTTCCACGATGCCCAGCACAAGGCCGGCGTCGGTTTTCCGGACGTTTCCATAGCGGCTCACCGCTGCCAGCGGCGGAATGGCCGCCGCCAGCTGCAGCACGTCGCCGCTGGCAGCCGCCAGGTTGTTGATCCGACCGATCAATGCATCGACGGCATCGTGCAGGTCGGCGGGCAGGGCCTGCTGCAGCAGTTCCGTCACCTGTTGCAGGGAGGAGGCCTCGTCTGCCCCGTGCACGACGAACTTGTTGGCGGCCACTTCAACGGTGTTGCCCCAGGCCCCCCGCTCGATGATATCGATGGAGAAAGCCGGATCCCATTGCAGGCGCCATTGCTCCTTGAATGTGCCTTTGCCGGATACGGCATGCTCCTGCCCCCAGCCCAGGCCCAGGAGCCGCAGCCGGTGCAAAAAGATGCTGCGTTGCAGGTCCAGCTCCTTACGCAGGTCGAGGGTATAATCCTTGAAATCGGCCGCCGCGGGCAGGCGCAGCGCCTTCTGCGCTTTTTCAATATCTACCTGGAGCGGCGGCCTCGGAATATCGGCAGGAACCACGCCCAGCTCGTTGCCCACGATCAGCTGTTCCGAGATCAGCACCAGTTTTCCGTCTTCGCCGTTGCACAACACGCTCAGGGCCGCTTCATTCATTTCGTCCAGGCCGCTTTTCGGAAGACCGCGCAGGGCAGCCAGCGCCTGCGCCAGCCGGACGGCTTCAATAACATGTGCGGTGGAGGTGTCCATGCCCTGGTTCCGCAGCAGTTCCGCCACGCGGCTCATCCACCGGGTGCCGTCGTCGGCCGGGTGCTGCCACACATGGCTGTACCAGCCGGGGGAATGGATGCCGGCCCCGTACCCGCTGAAATAACTCAAGCGGTTATGGGTCCAGGGCACCCAGGTGCATTCCACTTTTCCCCTGGGCAGGCCCTTGAGCAGGTCATTGTCCTCTTTCTGGGAAGGCATCTGCAGCAGGGCCGGCACATGCCAGGCACCGCATACGACCACTATGTTCTGATAGAGTTCCCGGCCTGCCTGGCGGATCATTCGGCGCATGTGCGCTTCGCGGAGCTGCTCCAGCCGGTTTTCCGGCAGGTGCAGGCCGGCGCGCAGGTGCTGCATGGCTTCGGCTACGGCCTGGAACACTTCTTCATTGCTTTGCCGGTGCTCGAAGGTTTGCTCCCACCATTTCTCTCCATCCTCGTAACCGGCGGCTTCCGCCAGGTAGGAAACGGGATCTTTCCGGATGTCGTAGGGACCAGGCCCGGAAGGAATCACTGCCTCCGCTTCAGTAAGAGGCGCCGCATCGGGCAGCGGCGTTTCCCCGGGCGCAGCTTTTGGCTCCGCTGCCCCTTGTTCCTCCTCCTTCTGCTTGTCCAGTGCCATCTGCTGCGCCACCGGCAGGTCGAAAAAGCGGACAGGAACCTTTTGCCTTACCGCGTACCGGATGGCCTGCCATTCGGGCGAGAAAGCAGCGAACGGGTAGAACACCGAACGCGAAAGTTCGTCGGGCTGGTAACAGAGCAGGGCCACCGGCGGTTCTAACCCGGCATGCGCCGCCCAGGGCAGCAGGGAGTCGGCTTCAGGAGGACCTTCCACCAGTACGAGGTCGGGCCGGGTTTGTTCCAGGTACGCTTTTACCCTTTGCGCCGAGCCGGGGCCATGGTGCCGGATACCCAGCACATGCACGGTACCGCCCGTACCGGGCGGGGTAAAGGAAATGGATGAGGCACTATCTGTTGTTTCCAATGCTTGTTGTATTCATGAATGCTTCCGGTAAAGGGGTGCCGGCCGGTGCCGGCTGTCCGGGCAGGGACGGGTCTATCCCAGGTCCCTGCATGCCCGGTACACGTCTTTCCAATCCTCCCTGGGCTTGAGCACCGTTTCCAGGTACTCCTGCCAGATCACTTTGTCCTGCACCGGGTCTTTTACCACGGCGCCGATGATGCCGGCGGCCAGGTCGGCGGCCTTCAGCTGGCCATCGCCAAAGTAGGCGGCCATGGCCAGTCCGTTGTTCACTACGGAAATGGCTTCGGCCGTGCTGAGGGTGCCCGAGGGGGATTTTACTTTTGTTTTGCCATCGGCGGTCACACCGCTGCGCAGCTCCCGGAAGATGGTGACAATGCGGCGGATCTCCTGCAGGGCGGGCGGCTCGGCGGGCAGTTCCATCACTTTTTCAAAGCTTTCCACGCGGCGCTTTACAATGTCTATTTCCTCTTCGATACTGGCGGGCACCGGGAGGATCACGGTGTTGAAGCGGCGTTTCAGGGCGCTGGAGAGCTCATTCACGCCTTTGTCGCGGTTGTTGGCCGTGGCGATCACGTTGAAGCCGCGGATGGCCTGCACTTCGGTATTAAGCTCGGGGATGGGCAGGCTTTTTTCCGAAAGAATGGTGATCAGCGTATCCTGCACATCGGCACCGATACGGGTCAGCTCCTCGATGCGTACGATCTTGCCGTCTTTCATCGCCCGCATGACGGGCGTATCCACCAGTGCTTTTTCAGTGGGACCTTCCGCCAGCAGGCGGGCATAGTTCCAGCCATAGCGGATCGATTCTTCGCTGGTGCCGGCGGTTCCCTGGATGATCAGCGTGGAGTCGCCGCTGATGGCTGCCGCCAGGTGTTCGCTGACCCAGCTTTTCGCCGTGCCGGGCAGGCCATAGAGGAGCAGGGCACGGTCGGTAGTGAGGGTGGCTACGGCAATTTCCATAAGCCTGCGGCTGCCGATGTATTTCGGCGTGACTTCAAACCCGTTCGGCAGGCGGCCGCCGGTCAGGTAGGTTACCGCGGCCTGCGGGGTGAGCTTCCAGTTTGCCGGTCGCCGGCCGCTGTCGGCCCGGGCCAGTTCTTCCAGTTCCTGGGCATAAAGTTGTTCGGCATGGGCACGTAGTACAGTAGGCATGGGCGGGGTATTCATGTTGGGTGAATGATGAATGGTTCATTGTAAACGGAGGGGCCGCCGGCAAAGGCAGCGGGTATCCGGGATTTCAGGGTCAGCAGGCGCTTGATCTGTTCTTTTGTCCTGTTCCATATATCCAGCATATACGCATCGGAAGGCGCAAAGCTTTCGAGCCCGGGCAGTATGTCAAGAGGCAGCAGGTGGGCGATGTTGTTGTAAAAATGGGGCGGGTAGTGATAACCGTGTTGCGCGGTATGTTTCAGGATGGCCCTGGCCAGGTCGGGGCTCCACGGAGCGTTCCTTTGTAAGGCGGCCGCCACAATGGGTTCGCTGTGGGCATTGAAATGCTCCAGCACATATCGCTCCCAGCCGGCAGCCGGCAATACCGGCAGCAGCCCGGGGTAAAAATCACCGGCCCTTTCGGATAAGACCCTTGCCCAGGCCTCATCGGCAAATTGGGCTGTTCCCTTTGCCAATGCGGGCAACAGGTTTTTCCCCGCAGGGTGCTTCGCGAACAGGTCCACAATATCGGCCGGAGCTTTTTGCAGCTGCGTTTCCCAGAACTGCGGCGGCACGGAGGCCACCAGCTGGTACAACAGGTGGGCTTCATCCGAAACGCCTTTTTCGCTGCTGGTTTTTTCCAGTCCGGTTTTATACAAGTCGTCACTGCCGGCCGGAAGCACCACTTCCAGCGTGGTTTTGGAACCGAGGCCCAGCAGTCCCTTTTCTTTTTTGACGGAGACCGCAGCCGCCAGTACTTCCTGGTAGCGCTGCACCAGACTGCTGTGCGGCAGTATTTTCAGCAGCCGGAGGGCTTCTTCCCGCACCTTTATGCTTTTGTCGGAAAGCAGCTCCGCGATCCAGGGTTCGTCTTCCGCACCGAGCCCCGTTTCCAGCGCCGACAGCAATTCGGAACGGGTGGCCGCATTCTCGGATTTCCAGACCTGTTGCAGGAGCGACCGGGCAGCGGATGCATCCACCCGGCGCTGGTTTTTCAGGTAACCCAGGCGCTGCTCCAGCGTTCCGGTTTCCCAGACATTTTCTTCTTCCGCCGGTACGCTGAACTGCCAGGCGGGGTTGAGGCCGGAAAGCCAGGCACCCCGGTGCCCGCAGGCGGGGACCACCCATTCCTGCAGGTGCTTTTGCTTTACGGCCTTTTCCAGCAGCACGGGCGCCCATTCCGGCGACACGATCTGCCCTTTTCCCGTACATGCCTGGAGCCAGAGCCGCAGCAGTGCAGCACTGTCGGTTTCCAGAATGTCCTTCAACACCCGGAGGGCATCCATCGTACAATAGGGCTTCTCTTCTTCCGGTGCCGGTGCCTGTGACCAGCCGGCTTTTACCGGGGGCACATAGCCGCAGCGGCGGTAGTTGGCCAACAGGGCGGCCCGGTGCAGGAAGCGGTCTTCGGTATCCAGTTCGGGGAGCTGAACAGCGGCCAGTTCGGGCGGCAGTTCCGTTTCGTTCCAACGGCCCCGTTCGGTACCCAGCATCGCTGTGGTGAGCAGGTTGTTCCAGGCGTTTGTCATAGCGGTTGATAGTTGTTTTGGTGCCATACGCCTACCGGCTCATAGTTGTTTTCCATGCCTACGACGGCCATCCGCAGCGGCCTGCCGCCGCTGAGCGCCAGCAGGGTCCACAAGCTTTTATAGTCCTCGGGGAGCGTTACCAGGTGCCCTTCGGCATCAGCCAGCCACCAGGCGCCTTCCAGCGGCACCGGCGTAATGTTTTCGACCACAAAAGGCCGCAGGCCCGTGAGCGGCGACTGCGCCGCAATAGATGCCTCCCGTTCGGCCACGGCACCCCAGTGGGCCAGTACAGCGCGCGGTGCCGTAGCCCGGGTGACCGCCTGTTTTCTGATGACGGCCCGGAGGGGCACGGCGGCCGGGTAATACACCAGCTCCGCTTCGATATACATGCCTGCCGTAAGTGAAAGGCCATTGCCGCCCTGGCCGCGCACGAAAAACTGGAGCACCAGTGCGGTGTGTCCGCTGGTGGTGCCCAGGAGCCAGTTGCGCTCCGTGGTCAGGGCCTCTTCCTGGGTAGTCTGGCGCGCAAGCACCAGCCAGGTGTCGGTAATACCGGGTTCATCCTTCAGGGACTCCTGGTCCTGCGGAAACCCGATCCGGTTCCGGACCTCCTGGTACAATACGGGGGGCAATACTTCCCTTTTCCGGTAACCGGACGCCACCAGGTACAACTGCAGCAGCTTATGGAGGAAGAGCGATTGCCAGCCTTCCTTGTAGTAGGGGGTTTGCCCGAGGTCGCGGATCATACCGGCGAGGCCGGGCGCCTGTGCGTCCTGCATCCGCCTGGCCATAGCCTCCCAGAAGGCATACCCTTTTTCCGGGACCTGTACCAGGCCGTTGCGCACGAGGTCTTTGATCCAAAGGAGCAGGTCGGCAGTGCCGTCGAGCACCTTTTGCTCCCGGGCCTGCCGGCGCTTCAGCTGGCCGGCTTCATCGGGGACCGATTCTTTGGGCGCGGCCTTCTTTTCAGCAGCACCGGCGCGCCGGGCCAGCCATTCGGCAGCCCATGCCGGTGCTTCGGTTTCGGTAAAAAGAGCTTGCTGCCGGGCATACAGCAATGCCAGGCCAAGGCCATGCTTGCAGGGAAACTTACGGCTGGGACAGGAGCATTTGAACGCAATGGCGGTGGTATCCATAACCGTTTGATAGGGCTTGCTGCCGCTGCCCTGGCACTCGCCCCAGAGGGCGGTGTCGTTCCTGCCCCTGGTCACCCATTTGCCGGGGCCGGACAGATCTTTTCCTGCTTTTTTGGAAGATTCATCCGGTGCCAGCGTTAGTATTTGGTCTTCAGAAAGGTGCACAGAGAGGGATTGTGGCCGGAAAATAGAAAGGGCGCAGCAATCCGCCAAATAATCCACGTCAGGAAGGTTTGGGCTTCCTGGTCCCGCTCAACGGAAGGGCATCAAACCCTTGCCCTCCTATCCAGCACCGGATGAGGAGCCGGCACATCAATCGGGCCCGTCCGGTACATATGGACCGGCTTTAGGGGAAACTTGGAGCTTACGGATTGTGTTCAAAAGGACAGGCAGGCCATCTTCCCGTCCATCGCAGAGACCAGTACCGTATTCTCCGTTAAGGGCTGCACGGCGGTTATGAGGCAGTTGGAAACTTTGTACTTCCACAGCAAACGGCCGGTGCCTTGCTGCAGCGCATACACCACCCCGGATTGGGAAGGCACGAATACGACCCCGGCCCGTTCATTCAGCGGGGTGGGACAAACATCGAAGCCCAGGTTTTCGTCAGCAACCCAGTTGACCTCCCGGCCGGGTGCGGCCGCATCGATGGCCTGGATGGACCCCTGCATGGTTTTTACATACACCTGGCGCTTATCTTCCGAAATGCCCATGGATTCCCTTACGAAATGCAGGCTGTCGTAATTCCGCCAGATGATGGCCCCGGTCTTTTTATCCAGCACGGTCATGTGCCGGTCGGGTGCCACCACAAACAGTCGGTTGCCGGATACCACGGGCCAGCAGGCGGCGGCCGAATACATCCGGTTCGTGTGTCCGCTGTGCCACTTCCAGGCCAGCTCACCGCTGGCCGCCTGCAGGGCATAGACCTCGTTTCCCCAGGAACCAAAGTACACGATGCCATCCTCCACCAGCGGTCTGGTTTCCACGAAGTTCCGGATGCCGCTGAATTGCCATAGCAGTGTTCCGGACCGGAGCGACAAAGCCCGGCAATGCCCATCGGAACCGGCCACGATCACCGATTCCCCATATGCAGCTGGCGAACTGACAATGGGCTTGCCCGTGGCATACTTCCACAGGAGCTGCCCGTTTCCCGCATTCAGGCACACAATATTTCCTTCGGTATCGGGGATCACCACGCGGCCGCCGGCCACCAGCGGGGTAGCCATTACGTTCCCCGGCACTTTGACCGACCACACCGGGCGCCCTTCCTTTGCCGTTACTGCATGCACATTCCCGGCTGTAGTGGCATACACCAGCAGCTCTTGATACACGCCGGCCCCGCCGGCCAGGTCGCTGCTTTCCTGGAGGGACCATTGCACCCGGACACCGGGGTATTGCCCGTTCATGCGGTAGTCGGGACGTTCCGGAGCCGGGGTCCATTGCGGCCTTGTCTCCTCCTTCACCGGAACGACGCACCAGGGCGGCAGGGTGGCCCTGCCCGGGCTCCGTTCAGAATAAACAATCGATTGATCCGTGACGGTGACAATGTTGTACCCACCTGCCGGATCTTTTGCCCGGAGATTGGAGCGCCCCATGATGCCGGGAACGCCTTCAACATCCATGAGCCGGTTATTGTGCCCGTGGCCGCATAAAATGGCTTTTACATTGTACTTTTTCAACCGCTCCAAAACCTCGTACCAGTTGTTGAGGGTGGCGTTCATCGGGTAATGATTCACAAAGATCAGGGGCTGTTCCGGGGGCACGGCCGCCAGTACGCTGTCGAGCCAAAGCAGGTGGTGCCGGGGTACCTGGCCCGGGCCCATCCGCATGTCGGGCCCGCTGCTGGTGCCGATGAACCGGACACCCTTATGCTCGAAATGAAAGGTCTCGCTGCCGAATAGTTTTGCGAACGATGTGGCCCCGCTTTCCGACCACTTCGTGTCGTGGTTCCCCGGCACCACGTACCAGGGCTTGTTGATCTGCTGCAGCAGCGACCGGGCCTGGAGCAGCTCTTCATCCGAGCCGAACTCCGTAATATCGCCGCTGACGATCACGAAGGCCAGGTCCGGTTGCCGGTTAATGTCCCCGATGGTTGCCTGCAGATCGGCGGCCCCCGTGGGGTTTCCTATATGCGTGTCCGAAACATGCGCAAAGCGGAACAGGGTATCGGTCCCTGCCGCGCGGCAGGGAACCGCTATTGCCGCCAGCAGGAAGCAGCAGAGCAGTACGGCTCGTACCATAAACGTTTATTTTAGCTGGAGGGTGGCTACTACCGGAAGATGGTCCGAGGCATATTGCTCATCAATCACTGCATGCGACACCACCGCGAAAGCGCGGGCGGGTGCAAAGGCAATAAAGTCGATGGTTTTGCGGGGAACGTCCACCGGGATGGTAAAGCCGCAGGCGTTGGAACAGGTGCGGGAAAAATGCTGGTCGAGTATGCCGATCACGTTGCTGCCCGGTTCCGCGTTCAGGTCGCCGCCCAACAGCACCGGGTGCTTTTCCTCCTTTAAAAAGGCGGCCAGCGCCCGGATCTGCAGCATCCGGTTTGTATCGCTGCGCTGGGCATCCAGGTGCGTGCAGGCCAGGGTGATTGTTTTCCCTTTTACTTCGATCTCGGCGGTGGCCAGCACGCGGGGCTCTCCCTTGGTTCCTTCGGCTGTGGGCAACCGCCGGGTGGCGGTGTTCTTCAGGGGATACCGCGATAACAGGGCATTGCCGTAGGCGCCGCCATCATAATCGATCGCCTTGGCGAAATAGACCTGCATGCCCGTCTTTTCCGCCAGCAGGGCGGCTTCATCTATTTTAGAGCGCCCCGTCAGCACATCCACTTCCTGCAGGTATACCACGTCGGGCCGCTGCTGCTGAATCACCTTGGCTACCGCATCCAGGTCAATGAATCCCGGCCGGGAAGGCGGGTTCGCATGATGAATGTTATACGTCATCACCCGCAGCGTGTCCTGAGCGCTTGCCGTCTGGGAAAACCGGTTGCGGGCGCAGGAAACGGTCAGGAGTACGAGCAGGGTTCCAAAGAAAGTCGGCTTCATTTTTCCGCTTTTACACCTGCTTCTTCGCCGGACGAAGCAGACGGGGTTAAGTGAATCGTGGTTTTCAAAGGCGCATCCGGTGAAACGAGGATGTTGGATACTTCCACCTCCAGGGGAACCTGTTGCGGGTAACTCCAGACGGCCTTCAGGATAAGGGTGGTGGTTTGCCGGGCCTTGAGCGTAGCCTGCCCCAGGGGCCATCCTTCCACATCATAGGGCGCCCGGGCCCTGATGTGAAAGGGAAGGTCGGATGTATTCCGAAAGTGCACCTTCAGGATCAGCTCTCCCTTCCTTTCCGCCTTTTCCGTTGTTACCGCGAGCGAGGCTTTAAAAAACGCTTCTGCTTCCGGCTGCCGGGCCACGAGGTAGTCATCAAAATAAAGGGCCGTGCGGCGCGCCACCAGGGCCTCCCGGATGCTCTCCTCCGTTTTTTCCCTGGCAAACACCAGGGTCATCGGACGGTGCGTTTCCGCGTAATCGGCATACATATCGTAATGCGCGTCCGAGTTGGCCACCATCGTCAGGTTGTACTTCATCGCGATGCGGTGGGCAATGATGTTGTACCGGTTGGAGTTCACCACTTCCACGCCCGCTAAAATACCCTTATCCAGCAGGTCTTTGTGAAACGAGGTAAAGATATTGGTGTCTTTCCGGTCCCACCAGGAATAGCCCGGGTGGTTGTAAAACACGAAGGCGCCCTGCTTCTGCACTTCCAGGAAAGGGGCCATCAGCTGCTTATACGTCGGGCTGTCCTGCATGACGAACTTTTTCTTCCAGTCC
>JAESGR010001226.1_pt1 | contig 9991 bp, 7 predicted proteins | sample 9269771 | NCBI WGS metagenome assembly JAESGR01 (sample SAMN15739572, study PRJNA653492) | algae metagenome | isolation source: Chroococcus sp. CMT-3BRIN-NPC107 and co-occurring heterotrophs from well... | place: USA: Clark Mountains Wilderness, California | collected 2010-04-18
ACATGGCAGAGTACGGTCTGGAATTGCATGAGCAAAGCTGCTTGAACTTTTTATTATTTATCCATGCAGATAGAAGAGCTAAGTTTACCCCCTTCGGCGTGTTCAGCGACGAACGTTATCACATTGTAGAGGGAAATGAGAAAATCACTCAAGGTTTAGCTAATCAACTGCCAGGACAAATTAATTTGGGAATGCGTTTAGTTAAAATCCGCAAAAATACCAGTAACCGTATCGAACTGACGTTTGCTAATAACGTAAAGACAACCAGCATTGCTTACGACGCTGTGGTGCTGGCAGTACCATTTACAGTTTTGCGTCAGGTCCAATTGGACGAAAGTTTAGACCTACCCTCATGGAAGCGTAATGCGATTTCTCAACTTGGTTATGGTAATAATGCCAAAATGATGCTGGGCTTCAACAGTCGTCCCTGGGTAAATTTGGGCAGCAATGGCTCTTCATACTCGAACCTCCTCAACCACCAAAGTACCTGGGAAAGCAATCCTACCAAAGCGACTAGCACTAATGCTGTAATTACAGATTACTCTAGCGGTAAGCGCGGCGCACTGCTTAATTCTAATGGAGTTCAACAAGAGGCAACGCGCTTTCTCGGCGACTTAGAACTTATTTACCCAGGTGCAATCGCGGCGGCGGCGCGTAATGGAAACAATCTGCACGCTCACTTGGAACACTGGCCATCTAATCCTCAAGCTCTAGGCAGCTATACTTGTTACAAACCCGGTCAATTTACAAGTATTGCAGGCAACGAAGGTAAGCGTGTGGGAAACCTGCATTTCGCTGGAGAACACGCTAACTCTTTCTACGAGTGGCAGGGCTTTATGGAGGGGGCGGCCCTTTCTGGTATTCAATCTGCTCAAGAAATTCTTCAGGATCTTAAAGTGAGAATGTTGTGATTATAATGTTTTCTGCCTCCTATACGGTAATTCTTTAGCTACTTACTCTCACAGCCAAATTGCCTTATGGCTGCGACGGGAGAGCTTGAAGAATTAAGCACCCTCAAGCTCTCCCATCGCACCGAGTCTAATCAACACTAAAGTCGGTTTAGGTTGCAAGTTCGATTTCAGCTTCGCATCAGCTTCGTGATCGCCGGACGCTCGTAGCAGCGCTTCAGCCATTCCGTGACGTTGGAGAACGGTATTAGATCGGCTTCCATCGACCCGATCCAGCCGACGATGCCTTGCAGGTGAGTATCCGCTAAACTGTAGTCGCCGAGCAAGAACGATCTCCCCGCAAGTCCACTATCAAGAATTCTGAGACAGTCGGCGAGGTCAGCCTTTGCCTTCTCCACTGCAATCTCGCTGCGTTGCTCAGGCTGCACCCAATCCACCGAGTTGGGCTGAACGGCTCCTTCACTGCTAGTCGGCAGCAATGCTGACAATCGACTAGCAGGTTCGACCAGCGTGACGTTGCTCCAAGCGATCCATTTCATCGCTTCGCCGCGCTTTGGTCCTGGGGCGGGGTAAAGCTTGGCATCTACGCCAAAAACTTCACCGAGGTACATCGTGATGGCGGATGACTCCCAAATTGGCATCCCTTCATGCACGATCACAGGAACTCTGCCGTTTGGGTTAACTTTCAGGAAGTCGGGCGATCTTGTGTCGCCAGCGCTGATGTCAAGATTTACGCGTTCGCACGGCGTGCCAAGTTCTGCGAGAATAGCTTCAGTAATGCTTGCGGTGGACATAGGGGCAAAATAAAAAGTTAAGCTCATTGATTTCTCCTTGGTTCTAGTGCAAACTGTGGGTCGAAAGTAGAAAAAAAGAACGATTTTATTTAGTCCTCTAATCCACAAATACCACCAAAAACTGGGAGCATTTCAGTTCTGCAAATAGTTAAAGACTTGCTCAGAAGTACGGGCGTGAATTTCTAGCATTACTTGATAGCGATCGCAACTGTAGAGGGTTTGTGACCGATATAGGGCAAAAGCTTATGTTTCAAGATGAGGAGGGTAGTAATGTTTCTGAGACTGATAGTTCTTTGGTGGGCAAAATTATTGAGATACGGTTCAAGTCGCTAAATTGAGGAAGCTAACTGAAGCAATCACACTCAGCAACAGCAATTTGCTTATTTCGGGCATAACGCTAGAGACTTTATCACCCCATTCGTATCAACGAATGCTAGGTTGCTGATTATACGTTCCCACTATTTTGCTCTTAGACGCAACTCAAAAGCTAGATCGGCACGATAAAGGCACACATCAAACTTGGCAAAAAAGTTTATGTGACCCGTCGTCTATCAGTATTGACTACCGAGCCAGAGGCTAGCCAAGGAATTATCCCTGATGGGGATGCGAGATATCCATGACTACCACTTTTGTTGATTCAGCAGGGCGATGAAATTGCGCTTGGCTTTGTAGGTCTGGCGGAGATGGGCAACGAGGGCATTAAATTCGGCTTGCCGATCCAAACGAAGCATCAGTCCATGCACTTTTTGCAGGAAGGAAACTGCATTGGCGTAGGCAGTGTTGTTAGTTTGTTGGATCAGCGGTTCGATTTCCTGATGATAAATCGGCAGAGCATCTTCAGGGTAGTTTTGTTGGCGACCTTCTGCCAATCTAAGCCAGAGTTGTTTTGAGCAACCTCCTGCTTGGGCTTCCTGCCAAGCCAAATCATCTTCGCCTTCCCACAAAAAGATTTCGACGAGCAGGGAGCGATCGCGTGGGAATCTGCCGAGAGGAGACCAGGCTGGATAAGAGGCAGCAGATCGCACCTGTGCTGATTTACGACTGCGGCTGGATTGAGTCGCTGTTGTCGGCTGTGGCGGCGGTTCCAACTGTTGTCGGATGTGGGCAAGGGCTTTGTCTCGCCAGGTTCTCCACTGGTTGACCCGTTCGGTCTGGGTTTTAAGTTTTTGGTAGCTGGGTAGCGCAACCGATTGGGTAAAGGCTTGCCATATCAGTTTCATGGCATCTTCGATGCGTCCCCGGCAGTGATATTCCTCGATGACGAAGTCTCTCAAGCTGGCATCAGGGAGAGCGAAGGCTTTCAGCCCTGACTCTGACCATTCCAAAGCGAGATCCCCCTGCCCATCCTGAAGATAAAGCTGGGCAATTTCCAGGTAAGTGCTAGAGCTTGAGAGATCCCGGCGTTTAATGGCAACCACGTCTTCCAGATCACCAGTGGTTTTTGCCAAGGCTTCTAAAATGCGTTGCAGTTTCCATCGCTTATAATTCCCTTCGCTGCTGTCTCGCGAAGTTAGAGCAGGAAACTCTTGCCACATCTCCTCGGCCCGTTCGCGGTAATAGGCAAGACCTGCGTCTCCTAGGATAGGAGCATAGGTTTCAACGGCGTTAGAAAAGCTGCCGAAGCCGCTGTCCATCTCGCTTTGAAATAAATAATCTGCTAAAGCAGTGGGGTCGGGTGAGGCTAACTTGCAAGCCTCAAAATGCAGTTCTTGAAAGTCCTCCAGAATGTCCCCTACTTTACCGTTGGAGTCGTCCACCGAATTCAGAGCCGTCTCGATTAGGGGGATGGCGTATTCGCTGAGTTCGATGACAGCCTGGGGATGGTCGTTGAATAAGTCTCTGATAGAATCGAGGACGGAGCTAATACCATCGGCATAGTCGCTGACTTCGTTCCATTCGATAAACCCTCGAATGGAGACCGCATCGCGTAGGGCCCGCCGAAAGGTGGTGAGATTGAGTCCCTGGGAACGCTGCGAGGCTACTTTCAACAGCAATTGCTGCCGCCAGTCTTGGTCTCGCTGGGTGCGAGCGATGATCCACTCAATCAGAGTGGATTTATCCTGCTGCTCTAGAAAGTGCTGAACCTCCTGCATGGTGACTGGTTTTTGAGCAGGTCGTTTCCCTTTTTGAGCTTTGGCGGCGTTGGGATTGGCGAGCCAGGTTAGTCCTACAGCTACACAGTGTTTACAAAAGATATCATCCACGCCCAGAGGGCAGGTGCAGGTAGTCTGGAGTTCCCCCTCTCCTGGACATATTTCCACCTAAGTACAGGACAAAAATTGTATAGTGTTCACGAAATCATCCATTTTCTGGTCCAGATTGAGAACAATGTTTCGTAAATGGTCAAACCCATAGCGAAAAATGCTCTTGGCTCTACGTCCATGCTTTTTAATAGTAAGTGGCTTGAGTTGGTGTAACCGTTCACCTATTACGATGACCCAACACAAGGCTAAACAGAGCAGTGCCAGAAGTTTACTCAAGCGCTCAGAGTCGGTTAGATGGGTAGATTCCAAGCAAAACCCACGAGTTTTAAAAATACCAAAAAGTGTTTCAATTCCCCACCGCTTGGCGTAATCGGCAATGGCTGACTTAGGTGCTGTTTGGGTGGCAACCACCAGTAAGGAACCATCCTCTAATCGCAACGCTGCAATTGTTGTCCCAATGCCCCCAGAGTTGTCTTTTATGGCGGAGAACTTTGTGCTGTCCTAACTGTAAATCCTGAAACAGAACTCTAACTTTGAGGCTTTGACGACCATGCTTGAGTATGTGATCTTCAAGGGATGCGAATGCGAAACGGCGTGAGCGGCTCATTAAACAGATAGCCAAACCAATCTTTACCAACAAACTCTCGGTCTGCGGTCAGGCAGGCAATGTCTCGCTCCCTAAAGTATTCCAGGAATTGGTCGAATAACTTCATGCGCTCCGTACTATTAGAATTGCCCCGTTTGTCAAGCAAACACCAAACCACTGGGAAGGCAACTCCCTCATGCACAATGCCCAGCATCAGGATGTTGAAGACGCAATTGCCAAACTGCCATTGGGTACGGTCGATTGAAAGAGTCCACGGCTCTGGGATTGCCATTAAGGCAACCACCGCTTGAGCAATCTTGGCATAATCTACGGTAGTAGTGACGGAAAAATCGCTGCAACCGTTTGTAATGTGAGTCGGTTTGAGCCTTGCCACTGAAAGCTGTTGCCAGTTCACTAAAATTCACTGTCTTGACCCGCAACAGCGCCATCAAAAAGGCTGCCACAAAGCTTAGTCGTGCGCCATGCCAGCTTAAGTGAGGGCGCAAAGTATCTCGCAGTAGAATAACCTGATTCATAGGGTTTCATTATTAGAATGTAGTAATTCTTATGAAACCCTTTCCTAACCCTTGTTTGCAAGCTTTTGTCCTGTACTTAGATTTAGCACTACCAGTCCTGGTTATCTTACCCAAAGGACACATGATTGAGGGAGTAGGATTTCAACCCGATACTGAAATTTCTGAATGTGCAAACGGTAGGAACTAATATCTGGAAAAGGCGCTCTAAATTGCAGATGCAGCAATATAACAATCGCCCTTTAATCAAGGAATACCAAAATATGCAATCAAGACGAATTAAATGGATAAGGATGATAGTTTTTTCTGTAGCGACAGCGATGCTGCTTCACTTAATAAGCTGTACAGGTAATAGCATTACCCTTTCGCAACCATCAGAGCCTTCATTGCACTCTCCCATTTCTCAGGAAGTAGCGGAAGCCGTTTCGTTAGATTGGTTTACCTCATCAACGTTAAGCGGTGCAGATACCGTTTCTTCCCTAGAAGCCAAATTGTTTGTCAATGATGTTTACCAGACATTGGATAACAACATTTTTGACCCAACCTTTAAAGAGGAACTTCGAGAACAAAACCTGGAGGAATTAATTGCTAAAGTTGATACGAAGCCAAGTTGGTCGAGGGCAGAATTAACAAAACTCACTAATCAATACTTAGAGAAGCTTGCGATCTCTCATCTTAGAGTGTTTGATCCGGTAGAGGGCGAACAACTGTTTCGTTTATTTACTGAGGAATCTCCATTAACACCTGAAACGGAAATTGTTTCAGCACAGGTAAGCAATGAAATTGGAATTTTGCGGGTTAAAAGCTTTGTTACGCCTCAAATTACCAGGCATATAGTCGAGCAAGCGAAAGCTGAACTTTCCCAAGCGAAAGCAATTCTTATCGATCTACGGGGGAATGGTGGCGGTGTTCAATCTGCCATTAGTTATTTGATTGAGGACATCATTGGTTCTGATAAAGTGTTTGCAATAGAACGAACTCGAGATGGAATTGGTCTGCAGAAACCTTATATTTTTCGAGGTTATTTTGATGATTCTGTCAAAAATATTGGGTTAGCCGAAATTAAGTTAACTCAGGAGAAGAACTTTATTGAATATCGAACACGGTTTGGAGCCAAACATGATCCAAGACCCCATTTTGTGCTGGTTGATCGCCAATGCGGATCTGCCTGTGAGGTATTTGCAGCAGCAGTTCAAGATCATGGATCTGCTCAAGTTTTGGGGGTTCGCACCAGTGGTTCAGTCTTAGGAGGAGGCGTTTTTAAGTTGAGATGGCAAGGATTTATCATTCTTGCTCCGATCGCTTACACCGTTTCACCTAAGGGCAAGCCGATCGAAGGCATAGGGGTACAGCCTGATATTAATATTACTACCTGTGAGAATAGTAGCGATCTCTGTTTTGAAGAAGCTACGCACATCGTTCGCAACCGTATGTAAGTTTAAGAAATAAACAGAATGCGGTTGTGTTGCGAAAAATGATAGGATAAAATAATTCTACCTGCCTCTAATGAATCCTAAAGCTCCGTTTAAGTGGAGACATTATCAATCCGAAATCATCCTGCGTTGTGTGCGATGGTATCTGGGTTATCCGCTTTCTTACCGGCAAGTAGCAGAAATGGTGAACGAGCGGGGATTAGAGATACATCACAGCACAGTCTTTCGTTGGGTGCAGGAATATAGCTCAGAAATAGACAAGCGTGTTAGACCACACTTGTGTCTGACTAATGACTCATGGCGGGTAGATGAGACCTATATTTTGGTCAAAGGCAAGCAGAAATATCTGTACCGAGCCGTAGATTCACAGGGGAACACCCTAGACTTTCTGTTGAGTGCGAAGCGGGACGCAATGTCCGCAAAGCGCTTTTTCCGGAAGACTTTGAAAGCTATACATACTCAGACCCCAAGAGTCATAACTGTAGACAAAAACCCCGCTTATCCCAAAGCTATCAAAGAACTCAAGGCAGGCAAAAAGTTACCCGAAATCGTCAAGTTGAGACAGAGCAAGTACCTGAACAACATTGTTGAACAAGACCATCGGGGAATTAAACGATTAGTTAAACCGGGGATGGGATTTGGCTCCTTCAACACTGCGAGAAGAACCATCAGAGGATATGAAATTATCAACATGCTCAGAAAAGGACAAGTTTTAGGAGTTCCCACAGGAGCCCTCAAAGAGCGGATTGTCTTCATCAACCAAATCTTTGGAGTAGTTGCATAATTCAAACTCTTGCCACTGAGGTTTTCTGTCCTCTCAAACTTTTTGCATCAAACTTTTTGCAACACAACCCAAAAAAGTCCCTTTCGTAATTGGAATGGAAAGTACGACTTAGCCGTCGCCCAGGTGGAACAGACGGCAAACAAGCTAGATAATGCGACTTCTCATTTGCAGCAGAGACAAAACCAACTAGGGCAATGGAACAAGCTGGAAAGGGCTTACTCTTTGTGGGATAAATCACCTCAAACAGTTGAGATGCGGAATCTTGCTAAGGGCTTACAGTCGCCTCAGTTGCAAGAGCGGCTCAGTAGCATTCCCAAGGTAGAACGACAGGAACTTGCCCGTGGTCAAGCTTCTAGCGCGCGGCAAGGTGGGTTATCCTAATTAGTTGCTAAATTGAATCACTATCACCCTATTTTCCAGTTAATTAAGCATATAACGTACCAAGTAACTAACTCATTTTTTAGATATTACAGTTTTCAGCAGATTTCGTGTTCCGTTGCTTGTCACTACCCTAAACCACCTCGAAGAACTCCTCGGATCGATGGCATGACTGAGGGCGATAGCATGACTGAGGGCGATCGCCTCTTTGCTTAATATAAATTTACTGAACTAACAAATAATTTATAGTACATTTGAACTATCACAAGTTCTGAATAGTCCTATCATTTCACGCAACTCATTCCTTAATTAAAATCAATCCAAGGAGGACACCATGAAATTGAATCCTTATCTGATGTTCAATGGACAATGTGAGGCAGCGTTTAAGTTTTACGAGCAGTGCTTGGGCGGCAAAATCGAAGCGATGATGACCTATGGAGAGACACCCAAGGAGTCGCCAATGGCAGACCAAGTGGCACCAGGATTGCACGACAAAATTATGCACGTTCATCTAACTGTAGGCGACCAAGAATTAATGGGTTCTGACAGCCCCATTGAATATTATGAAGAACCAAAAGGCTTTTCCGTGTCGCTCAACATTGACAACCTAGCAGAAGCAGAGCGGATCTTTCACGCCTTAGCAGAAAACGGGACAGTCCAAATGCCACTCCAAGAAACCTTTTGGGCTAAAAGCTTTGGCATGGTTATCGATCAATTTAAAACCCCATGGATGATTAACTGCGGATAATCTACCCGCTCCTTTACCGTGCAGAAAGGTTACAGAACTTTGGGGGAAAAGCTTTGGCATTATCGAAAATTCCCATTTCAAGCTTGAGTCTTATGAAGATTTAACTTTAATTTAGTGCTTGTAAGATCAAGGAGAAAAGTCAATGGAAACAACTAATACACAGCAAGAACAAGCAATGCAAGCGGGACCCCAAAAAGAACACCAGTGGCTACAAAAGCTTGTTGGGGAATGGACTTGTAAAACCGAGACGAACATGGGAGCGGATCGACCCCCCGAACAGGCGACAGGAACCGAGAGTGTAAGATCGCTCGGTGGTCTTTGGGTTTTGGCGGAGGGGCAAGGGGAGATGCCTGGTGGCGGTGAAGCAACAACTATGATGACAATCGGCTACGACCCTCAGAAACAGAGGTACATAGGCTCCTGGGTAGGGTCGATGATGTCCTACCTCTGGCTGTACGATGGCGAACTAGACGCAGCTAAAAACGTATTAACGCTCAACTCAGAAGGTCCCTCAATGACTGGTGAAGGGAAGATAGGAAAGTACAGAGATATCATTGAGTTCAAGAGTGACGATCGGCGGGTGATGACCTCCCATTTCCTGAGTGATGACGGACAATGGCATCAATTTATGACTGTGAACTATCAGCGCAAGAAATAGCCCAATTGCAGAAAGTAGCAGAAGGTTAGTTAAATTCTTTAACTAACGTTAATTTGAATTAGCATCTTGGGCATACTGAGGACGGCAATCAACTAAAAGCACAACCCCTGTATGCTCGAAGCAATAGTACCGAATAACGAACGGAATAGGCTGAATGCTCTACATAATTATCAAATACTTGACACTCCTGCCCAAGAGTCATTCGATCAGCTAACTCGTTTAGCCGCCTATATTTGTGGAACTCCCACCGCACTAATTTCTTTAGTCGCTCAAGAAAGGGCGCATCTAGCGGTTGGGGGAGTACAAAGTTAGTACAAGCGATTCATCAGAGAACAAACTATCAAATCTTTGATTGACCCACGCTAAACGTAGATGCAACAAATGATTAAATCCGTCCTCACTCCACCGCATTCCAACCCCCTTGAAACGTTGCTGGATAAGCCATTTACACGCACTTTCCACCATACCGCTGCCAATAGGTAATCCTAACTTTTTGAAGGAGCGATATTGAATATGGTCAAGGTGAGTGTTCAGATAATCTCGCACTTGGCGTAAAATTGGCTTAGTCAGTTCAGCCGTGTTTTTAGACTTGCTTAACCAGTCGAGTTCTTTGATGATGCGTTTACCAAAACCATGACGTAGTTGATGGCGCATTCTGGTGAACCAGATCTGAGGAGTTCGAGCAGGGTTGCCATCTTGATAAACGCTTGCTGCTTGCCATAAATGTTGTGTTGCATGGTAGAAATCGAGAATTCCAACTGCGTACGGAGCAAAGCATTCTCGATACAGTCGCCAAAAGCCTCGTGCGCCATCTGAAATCCACATAACTTGAGCAGCCGTTTTTATTCCTTGTCGAAGCGATTCAAGACGAAGACGAGGTTTGAAATCCTCAATACTTCCTAATACGCTAACCAAGCGTCGTTGATGCAGTCTTGTGCTTGTTTTACCTTCCCTAGTTTGATGTT
>JAESGR010001227.1_pt1 | contig 9978 bp, 11 predicted proteins | sample 9269771 | NCBI WGS metagenome assembly JAESGR01 (sample SAMN15739572, study PRJNA653492) | algae metagenome | isolation source: Chroococcus sp. CMT-3BRIN-NPC107 and co-occurring heterotrophs from well... | place: USA: Clark Mountains Wilderness, California | collected 2010-04-18
TGAACACATGACCTGATTCAATCACTGGCGAAATCAAGGCGAATTCTTTTAGCAAAGTTTGCTTAGAGCGCTATCTCAGGCAACGACATCCTTTTATCTGATTTTAGCCTTAACCGAGAGGTATTGAGGCGCGTACACTTACGAAGAAGTCATGAAAATGGCAGAAGATTTGATTGCTCAAATGGATGACGCTATGCAACAATCAACTCTACCTCATAGCCCAAATCTGCAAAAAATTGATAAACTCAGCATAGAATTGGTAGAAATGCAAGGGTGGTAATTGGTAATTGGTAGAAAGGCGAGGTCGGTAAATACTTTTTATCTTAAAAATAACTTGTATGCCAGATTATTATTTTCATCCCAATACTGATAGCCTAGATTATCGAGAAATGCTTGCCATTGCTGCATTTCATCGGGGGGAACTTGTACGCCTACCACAATTCGCCCGTAATCTGCGCCGTTGTTGCGGTAATGAAATAAGCTAATATTCCAATCGGGACTCATAGAACCCACAAATTTCATTAATGCGCCGGGACGTTCGGGAAATTCAAAACGGTATAGTACTTCATTATCGGCTAAATGCGATCGCCCTCCTACCATATGCCGCAAATGCAATTTTGTCAGTTCATCATCAGTTAAATTGATAGTTTTAAACCCGTGATCTTCAAAGTTTTCTACCATCAAAGCAGCATCAGCGCGGTTTTGAATCTGCACGCCAACAAAGATATGTGCTTCTTTTTCGTCTGCAATCCGATAACTAAATTCCGTTAAGTTGCGCCTTCCCAAACCTTCGCAAAACTTACGCAGACTTCCCCGCGCTTCGGGAATCGCCACCGCAAAAATAGCCTCTCGACGTTCCCCTAATTCTGCTCTTTCAGCCACAAACCGGAGTCTGTCAAAATTCATGTTTGCACCGCAAGCAACAGCAACTAGGGTTTGGTTTTCAATTTGCTCTCTTTCGACATAAACTTTAGCTGCGGCGATCGCCAATGCCCCCGCAGGTTCTAAAATTGACCTAGTATCCTCAAATACGTCTTTAATTGCCGCACAAGTAGCGTCAGTATTTACCAAAATAATCTCATCAACGTATTGCTGGCATAATCTAAAAGTTTCTTCGCCAACTTCCCGCACCGCCACCCCATCAGCAAATAAACCAACTTGAGACAATCGTACCCTTTTACCTGCTTTTAGCGATTGATTCATTGCATCAGAATCTACAGGTTCAACCCCAATAATCTTAATTTCTGGGCGCAACCTTTTTACATACGCCGCAATGCCAGAAATTAACCCACCACCACCAATCGCCACAAAAATCGCATGAATAGGCTGCTGATATTGGCGCAAAATCTCCATCCCAATCGTACCCTGTCCGGCAATTACATCAGGATCGTCAAAAGGATGAATAAAAGTTAAACCTTTTTCTGCTTCTATTTGACGGGCGTAAGTATAAGCATCGTCATAGGTATCGCCATGCAATACAACCTCGCCACCCCGCGCTTTTACCGCATCTACCTTGACTTGAGGCGTAGTTACGGGCATCACAATCATAGCTTTAGTTCCTAGCTGACGGGCAGCTAAAGCCACTCCTTGGGCATGATTTCCCGCCGAGGCTGCAATTACTCCTTTGGCTAGTTTATCGGGCGATAGTCCCACCATTTTGTTGTAAGCACCCCGCAGTTTAAAGGAAAAAACCGATTGCATATCTTCGCGTTTCAGCAAAAGCTTGTTATTTAGCCGCGTTGACAGGTTGGGGGCGTATTCTAGAGGCGTTTCTTGGGCAACATCATAAACGCGGGCGGTGAGAATCTGTACCAGGTAGTCGCAAAGCATGGGGTTAGTAAAGGCAGGGTGGGAGACTAATTCTACTTTATTGATAGGTGTGGCTTACTACCAAATACTGAGCTATTTAATAAGCTCTAACTATGGCATCAACTCAAAGACATTTTTAATTTATACTGTAAAGCTTGGCAGACTAAAAGTTTAATCAGTTGCTATCTGCTTCGTCTTCTTCGCAATCGCCACTTTCTAACTGCGGTGGATACTTAGTATTTTGTTGTTCTTTACGACCTAAAACAAACACAGATACTAATCCAACCACCCCTGCTGAACCTATAAATCCACCTGCGATAGGCGATTGTAATTGAGCCAGCTACAATCGAAACAACACCAATAGACAACCCAAAAATTTGTCCTAACCTTCTTTCATCTCTCTCTTGTCTCGTATCATTAACTTGGGCATCGATCAGTTTTTCCTGCATTCTATGCCTATGCTCTTTCTCAGCCATTGAGACAATCCGATCGGCTGCATTTGGAAGGACGCGATTGTACTGCGCGAGAGTTATTGGGTCGGGAATTGGACCAATACGAAAACTTGCCTCAATAATAGCTTTATCTTCTGGCTGAGAATACTCATTACCTACTACCTCTGCATCAGCCTTTTCAGATTCTTCATCAGGATATGGCTCATTCATGTTCGCTTAGAGAGTGTTTTTCTACTAAACCGATCGCCGTCTGAATATCGCTACCAACTTTTTCCCAATCAGAAAACATAGCTTCCAAGTCTGAATTTGAATTTGAGAAATCATCAGGAACATAAAATGAATGTTTTGAAGATGTTGGAATAATATCTAGGGAAGAACTTATGCCAGTTAATACGTTACTTGCAAAACCCTTCCTTTGAAACTCTTTCTTCTTTAAAGCTGTAGAACTAATTTTATATGGTTGCCCACTATCTACAAATTGAATGTAGTAATTTTTCATATCTCGAATTGATATCTTTCTATCTGATAATTGATTTGTCCGAAATCCTTCACGGGCTTTAAGCCAAGGATATTCCGAGTGAGTTAATTCTTCTAAAAACCTCCCACTCTTTTTTCCGTAATTCCTCAACACTATATTTAAAACTTCAACTTCCTCTGTTTTCAATTCATTAATTAAATTTTCTTCAGGAAGGATGTTGTAGCTGTACTGCTTGTATTGCCGATAAATAGACGGTACAACAGGTCCATGAACCCAGGCTTCAATATCTTCACAAAATAACATTTCACCTCTGAATACTAAACTCCAAGCTTGAGCATAGTAAAGAAGTTTCTGTAATTTCAGTGGAGTAACTGAGCCTACAGAGGTTTTTACGGTCGATTTTAATATGTAAGGTACTATTTCAAAAGCACGTCTCATAATTTTTTTACCATGCTGTTAAGTATGAAACGGTTACTACTTCACTCCACTGCTATAAGAATTTATACTCGTAAACTTGTATATTAGCATTTTAGGCTTATTGTCTTCTTGTAGGCTTTTTTTTTGCATATTCACTTACTATAGTACAAATGTTCTATGAGTTAAGTTAGGCGTAATAATTTTATAGAATAGAAATGCTCCCAAGTCTTTTGGAATTAAAGTTTCAAAGTCAAGTAGCGGCTTTAGTTTAGTTCTGCTCCAATTGAGGCTACCGATGAACCAGTTTTAATAAAGGAGCAGGCAAAGGTAGTTTATTGTATTCCACAGGCTCAAGTAAGTAAGTTGTTTGTAAACTCTCAATTAAAGTTGGAGTAGGGTAAAAAAGAAAATTATTCCCACTTGGGGCTAGTTTTGGCACAACGGGATCGATCGCCAACTGAAACCTAACTTCATTTTTAACTAAATAGCTCAATGAAATTACATTGCCTAAAGTTGTATCTCCTAAACTACTAATAACTATAGGCTGATCTTGACTATTGAGAAATGCTGCAACGCTAGAATTACCGTAACTGATACCTTTATTCCACCAAGTAGGCGATCGCCAGCTAGCAGTGCAAGAGATAATACCTACCGTTAAAAGTATTACTAAAAGTAGGCGCTGTAAAAATAGGGAATGTTGTTGCAGGAGATAATTAAGCAGGTAAGCGATCGCTAATTGGACTCCAATTAACATCGGCACAAAGTAGCGAGTATGACTAGATCGTTGTCCGCCAAGAATTAGATCGGGCAAAATTAAAGCACTTGTAGGTAAAACAATTAGCAGCACCACAAACAGCCAAGCGCGGCGCGGTGCATGATAGTAAAGTATCCACAAAGCATAGCCTACCAGCCCTAAAACAATCGGCGGCACAATGTAGGTGTAAATGCTTTCTAAAGGAAGCCCAAAATCAATAAAACTACTGCTGATATGTAGTCCCCACAGTTTTATCAACAAGGACTTAGGCGGCGATGTTTTTATCCATGCTGTTTTAGATTCTAAACTCAGCCAATTTTGAATTAATACAATAATCCAAGGTGTAAAGGCAATTATTCCAGCTAGCAATGAGAGTAAAAACCGTCGCACAGAAAGACCCATCGCAATGGCAAAAATGCCGTGACATATCAACACCAGTATTGAAAGCAGAAAGGTATATAGGTTTAAGGCTACAGTTACCGCGTATATTCCCCAACCTGTCCAGGTTTGGACGCGCATCGCTTGTAACAAAGCCGCCGATGAAAGCAGAGTTACTAAAGTCCACAAACTAGATTGACGGGCTTCTTGGGCGTAAAGGACGTGAAAAGGTGAAATTGCAAAAAGTGCGATCGCAATCCATTGTCCCTTTGACTCAAATAATTCTCTATACAGCCAATACAGGGCGGGGAAGGCTAATAAACTAAATACTACTGACAAACTTCTTACGGCTGCAACTTTACTCCCAAATAGCTCCATAAATAGCCGCGTTAGTAAATAATATAGCGGTGGATGTTCGGGATGAGTAGTTAGGGAATACCAAGTTTTATCCCAGTTGCGCCTAGAGTTTAGCTTCTGGTAATGCAATAATTTATCTGGAGAAATAGGTATCCCAGTAAAAACTTCGCCAATAATTTCTTCTCCCGTATAGCCTGCGGCGCGAATTGATGTAAATACCTCGTCATGCCAATATACTTTTTGACTAATATTAGTGACGCGAAAAAAAATACCTAATGCTAAGGTAACTGTAACCAAAAACACTAGCCCGTATAAAGGTTTCCGGGGTACTTGCATCTTTTTTTAACTTACAGGCGATTGACCGTAAAAAGGCAACGCATCTATCCATTGTGGACGCTTACCTTTAAGCCATTGTGAACCAGCAATTTCTAAAACATTTGTAACTGTTGCCCCTAAGCCATCTTCTGCTTTAATTAATTGATACGGTGTTTGCCAATTTTCTAAGGTTTTTTGCCAATCTTCTACCGTCATCAAACTATCTGGTAATAAAGCTGTGGAATCTGAGTAGATAGCTGCGTATACAAGGTTTGTTTGGGCAGAAATTTGAACAGCCTTCGCACTATCTCCTTTTTCTGTGCGTGCGATCGCTTCTAAGCTAGATATAGCAAATAAAGGTATATCTAACTGTTGGGCAATTGTCCGGGCTGTGACTACTCCAATTCGAGTGCTAGTAAAGCTTCCGGGCCCTTTGGCTACCGCCACAAATCCTAAATCTGCCCAAGTTTGCGGTTGGATATATTCGGCTAAATGGTAGTGTAAATGAGTAGAAAGACTCCGCCCTAAATCCCATACTTTAGAGCGCGAATCACTAGCAGCTTTCTTGAAAAACTCTATAGAAGGAGAGCTTTCCGACAGATTTTCTGCGAAGTTACTTAAAGCTAATCCCAGTTCTGAACTGGTGGTATGAATAGCTAAACCGTATTTCACGTTGGTACTAATTCGCCTGGTCGTAGTTTCGCCCATTTTCCAGTTTCCTGTTTAAAGCTTAAGCAACCAACTACATCCCACTCCATTTGAATTTCCTCATCAGTAGTCCGAATATTGACATTGATAGAAGGTTCCTTTGGTTCAAAATCGGGGAATTCTGTTAAATGCGGTTGTTGATGCTGATGTTCTACTGCATTATAGGTAATACAGCGATCGACATAATGGCAGTTTATACAAATACACATAATCCAACTCCAGAGGATTTTTCTGTTAATCTGTTTCAAACCCTAAGCCGGATTTTAACTTAACCAAAACCCCGCTTGACTTGGATCTTAGCATTTCAGTTAAAGAGTGTTTGGTTTTTCGAGATTACCAATTACCAATTACCCATGCCTTCCGCATTGTCTCCCGAAACTTGGTGTTTTAACTTAGCATGGATACCCCAAAATGCTTATTTAGTGGGCGGTGCGGTGCGAGATGCGTTGTTAAAAAGAGAATCTGAATATTTAGATTTAGATTTTGTTTTGCTAGATGCGGTAAACATAGCTCGAAAAATGGCTAGTCATTACAAAGCTGGATTTGTATTGCTTGACAGAAGCCGCCAAATTGCTAGAGTTGTATTTGCTCAAGCTACTGTAGACTTTGCCCAGCAGCAAGGAGAAACGTTAGAACAAGACTTGTACAGGCGCGATTTTACGGTAAATGCGATCGCTTATAATCCTTATACTCACGAAATCATCGATCCTCTGCATGGGTGTAAAGACTTACAAAACCGCGTAATGCGGATGGTGTCACAAGCCAATTTACAAGACGATCCATTACGACTCTTACGAGCATACCGCCAAGCGGCTCAACTCGGTTTTGCGATCGCGCCTGAAACTAAAGCAACTATTAGCACTCTTGCGCCGTTACTAAGTGAAATTGCTCCAGAAAGAGTACGAGTAGAACTAAACTATCTTCTAAATAGTCCGTTGGGTACTCCCTGGTTAAAAAGTGCTTGGGAAGATGGATTAATTAGTATTTGGTTTCCTAACACTACTCAACAACATTACGAAACTCTAACGCTAGTAGACTCCACCGCTTTGTCCCTTCCTAAGCTACCTTTATCTCAATCTTTAAGCGATACAGTTAAAACTACTTGGTTGGGTATTGCTAAAATAGCTTGTTTAGTTTCTAATAATCCTGAACTAGCAGAAATTGAACTACAGCAATTAACATACAGCCGTGCAGAAATTCGAGCGGTAACAACAGCAATTAAATTATTACCGCAATTATTAGCAAAAGCCGACAATCTAACTTTAAAAGAACAATATTTGTTATTTCGTCAAGCTGGGGCAGTTTTTCCTACCTTAGCGGTTCTAGCAGTGGCAAAGGGGACACAAAAAGATACCCTAACCCTCTTAATTAATCGCTATCTTACGCCAAACGATCCGGTTGCTCATCCGCAGTTGTTGGTTAACGGTAAAGACTTGATGCAAGCTTTGAAAATACCGCCTAGTCCAATGGTAGGGAAGTTATTGAATGAAATTGCGATTTCTCAAATTGAGGACAAAATCTCTACACCCGCCCAAGCTATAGAATTAGCTGCAACTTTGCTGAAAACTTTGTAGACTTTTCCAGGGTAGAAGAAGGCGATCGCACCGCCTTAAAATTTACTTAACTCTCTAAAGCTTGACTCGCTGCTGAAGACTTAGCTGCTCTAAGGGGTATAAGGTTCCACTCCAGATAATTCCTTATTGTTCAATTACAAGAGAGAATTTACTTTTCCACATAAGGTATAAAGGATGTATTGTTTAATTTAAGTTATTTTCTACGGTGCAAAACTCTCAGTCTTCCGATCCTACCATTACCAAGCTCTTAGAAATTGATAGCGATCTAGCAGCACAAGAGGCTGAATTGACACTTCAACTCCAGTCAATTCAAGAGAAACGCCACAGTCTCAAAACTGTTATCAACCTCTTTGTTCCTGATGCCGTTGCTCATCAAACTGTACTAACACCAGTTGTTGAAGATATAGCAGCACTTCAAGATGTGACAACCCCAGAATTAGAAGAGGGAGCGACAGGTACTATTGAAGCTACGACACTGCCGCAAAAGCAACAACAGAAGAAAAACTTATCTACTAGCAGCGATAAGCCAAGTAAAAAACCCTCACCTACTAAAGAGGCAAACAAGCAAGCAAATGAGTGGCAGCAATATTTGCGAGACGAATTTAACGATGCCAGTCTATCTCTTGCTGTTTCTGAAGTTATGCAGCAACAGCAAGAACAGGTATTAGATATTGCAGCAATACTAGATGCCATCTTTGTAGACGAAATCCCCAAAGCGATTAGAAGCACAGCACGGGAACGTGTATCCAATGTTCTCTCGGTCGGTGCGAAGCAGGGAAGATGGTATCGAGGGCAACTAGGTAAATATAGTATGTCGAAAGTTGCCATTGAGAACGAATCAGCAGTCTAGGAATGTGGGTGGCAACACAATGAAGTTGTGAATTTCAATAAAATAACATCATCTCACCCGTAATATCTAAGCAATATTTAGGTTGAGATGACTTGCTCCTAGCCCAGAACTTAGTCTAATCTGACCTCCATGCCTTGCAATGATTCTCAGTGCAACAAGGCTTTTTTTGAATCTTAACGACAACGGTAATTTGAGTCATAGTTTAAATCTTTGACTAATGGTTGATTTTTTGTATCAGTACAACTTTACCAATTGCTCTACCTGACTCAGCGTATTCATGGGCCGCCGCAACTTCAGCCATATTAAAGATTTTGGAATCTAAAAGCGGGTGTAGTTTCCCTTCATCTACTAAGTGAGCCAGTTGTGAGAGAATTTCGCCATGATAAGCACGACCTACACCAGATAGCATCGGAATCAGCATATAAACTAAATGTAGAGTTAATCCTTTTGCGTGCAATAAAGTTAAATCCTGAGAAGACAAAGAAACTATAGACACAACAGTTCCATTGGGTTTTGCAGCTTTAAAGGCATTTTGCAGATTGTCATTGCCAACCGTGTCAAACACGACATCAAAACCTTGACCATCTGTGTATTTTGCAACAAATTCTTCTACGGGCTGCTGATGATAGTTGATGGTGATATCTGCACCCAAACGATGAGAAAACGCTGCTTTTTCATCGCTAGAGACTAGAGCGTATACCGTTGCTCCTCTCCACTTTGCCAGTTGAACGCCGATAGAACCTACACCCCCCGTTGCTCCGTAAACTAAAACTTTTTGCCCTGGCTGAACCCGCGCGCGATCGATAAGTCCTTCCCAAGCAGTGATTGAAACCAAGGGTAAAGCCGCCGCTTCTGTCATCGAGATTGACTTTGGCTTGAGAGCGACTAAATCAGCATCCGCCAACATATATTCAGCCAACGCACCACCCAAATTTTTGACACCACCAGCACAGCCATAAACTTCATCGCCAACTTGAAAGCGATCGCATCCTTTGCCAACAGCTTCAATAGTTCCGGCAACATCTCCATGTAAAATAGCTGGGAAGTTGGGAGCAATACCTTGGGCAACACCCTGTCTAATCTTGAAATCAACGGGATTAACGCTGGTAGCAGCTACTCGAATCAAAACACTGTGAGGACGAATTTCTGGAATAGGCAAATCTATCTCCTGAAAATTGTCTGCAGAACCAAATTGCTTAATTGCTAAAGCTTTCATAGTTTTGGCAGAGAAAGGAACATTTATTTAGTAACATTGCTGTATTCCTACCTGTAAGGATTTACAGAAAGGTACAATAGTTACTTTTTGGTAAACATGGCTTTAAATCTCGATGCCAACGATTCCTTATTAAGCTACCAGCCTCAGCCTGCTTTAGAGCGACTTGCCAAAATGGATTTGTTTGATACAAACTGTGCTGGGCATCAAATGCTAGAGCATATTGCTAATAAATGGACGATTCTAATTGTTTATGCTTTAACGCAAGGTAAAAAGCGCTATAGCGAACTTAAGCAACAAATTGTTGGAGTATCGCCTAAAATGCTGGTCCAAACTTTGCGAAATTTAGAGCGACGTGGATTGATTCATCGAGAGATATATCCAACTGTGCCGCCACGAGTGGAGTATTCACTTACTCCACTGGGGGGAACCATTAGCAATACTTGGTGAATGGGCATATCAGCATATTGGTGATGTTAAAACTGCAACGGAAAATTACGATAACAATCCAGATGTTAACGATTATTGGAAACCTAAGTAAATTAACTAAGTACAGGACAAAAAATGTAGAGCATTTAAGAAATCATCCATTTTCTGCTCCAAATTGAGAACAATATTTCGCAGATAGTCAAAGCCATAGCGAAAAATGCTCTTAGCTTTACGTCCATGCTTT
>JAESGR010001228.1_pt1 | contig 9974 bp, 11 predicted proteins | sample 9269771 | NCBI WGS metagenome assembly JAESGR01 (sample SAMN15739572, study PRJNA653492) | algae metagenome | isolation source: Chroococcus sp. CMT-3BRIN-NPC107 and co-occurring heterotrophs from well... | place: USA: Clark Mountains Wilderness, California | collected 2010-04-18
CGGCCTTGATGGCCGAGTATTTCGCGACCACCGCCGACATCTACCGGCTCACCGGCGACCTCGACGCGGCGGCCGACCAGCAGGACAGCGCCGACCTCAAGGGCAAGTCGATCCCCGAGACCGAGACCCGTCTCGCCCGAATGATCGGCCGCGACCGCGGGGAGGGCGATGCGGCGCAGTGGCGGGCGCTCGCGGCGCATTTCGCGGAGTGCCAGATCCGCCCGCTCCACGACGCGGCGGCGACGCTGCTCTCGCGACCGGACATGACGGATGCGCCCCTCGTCGTCTGCGGCGCCGGCCGCTTCCTCGCCGAGCGGCTCGCCGCGCGCCTCGGGCGCCGCTTCCTGGCCCTGACGGAGCTGATCGCCGGGCGGCTCGACGGCGCGGGCCTCGACTGGGCCTCGACCTGCGGCCCGGCCCTGGCCGTCGGCCTCCTCGCCGCCGACGATCCGATCCTTCAGCGGAGACCTGCATGAGCGCGACCCAGAAACTCGCCCGCCTCCTCGCGACGCGGTCGGGCCCCAACATCGAGCTCGCCCTGGCGACGGAGGGTGGGCAGACCCTGCGGGTGGTGGCCACGCCCGATCAGATCGACATGCTGATCGACGAGCTTGAGGACATCCTCAACTCGCCCCCGGACCCGGGGAGCGAAGGGCCGCCCGAGGCAGCGTGAGACGCGCCTACCGAAGAAAATCGCCGAAGGCCCTGGGCCCGTCCCCGACGGGGATGTCCTTGATGACCTTGAGCGTGGCGGCGTCGATGACGCTCACCGTGTTCGAGCCCCAGTTCGCCACGTAGAGCCGCCGCCCGTCCGAGGCGGCGGCGATCCCCTCGGGATGGTCGCCGACGTCGATCGTCGCGACCGGCGCGAGGCTGGCGGCATCGAACACGCTGACCGTGTTGCCGTACTGGTCGGTGACGAAGCCGCGCCCGGCGGCCAGGGCGACGACATAGGGACGATCGCCCGTCTTGACCCGGCCGACCTCGCGTCCGGCGGCGACGTCGATCACGGAGACGTCGTTGCCGGTGACGTTGGCGGTGTAGGCCCGGGCGCCCGCCGCATCGAGGGTGATGCCGAAGGGGCGGTGGCCCACCTTGAGGCGGGCGCGCTCGCGCCGCGTCGTCGCATCGACGATCGAGACCGAATCGGCCTCCCGGTTCGCGACCAGGATCGTGGCGCCGTCCGGCGTCACGGCGATGCCGGACGGCGAGGCTCCGGTCGCGATCTCGCCGTCGGGGACGAGGGCGCCGTCCCTGTTCACGAGGACGAAGACGCGGGCGGCGTACCAATCGGCGGCGTAGACCGCCCCCGAGACCGGGTTGACGGCGATGCCGAGCGGGCCGCCGGGAAGCGGCACGAGGCCGGTCACCCGCCGCGCGGCGAGGTCGATCACCGCGAGGCCGGGCCCGTCGGGCCTCGTGACGTAGGCGGTCGCCCTGTCGGGCGAGAGCGCGACGCCGGCCGGCGATCCCGGCACCGGGATCGAGGCGACGACGCGGGAGGCGTCGAGATCGATGATCTCGACGGCGTTGGCGCCCTGCACGGTGACGATCGCCTCGGCGGCCAGAGAGGCGAGGGGATGGGAGGCGATCAGCGCGGCAAGGCCAGCCCACAGAATGGACCGCATCATGAAGGCGATCCCGACCTCTGACGCAGCGCGACCTGGCTCCCTCTCCCATGGGGAGAGGGTTGGGGTGAGGGGCATGCCCTTTCCGATAAGGTCACACACCTCACCCTGTCCCTCTCCTTCCAGGAGAGGGGACCGGCGCCACACATCATCACGAAGCGATGCCGAACCTCACGAACCCTTCTCGACCTTCGCCTTGAGGTTCTCGAGGCCCGCCTTGTAGAGGCCGAGCACGGCCTTCTTCGAGGCCTCGTCGTTGAGGTCGGCCGGCGGATCGTTGTTCATGTAGCCGCGGTAGAAGGCGCCGCGCCAGGTGACCTTGCTCTTGGCGCCGTCGCCCGCGACCTCGATCGTCGAGGAATAGTCGTTCACCGGCAGGGTCTTCACGTCGACCTTGGTGATCCGGTACGCCAGGCTCTTCTTGTCGGCATCGTGCTTGACGAGCTCTTCCTCGACGGTGGCGCCGCCCTTGAGCGTCAGCAAGCGCGTGGCCTTGGCCTCGTTGCCGCCCTTGCCCTCGGTCTTCTCGACCACGGGAATCCAGGCCGCATCCTGGAAATTGCCGACGGCGGCCCAGACCTTGTCGGCGGGCGCGTTGATCTCGATGGTCTCGGAGACCTTCTGACGGGTCGGGCCGTGGGCCTGGGCGCTGGAGGCCACGACGGCGAAGGCCGCCATGGTCGCGAGGGCAATCATCTTCATGGGGCGTCGTCTCCTTGTGCGTGTCAGGGGGCGGCCTTGGGCCTGGCGAGGATGCGGTCCTCCCGCCCGAGGGAGGCAGCGACCTTGTCCTCGATCCAGTCCCAGGCCTCGCGCTCGGCGGGGCCGGCCGTCTTGTCGATCGCGATGGCGAGGTAGCGCATCTCGCCCAGGATCTTCTCGGAGTCCAGCATATGGAGCCGCGTCGAGAGGATTGCGGCCTCCAGCACCGCGGCCTGCGCGCGGTTGTAGCCGAGGAAGGGCCGGTGGCTGGCCTCATGGACCAGGCGCCCGCGAAAGCGGGGCCGGGTGGCGTCGTCCTCCACCGCGACGACCTCGAACTCGGCGTGAGCGAAGCTGTCGGCGAGGCGCCGGCCCCGGATCTTCTCGCAGGCGACCACCGGCCAGTCGCGCCGCCCGGTGACGCAGCCGGCGATGACGCGCACGTCGTTCGGGGACGAGGCGGCGAAGCAGGGGCTCGCCTCCAGGTTCGCGATGGTGGGCGAGGGCCGGAACGGCGCCAGGATCCAGTCCTCGCCGTCGCGGATCAGGCCGAAGGGCACGAGGTGCAGGCTCCCGTCCGGCGAGAGCGTCGTGACGATGGTCTCCAAGATGAAGGCCACCTTCTCAGCGCTCCCCGGCCGGCACGAGCTTGCCGCAGACGATTCTCGCGCCGCCCTCGGGTCGCGCCACCTCGTCGGTTGCCGCGGGTTGCGCGACGGGCTCCCTCTCCTGAGGGGAGAGGGTTGGGGTGAGGGGTGTGCGCTCTCCGGAGAGTTCGCTCCCCTCACCCTGTCCCTCTCCCCCTGGGAGAGGGGACCCGCGCTCGACCCGGCCGACGTCCGCCGTACCCCCGCCGCTGTGCTTCGTATGGCCCGCCTTCTTGAAGGCCGTGGTGTCCTCGATCTCGGCTTCGGCGGCCGCACCCCAGCGCAGGGGCTCGTCCTGCACGTAGCGTTTTCCCAGCCGCCAGGCGGTCTCCGCCTTGGTGAGTTCGCCGCCGAGATAGAAGGCGTGGGCCCCGTCGCTCGCGACGTCGAGGTGCGGGAAGAAGGCCATCGCGTCGGTGCCGGTCTCGTGAATGGCGCGATTGTAGATGTGGACGCCATCCTCGGCCACGGCGATGCGGTAGTTCGGGTCGCGCACCTCGGCCGCCTGCGCCGCGATCTCGTCGGGCGTCTGCACGAAGGGGCGCTTGTCGTGAAGCGCCAGCAAGGCCCGGCCGTAGCCCTTGGGCAGCGCCGCATCGGCCTTGGCGGCGAACATCACGCGGCGGGCGGCATCATGCTCCTCCACCGTGCGGCGGGTGTGGTTCGAGACCTGGACGATGAGCACGTTGCGGATGGCGAGCTCGGAGCACATGCCGACGAGGAGCGCGGTGACGCCGAGGCTGTCGGCCTCGGTGAGCTCGGTGAGGTTGCCCGTGCCCATCATCATCTCGATGCCGGGCCAGCGCCGACGGGTCTCGTGGTAGCGGGTGATCGATTCGACGAAGCCGAAATGGATCGGCTCCAGGATCGGGTCGGCCATGTAGGGCTTGCCCGCCCGCTCCATCCGCTCGATCGCCCGGTCGAGAGAGGGCAGATCGTCGGGCCGCATCGGCACGAGAACGGGCACCGCGTCGGTCTCGAAGGCGAGGTCCAGCGTCTCCTCGTTGAGGCTGAGCAGGAAATCCGCCCCGGCCCTGGCGCCCCGGCGCAGCTCGTCGAGGGAGAAGGAATCGACGCTGACCCTGAGCCCGGCGCCCTTGAGCAGGCGCACGCTGTCCTCGAGGTGCGGGAAATCGGTGTCGGGCAGCCCGCCGAGGTCGATCACGTCGGCGCCGCGCCGGGCGAGGTCGAGGCCCTTGGCCAGGATCTCCTCCGCGCTCATCTTCGAGGCGTCGACGATCTCGGAGAAGATGCGTAGGTCGTGACGGGACAGGTCCACCTTCCGCCCGGCAAGGCCCAGATGGGCGGGAAGGTCGACGACCTCGTCGGGCCCGCGCTCGACGGGCAGGCCGAAATGGCGGCTCAGCGCCTCCGGGTTCGCCCGGCAGCGCCCGGGCAGGATGATCCGGGTCGCGCCCTCCGGCATCGTCACGCGGCGGCGGATGATCTCCTCGGTCATGAGCGCCGCGACCTTCACCCCGGCGTCGGCGATGCTCCAGGCGTAGCGGTCCGCCGGCAGGGTGGCGGCGACCTTCTCCAGCCGGGCGCGGGCCATGCGGCCGGTGACGAAGACGAGGTGCTCGGGCGTGCTCACGCCGCTGCCTTACACCGGTCGGGGCCGCGGATCACGATCTCGCCCCGGAAGCGCGCGGCGAAGCCGGGAAAGGCGGCATCGACGAGGCCGAGGCGGCTGAGCTCGGCCGGCCCGGCGCCGAGCGGGGCATCGACTGATTTCAGGAGGAGGCAGCGCGCGGCGCCGAGTTCCGTGGCGAGCCAGAGGGCGAGGCTGTCGGAGGTGACGTCCCAGCTCTCGGGGATCTCGGGACGGCCCGCCTTCAGCGCCGCCGGGTCCCAGACCCGCGTGCGGCCGGGGAGGGCGCAGGCCGCGACGCTGCGGGCGGATAGGAGACGCGGCTCCAGGCGGAGGAAGCGGTCCCCCATCCGCGTCATCGCGTCCAGCGCCAGGCGATGAGCCCGGGCGTCGTCGTAGCCCAGGGCCGCCTGATCGGCGCGCACGGCGTCGGCGAAGGCGCCGCCGCCCGGCACGATCACGTCATCGCTCCCGGCGAGGCCGGCGAGGATCGCGCGGAGGCGACCCTCGTCGGCCGTGAGGCTGCCGCCGACCTTCACGACGCTGAGGTCCCGGTTCAAGGCGCCGGCCTCACGCCGCGTCGCGGCGGGCGAGGGCGCGCAGCGCGCGGGCCGCCCCGGCCACGAGCCCTGGGTCGAGCCGGCGGGTGCGGTCGCCGTCCTCGCACAGCCCGCCGCGGAAGCCGAGATAGGTCGCACCGAGCGGCGCGAGCGCGGGAATGTCCTCAAGGCGCAGCGAGCCGGCGAGGCCCGAGAGCAGCCGGGCTTCGCGGCAGGCGGCTGTGAAGGCCTGGAGCGCCGGCGGCTCCAGCCAATCGGTGAGGCGCCGGCCGTCCTTGCCCGCGGTGTCGATCATGGCGCCCACGAACCCCGCCGCCGCGAGGCGCGCCACGAGGTCGGGATCGATCCCGACCTCGGCGAAGAGGACGGCGATCAGCCGTCCCCGCGCCGCCAAGGCGGCGCGGGCGAGGGCGGCGCCCGTGAAGTCGGGCCGGACGGCGACCTTCACGTAATCCACGCCCGTCGCCGCCAGCGTTGCGACGGACGTCGCGAGCGCATCCGGGCCGTCGGGCTCGCCCGCCACGGCGCTCGTGATCGCGCGTCCGGCCAGGCGGGCCACCATCGCCCTCACCGCCTCCGGGTCCAGCGCACCCAGCGCACCCCGGTGAGGGTCCTTGCCGTCGACGAGGTCGGCGCCGGCCGCGCAGGCCGCCTCCGCCTCGGCGCCGTCGCGGACGCTGACCAGGAGCCGCGGCACCGCGGCGAGGAACTCGAACGATGGGCGAGGGGTCACGGGCGGCTCAGGACCGGTTCGGCAGCGGCTCGGCGAGGAGGCGGTTCTTCACGACCCAGCGCATGGCATGGGCCCAGGTATCGTCGGTATCGGCGCGGATGACCGCCTGCCCGTTGCGCAGGACCTTGCCCGTGGCCGCGTCGGAGATGGTGACGTAGAGGTTGAAGAGCTGGCCCGAACCCCTTTCCACGAAACCGTTGACGGCGAGATCCGCGCCGAGCGCCCTGGCGATGGTGGCGGCGCAGCCCTCGCACTTGTAGAGCGGCGCCTGCTTGGCGATCTCGGCGCTCTGCGGGGCCACGTCGACGACCTCGACCGTGCCGTTGGTGGTCAGCGCCTTGCGCAGCTCCTGGGTCACGAGCTCGAGGCGGCGCGCCTCCTCCGGCTGCGCCTTGCGACCGCCGACCACCCCCGGATCGCTGAACTCGACGCCGAAGATCGCCGCCTTGTCGGGCGCGGCGAGGGCCGCCGCCGGCAGCAAGGTGCAGGCGAGCGCCAAGGAAGCGGAGAGGAGGGCGGGGCGGAGCGTGGTGGCGCGCATGGCGTGGCTGTCCCTGTCTCGGCTGGCCGGGCGGATCGGTTCGAGCCCCGACGCTGGCGCCCGGCCCGGTTTCGCATCACCGGCGACCAGGCGCAACGCGGCACGGCCGTTCCCTGCCGGCAAGCCCTTATCATTCCCTCAGACATAGGGCGTTGAGCGCGGGAGCGAGATGTTGTTAGCGTGCCGCCCGCATGACGCTCCTCCCCCGCTCCCTTCTCGCCGCGCTTGCCCTGTCGACCGCTCTGTCGACGACCCTTGCCGGCCCGGGCATGGCGCAGGAGCCGCCCGCCTCCGCCAGGGCCGCCGAGGCCGCCGACGGCGAGACCCGGATCGGCGTGATCTACCGGCCGGTCCCGCCCCCCTCCTCCTACGATGCCGAGGCCGTGCCCCAGGACGAGGGCGTCGCGGGCGGGCGCATGGCGGTCGCCGACAACAACACGACCGGCCGCTTCACGAAGCAGACCTACGCCCTCGACGAGGTCGCCCTCGAGGGGGGCCGCAGCGCCGCCGAGGCTGCGCGGGAGCTCGTCGGGCGCGGCCTCCGCTACCTCGTCCTGGCGCTGCCGGCCGACGAGGTCCTGGCGGTGGCCGACGCGGTGAAGGGGGAGGGCGTCGCGGTCTTCAACACGGCCGCGCCGGACGATCGCCTGCGCGGGCCCGATTGCCGGCTCAACGTCTTCCACGTGATCCCGAGCCGGGCGATGCAGACCGACGCGCTGGGGCAGTTCTTCCGGCTGATGCGCTGGAGCAAGATGTTCCTCATCGTCGGCCCGTCCGACAACGATCGCGCCTATGCCGAGGCCTTCAAGACGTCCGCGAAGAAGTTCGCCCTGAAGATCACCGCCGAGAAGCCCTGGACCTTCGGGCCGCTCGCCCGGGCGCGGGGCGACACGCCGACCCGCTCGGAGGCGATGGTGTTCACCCGCGGCGTCGATTACGACCTCGCCATCGTCGCCGACGAGGCGGGCGACTGGGGCGATTACCTGCCCTTCCGCACCGTCGATGCGCGGCCCGTGGCGGGCACGCAGGGGCTCATCGCGACGACCTGGCACCCGACGCTCGAGACCTGGGGCGCCGCCCAGGCCCAGAACCGCTTCCGCCGCTTCGCCGGGCGCCTGATGCGGCCCCTCGACTACCAGGTCTGGGCGGCGGTCCGGACGGTGGGCGAGGCCGCGACGCAGAAGAAGACCTCCGACCCCAAGGTGCTGGTGCCCTATTTCTCCGACCCCGCCTTCAGCCTGCCGGCCTACAAGGGCGTCGCGCTGAGCTACCGCCCCTGGGACCGGCAACTCCGGCAGCCGATCATCGTGGTGCAGCCGAAGACGGTGGTGAGCGTCGCCCCCGAGCAGGGCTTCAGCCACCAGCGCACGCCGCTCGACACCTTGGGCGTCGACGAGCCGGAGACGGCCTGCAAGCTGCGCTAGGGCTACCGGCCTGCGACGATAGGATGGCGCGCACAATCCGGTCGCGCGCTGCCCAATGCCCGCAACTGCCCTATAAGAAGGGCCAAACCGCGCCCCGCAACGAGCGCGACCGTCAGGGAGGAAGACATGAGCCGCGGCGCGAGAGCAGGTTTGGCGCTGGCCGGAACGGCGCTGGCGACGCTCGCCGGCCTGGTCCTCGCCGGCCCGGCGCAGGCCTACATGGTCTACGTCACCAACGAGAAGGGCAACACCGTCAGCGTCATCGACTCGACCACGCTCGCCGTCACGGCGACCTGGAAGGTCGGCCGGCGCCCCCGCGGCGTCACCACGAGCAAGGACGGCAAGGAGCTCTTCGTCTGCGCGAGCGACGACGACCGCATCGACGTCCTCGAGACCGCGAGCGGCAAGACCCTGCGCTCGCTCCGCTCGGGGCCGGACCCCGAGCAGTTCATCCTCGGGCCGGCGGGCAACCCGCTCTACGTGGCCAACGAGGACGACAGCCAGGTCACGATCATCGACATCGAGAAGAACAAGATCCTGGCCGAGGTGCCGGTCGGGGTCGAGCCGGAGGGCATGGGCCTCTCGCCGGACGGCAAGGTCCTCGTGAACACCTCCGAGACCACCAACATGGCCCACTTCATCGACACGACGACCTACCAGATCATCGACAACGTGCTGGTCGACGCGCGTCCGCGCTTCGCCGAGTTCACCGCCGACGGCAAGTTCCTGTGGGTCTCGGCCGAGGTCGGTGGCACGATCAGCGTCATCGACGTCGCCGCCCGCCGCGTGATCAAGAAGATCACCTTCAAGATCCCGAGCGTGACCGACGAGGCGATCCAGCCCGTGGGCGTCCGCCTGACCAGGGACGGGACCAAGGCCTTCGTGGCTCTGGGCCCGGCCAACCGCGTCGCCCTGGTCAACGCGCAGACCCACGAGGTCGAGAAGTACCTGCCCGTGGGCCAGCGGGTCTGGCAGCTCGCCTTCACGCCGGACCAGAAGCTGCTCTTCACCACGAACGGCTCCTCGAACGACGTCTCCGTGATCGACGTCGAGGCGGGCAAGGTGGTCAAGAGCATCCCGGTGGGGCTGCTGCCCTGGGGGGTGGCGGTGTCGCCGAATTAGGGGCTCTCTTTTTTACAGGGTCGCTTTGTCATTCCGGGGCGCCGAAGGCGAACCCGGAACCCAGAGCCGCTGATGGGGCAATCTGGGGCGCCGTCAGCGGTTCTGGGTCCCGGGCTTCGCTTTGCGGCCCCGGGATGACAAGCGGGATGGAATACGACCACGGGTTCTAAAGGCGACCGCCAAAAGGCGGCGCAGCGGGAGGAGCGAATGACGATGCGATGGAAGCGCTGGATGGGCCTGACCCTGGCCGCGCTGCTGGCCGCGACGCCGGTTTCCGCTCTCGATCTCACCAGAAAGCGCGAGAACCTGCCCGAGCTCGTCCTCGGCAACGAGGAGGGCAATGACTACGTCGTGCAGAACCGCGACATCGAGCTCGAATCCGGGCGCGCCTATCGCCTGCGGATCGTCGCCAAGGGCCGGCAGGAATACAAGTTCTACGCCCCCGAGTTCTTCCGCAACATCTGGATCAACCAGATCGTCATCCAGCACATCGAGATCCACGGCGGCGGGCCGCCGGACCATTTCGAGTTCGACGATCCCGGCGAGATCGCCCTCGAATTCGTCTCGATCAAGCCGGGCGAGTATCCCTGGTCGGTCCGCGGGCTGGAGGCCAAGGGCATGACCGGGAAGTTCATCGTCAAATGACCACGCAGGCCCTGGAGACGGCGGCCCTCGAGGTCGCGGGGGTGAGCCACCGCTTCGGCGCGCGCGCGGCCCTGTCCGAGGTCTCGCTGCGGGTCGAGCGCGGGCGCTTCACGGCGCTGCTCGGCCCCAACGGCGCCGGCAAGACGACCCTCTTCTCGGTGATCACGCGCCTCTACAACAACCAGGAGGGCCGCGTCGCCATCTTCGGCCACGCCCTGAACCGGGAGCCGTCGCGGGCGCTCGCCCGCCTCGGCGTGGTGTTCCAGGCCCGCACCCTCGATACGGATCTGACCGTCGAGCAGAACCTCCTCTATCACGCCAGCCTGCACGGCATCGCCCGGCGCGCGGCCAAGGCGCGGATCGCGGTCCTCCTCGACCGGG
>JAESGR010001229.1_pt1 | contig 9961 bp, 9 predicted proteins | sample 9269771 | NCBI WGS metagenome assembly JAESGR01 (sample SAMN15739572, study PRJNA653492) | algae metagenome | isolation source: Chroococcus sp. CMT-3BRIN-NPC107 and co-occurring heterotrophs from well... | place: USA: Clark Mountains Wilderness, California | collected 2010-04-18
TCGCAAGACTCTGTGCTACTCAAAGTCAGCGGAAATGCTGAGACACTCGATTCGATTGCTACTGCACTATCTCAAATTCTGGGATGTCCCGGTTCCTCATTGATTCATATCATTATTCAGCAACGCCAATTCATCTCCCCCAAAACGTGATATCGTATCTTCTTCGCGTAGGCAGCCTTTAACCCTAAAAGCAATCTGCCTCAGCAGTTCATCTCCAAGTAAATGACCGAGGCTATCATTAACAAGCTTAAATCGGTCTAGATCTAAAAATAGTACGGCAGTCAAGCAGTCTGGACGCTTTTTTGTCTGCATCAGCGCTCGCTCTAGCCGATCCATAAACAAGGCTCGATTTGGCAAGCGCGTCAGTGGATCATGCAAGGAATTATGAAGTAATTGCGCCTCAACTCTCCTACGCTTACCGATCTCTTTCTTGAGTTTTTGATTAGTTGCTTCAGTTACTGCCACCCGTAATAACGCTGCTTCCACCTGCTTGCGCTCAGTGATATTACGCTGCACAGAAACCCAGTTAGTGTAATAGCCTCTTTCATCCGCCACTGGAACAATGCTTAGTTCCACCCAAAACTCTGAGCCATCTTTACGATAATTAATCAACTCTACTACCACTGGCTGCCAAGCCTTAAGCGCCGCTCGAATTTTGTCAAGAGTAGCTCGGTCCGTCTTAGGTCCTTGCAGCAGGCGCGGTGTCTTACCCTGCACTTCCTCATGGCTATAGCCAGTCATGTCCGTAAAAGCTTCATTAGTGTAAATAATTTGCGGTCCTAGCTCATTAATCGGTTCAGCAGTAGTAATTATCACGGCATCATTGGCATTAACTACTACAGACTCAAGCAGCCGCAGTCGTTCTTCAGTCTGCTTACGCTTTGTAATATCGTTAAGCGTACCGGAGGTGCCGACAATTTGCTCATTTGGATCCAAAGTCAGTCGAGCAGAAACTTCTATCCAACGATAGCCTCCATCTTTGGTAAGGTAACGGACTTCATGGCAACAAAATTCTTCTTGACGACTAATTAGGGGTTCAAACAGTTCTTGAGCGCGCTGACGATCATGGTCATGGACGTATTGCAAGAAGTTAGTACCAATACTTTCTCGAATTGAGAAGCTAGTAATTTCTGTCCAAGCAGGATTAAGAAATGTCCAATTGCCTGTAGCATCGGTTTGAAAAATTACTTCTTTAATATTGCCAACGACAGACCGATATTTATTCTCACTCTCTCGCAGGGCCTCTTGTGCTAGCTGTAGCTTAGTATTGACACTAACTAAATCTATTAAGTTGCACCGCAACTCAAGTTGAGCCATCACTTCACGGCTCAACGCTTGTAATGCCTCCACTTGTTGCGGTTGAAGTTGCCTCGGAACACGGTCAAGCACACAAAGTGTTCCCAGAGCGTGACCAACAGATGTAATTAGAGGTACTCCAGCATAAAATCGGATATAGGGATCAGAAATTACCAGTGGATTGGTAGCGAATCTTTCATCAGCTAGCGTATCTGGAATAATGAAAACATTGGGTTGCAAGAGGGCATGAGCGCAGAACGCAACATCGCGTGGTACCTCCGTTGTATTCAAACCCACCTTTGACTTGAACCACTGGCGGCTTGTATCACTCAGACTAATTAAGGCAAAAGGCGTTTCACAAATATGTGCCGCTAAACAAGTCAGATCATCGAATACTTTTTCTGGTTCAGTATCAAGAATCTGATAGCGATGGAGGAATGCAAGTCTTGCTACTTCATTGCTCGACAATTGCTCTGGCACTAAATAAGAAAGTTTTTTTTCTTGATAATCAAGTGACGTAATGCAACTATTTAAATGAACTATTGACTTATTACTCGTTAGCGCTCTATTACTCATGGTTTTTAATATAAATTCAATAAATGGACTTGTATTAATAGCAACTTTGTTTTTAAATGAAGTTTATTCTTACTAGGAATTACCCATGTAATTCCAGAAGTTATTTACCATAAATAAATTACCAAGTCTCAGTTTAGCAAAAATATTCTCCTTGGCAATATAGTAAAACTACGGTAATTTATCAGTTTGTATAAAGTTATGAAGTGGCATCATCAATCTATGTGAAAATATTAAATAAGTTGAGCAAGATAACTTATTGATATAGACTTGACGCTAAGTTTACATAGTTGCCTTAATGCAAGTGGATTCTTATTAAACTTCAAATTCCCGGAGAATTATTGGCAGTATTCATGAGGTGAAGATGTTCCCTATCTGTTAATAGAGAATTAAACTATTACTTTAAGTTCTTAACGATTAATAAATAAATCAAAATGTCCCATATATAAGTTGTTTTAGAAAAATAACTTATATATGGGACGAATCCTTGAATTCATGTCCGAAAACTTAGCTGTTTATTCTCTATTCTCTGAGTATTTTATTTGCTAAATTCGTGCTTTGATACTTTTAAGTGGCGTTCATACGGTGTCCAAATATCCCTTTATTATCAAATTGGGAAAACTTAAATGGCTAGAGCAGCTACCCGATATGAAGTGTAGCTAAAACCAGTTGACAAGAGGCAGTGTTCAACCCGCCTAGAAATATGGCAGCGCCACAGAAGGACTTCTTTAACAAATGCAAAACATCACAATGGGTTCTGATTAAACTGATGTAACTTGCGCGCTCAGAAATTATTAGCAAGTGTTATTTTACTTTCTCCATAAAAGAAGCGTTTTCACCTTACTAACTGTCCACAATAAAGCTTTTTGTCATTCCTACCAACTACTTTTGACCACACCCTGTGGAGCGTTCCAGCATTATCCTTATTCTTCACCGCCGCTTATATTCAAGGTAAGTGGTACTTGTGGAATAGGTTACTTCAGTAGCAAAATCCTAAACTGTATAAATCCTTGCTTATCACTTATCTAATTCAAACCGTTGTTGTGTTTATTTTTTATTTAATTGGTAGTGGAGTAGCAAGATTAGTCGCTCAGTGATACTACAACACCTTATATAATTGCTTAAGCAGTTTAAATTATCTGTAGTGTGAGCAGCAAAACAATAGAAGCTAAAGATTACTTTTTGCCTTGCCCATTTTGCGGTGAGTCAGAGTTAGAAATCATTGAATCAGAGTTTGAAGATAACCAGGAGGGTGAAGGACTGACAGTTTATTGCGTCTGCGGCGTACAAGGTCCGGCGGCAAAAACTGAAGATGAAGCAACATTTAAGTGGAATAGTCGGGTGAAAAGTTAAAGCAGTGATTCTGAATAATCGGAAATCGTAGGTTCACTTGGGTAATAATCGCATATGGCTAAATTATGGCGTTGATGCTAATAACAAATTAGTTTCAATCGAAGATGTAGCTAGGGGAAAAACCAGCTTAGTATGCCCGTACTGTGCAAGTGTGCTGATCGCCAAAAAGGGTAAAGTAAAAGAACATCACTTTTCTCATAGCGGCGAAACATGCAACGTAGTTATTAAGAGAGAGCTTCGCGACATACCGCGTTTACCTTTATACGATGCCTTTAATATTTTTTTGTCAGGTAAGGAATTAGAGCAACTAAAGAAACTTTGGCATAGGCATAAGTCGCACGAAAATGGCATTGACCACCTAGAAATATTGCCAGCTTTTACTAGGGAAAACTTGATTGAGACTTCGCCAAACGTCAATGTAGCTACAGGGCGAAAAGCCTACCAGTTTACCAACTTAGGACAAATCCCCGTTGGCGTATTGCCTTTATCCGCATTCAGTAATGTCCAAGAGCCATTAATTGAACAAAGGCTGGCACATCTGGAAGCAGCCATCTTCGATAATTCTGGCTCAGTATTGCCGCTTGAGGAGTTACGGGTTCGCTTGACTGATTTGCGGATTTATTTTGCTGCGATGAGAAAGATGTTACTTTCCAACTTGTACTACTTAAGGGTACAGGCAGATGGGAAAATTTTGTACAAGATTGGGGTAACAACCCGCTCGATGTCTCAGAGGAGCGCAGAAATATATCGAGACTTGCTTATTCATTATAAAGTTGTAGCAATCGAAGTGCTGGGAACTTGGGCAAGTCGTGCTAACGTCGAACGGTACTTTAAATATTGGTATTGCGACTTTAATTACCCAATTGGCAGCCTGACGGAGTATTTTCGGTTCGCAGATAAAACTCAATTAGTAGAGCGTGACCTAAATAAATTACAAGCTAAAGTGCTATCAAAAGTAGAACAAGACATTGTCGATGGAAAACAAGATAAATTTCTGGCAAAGCTTTTAGCTAATGAACAAATGAAAGTAGGGGATGTACAAGTCAGTAATAAACTAGAGGCAAACTTAAGACAGCGCTTTCTTGCCCAACCTTCTTCACAACGAGTAATTGCAGCACTGCACCAGGGAGATCACCTGCGCGATGCGGCGGCAAAAGCATCAGTATTGATAGAGGTAGCGCGTAAAGTTTTGGCTGTAATGCAAAAAGTATAATACTTGTAGCCAAAACGGGAATACTACTAAAGTCCAACCAAAAACTTAGTAAAAATTCCTTTGAAAAACTTGCTAGTTAAAATTCTGTCGGTTCTTCCCCTCCTATTATCTATCACTCCAGCCGTAGCGCAAAATACCCCCGCTACCGTCGTCAGCATAGGCGACGGCGACACCTTGCGTATCCGTCAGTCAGGACAAGTGACGACAATCCGGTTATCTTGCGTTGATGCTCCCGAACGCACTCAAGGTCCTTGGGGGCAAAAATCGACATCCAGGCTCAAGCAACTGCTGCCCCTAGGTACGCCAGTGCAAGTCCGCACGATGACGCAAGATCGCTATGGTAGAACTGTAGCCGACTTATATGTAGCTAAGCAATCGGTTAATTTACAAATGATAAAAGAAGGACAGGCAGTGGTTTACCGCCAGTACCTTAAGGGATGCGCTGCCACCAAAGACCAGTATTTGCAAGCGTAAACCCAAGCGAAGAAACAACGCTTGGGCTTTTGGAACCAGAAGTCGCCCGTGATGCCTTGGGGTTACAGGCGGGGAGAGCCTAGTAGCAATCCTCAAACACCAACTAAAGTAGCTCCATCCGTGCAACAAACTTAATCGCTGCCAAGTTGCACTAAAAGCGACTGTAATTGCAGTAATTTTAAAACTTAAGCCTAAGCACAGCAAGTTTTAACGGCTTTTCCTGGAGATAAATTTAGACTTGACGGCGACTTGAACGGAGCAGCTTGCGAGAGCTTATCATAATTTAAAGGTGATCGAGGTCAATAATTAGGCTTATAAAAGAGTTTTGAAGTGGGAAAATGTGAGAATAAATTTGTAATCGTAATGAAATGGGACAGCAGACCCGCACTAATGTGGCAAAATTATACTGTTTTTCAATGCGTTGTAGTATTCTGCTGATAGAGAGTGCAACCAGTTCGTTATTAACAAAAAGAGAGCAATTAAGTGAGCCAGGTAATCTCATTATTTAATCAATCTGGCGGCGTAGGAAAAACGACTCTAACAATGAATCTTGGATACCATTTAGTTCAACGTTCTCACCGAGTTTTGCTGATAGATTTAGATCCTCAATCGTCCCTTACTACTTTTATGGGGTTAGAGCCATTGGATATCGAAAAAACTCTTTATGATGCTCTGTTAGCTGATGAGCCTTTACCCATTCATCCAAACATACATGGTGTCGATCTAGCGCCAGCAAATATTAATCTGAGTGGGGCGGAATTAGAGTTAGTCACGGCTGATATGAGAGAACAACGCATGAAAGATGCAATTTCGCCAATTTTAAGCCAGTATGATTTTATTTTAATTGATTGCCCGCCTAGTTTAGGAATACTCAGTTACATCAGCTTAGTTGCATCAACCCACGTACTAATCCCTATTCAAACGCAGTACAAAGCCTTTCAAGGAACCGATTTATTATTTCGGACAATCAAGCGTGTTCGCTCTCGTGCCAATCGAGAGTTAAAAATAGCAGGTTACTTACCAACTATGTTTGCTAAGAGTAATTCTCAAGACCAGCGCATTTTACAAGCTGTTCAAGAGCAATTTGCAGATGTTGAAGGTATAGTATTTCCTCATATACCCCGTACTACGGCCTTTGCTGATGCTTCCGAACAACATTTGCCATTGGCTTTATATGCACCTAAAAATCCTGTTGTCAGCATTTTCGATCAAATAGCTGAGATTTTAGAGAAAATCTAATGAATATTAAAAACCAAAAACTACCAGTAAAAAGACTTAAAGGCTTAGATAGTCTCTTTGGTAAGGAACCAAATCATTTCTCTCAACAGTTACCTATCGCCTGTATCGTTCTTCCAGAGCAACAGCCGCGCCGTTATTTTGATTCCCAAAAGATGGAGCAGCTAGTGCAATCGGTAAAAGAGCATGGTGTACTGGAGCCGCTTTTAGTTCGAGTAACGCACCAAACAGATATTTATGAACTGGTAGCCGGTGAAAGACGATATCGTGCCGCTAAATCTGCCGGACTTACTGAAGTGCCTGTAACGGTGAGAGATTTGAGCGATGAGGAAGCTCTACAGATAGCTCTTGTTGAGAATTTACAGAGGGAAGACCTCAATCCAGTCGAAGAAACAGAAGCAATTTTACAACTATTAGCTTTCAAGCTTATCTGTTCTGTACCTGAAGTACCTAAATTACTTTATCGGCTGCAGAATGAGAGATTCGGAGACAAAGCTAATGGTAACGTTACCATTAACCCGAGAATAGATGTTATAGAAAGCGTATTTACTGGGCTAGGTTTAATGAGTTGGGAGTCATTTATTAGAAATCGCCTACCTCTGCTGAAATTACCAACAAATATATTGGAATCTTTGCGACAAGGACAGATTGCTTACACTAAAGCTACTGTAATAGCACGAGTTAAAAATGAACAGCAACGCCAATTGCTTTTAAATGAGGCAATTTCTAAGGATCTATCTTTAACTCAAATTAAAGAACTTATTACTAGCATAAGCTCTAGTAGGGTAGGTAATGAATCTATACCATTCAAAAATAGGATTAAAGCTACTTATCGCTTAATAGAAAAGTCCAAAATTTGGGAAGATCCTAAAAAACAGAAAAAATTAGAACGATTATTAACAGAGATAGAAACATTAATTTCTAATCTATAGTTTGTACACTTTCACGATCTCATCGCCACCAAATACTCTTTGCATAGTTTCGGCGATCGTTTCGGTGTTGCCAGTTTGGGTGCCAAAAAATAAACCAATTTTAGTCATATCAACTCCTTGCTATTTGTGAGACTAGAAAAAATTTCAGTTACAACGTAATTGACCAAGCTTTTTCGGGTAAACCAGAATTAGATTCACAACGACCGAGCAGAAAAACGAGGCTGGTCTGTGTCTGCAATGTATGAGGTATCTGCGCTGGAAGGAAGATCAACCGTCCAGGTTCAAGGAGAATAATCTCTTGATTCAATGTCAAGCTACCTTGCCCTTCTAATATTGCGATCGTCACATCCTTGTCCTCACAGATTTCAGGCAGTTGAGTTTCTGCGCCTAAACTCATCAATTGATACAAGGTTTGCTGTCCGTGATTATATTCAACAATCTCGAAATTAATTACTTGTCCAGAGGCGTCACTTGATGGCAATAGTTGGAGATTAAATGATCGATTGATAGCTGTTGTCTGAACCATAATGAATGTCTTTGAGTAATAAGGTTGTTGAAACGGACTGCCTACAGTTAAGGAGGTGAGGAGCGACCAATCGACATGAAAATGAATGCTTGTGCAATAGCACTAGGTGCTGCAATAGCAAAGGCAGGTCGAGATACTTCAAATTATTGGTCAAAGGTAACACTGCCGTAGAGAAATATATTTTTAAAGGGATAATGTGCAACGCTGCTAGTAAGCAATCACAAATAATGTCATTGCCCGCCCAGTAGTTTGCTAGAGAGATTAGTTAATCCGAGCATTTACCGTCCACCAAAAAACAGTTTCAAGCGCTCGCTCCATCGTTTTAATCATGCATATACTCTCCTAAACCAAGGTTGTCAAAAGGTTCAAGTTTATTGAGAATTTTAGTCAACTAACTTAGAGGCATCTTAACATGACTATTGCAATCTTTTCTAAGTAAAAGCAATTAAGAAATATTAAGGTAGTAGGATTTAAGCAAAAGCTAAATTACGATTTCTCTTGGTTTCTTGAATAAATGTAGTTTGGTTCAATTTATCTACTATTTTTGGCTAAATATAAGCACAGTGTAGTTAGAATAACCCTAACTAATTACATTTTTATCTTTTTTGCTAATCTCATTTCTTAGGAAATTTGATAGATAGTTGCAAATAGTTCTTACTTCCTGTAGAGTTATTTTTGAAGTTTATTAAGAATTGCTATCAATAATTTGCTATAAGTTTCGACATTATTAATGAAATTTGCTGAGGTAATCAGAGCGTGAGGGGTATAAGTGAGATAATCGCAGTTGAGATTTTTCTGTTAGTTACAGGTTTTATTTGGCTTGGCGTTTCTGTAGAACCGATTTGAAAGCTTTGAGGACAAGCTAAGATCGCAGAGATATGCACTATCCTGGGCAGTACCGTATTTCAGCAGCTTAATCGATCAAGAGTGGAAACTAATTGAGCCATTACTCGCCTCTCTACCATCCGCTACCGTTATTACACTAATGTGGTAGATAAAGATGAAATTGTAGAGCAGGGTGATCCCGAAGATTTATTAGCACTAGGTGGCATTTATGCCAGCGTTTGGCGAGTGAATTAGGAGGTATTTGATGCTCTTTGAACCATTTATTTGTACAATTGTTGTTAATAGTTCGCAATTAATATAGAAATTTTGGATCGCTTAGGCTAAAACAATGCACTCACAATCACAAAAGCGCCTACCGTGTCATTTAGAGGACTGAAAAAGCTAAAACTGTTATCCCCAGTTGGTCTAATCGTAGGGCTAGCAATCTTGCTAATCTGTTTCATCTATAGTGTTAGATGGGGTGCAGTAGAGATACCTTTAGCCCAAATTTTGACATCCTTCACTGCCTTTGACGGTTCTGATAATCATTTAATCATCCAGACTATAAGATTACCGCGGTCGCTTATAGCAATACTTGTCGGCGCGTGTCTTGCAGTATCGGGGGCATTAATGCAAGGCTTAACACGCAATCCTTTAGCAGATCCAGGGATTTTAGGGATTGAGTGGGGAGCAGCACTGTTTGTAGTTGCAACACTTTATCTGTTTGGTAGTTCAAGCTTGAGCGTGCTAACTATTGCCGCTATGTTAGGTGCAGCAGCTACGACAACTCTAGTTTACTTTCTTGCTTCTCTAGGAAGGGGAGGGGCTACTCCACTGAACCTAACAGTAGTAGGTGCAGTGCTGACGGCTCTAACTTACTCACTCACCCTTGCAATCTTGATTCTCAGTCAACAAACCCTAGAACAAATTAGATTTTGGTTAGCTGGTTCGCTGGCTGGGCGCGATTTCAATGTCCTCTTGCAAGTGCTGCCATTTGCAGGGGCGGGATTAGTTGCTGCTTTTGCTCTAGCTAGACAAATTACGACTATAAGTCTGGGCGAAGATGTAGCAAAAGGCTTAGGGCAACAGGCAGCTTGGGTAAAAATTATCGCAGCTATCAGTGTTGTTTTGCTAGCAGGAAGTTCAGTCGCCTTAGCAGGACCAATTGGCTTTATTGGCTTAGTCGTTCCCCACATGGTGAGATTTTTCATTCCAGCCGATTACCGTTGGATTCTGCCTTATACCGCAGTTGCCGGGGCAACTTTACTTTTAATAGCAGATATAGCAGCACGTGTGTTGCTCAAACCCCAAGAATTACCTGTGGGTGTGATGACAGCCCTCGTTGGCGCTCCCCTTTTTATCTACTTGGCTAAGTCAAAGGTGAAAAAATGAAGTTGGATTGGCTAGTCATCCGTTCGCAGTTGATTTCATTGCGGCTCGATCGCCGCGTGCCGCTAATGCTGCTATGTTTGACAGTAGGAATCATGGTAGCGATGGTAATCAATATAGGACGGGGTGAATATCCGATCGCGC
>JAESGR010001230.1_pt1 | contig 9957 bp, 13 predicted proteins | sample 9269771 | NCBI WGS metagenome assembly JAESGR01 (sample SAMN15739572, study PRJNA653492) | algae metagenome | isolation source: Chroococcus sp. CMT-3BRIN-NPC107 and co-occurring heterotrophs from well... | place: USA: Clark Mountains Wilderness, California | collected 2010-04-18
GCCCCGTCGGTGCCGTCAAGGAGAACACGGTCACCGCTGCTGCGGTGATGACCCCTAGAGCGACGCCCATCCTCCACCTCCACACGACCAGGAAAGCCGTCGCATAGATCCCGAGCGACATGCCCAGTAGGTACGGCTCGAGCTGGCCGCCGACGCGCGGGACCATCCAGGCGATCGCCACCTCGACCACCGCCACCGCCGACAACGAGAGCGCTTCCGGGTGACGTCTGCCTACCGGCAGCCGCCAAAGGGTCAAACACAGCAACGAGAGGGACACAACGCTCGACAGCCGAACGACGAGGAAGCGAGGCGCCTCGCTCGGCACCATGAGCCAGTCGAACGCCGCCCACGCCGGGAGTGCTGCCAGGGCCACCGAGCCAGCGACGAGCGTCGACCTCCTCGTCTCCTCACGCTGCTCCTTGACGTGCGTCGACTTCGCAGCAGCATGGACCCCGTGCTCAAGGCGTGCGGTCGCACCTCCTGCTTCCGTCATCCCTCCATGGTCGGTCGTGGGGGACGGGATCTGAGGAAGCAACCGGCTCCACGGCAAGCGGCGACAACGCCGTTCGCGGTCTCGGACGTCCCGTTGCGAGGTGAGGTCCAGGGGTGAAGTCCTCACCTCAGCGCCGTCCTTGCCGATCGGAACACCTCGGGCTCTCGCTGGACTCTGGACAGCGTCTGGGCTGATCTACGAGCGAAACAGCACCGTGTCGCGCTACCTCATCGCCACGGCGACGGAGGTGCGGCGGTACGTCGCGCAGTCCGTTCCGACCCTTCATCGGCGTCGAAGCGGCCAGCACCGCCGTAACCTCGAGCGGTGCCGTTGCCCCGGTTCGAGCCGATGCTGGCTACCCGCCGCCCCGAGTTGGTCCTCGACGACGCCTGGGTGGTCGAACCGAAGCTTGACGGATGGAGGGCCCTTGTCTACCTCTACGACGGCGGTCTGATGATGCGCACCCGGTCCGGCCGAGACGTCACCGCCTCGCTGCCCGAACTCGCCGGACTCGCGGAAGTGCTGCCCGAAGGAACTGTGCTGGATGGGGAGCTCGTCGCTGGCCAGGGACGTCCGGTCGACTTCTACGCCGTCGGCCCCGGCATGGCCGCCCGCCGCCGCCGGCAGCCGCTGTCCTTTGTGGCGTTCGACGTCCTCGTCGCCGCGGGGATGCCGGTGCTGGACGAGCCGTACCGACAGCGCCGCACCGTCCTCGAGGACCTCGAGCTGCACGCCGACACCTGGTGCACCGCGTCCTCGTTCGCCGGCGCACCCGAGGCAGCGATCCGCGCTTGCGTCGAGCACGGCCTCGAGGGCGTGGTGCTCAAGCACCAGGAATCGAGGTACGTGCCGGGAAAGCGGTCCAGGCACTGGGTCAAGCTGAAGACCTCGACGTGGCGCACCGACCACGCCGAGCTGCGCCACGAGCGGTGACGCCCTCCATGCGGCGCCCAGGAAGAATCGGGTTCCTTCACACCGCTGAGGTGCACCGGGCCACGTTCGACGCACTCGTTGCCGATCTCGTGCCAAGGGCCAACTCGGTGGCGATCGTGGACCCGTCGCTGTTGGCGGACGCACAACGGACGGGGCCTGCGACGGCGTCCGTCAGTCGCCGCATCGGCACCGCGCTCGAGGCGCTCCGTGACGCCGGCGCTGAGGTCGTGGTGTGCACGTGCTCGACCATCGCTGGCGAGGCGGCGGCGCAAGGGACTGCGCGCTCTGTGCCAGTGGTGCGGGTGGACCAGCCGATGGCCGAGGCGGCCGTCGGACACGGCCCTCGCCTCGCGGTGGTGGCCGCCCTCGCCTCTGCGCTCGGACCGACGATCGAGTCGATCGAACAGGCCGCCGAAGCTCGCGGGTGCGTCGTCGAGACATCTGAGCATCTGGTGGCTGGCGCTTGGGCGCTCTTCGCGGCTGGTGACCTCCCGGGCTACCTCGAGGCCGTAGCAGCGGCGTGCCGCCGCGTCGTGGGCTCCTCCGACGCGATCGTGCTCGCTCAGGCGTCTATGGCCGATGTCGCCGCCATGGTGGACCTGCACGTTCCCGTCCTGTCCAGCCCGCGCCTCGCCGTGCAGGCCGCTGCCCAGCGCCTCGCTCCGGATCGTCGCTGACGCCGGTTGTCAGCCCGGGGCGTCGCGAGGGTCGTTGTCGCGGCTGTCCTTCTCACGGATCTGACCGTCCTGTCCGTGGATGACGAGCTCGCACTGCTCGTCCTCGGCGACCGAGCGGGCTGCGGCGATGGCGTCGGCCTGGGTGTCGAAGGTGTCGCCGCCGGTGCCATCGTGCTCGATCTTCCAGTCGTACCGTCGGGAACGACGTGAACATCGACCACGGGAGCCCCTCATGGGGAGACCTCGTCCTAGGCGCTGCGAGCATGTCCACATTCGCTGGCCGCGCATGCTGCCAACCCGATGCGACGGTGGGTCCGGGCTCGATTACTCGGTGATGAGGCCGGTAACCCCGGTCGCGTCGAGGACCTTGCGAACGTTCGGCTGCAGGTTGGTGACGATGAGCGGCATCGTGGCGCGGCCCTTCATCTCGTTCCAGGCCATCAGGAGCACGTTGATCCCTGACGAGTCGATGAACTGCAGGTCTCCGCAATCGATGACGATCTTGGTGGCGCCACTGTCGATCGCCAAGCTCGTGGATCGAGCGAGTTCAGGCGCCGTTGCGATGTCAAGGTCGCCCGAGACGACGAGGGTGATGGTCCCTGCCTCGTCGCTTGCGACAGCGACCTGAACTCCGCGAGCCTCCACCGCAAGGAGCGTACCTCCAATGCAACCTTGCCCCTCGCAGGGACCACGGCCGGCACCTGGCACACGGAGCGTCGGAGCAATGCGGGATCTGTTCAAGGACACAGCGACGAACCGTCACCTGCAAGGATGGGATCGGTCCGAACGAGCCATCGTCGAGGCGGGTTCGGGTAAGCCCCGATGCGCCGCAAGCCGAACCGGAGGGCACGCCGTGTCCCGCTTCACCGCCAGAGTCCCGAGCGACCTGCGGACCATCCGGCTCCGGGTGGGCCGGAAACTCGCAGCCGCAGGGTGCACCGCGGAGGGGATCGACGACACCCTGGTCATGTTGAGCGAGCTCATGACCAACGCCTTGCTCCACGCGGGCTCCGAGGCGCGTGTCCACCTACTGATAGCCGCCGGAAGGGTCCGGGTGACGGTGTGCGATACGAGCGGCGAGGCACCGGTCGTGCGCCCGCTCGACGCAGAGCGCGTGGGAGGTAACGGACTCCGGATCGTCCAGGCCCTCGCCGACGACTGGGGCGCCTCGAGCCTCGGAAGCGGCAAAGAGGTGTGGTTCGAGCGCTCGTGCTAGCTACCAGTGCTGGCGTCGAGCGCCACCTGTAGGTCACGTCGTCGGCTCGCCGGAGCGTTGACGACGCGGCAGTGGCAGATCCTCGAGTCGTTGTCGGGGGCACGTCGCAACGGTGACCTCGCGTGCCTGACCACCCGCCTGTTACGCGCCGGGTGCGCTGAGCACCTCTTCGATGGCTCGTGGGATGTGTTGCTCGATACTGAAATGTCCCATCTCGGCGACGAGATCGAGCGTGGCGGTCGGCACCACGTCGGCGGTGTGGCGGGCGTGGATCGGGTCGGTGATCACGTCGGCGGCACCATGCAGCACGACGACGGGACAGGTGATGGCCCCAGGGTCGAAGGTCGTCCATCCCCCGCCATCGGCGATGCGGTCGTCTGCGTAGCCTTCGAGACCCCAGGCGAACATGGCAGCGCCCGACGCTTGCAGGCCGGCCATCCACGTCGGGTCGGCGATGAGCGCCAGATCAGCGGCGGGGAGCTCGGGCAGCGCGTGCCCGGGGTGGGGGCCGAAGATGCGGCTGCCGTCGAGACCGTGCGACTCGATGGCCGCTGCGATGGCGCTGGGCCGGTCGGGTGCATCCCACACCGATACGGCGTGGGGGACGCTCACCGTCGCTCTCGCGGGGGCGTAGCGCATGTCCGTCAACGAACACGTGGGGATCACGCCCACGGTGCGCTCGGGGGCCAAGGCCCCCACGGCGAGCGCGTAGGCGCCGCCTGTCGAGACGCCCACCGTGATCAGTTCGTCGAGCCCGAGGTGGTCGGCCACGGCCAGCGCGTCCGGGACCCAGTCCGCGATGGTTCGGCCCGGGCGTGGCTGCGAGAGGCCGTAACCCGGCCGGTCCACCGCGACGAGACGAAGGCCCAACGCCGTGATCTCCTGCTCGTGCCGCCCGGGGTCAAGGCGGCTCCCTGGTCCACCGTGGCACCACAGCACGCCGCGCCGCAGGGGCCCTCCAGAGTCGCTGTATCCGATCTCTCGCCCGTCATCGGCTCGGATGGTTCCGTCACGCATGGTTACGTCCCTAGCAGGGGTCCGGTGCTCACCGCCTTCGCCCGACCTGCCCCGAGGTACCGGAATGGACGACCGTTCCGGTAGCGGTCGCCACATCCCTCTGCCCACTGCGTGCTACGTCGGAGCCGCCGAAGATCGGTCGGGCCGCACGACGGACCAGATCAGGAAGGTAGCCAACGCTGCGAGCAGCCAACCGGCGGCCACTTCGCCGGGGCGGTGGTAGCCGAGCGTCACCCGCGAGAGGCCGACCAGCGCAGCGGCGGCGACAGCACCGAGGGCGACCAGTCTGCTCCGCGCAAGGCCCGCCGCTCCGTCTGTGACGAGGACGAGCGCCATCGCCATCGCCATGGAGTTCGCTGCGTGACCGCTCGGCAGCGAGTCCTGTCCTGAGGTCACAGGTATGTGTCGCACAGCGCGATCGACCCCCACGAGGACGAGGTAGCCGGTCGGGACGACCCACAGGGCCGGACGCCACCTCCGGCCCAGCAGCAGGAGACCGGTGATGAGAACGCACAGGATCAACCCGCTCCGCACCGAAGGTGCAAGGGCATAGGCCCGGTGCGGGTTCGGGAGGCGCGGGGCCATGGCAACGCCCTTCACGACACGGTTGGCGGCGTGTACGACGGCCACCACGGCGAACGCGAAGAACGCTGCTCGCCGGCGACCCGTGGCGAGGAGCGCCACGAGAGCAACAGCCAGCACGGCCAGGCGTACTGGCGCCCCACCGATGCTCGACACCAGTCCCGAAGGCCACAGCAGCCACGACTGGTCGACGCGACCCGACGTGCTGGCGCTCAAAAGCATCGTCACGCGGACCTCGCCAGCGCTCGGGGGAAGCGTGGCCAACATTGCCAAGTGCGAACCGTCGTGTCCAGGCTGACGACCTGACGGGATGAAGACCCGGCAAGGCGAACGGCCCGCCAGCGACAGCCAGCGAGCGGTGGCTTCCGCCGCTCAGCGCCGTGGTCAGAGGACGTAGCACGCAGGGGACGCGAGCCGGGGGTGCTACTCCTCCACCCCGGCTCGCATCTTCTGCCTCCATCGGCAGAGGCACCATGCCGTTGAGCATCACCCCCGACGGGGACTGGACTGGAGCCCGTGCGCATCCCTCGGGTAGCGCCACGCCGGGCGAGGCCGTGGCTGGCGATCCGGACCGAACGGCGTGGCGTACGCCATCGTCTTGAACGATCAGATCGGTGAGACACGCAGGCGAGCGAGTCATGACTCGATGAGGGACGATGCGCTCGTTACGGGATGACCTGACAACAAGGGCGGCTGAGGATGGGTCTCCGGACGCTGGTCCGCAACTGTTCTCGGGTGCCCTCCTCCCGCCCGGCGGGTTCCCGGCTGGCTGGGTCAGGCGTGCTCCCCGTTCGCCTGACCCAGCCAAGTTCTCTGCCACCACCGCCATCAGGGCCCGGAAGAGGCGTCATCGGGCGCGGGGATCAGCCGGCGTGGCATCTACTTGCACTTCGCGTCTCGCAGCCAGCTCTTCATGGACCTGCTCGACCACGTCGACCAGAGCCTCGACCTCGCTGCCCCGCTTCGACCGATGCTCGAGGCCCGCCGGGCTGCGGACGCACTCGACGCCCTTGCAGACCACATCGCCGGCTGCCACTCCGGGCTGATCCCCGTGGTCCGTGCAGTTGATCGCGTCCGACACGACGACGCAGATGCGGCGGCCCTTGGCTGCTCCACCACAATCGCTGAGGTCCTGTTGCTACCGACCTCGACCATATCTCCGGACTCGAGCTCGGACAGAGTTGAACACCGCAGGGCCGCCTTGGACTCGACGTGACCGACGATGACCGCGGGTCCCAGCCCCCGGCCGTGGGCATCCGGTCGACGGCCAGGGCGTCGGCCACCGGATCCATCCGCCCTCGGTGGTGAGCGACACCAGGATCGGGCCATCGGTGGCCTGAGCCTTGGAGGTGGTCGCGATCCCGTCGCCGTTGGCGTCCTGTTCGATCGTCGGCAGGTGTCGTCTGGCCGACGACGCGTGGATGTGCTGGGCGTGGGGCGACTCACCCGGGATGAGGCCGGCTGCCGTGGATCTCGACCCATGGAACAACGACCCGGCCCCGCCCGACCCCGAGTCCTAGCGAGACCAAGGCCCCGCTTTGCCGCGCATGGTGATCGACCTAGGACTGCGCCTCCCAAGGTCAGGTCTTGTGAGGCGTTGGACGGGTAGACATCGCCTGGGCGCGCCGCCCGGACTCCCCCGCGTGTGCGGCTCCGGATACTTCGGCGCAAGGGGGGACGGGATGACGAACGTGCTGGTACCGGATGCTTCGACATGCGCGCCGTGTCTCGACGACGGGGGTTCGCGCAGCACCAAGCCGTGGTCCGAGTGGGAAGATCTCGAACTCGTCGAAGCAGCAAGTGCGGAGCGTCTGGACGCCTGGGCGGAGCTCTACCGGCGCCACGCCGGCTCGGTCGCCGCCACCGCCAGAGCGGTGCTCGGGCAGTCACCGGAATGTGATGACATCGTGGTCGAGGTGTTCGCCAAGCTCTGGCACGCGCCAGGGAAGTTCGACGCGACGCGTGGAACGCTGCTCGGCTACCTCCGCGTGGTGGCTCGAAGCCGAAGCCTCGACTGGCTACGAGCCGAAGCCAGTCGCCAGCGTCGCGAGGAGTAGGAGGCTCGCCAGAGGGTCTCGGCGGAGCGTTCGGTCGAAAGTGATCTCGTCGAGGCCGAAACTGCAGCCGCAGTGTGGATGGCAGTCTCGAAGCTGCCGCCCGACGAGCGCGAGTCGATCGAGATGGCCTACCTCCTCGGTGTGAGCTACCGGGCGGCCGCAACTCGACTCGGCGTGCCCGAAGGTACCGTCAAGAGCAGGATCCGCCGCGGGCTGCAACGCCTGCGCTCGGACGTCGAACTCGAGGGGTGCTTCGACACGACCCTCAAGCGATCCGAGTCTGTGGCTCTGTCGCTCATCGAACCGTTGGACGGGGAGGCGATCCCATGACGAACTCGGCTTGGTGGTCAGCCGGCATTGCCGATCCTCGACGGATCCAAGCCGTCGAACGAGCCGGCCTCGTGAACGGCCCTGCCGAGGACGCCTTCGACCGGCTCACCGAGCTCGCTGCGATGGCAACCAAGACGCGACGGGCGTGCATCACCGTCGTCGATGCCGACCACTACCGCTACAAGAGCACCGTCGGGGTTCCCGAGGGATCCGTGCACCCCGGTCCGGTCGAAGAATCGTTCTGCCGATACGTCGTCGGGTCTAGCCGACCGTTCTACGTGACCGACGCGTCGGCCGACCCTCGGACCGTCGACCACCCTGCCATCGAGCTGCACGGCATCGGCGCTTGGGCCGGGTACCCCATCGAAGACGAGGACGGGTGGGTGCTGGGCACGTTCTGCCTGATCGACGACAAGCCGCGCGTCTGGACTGACTCCGACCTCTCCATCCTTGCCACCCTCGCGGCGGTGACGTCGTCGGAGATCGCGCTGCGCCGACTTCGTGCGATCATCGCCTCTACCGTAATCAGCCCGTCCGCTCTGGCATCGGACCTCGAGTCGGCCGCATCGCATCAGGAACTCGACGAGGTGGGGCGCACACGACGCCTCCGACGACTGTCACAGGCCGTCGTCGACATCGACCGACGCAACCCGGAGAACACGATCAGGTAGCCGGCAGTCGACGAGTCGGCAGGTAGGGTTGGGACACGACGACTTCTCCTTGAACCAACAGGGGTCAGCTTTCGCCGGAAAGGCACCCCATGGATCAGGACCCTCGTGCACTCGCGTTCGAAGCGCTCGCGCACCTTCTCGTCTCCGACGAGTCGCTCGGTGACGCCCTCCGTCAGGTGGCGAAGGTGTCGGTCGGTGCAGTTGCCACCGCTGCCTACGCCGGCATCACCCTCGACGACGAACGAGGACGACCAGCCACACCCATCTTCACCGATCCCGACGTGCCCGAGATGGACCAAGCCCAGTTCGACGCCGACCGGGGCCCGTGCCTCGACGCCAAACGCCAGGGTGAGGTCATCCGCATCGACGACCTCTCCTCCGACGGAGCGGAGATGTACCCCGAGTTCGCGGCCGCGGCGAAGGCGCACGGGGTGCAGAGCACCCTGTCGATCCCGCTCCTCAGCGACGGTGTACCGCTTGCCGCGCTCAACCTCTACAGCCGAGAGGTGAACGGGTTCAGCCTGGATGACGAGCAACTGGTGCTCGACCTGGCACCTGCGACCGCAGCGTTTCTTGCCAACGCCCAGGCGTACTGGCGGGCCTTCACCTTGAGCGAGCAGCTCAACGAAGCGATGAGCAGCCGAGCGATCATCGAGCAAGCCAAGGGCGTGCTCATGGCGACCACGCCCGAGATCGACGCCGACCGAGCGTTCGACATCCTCGTGAGCGCATCGCAGCGTGAGAACGTCAAGCTGCGCGACATCGCCCAACGCATCGTCAACGCCAGACCCGGTAACACGGGTGCGGACCACTGAACCACTGGTCGAGGTCCGCAGCCATGTGCCGGGGGGTCGGGCCGGTGGTCCATCACCGCTCGGGCCTGCGATCACTTCGGACCCACGACGCGCGCAGAGATCACCGCTGGGACTAGGGCGACGTGCCCGGCCCCCTACGCGGGAAGGGGCCGGGCACTGACTCGGTGAGCAGCTTGCTTGACTCGCCAAGCTGGACCGCCGCTGCCCCGTGGCCGGCGAAGGACCCGCCATTGGTACCGACGGGTGAAGCCCCGCATCTGCGCCAGCCGGCCTACCCACGACTTCGCTAACGGCAGCCTCCTCGCCGCAAGGAACGAGTAGCTCACGTTGGGACGCCTCAGTACGGACGCTAACAACGGAGGTCATGCCGGTGATCTCGAGCAGGCGCTGCATCGTCTTGTTCGGCTGATACAGCACCAGCTTCGACCCGCCTCTGGCGAGGTGATCGTTGATGCGCACGAGCGCGTCAAGCCCGCCGAGTCGCAGAACGACAGTTGAGAGGCGTCGACGGTGAGCTACGTCGACGGCTTACAGCGCTCGATCACCGATTCGGCGAAGTCTGGTGCCACAGCCTGGTCGAGCGGCTCTTGGCGACCGAGACGACGATGCCCCACAAGCTCGAAGCGCTCGCCGAGGTCATCGAGCGCAGTGTTGCGGGGGGCAGACGCCGTCAGCATCGGGCTGGTCGTGCAGGGCTCCGCAGTGACCAGCGCGGCGTCGAGTCAGATCTCTATCGAAGCCGACCTCGTCCAGTACCGGTACAACGAGGGCCCCTGCATCGTCACCGCGCAGGTCCGCCATCCGGTGCGCATCGACGTGCTGCGCCAAGACGAGGAAGTCGAGCACTTCGCGCCCGGAGCGGTGGAGATCGGAGTGGAGAGCGTGCTGTCGGTCCCGCTCCTCTGGGCCGGTGACGCCGTCGGATCGATCAACCTGTACAGCTTCGATCAGAAGGCGTTCAGCCACCTGGCGAACGTCAGGAACCGGCGTTTCGCATCAGACATGGCGACTTGCGCCACGAGCGGTGAAGTCGGCTGACCGGTAGGTTGCCGGCATGCAGGACGACGACGAAGAGACCGTGCGGGTCGCCGAGATGTTCGGCGAAGTGGCCCGGGCGCTCGTCGACGAGGACGAGTCCGAGGTCCTCGATCGCATCGTCAACCTCG
>JAESGR010001231.1_pt1 | contig 9931 bp, 10 predicted proteins | sample 9269771 | NCBI WGS metagenome assembly JAESGR01 (sample SAMN15739572, study PRJNA653492) | algae metagenome | isolation source: Chroococcus sp. CMT-3BRIN-NPC107 and co-occurring heterotrophs from well... | place: USA: Clark Mountains Wilderness, California | collected 2010-04-18
CAAATTGAAACATTTGCCTTTGGGAAGTGATGACTAAACTGCTCAAATTGGGACATTTGCCTAATTTACCTCTCCGTTAAATTGTTAAAGTTGAAACATTTGATTTTCTATCCTTGCTGCCAAAAAACCCAAATTGGGACATTTGCCTTTGGGAAGTGATGGCTAAATTGCTCAAATTGGGACATTTGCCTAATTTACCTCTCCGTTAAATTGTTAAAGTTGAAACATTTGATTTTCTATCCTTGCTGCCAAAAAACCCAAATTGGGACATTTGACGTTGGGTAGTGAGAACCAAAAAACCCAAATTGGGACATTTGATTTTTTATCCTTGCTGCCAAATAACCCAAATTGGGACATTTGCTGTTAGGTAGTGCGCTCAAATAACCCAAATTGGGACATTTGCCGTTGGATAGTGAGAACCAAATAACCCAAATTGGGACATTTCCCCTTAAATAATTCGCTCAAATAACCCAAATTGGGACATTGGCTATTGGATAGTGAGAACCAAATAACCCAAATTGAGACATTTGATTTTACGTTTTGTTGACCAAATCGCTAAAGTTTAGACATTTGTATGCGCCATCTATCGCTCCAAAAGTTTTTGTTGAGTCTCGATAACTAAACGCTTTAGCAGGTTCGGGCTTAGACGTTTAGACAATGCTGCCCACAGAGCAGCGATTTGACTTTCGTTCAGGAGGTTAAGTTGGGCACTTAACTCTTGATATCTATGATCATCGCTTGGGGGAGCAGCTATTTCTCCCACAGATTCTTGATTAAGATTAAGCCTTGACGCTAGGCTATTTTCAGTCTCAATGTCAAGGGTTAGATTATTAATGGATTGTTCGTGATGAAGAACGATTTCCTTTGCTTTAGCACGAGTAATTACTTCTCCCGCCTCAGCACGTTGCACCACTTCATCGCGGGCTGCTTGCGAGGTACAATCCGCCGCCAGCAGATACATTGCTGAAGTCGCAATATTCAAATGTGTAAAGTTTACTGTTTTGAATTTCTTATGGACTTGCATAAATTTTCTGGCGGCGGACTCGCTCCAATCGAATTCTGTCCGTAACCAAGCCAAGAACTGTCCATGTCCTAACTCCTGCTTAACTTCACTTAACTTCTCCCCAATATCAACGATATCTTGGGCAGTACGACGAAGCAAACCTTTAATCTCGATAGTGTGTTGTTGAACGACTTTGCGAGTCGCCAAGTTAAGAATACCATAACTGAACTCTGTTGATTCCGTAGCAGTAGATAATTCTTCAGAAAAGTTATTCCGTCTTTGATATGAATTCATAGTTTTTGGCTCTCTAGAGAATTGTAAGAAACGCGAAAGTCTGATTTTGTAATGCTTTTAGCAACTGAAACTTTAGATTAACCCAGGCTCAAAAAAGTAATATTACTTTCTTAAAGATTTGTAAGTTTGTTCGTGACCTATCCAATGGGCTTGTCTCTTGATTTCCTTAGTTAATCTGTCTAAAGCAGAGGCTACTTGGAAAAAAATAATTACGTTATCTATCTTCTACCTCCTTCCCCAATCAAAAGTTGACGGTTGCCCACCTGGTAAGCAAATAAGCGCTGGACTTGTGGTAAAAGCTGTCGAGGTAACTTTAGAGTAGGGTGAGCCGTCAACTCTTTTGACCAAACGCCAGAATCCTTACCCAGTTGCACCGAGTTAAGCCACTGCCAGGTCTGCTCGTTGTTCTTGAAGCCCAGGCGCTTTGTTAGGTAGCCTATGGTTAAACCGTCGCTTTGAGCAAGGACTCGTCCGGTCTTAGGATCGACAGCAATAGTTTTTTCGATTACTTCGGTGTGAGTAAGGATTGCATCAGGTTTGCCTAAGATTAGTGCTACCATACCTGTACCGTGAAGGTTAGCGATTGCATTAGTGGCTTGCATCAGCCGCTCTTGAGTACGGGCGGTGGATTCTTGGGCGCGGGCTAGTTCAAGTTCGAGCTTTAGTCGTTCGATTTCTTGAGCTTGAGCAGGGATAATTTCTGCTGCTTTTTTGGCAATCCGTTCACATTCTAGAAAGTAACGGCGTACTTCTTTCCCTTTAGTTGTCCCTGCCATCATTCCTAGCGACTTGAAGCAATCGAGAGTTAGGCTGATAGATTCAAAACGGACAGAACCTCCGCCTCTGTTGCCTTCTACACGCTTAACCATTTGGGTAAGAGTGTAATCTAAGCCTATTTCAAAGTTGTTAGTCAACTTGTTTTTAGCTTTCTGTTTGGTTGAATAACCGATCCACTGCCAAGCATCATCAAAATTAACGGGACACAAATCGTTAGACTGAACTAACGTTAGCGCTAGATCATGCGAAAATTCCATAAGGCTGTACCTCGTGATAAATAACTTAGGTGCAGTACAGGGCGATCGCGTTCCGGTCAAGTTCTGCGATCGCTTCAAAGACTAGCAATAAATTCTTAAGGCGTAACTTAAGCTTGGCGGAGAATATCTGCTAATGTTCCTACTGCTATTTGTTGGTTTATGGGTAGAGTCGGATGTACCGTAAATTCAGAAGTCAATTTCTTAAAAACTACTTTAAGACCTGTTATAAATTGGAACTGCTTGGAAAAAAAGTAGCAATGCCAGCTAGGTAAAAGTAAAACTGTCTAATTTAACGGTAATAACTCTCGTCATGTGTTAACTTCTCCCGGAACGTAAACTAATAAATCCCCCGGTTGACAACTGAGAGCTTTACAGTATTTTTCTAAGGTGCTGTCTTCTAGTCGTGATGGCATTGTACGCATATTTTTGTGTTTGCTGATGGTAACAGGATGCATACCTGTTACTTTTGCTAACTCCTTGTAATCCATTTCACGATCAGCCATAAGAACAGCTAATCGCCATTTAATCGGCACTAATACACCTAGAACTCTAGGCATAATTTACCTCACCCTCTAAAAGCTTATTAATCGCTGTGACTTACCTATAAAGCTTAGCAGAAAATATGTTAACCGCAAGTCTTGACATTTTTAGTCGCATCGACTAAAATAGTAATTGTAGCGGCAAAGGGAACGAGACAGCCCCACCCGAACGGAATCCAGAGTCTCACCGTAATTACAACAAAGTAGCAGAGAGCGGAACTGCCACAACACCGCCCGGAACCTGATAACAGCGAAGCGATAAGCAGCAGCAACGGTCAGCGGAAGAAACGCCCACGACAAGGTTTTTATACCCTGCGGACTCCCAAATAAAAAAACTTTGTTGATTGAATAATTAACCCAAGCACAACAAAGCCTGTAGCGTTCTACTTTGGTCGGCGGATCGCTTGCAGGCTTTGGTTTCCCATTACAGGAGAATTCAATGTTAACGCAAGACAAACAATCAGTTCAAGTCTGCTCTGAATCTACCCCGAAAATCTGGGATAGAGCAACGACAAAAGCAAGTATTGGCGATATTATCCACGCTCCATTTACACCTGTCATGCAGGTGATAAACAAGGACGTTTACAGCGATGGTCGAGTGTGGCTAAAAGTCAAACCTACAAACGCTTCCTGTTATACCGAGGAATGGGTGTTAGACCGAGAAGAAGATGACTTGCTCCCTCCTCCACAAACCGAGTTTGAGCAAGGAAGAAATCACGGGCGACTAGACGCAACCGACAAATCCATCCCACTTTACACCGAAGCAACGTGTGATTACTCCAAAGGCTATGTCGAAGGCTACAACGCATTAGCCAAGCCTCCTGTACCAACTCCTCCTCCTAAACCCCGTACTTGGTCAGTCACGTACAACAGCAATTGGCAATGGTATGTAGTTTGGGTAGGCGATCGCGCTATTGGTCGAGCCTTTGATTCTGAAGAAGCCGAGCGCATAGGGCAGAAGTACGTTGCAGGGGAAAAGGTTTGGCAGGAGCATCGGGAGCGGGTTTTAGCTTCTTACGCTGACTAATTACCAGTATTCATCAATCGCATCAGGCGCTCATAACTCTACACAGAGCGCCTTTCCTACTTAATTACTTACAAGGACTTAGACAAATGAAAACAGGCAGAACCTTAACCGAACTAGCGATAGAACTTGAAAGACAGTCGGAGACAAAGAAGGATTTTATCGCCAGCACCGAAGTTTTAGAAATGACTGACAAGGCAGAAATAACCTTAGAAGACAATGCACCTTTATCCGTCACAGAACACGCCCACACCCAAATAGCTGCCAGGTTAGACATACCCGCTAAGTATTATCCCTCTTTTGTTACACTGGTAGAAGAAAAATATTCCTGGCTACTAAGCAGCGATGCTTAGAGACAGTTTTGGGGAACCACGAAAACGGTTCATGTGCATCATCAATCGGGAGAAAATATGCTTAAATCCTGGAATGGAGAACACTTCCAACCAAGGTGCAAGCAAACAGTAGAAGATGTAAGGCTGGATGATTAATCGTAAGTTATTGAGCGCACTCTTCCAAGTCGTTCCTTCTTCCCACCGGGGATGCTGCTGAAAGCACTCTAAAATCGTCGAGGATGCTCCCTCGCTAGAAAGCTGTGAGGACGACGGCAAGCATGACTGAAAATAATCAGCGTGTAAACTGACCATTAAATAGGCACTGAAGATTATCTCCCACCAGCGTTCGATACTGCCATAATCAGTTAAGCGGAAATCTGCCCACCCCAACTCGTTTTTGACTTGCTTAAATCCATATTCAATCCAATTTCTCAAGCTATATAAACGAGCTAATTCTCGATGTACCTTACCCTTGAGATTGGTCATGATATACCAGCTATCGCCATAAGGGTCTGCGACTTCTCCTTTAGTAATCTGAAAAAACCGCACCTGGCGAGGTTTACCAAAGATAATCTCTCGAATCCAACGTTGCTCCCCTTGACGATGCGAGAGCAGTTGCTGGTAGCCATGCCAACGGTTATATCGTACTTTCCATCCTTTGGGCATGAGAACTGAATGGTTGCTACGAATTGCAACAATGTAGGGCAATTGTTGTTGGCTTAACTCTCCAGTTACATCACCACTTTCCCCATAAAGACTATCAGCTAACACAAGCTCGATCGTGAAGCCGTAAGCTCTCAATTCTTGCAAAACCTCGATGGCAAGCTGAGGTTTAGTTTTGTACTCGTCTCCTGCTTTAAGTCGATGACGAGGCTTGAATATCTTGAATAACAACGGGTAGGTTAACCCGTCTACTAGGGCATAAGCGTTGACAGAGACGATACCATTTGCCGTTTTTCCTATATTGCCAATGTACTGCCTAGCAACATAATCAGTGGCTTGTCCTTTTTTGACATCTCCGGTTTCATCAATACACAACACAATTGGTTGCTCTCCAATGAGTTGTTTAATTAGCCATAATCTTGTGGCTCTAAGTTGCGATACTTCCCAAGGTGCATCACGGAGAAAATGATGCAGAGCTTGTCCATCGAAGAAGTCCGACTGCACGAGCAATCTGAGGTAAGGACTTACGAGGTAACTCAGAAATAATGCCTAGATGTAACCACTGGAATGCTTCAAAAGTCCTGACTTCTCTGAACAAATGTCGATAGTGTTGACAGTATTCATTAACAAACGTCACTCTGGGCTGGGCAGTTTGTCGAGGAACCATTACTCCACCTTAACTCTAAGCTTACTTTTCCTAATTTACTCTACTGAGAGTAACAAAAGAGGGATTATGCTCGTATGCGATCGCAAGCCCCAGAACTACTAGCAGCGAACGTAAATGAGTGGTTTCACCAAAAACCAGAGCGGCGGATGCTGCGGACGCTGGATGGGAGCATGAGGGCATTCTTAAGCGATCGCTACCGCAGGCTAGACAATTATGATCTAGCTTCGGCAGTGTTGCCAGTCCTTAAAGAGATGGGCGAAGGCTTGAAAATCGTTAGCACCGAGTTAACAGAGTCAAAAATGTACATCAAGGTGATTAACGAGCGCTTGGAGCTAGAGGTAAAGCAGGGTGACGTAGTACAGGCGGGAATGGTGATTTCTAACTCTGAGGTTGGCATGGGTTCTCTCAAAGTAGAACCATTAATCTATCGGCTGATTTGTACGAACGGGTGCGCCGTGTAGGTGCAAATACTGATACCAACCTAAGGTTGGAGAGGTTCAGACGAATACCACTAAGCCATCTGTCTAACCTGGAGGCGAAAGTCAAAGGGGAAGCATAGCCGGACAGAAAAACGGGAATAACCTGAAGACGTGTAAGGTTGATGTCCTGGGAGGCTTGTGAGATATGGTGAAAGCTAGACTGCTTGAAGTCTAATATCCAAGCGGAAAAAGGCAATTCCCACTGATACCACGTACATCATCAGTGTCATCTGAATAGGGTAGTCCGCCGTTGGCTACCTAAAACGTCTGTCAGATGAGCAGTGGTTAATGAAACCACCAAGGATGTGAAAAGACCACCTAAGTCTCACTCATACGTCAGTATTTGGATAAACACGGGATCGCCTAAGGAGGGAGACCTCTATGGTGACGGAGCCTCCATAGTAGTCCGAGATTGGGAAAGCCAATCACATGGCGAAGGGAGGCAGGTGTAATTGATAACTAGACTTGGAGGTACGCGCGATGCGAGAAGCCAAAAGAGTATTAGAAATCATCCGAGACCGTGGTTACAGAGGACTACCCCTGGAAAGGATTTACAGGCTCCTCTACAACCCAGAACTGTACCTGATGGCATATGCCAAAATTGCTGGGAACTCTGGAGTACTTACTCCTGGTGTGAACAAGGAAACTGTGGATGGAATGAACCTGGGGAAAATCCAGGGAATAATCGAAGCACTCAAATATGAGCGCTATCGATTTAAACCAGCGCGAAGAATCTATATCGAGAAAGAAAACTCGAAAAAGTTAAGACCGCTAGGCATTCCTACATGGTCAGACAAGTTGGTACAAGAAGTAATACGCCTCATATTAGAGGCATACTACGAACCCCAATTCAATCCGACCGCACATGGTTTCCGCCCCAACAGAGGATGTCATACAGCACTGCTAGAAATTAGCAATGTCTGGGTAGGTACAGTGTGGTTCATTGAAGGCGACATCAAGGGATGCTTTGACAACCTTAATCATGAGGTATTAATAAATATCCTGTCGATGAAGATTAAGGATAATAAATTCCTTCGCCTAATTAGTGGGCTACTGAAAGCCGGATACATGGAACAGTGGAAATATAACAATACCTATAGTGGAACACCACAGGGAGCCGTTCTAAGTCCACTGTTCGCCAACATATATCTGGACAAACTGGATAAATTTGTAGAGACAAAGCTCATACCTGAGAACACAAGAGGGAAACAAAGAGCCAGAAACCAGGAATATGAAATTGCTAACGCTAGAGCATACTACGCCAAAAAGAGAGGGGAAGTTGAAAAATCAAAAAAGTGGAAGCAAATTGCCCGCAATTTACCTTCCAAAGATACAAAAGACCCAAACTACAGAAGGCTAAGATATGTGCGCTATGCGGATGACTTCATTCTAGGTTTTGCTGGCTCAAAAGCTGAAGCCTTAGAAATTAAGAGCAAACTGCAAGAATTTCTCCGAGAAGAGCTTAGGCTCGAAATGTCTAAAGAAAAGACATTAGTTACTCATGGAAGGACTGGAAGAGCAAATTTTCTAGGGCATGAAATCAGCGTGGCTCAGAATGACACCAAAATCGATCAGGGAGGCAAAAGAGGAGTCAATGGACAAATCAGATTGCACGTACCTGTCGAAAAGGTGAATAAATTTCTGTTGCCTTACCTACTCAATGGCAAGCCCAGACGCAGACCAGAATTACTGAAAGAATCCGACTACGCAATAGTGGGACATTTTCAGACTGTCTACAGAGGATTTGCCGAATACTACAAATATGCTGGCGACCGCAGCCTAAGATTCAAAAGAGTCAAAAGGGTAATGGAGCGTTCCCTGGTGATGACTCTGGCAAACAAACATGATTCCAGAGTTAGTAAAATCTACAGGAAATATGGCACCAAAATATTGACTCCAAAAGGTCAATATAAAGGTTTACAGGTTGTAGTAGAAAGAGTTGGAAAGAAACCCTTAGTAGCGACTTGGGGAGGAATATCCCTTGCCAGAGTAAATCCTAGAGAGGAACAAAGAATCCTAGTGGACAAAATTCACTACCATAACAACACAGGAAATGAGTTACTGAAGAGATTACTCGCGGATGAATGTGAGTTATGTGGCTCACAAGAAAACGTAGAGGTTCATCACATCAGGGCGCTCAAAGACCTGAAAAAGGAAGGTAGGAAAGAACCACCCGATTGGGTCAAACGGATGTCAGCTAACAACCGAAAGACTCTGGTAGTATGCCACAAATGTCATCAATCAATCCATCACGGAAAACATGATGGCATAAAAACGGAATGATTACACTGGAAAGCCGGATGCGTTGAAAGGCGCACGTCCGGTTTGGAGGGGGGTAGTTGGAAAAGGGTCATACAAGATACCTCGCTGGCTACCTACCCTACGATGATCGCCCAAGACCATAGCCAGAAGCGCTATCACGTAGGGCGCAACGCCGAGGAAGGCGAGGCTTACGAGTTATTCCGCGATGAAACAATCAAAGCCGATGACCGCGCCTTTTTCCTCAAGGTACAAGACACGGTACGGGCAGCCGTAGATATTACCAAGTTTTCGACAATCGTTGAACGGATGAAGGAAGCCACAGAGCAAAAGATTGAAGGCAACCCCGTTAAGTCTGTGGAACTGCTAACGAAAAGCTTTGGGTACAACGGGGAGGAGAGTTCAGGCATATTGCAACACCTGATCCAGGGAGGAGATTTGAGTGCTTATGGGATGTTAAATGCCATTACTCGTACTAGCCAAGACGTGGACGATTATGAACGGGCAACGGCTTTAGAACGCGATGGTAGTCGAGTGCTTTCGTTACCTGCTTCTAGTTGGAAAGAAATAGCAATGGCGAAGTAACTTGTGATTCCTAGCTGGCGAAGTAACGCGCCAGCTTAATTCTGGGCAGCAGTTAATGTTGAAACTTCAATATTTATCAGAGACTCACAGATGCTAAGCAGCATACTTCCCGCTTTATTGATGAGTGCAATCGCTTTTTTGATTCCGTTAGCGCAGATTGCCCTATTCAAAGCACTTCTACAGTCTGGAATTAAAAATTAATTATCCGCAGTCAATCCAAGCCAAATTAATTAGGAAAAGGAAGGCAACCCACTATGGACTTTGAACGTAGAAAGATCGAAAAACGAAACTCTCACAAAATCATCTTAGAGTTTGACGTTATCAGTGATGTCGATCTAGTTAAGTGTCAACAGATAGCTAACAGTTTGGCTGCTTCGATTCCTGTACAGTTGTTAGCCGAGCGCCACATTGAAGTTACCTGTAGCTTTGCTTCGGTACAACCATCGCCAAAGAAGACTTATGACCAGGTGCAACTACCACCCCTAGAGATGACGGTAGGCGTTAGGAGTAGCAGGAAATAATAGGAGGTAACTTTATGGATTTCAACAATGACAGCAACGTCTACTTGCAAGCAATCCTGCAAGAATTACAAGCGTCAAAACAGCAACTAGGGTTTGGGCATTCTCCTAAACCGCGATACATATACGCTAACCGCCAGTATCCAGACAGCCTATGGTATTTTTGGGACGGGGCAAAGAAAGAACATGAGCCCATAGTATTCCAAGCTTTGACGGGCATTGTTGAGAAGTTGGAAATAGAACAAAAAGACTATAAAGGCAAACCAGAGTTCAAAGCTAATTTGCATATTAAAGCCGACCGCAATTATGTAATTCAGTCAGGTTTAGAAACACTCTTTGCTAAAGGGTTGGTTCATACTCTTTCCAAGTTGCCAGTAGCTTCTTTCAATAAACCAATAACTATTGCAGTAGAACCTGGAGACACTGAGCAGGTGTTGTTTTGCCGTGTATATAATCCAGTAACAAAACAAGCAGTTTATGCGCCCTATACTGAGCCTGTAAATTGGCAGCAGGTAATAGCACGGGCTTCCTCAA
>JAESGR010001232.1_pt1 | contig 9927 bp, 6 predicted proteins | sample 9269771 | NCBI WGS metagenome assembly JAESGR01 (sample SAMN15739572, study PRJNA653492) | algae metagenome | isolation source: Chroococcus sp. CMT-3BRIN-NPC107 and co-occurring heterotrophs from well... | place: USA: Clark Mountains Wilderness, California | collected 2010-04-18
AAAGGGTACATTCGCACCCCGGGAATCGCCGACGAGGCGCAGGTGCGCGCCTGGCGCAAAGTCACCGACGCCGTGCACGCCGAGGGCGGCCGCATCGCCGCCCAGATCATGCACGCGGGCCGCATCAGCCTGCCGAATTTCCTCCCGGGCCGCGCGACCCCGGTCGCCCCATACGCGGTCCAGCCCTCGGGCTCCGGTTACACCGATGAGGGGATGAAGCCGCATCCTCTGCCGCGCGCCCTGGAGGTTGGGGAAATTGTCGGCATCGTGGAGGGGTTCGCCCGCGCGACCGAGCGAGCCCTCCGCGCCGGCTTTGACGCAGTCGAGCTGCACGGGGGAGGCGGCTACCTTCCGATGCAATTCCTCAGCTCCGGCACCAACCTGCGCACCGATGGCTACGGCGGTGGGCTGGGCGCGCGCAGCCGCTTCATGCTCGAGGTGCTGGAGGCCATGGTTTCCGTCGCCGGGCCCCATCGTGTGGGTCTCAAGCTCACGCCGGAGATGCCCTACAACGAGGCGATCGATGCGACGCCCGCCGAGACGTACAGCTATGTAGTCCGGGCGGCCGACTCCATGGGCTTGGCCTTCCTGGAGGTCGGTTCCTACGGCGAGAGTGTCGACTACCATGACATCCTGCGGCCGCTGTTCTCCGGCGCCTACTTCCGCGGGGTTGGCCTGACGCCGCCGCTCGCGGCCCAAGTCGTCGAGTGGGGAGAGGCCGATGCGGCCATTTTCGGCCAGGCTTTCATCGCCAACCCCGACCTACCGGATCGGATCCAGCAGGGAGCAGCCCTGGCCGACGCGGACCCTGCCACGTTCTACACCCCAGGTCCCCACGGCTACATCGACTACCCCGCGTTGCCGGCGTCCGTGCGGAGGGTCGCGTGATGGCCGCCAAGCGCCTTCTCGTCCTGGGCGGCGGCTTCGCCGGCGTCTGGGCCGCCCTCTCCGCCGTCGAAGAGGCGCGGCACCACGGGGGGCCGCTCGACGTCACACTCGTGAGCGCCACGCCAAATCTGGTGCTCCGCCCTCGCCTCTACCAAGCTGATCCCGCGAGCCTGCAAGCGCCGCTGGCGGACACTGTGGGCCCTGTCGGCGCGTGTCTTCTTGAAGGCTACGTCACCGATCTCGATGTCGCCGCCCAGGAGGTTTCTGTATGCACTCCCCAGGGCGAGGCGCTCAGCTTGCCCTACGACGCCGTGGTGCTGGCTCTCGGCAGTGTCCTGCGCCGCGATCTACCAGGCGCCGAGCACGCCTACGACGTGGACAGCGGCGATGGGGCGGTGTCCCTCGACCGGCGGCTGATGGATGCAATGGCCGGCGCGGCGCCGGGGGACGCAACCTTCGCAATTGTCGGAGCTGGCTTCACCGGGCTGGAACTCGCCACAGAGCTTCGGCCCCGCCTTGCGCAGCAGTTTGGCGAAGCTCGCGCGGCCGCCGCGCGCATCGTGCTGGTCGACGGCAAGGCCAACGCCGAAACCGCACTTGGCGCGGGGCCGGCGCCCGCCATCGGCGCTGCGTTGGACCGCGCCAGAGTGGACCGACGCTTCGGGCGAAGGGTTGTTGAGATTGGCCCCGCAGGCTTGCTGCTGGACGACGGCGAATGGATCGCCTCGCGCACCGTTATCCTCTCGGGCGGGCTGCAGGCGAGCCCGCTGACGGTGCGGCTCGGCGTCCAATTGGACGAACTCGGCCGAGCGCCCGTTGGCGAGGATCTGCGCGTGGTCGGCTGCCGGTCCGTGTTCGCCGCAGGCGATTGCGCTCGCGCCCTGGTGGATCAGGTGCATGTCGCCCCGATGTCCTGCCAGCACGCGATGCCGATGGGTCGGTCTGCGGGTCGGAACGCCGCCCGTGCGCTCCTGGGCCTCGCCCCCGAGCCCTACCGGCAACTCACCTACGTAACCTGCCTGGACCTCGGGGCCGCTGGTGCGGTGTTCACTACCGGCTGGGAGCGTAACCTCCTGCTGACGGGCGCGGCCGCCAAGAAGGTCAAGCGCGCGATCAACGCGGGGATCCGCCCGCCGACGGGCTCCCCGGAAGAGATTCTGGCCGCTGCGCGGGTGCGCGACGACGGCCGCCTTGTCGAACGGCTCATGGCCTACGCCGCGGCCTGAACTCTCCACGAAAGGAAGATCAGATGCTTCGCAATATGCTCCTGGCTGCCCTCGCGGGCAGCCTCTCGGCCTCGCTGGCCTTTGCCCAGGAAGCCCAGCCCCAGGTTGGGGCGAGCCCCTGGGGGCCCAAGGACCAGTTGGGTCCGCTCAATCTAATGACCGACTCCTCACGCTTGGCGGTTCTCAGCCGGATCAGTCACGGCAAAGTCTACGACCTCTCCGTCGAGTACTTCGTCGGTATGCCGAGCTGGCACGGGATCGGCGACCCCAGGTACCAGTACTGGCTCACCCACACGCCCCGCGGAGCCACCATCGACGACCCGATGAAGGTGGGACGTAAGGGCAACGAGCACGTCAGCTACACAGGTGATGCGATCTCGCTCTACACGCACATGGGCACGCACATCGACGCCCTGAACCACTTCGGCCTTAACGGCGCGATCTACAACGGCTTCAAGGCCGACGAGCACCTCGGCGACCAGGGCTGGAAGGTGGCCGGAGCCGAGACGATCCCGCCAATTGTGGCCCGAGGGGTGATGATCGATGTCGCCGCCGCCAAGGGCGTTGCGATGCTGCCCGACAAGTATCGCGTCACGCGCGCGGATCTCGTAGACGCGCTTCGGCGGCAAAAGCTGTCGCTCCGCAAGGGCGACGTGGTCCTCGTGCGCACGGGTCGAATGAAGCTTTACGAGAGCGATCACGCCTACGAGGCCGACGCGCCTGGCCTGACGCTCGAGGCAGCGCGCTTCATGGTGGAAGAAGGCGGCGCCATCTCCGTCGGGGCCGACAACATGAGCTTCGAAGCCTTTCCAAGCGATGTGGAGGGCAACTACGTCCCCGTCCATACCTACCTGTTAGCCCAACAGGGCGTGACTCTGATGGAGCTGGTGAACCTTGAGGCGCTAGCCGCGGATCAGGTCTATGAGTTCGTCTTCATCGGGGCGTCCTTGAAGCTGCGCGGTGCCAGCGCCGCCCCGATGCGCCCGATCGCCATCCCGCTACGGCCGGAACGCTAGGCAATGGCGGTCGTGTGGAACTCGCTCCCTCTCAATGCGATTGCGGAGCCCGATCAAGAAGTAGACGTGCACCACGCCCCCAGAAGAGCAAAGGCAGCCGGCGCCTCACCGTACCTGCGCAAGAAAAAAGGCGGACAGCACCAGCGCAATCAGTCCGACGATCAACGTCGCGTACGATCGGAAGCGCCCAACTCGGCCCGCTGGGTTCCGCTGGAGCTGCTTTCTGGCCGCGATTTTGGCGGGGTCGGGAAGCTCGCCCCTCTGGTCTGGGAGCAGGTCGTCTTGATCAGCCAACGAGAAAATCTCCTCCGCGGGGCGCGCTGTCGGGGCGAGCAAACTTGTTCCTAGCCTGTCTGAACGTGGTTGAGCTCGGCGCTTGAGTGCGGATGGAAAAGCCCCGGCCAGTGCGCATTAGCTGGCCGGGGCTCTGAAGTATCGTGTGGCGGCGGGTGTTGCTGGGGGGCTCGTTCCGCCGCTGGAGGTTAACAGCTCGGCGCGTGGCTAGTTCCCGCCTAGGTCCCTGTCCCAGGTCCGGGGCTCGTCGCTCGGCAACCTACCGGCTTGACTTCATCATCGCTCGCGATGGGCGGCTCTTTAGCCGAGCGCCCTGCCTGGGTGCCCCGGGCGTCTGTTGGGGCTTTGAGGCCCTTCCACCCGTGGCGGACCGGTCGCGCTGGGGCCAGAGGTTAAACGGCCGTGCAGCTCGGCCATGAAAGATCCGGAATCCGTGATTGGCAGCTATGCGTCGTGCCTCCCAGGAAGTACCCCGTCTAAGTGGAACACGATCAAACCCAGGCGCCGCGGAACCACGATCCCTTCGCTGCAGAGATCTTCGCTGGCCCGGGTGTCGTCCGCGAGCTCGCGCGACGCCTAGACTGGAGCGCAACGCCCATTGGCGCCCCCTCCACCTGGTGTGCGGCGGTCAGGACGTTCGCCAGGTCCATGTTCGACTCGCCGTTTCCGATTTGTCTCTGGATTGGGCCTGAGTACGCGCTGCTTTATAACGACGCTTATCGACGCATCCTGTCCGCCAAGCACCCGGCGTCTCTTGGACAGCCCGGCGGCATCGTGTGGGCTGAGATCTGGGAAGAGCTTCAGCCACAGTTCGACCAAGTCAGACGCGGCGGAGACCCGATCTTCTTCGAGGATGCGCCGTTCACCATGGCGCGTCTGGAGGGTGGCGCGAGCGATCTTGCCTGGTTCAGCTACTCGCTCTCAGCGCTGCGCGCTGAAGATGGCTCTATCCCGGCAGTCCTCAATATCTCGCCAGAGACAACACCGCGGGTTCTGGCTGAGCGCCAAGTCTCGTTCGAGCGCGATCGGCTTTCGCAGATGTTTGCTCAGGCTCCGACGTTTATGGCGCTGCTATCTGGTCCCGAACATCGAGTCGATCTGGCCAATGGGGGCTACATGCAGCTGGTTGGCCATCGACCCGTTCTTGGCCGGACCGTCGCCGAAGCGCTGCCAGATGCCGTGGAGCAGGGCTACTTGACACTCCTCGACGAGGTGTTCGCGACTGGGCGGCCCTACCTTGCCAGCGGTGCGAAATACACTGTGCAGGCTCAGCCAGGCGGACCTGTGAATGAGCGCTATGTCGATTTCGTGTACCAGCCACTGAAGGATGCGGCCGGCCAAGTCACCGGCATCTTCGTACAAGGGGCCGACGTAACCGATCGGCAGCGCCAGGAACTCGAGCTTCGTAACAGCGAAGAGAAGCTCAAGCTGATGGTGCTTGAGCTCAATCACCGGGTGAAGAACAACCTTGCGACGGTTCAGGCGATCGCCGTTCAAACGCTCAGCGGCGACAGGCCAGCCGCGCAGATGCGCGAGAGCTTTCTCCAGCGCATCTCGGCCCTAGCGACGGCGCACGACATTCTGACCCAGGAACAATGGGAAGGCGCAACGCTGCACAGTATTGCAAAAAGGGTTCTAAGCGCTCTCGCGGCAGCGAGCGATCGGGTACATGTCGCGGGTCCGGATGCGAGCCTCTCGAGCAAGTGCGCGCTGGCCCTATCGATGGCGTTTCATGAACTCGGCACGAATGCGCTGAAGTATGGAGCGCTGGGTGCGGGCGGCGGCTATGTGACGCTCAGCTCGGCGGTCGAACCTGGCGGGCGGCTGAAACTTGAGTGGCGGGAACGTGGGGGACCGGCGGTACAGCCGCCATCGCGCCGTGGCTTCGGGTCCCGGCTGCTTGAACGAGGCTTGGCTGCGGAGCTAAATGGCAGCGTCGAGCTGATGTTCGAACAAGCGGGTCTGCGGTGCCTGATTGCGGCTAGCCTCGACTGCTGAGTGCCGGGTCCGTGCGGCAGCCCCAAGCGTCCGCTCTAGCTCGTACGTTCGCTTTCCACCCTGCCCTGACACTCGAACGTGGCGTGGCTCTGTCGGCCCGGCGCGGCGATCAGGGCGAGATGCAGAAGCTCATAGCTGGCCATGAGCGAAGGATAGCGGGGGTGGGCGCTTCGCCACACCCCCGCCAGCCTGTCAGAAAGCCAGGGCGCCGGACACGGAGCCCGTGACGCTGTCGAGTTCGCCGCGGCCGGAGTAACCGCTGACGCCCACCTGCAGCGAGAAGGCTTGGCTCACTTGGCCGCTCAGGCTGGCGGCGTAGCTGAAGTAGCCCTCGTCTGCGGGGTTGAGCCGGCTTTCGTAGGAGATCGGCGCACCGGCAGGCCGGATCACGAAGCGCCGATCCTCGGAATCGAACTCGTGCTCGTAGGAGACGCGGGCGAATACCGACACCGGCCCCGGGCGGCGTGCAACCAGCCCGATGCGCCCGAACACGCTCTCCAGATCCTGCTCGCCGAAGGTCGCCGACGTCGACAGATCACCGGCCTCGTCGTAGCCGTCGATCTCGATACGTTCGAAGGTCACAGCGGCTTCGGGGCCCAACTGGAAGCCGGCGGCTTCGAAGACGTTCACCGAGGCGGAGCCCCGCACGGCCATGTAGGTCCCGTCCGTCTGCCCCCGGTGCAGGCGCACGGCAGGCCCAAGGGTCAGGCGGCGAGTGAGCTCGTTGTAGTCAACCTGGCCGTAGGAGGCGTCAACGACGGCGTCGATCGGGCCCAATTGCGTGCGAGCGTAGGCCGTGGCCGACCAGCTCTCGCCGTCATAGCCGCCGCTGGAGGCGTAGAATTCGCCGGCGGACTGCGAGTAGCTGAGCGCCAAGCCGGCGCCCCACCCGGAGAGCGCGTAGTCGACGCCCAGTTGGAAGATGGTGCTGGTCTCTTCCAACCCGATAAGCTGCTTGGAACCTTGCGAGTCGAAGTCGTGATGGCCGACGGAGCCGAAGACGGTGGGGCCGTTTCCAGGCGAAGCCAGGACGCCGTGCATGGCGTTCTCCGCCATGTCCCGGTGAGCGCGCATGCCGCTTTGCGCGGCGAAGGAAAGCTGTCCGATCTGCTCGGGCGCTTTGACCAGGCTGGCGATCGCCTGGCCCTGGATGCGCTGGGTGATGCCGGCCGGGTGGGCGCTGTCGGCGCGCAGGTAGGTCTCGTTGGCGTCCGGCGCGACGTACGTCGCTGGGGTGCAGGTCAGCGAGGAGCCGATGCAGGCGAGGCCCGTCGTGTTGGTGATCCCAAATGGAGCGGGGTCGGCGACGATCTCTGCGAACAGCCGGTTCACGTCGACATAGAGGGCGTTCACGCCGCGGCTGGCGAGGCTGGCCGCGAAAGCCTGGTTGAACACCTGCAGGCCGCCGCTGCCCTGAATTGACATCGTGACGATGCGCTCGGCGCCGGCGGCTTCCAGCCGCTGCACCTGTCCGGCGAGCTCGGTCGCCGCGTTGGTGAGGATTGCGTTGTTGACGCCGCCACCCGCCACCCACGCGAAGAAGTCGTTGCCGCCGCCCTGGATGTAGACGAGGTCCTGCGGGCCGAACGTCTGGCCGCTGGCGAGGAAGTTCGTGACCTGGTTGGTGATCGGGATGGTGATGCCGCTCGGCGCGGTGACGCGCGCGCCGCCGATGGCGTAGTTGGTGCCGCCGCGGCCGTAGACGGGATCGAGCGGCAGCCCCAGTTGCGCCGCCATGACTTCGGGCGAGACCGGATCGGGATTGGTCGTGAAGCTGCCGGCGCCGGCTGGGAAGTTGGGGTTACCGGCTGCGTAGAAGCCGCCGTCGGCGAGGCTGTCGCCGAACACGATCACCCGATCGATCGGGTCTTCGGCCTCTTGCGCGGCCACCTGAGAGGCTGTCGCCAGGCCCGCGGCAAGCGCCAGCGCCATCAGCGAAGATGTGGACTTCAGCATGGGGTTCCCTCCCGGCCTTGAGCCGTGTCGATTGAAAAGAAGGGTATCCGATGCGCGAGCTAAGCGCACCTGCGGCCTGGCCCCTCAACCCGCGCCTTCACCGGCGCTGCGCCATCGATGTTGCTCTCGTTGAGGTAGACGGGGCACTGTGGAGCCAATCTGCGGATCTTGGCAGCCCGCCTGGCCTCCCGCCGGAATCCCAGGACGCCAGCCAGCAGTCTCACTCGCCGGTCCGCGATGCGCCATGAGCGGACCTCAAGTTCGCGCCAGGAGCGGACCTTCACCTGTCCCGGCTCGAAGGACCGACCCGTCGCTCGCGCGGAGCCCGCGTCTGAATCCGCGGTGGGAGGGAAGCCGTGAGCTCAGATCCCATCAACGCCAGACCGGGGCGTTGCGCCCCGTCAGGGGCGTCCTCGATTTAAGCGAACAGCACCTCGACCGCGTGCGCGAGGTCGCGCCGCTTCGCCTGCGGGAGTGTCGAGGCCATCTTCAAGGTGCCTGTCGCCATCCATCACTCGCGGTGGAGTCTAGCCCAGCTTCGCTGGGTTACGGACTATTTTGCGCCCGCCGAACGATGGGGCCGCCGGGTCAGGCTGAGACCTGAGCGGCGCGTCTGAGACGGCCTGGAACGCCACGGAACAAGCGGCAGGCTGATCTCCCCGGATCGAACGGGGGACCTCCAGAGCCACAATCTGCCTGATCCTGAAGAGTTTCCGGCACTTAGCCGCGACCAAAGTGCAAAAAATCCGGCCGGAAACGCGCCGGAACGGCGGCGGCAGGACCTGCCCCGCCGGCCTGGCGGAGTCGGGGTCCGCCGGAGGTGAGGAAGGACGGCATCGGTCGATCAGCCCTGTGGGACCGCAAGATCCGGAGCGCCCTATGTCCTTCACCCGCACCTCCCTGCCACTCCCTTGCGCACGGGTGAGGCGGCCATGACGCTTCGCGCCATCGTCGCCGCCCTCGGCGGAGAGCTCTACGCCGGCGGCCGGCGCGCGAGCGTTCCCGCGCCTGGCCACAGTCCCGCCGATCGGTCGGTGTCGCTGCTGCTGTCCGATGGGCGGGTCATCGCCCATGGCTTCGGCGCTGCGGACTGGCGCGCCGTCCTCGACGACCTGCGGGCCCGCGGCCTGATAGACGCCGACGCCCGGCCGGTGGGCGGGGCGGCGGCGGCCGGCGGGCCGCCGCCGGTGTCCGGGCCGGAGCGCAGGGCCGCGGCGCGGGCGTTGTGGGAGAGCGGCCACGCGGTTCGGCCCGGCTCGCCTGCCGACCTCTACGCGCGGCGGCGCGCGGTTGGTCGGCCGCTGCGCCAGATCCCGGTGCTTCGGGCCCACGCGGCCGCGCCGCTCGCGGTTTATCGCCCGGGGCCGTCGACCCGCCCTGCCCTGGTCGCCGCCGTGACGGCGGAGGATGGCTCGCTGACGGGAGTGGAGGTCACCTACCTCACCCCGAACGGCCAGCGCGCTCAGGAGCTGAGGCTCCCGCGCAAGCTGGTGGGCGCCGCACCACCGGGGGCGGCGGTGCGGCTCGACCCTGCAGACGAGCGGCTGCTGGTGGCGGAGGGCGTGTTCACGGCGCTGTCGGCGGGCGAGCGCTTCGGCCTGCCGGCCTGGGCGCTGCTCGGGGCGGGAGGCCTTGCGCGCTGGACCGCGCCGGCGGGCGTGCGGCGGGTGCTGATCGCGGCCGACCGAGGGCGGGTCGGCGAGAAGGCGGCCTGGCGACTGGCGCGGCGGCTCAGAGGGAGCGGAGTGGAGGCCGAGGTCCGGCTCCCGCCCCGCCCCCACGGTGACTGGAACGACCTCGCTCAGGAGGAGAGAAGGAAGGGCGGGACGGGGCGCCCGGGTCCGGCGGGATGAGCCGCCGGCGGGCCGGAGATGCCCCATGACCGACACCCCCAAGGCCGCCGCGCCGGAGCGGACGCGCAAGGTCTATCCCCTGAAGGACATCGGGATCGCTCCCGAGAACCTACGCTTCGACGAGGCGCCGGACGAGGAGATCCCGCAGCTGGCGGCCACCATCAAGGCCGCTGGGCTGTTGCAGCCGCTGACCGTTCGGCCCGGCCGCCGGGGCGAGCGCCCGGCGATGGCGCTCGACGGCCGCAGGCGGCTGCTCGCGCTTGACCGCCTGCTGGCGGCCGGCGAGATCGGCGAGGACTATCCGGTGGAGGTGTTCGAGGAAACCGACCCTGCCCGGCAGGCCGCGGCCGCCCTGCTCACCAACACCGCCGTGCCGGTGCACGTGGCCGACGTCATCGTCTTCATCGGCCGCATGCTGAAGTCGAAGCTCACGCCAACGGTCATCGCCCAGGCGCTGGGCTACGCCGAGGTGGAGGTGCGCCGGCTGGCGGCCCTTTCGGCGCTGCCCCCGCAGGCCATTCAGGCGCTGCGGGCGGGCCGCATCAATCTTCGTCAGGCCCGGATGCTGGCGCGCCTGAAGGACGCCTCTGCCCAGGCCGAGCTGGCGCAGGCGGCGCTGGACGGCCGCGGCTTCGCCGACTGGCGGGTAAGCGAGCTGCTCGATCAGGGCGCCGTCACCACGCGCGACGCGCGGTT
>JAESGR010001233.1_pt1 | contig 9921 bp, 11 predicted proteins | sample 9269771 | NCBI WGS metagenome assembly JAESGR01 (sample SAMN15739572, study PRJNA653492) | algae metagenome | isolation source: Chroococcus sp. CMT-3BRIN-NPC107 and co-occurring heterotrophs from well... | place: USA: Clark Mountains Wilderness, California | collected 2010-04-18
AGAGTCCGGTGTCACACAACAGCATACAGGTTCCATCTAAGCCAATGGCAACGCTATGAATCTCTACATCCATTTTGGGCGGGACATAATTCCAACTTTCTTCTTTAGTTTCAATAATGGTTGCTACAGCTTCGCACAGGCGCTGGATGTAGGAAACCGCCACAGACCTGCAATGATTTTCGGCTAAGTCTCGTTGCACGTCGCGAGCAGAACCATAAGCCAGTTTTGAGGATACCTGTTTTGCAAACAAGGGGGTGGAGGTGATGATAATTCTGGCTTCTCGCTCCAAGGGACAATAGGTTTTACCCCCTCCTGAACGTTGATAGACATGGCGATGAACCACGGCTTCACCATAGGTGTTTGATAGGCTTTGGGCTGTTCTCCTTTGGTTCTCATCACTGATCCTGCGATCTCTATGGCTGAACCATCGGTATCTAAATATTTCAGGGCGGCAACTGTTGCCATACATCCTACTTCGTTTAGGCTGTGCTGGATATTTTCTTCACTGGTCAACATCGAACGACTCAGTTCGATAGTCACCTCCATCTTCACCTGCGACCCTTCAATACTCAACAATTGAACGCCCATACAAGCCCCCTTTTGCTCTTTAGACGGTGTATTATCACCATCTAAACTTTATCATATCGAGGTCGCACCCTTAAAAAGGAGCTTATTCGGGGGATCTTTATCGCTTTTCGCAACTACTTTCAAATAAAGGGCGATCGCATTTCCACAACTTCTATTCTTTGTCTTCCTCATCTCTAGAATCGTCGCCTTTGAGTTCTTCTTTAAAACCGCGCAAAGTTTTTCCTAACGAGCTACCTAGTTCGGGAATTTTTTTAGTTCCAAAAATAAAAACTGCCACTATGGCAATTACGCCTACTTCTAGCCATCCTAAACCAAACATATTGAGTCTCCGGTAAAGTCCTTTGATATCTTCATAATCGCTACTTTACTTGTAATCAATCGGTATTTCCAACCACTGACTCAATTCCTGAGCAAGCCAGTCGAGTTCTGATGAAGTTAATTTTCCTCCCAAGAGATACTCTCTTACCCCTATTTGAATATTAAGTTCAGGTTCAATATTTTTCCTTGCGCCCTCAGAGTCATATTCAAAGGCTTTTTTTGTATATTCCAGCTTGGTAATATCTTCTGTTGGCGCTGGGCGAAGATGATTGTAATCCAATCCAAGCAGCTTGTGAGTCATCCAAATTTGCTGGCGATCGAGACTAAGTTGAATTTGTCCAAATAAGCCCCAGACAATTTCTCGTACCATCCCAACACCAGCAAGCCAAAAAGGAAGCGAAAATACTACAAAAAATACGTTTATAGGAAAAGGTGCAAATATAACAAAACTCGTCCAAAAAAAGATAAACGAATTCCAGGCGATCGCAAAACCAAGCAAACCCAACATTTCTAACCTAAATCCTGTGGGAGGGATAACTATTTCTAGAGAAGTTATATCTTTATTAAGTACGACTTTACTACCACGAGTTTTTTTTGCAACTAGCCGATTTTCTTTTATTGGCGGCGGATTTTTCAATTTTTGCAATGCTTGTTGGGCAGAGGTAAAGCGCTTGTCTAAACTTGGTTGAATCATCTGCTCTAACCAGAGCGCAAAACTGCGACTAATATTGACTTGTTGAGCAAACTGAATACATCCATCTAGTTGCTCTAAATCGGCGGGATGAGTACCTGTAAGTAAACTAATCAAAGTAGCGCCCAAACTGTAGAGCTCCGAAGCGGGAACTGTCCGCCCACCAAACTGCTCTGGGGGCATATATCCGTAAGTACCTACTATAGTAATCGTCCCTTCTTCTTTGGCTGCTAGCGTCTGTACCGAGCCAAAATCAACTAAATATACCCAACCGATACTATTGCCTGTACGATCCCCTAGTAGCACATTACTGGGCTTAATATCGCGGTGAATAACGGCGGGTTGGCGATCGTGTAAATATATCAGTATCTCTAAAAGTGTGATCGCTAATTCTTGGACTTCAGTTTCGCTAAAACTGCGCCCCGCTTGTAAATGCTTTTGTAATGATTTAGCGGGGATGTGGGTTTGGACTAAGGCAAAACTTTGAATGCGATCACTCTTGATCTCAAAATAGTCTAAATATTGAGGAATAGCTCTATGAGACAAGGATTTTAAAGTTTGGGCTTCTCGTTCAAATAGTTTGAGATCGTCCCACTCAAAATCGCTGCTAAAAGATACCAATTTAACTACTACTAAATCATTTGAGCGTAAATCTCGGCAGAGTAAAGTTTTTCTTCCAGCCTTTTTAGCTATTTCCTGCTCTACCTGGTAAAAATCGCCTAATATTTGAGTAATCATTACCTATGCCTGGGACTCATAGCTCTTTTATAGCCTTGGTTTTAATTACAAGCAAACAGATACTTTATTTTAAAAAAATATGCCCAGCCAAGTATGGCCTTACGTTACTTCTGGGATTCCTGATGAGTTATTTGAGCGCTTACCAGGAATTCCGCTTACAAAGCGCGAAACTCGGCTATTACTAATTGCTCAATTACGACTGCAAAGCGATTCTGTATTGTGGGATATTGGCGCAGGTACGGGAACGATCCCCGTAGAAGTGGGGTTGATATGTCCCCAAGGTAAGATTGTGGCGATAGAAAGAGATGAAGAAGTCGCAAGTTTAATTCGGCGCAATTGCGAAAATTTTGAGGTAAAAAATGTTGAAGTTATGGTTTCTAGCGCCCCCGAATGCTTGTCGCAATTAAAAGATCCTCCAAGTCGAGTTTGCATTGAAGGCGGTCGTCCCGTTAAAGATATTTTGAAAGCTGTGTGGGCGTATTTACCAGTCCGGGGGCGCGTTGTAGCCACCGCTATTAGTTTAGAAACCTTGTATACCGTCTCGCAAACTTTGGCAGAACTTCAAGCCCGTAATATAGAAGTAGTACAATCGGCGGTCAACCGTTTAGAGACGCGGGGAACGCAACAAACCTTTGCGGCGGTAAATCCAATTTTTATTCTGAGCGGCGAGAAGCTAGACTAAAGCGAATATGAGCGCAAAAGCTAGATATGTAGTTTTCAGTTTTAACTAAAAAATAAAACTGAGCAGTGCAACTATAGAAGTAACCATTAGTTACAGCTTTTGAGCTTTAAGTTTTGCCTTTTTTTGTCTATTGCTTATGTCTTGGTCACGACTTATTAGTGGAATTATTGCGATCGCCCTAGCTTTAAGTGCTACTCTCATTGGCGGGTGGTATTTCACATTCATGTTTTGCGCGATCGTTTATTTAGGTCAATTAGAATACTTCGATTTGGTACGAGCGACTGGTATAGCTCCCGCCGCCAAAACTACTTTATTTGTTAGTCAATTGCTGCTGATTGTAGCTACATTATCTGCCGATTTAGCCGATGTTGTTTTGCCTGTCGCTGGGACATTTATTTGTTTTTACCTGCTATTTCAGCCCAAACTTGCCACCATTGCCGATATTTCTACTTCAATTTTGGGGTTGTTTTATGGCGGATATTTGCCTAGCTATTGGGTAAGAATGCGCAGCCTAGAGGCGGTAAGTAACTTACCTTTGGGTGGCTACTGGGCAGAAAATTGGACAAACATATCAGCATTACCTCAAGGATTCAAGGTAACTTTACTCACTTTTTTGTGTATTTGGGCAGCAGATATTGGCGCTTACTTTATTGGCAAATTTTTCGGTAAAACCCGCCTGTCTAATATCAGCCCGAAAAAAACTGTTGAAGGTGCGGTATTTGGAGTATTTGGTAGCGTAGTTGTGGCAATAACTGGAGCTTGGTATTTAGATTGGTCAAGTTGGCCTTGGACAGGTTTAGCGTTGGGTTTATTAATTGGGATTGCAAGTTTGCTTGGCGACTTAACCGAATCAATGATGAAGCGCGATGCTGGGGTCAAAGACTCTGGACAGTTGATTCCAGGTCACGGAGGGATTTTAGACCGAGCAGATAGCTATGTTTTTACCGCGCCTATGGTTTACTATTTTGTAACTTTACTGTTACCCTTGCTACCGAGTTAGGGTAAAACATTAATTTTGCCACTACAGACAATTTTACCTAAATGCAGAGTTAGTTCGCCTAGCTCAACTTCTTCCCCTAGATTAACGTTGAAACTATCTAGCGAAGCTAAATTTACTCCTTGGCGAGTGGCTATTATTGGCTGATTAATCTCTAATTCTTGACTTGTAGCTAGTTTTAAGCCAGCTTTGAGCATAATAAACTGGCGATCGCTGCTATCTGGAGAAATCGTTGCATTTAAACTAATGCCACCGTTTTCTACAATAACTTTATCCCAGCGAACTTGTTTATCGGCAGCAATAGGAGATAGTTTTGATAGTAACTCTGTTAGAGCATTAGCAAGTAAAGGCGATCGCAATGACGCATTTAGATCCGCTTGGTGCAGTTGCAATTTACCCGTTACAGGCACTTTGTCTAATAGCTTTAGTGGTTGACCTTTAATAACTTGACCTAAATCAATTTGAATTCCTCTAGCTACTAAGTGAATTTCTGCTACGTGCAACCCTTGATAGACCGCCTCACTAGCTAATATAGAAACGCGTGGAATATTCCCGGTCAAAATTTGGCGACTTTTTCCCTCTATCTGTACCTTTAAGTTAGATACTTGCTGGACTTGGGATCTTAGCCATAGCTCAATTGCTGGCGATAGAATTTTACCAATTAGTTGGCTGGGCTTTTTGGGCGAAAAATTATCAGTACTCAAGGCGTTCCATCAATCTCTAAAAATCCGTGTAACATCTGTCAATATATAACGGAAATTAAAAGCAACTAAAACAGTTAAATTTTATGGAGGAAAGGTTACAAAAAATCCTCTCCCAATGGGGGATTGCTTCTCGTCGTCAAGCAGAGGCGCTAATTGTAACGGGGAGAGTGCGGCGCAATGGGGAAGTAGTAGGAATTGGCGCAAAAGCCGATCTTGAGCTAGATACGATTTCGGTAGATGGTAAACTTCTTAAACCCATACATCGCCCTCAACGGATTTATCTACTTCTCAACAAACCCAAAGGAGTTGTTTCTACCTGCAACGATCCCCAAGGACGCAAAACCGTTATTGACTTGCTGCCAAAAGATTTACAAATAGGCACAGGCATCCATCCGGTAGGGCGTTTAGATGCCGATTCTACCGGAGCATTAATACTTACCAATGATGGCGAACTCACAAACAAGCTTACTCATCCTCGCCATAACATCCCCAAAACCTATCAAGTTTGGGTAAAAGGTCATCCCCCCGAAACCGTGCTACAACAATGGCGACAGGGAGTTATTTTGCAGGAGCGAAAAACTCGTAGTTGCTCCTTGCGAGTAATTGCTAGAGGTAATGCCGAACAAACCACTTGTTTAGAAATTATTTTAAAGGAAGGGAGAAATCGGCAGATTCGACGCACTGCCGAACAGCTAGGATACCCTGTAATTTCCTTGCATCGTACCGCCATTGGTAAAATTGAATTGCAATCGAAAGAGGCATTGTTACCTAAAGGTTGCTATCGTTACCTTAAAGATTCAGAAATTTGCTTTTTACAACAAGGCGAAAAGTCGGGAGGAGTAAAAACCCTTTCCTCTAAAGCCGTTAGCATTGCATCGGTTGAGGAGCTAGGTGCTTTTTAGGAGTGGATAAAATGAAGTGGTGTGGGAAAAAAAAGAGTGAGCCGATATATCTAGTTGTAGAACAAGCCGACTTACTAAAACAGATAGGAGAGAAACTGCGTCAAAAGCGTATAGAACAAGCTCTATCAATTGAAAACATAGCGGCAAAAACCTTAATTCGCCAACATTTATTGGTAGCAATTGAAAAAGGTTTATTAGCTGAACTACCAGAGCCAGTGTACATTCAAAGGTTTATTAAACAATATGCTGAGGTGTTAGGTTTACAGGCAGAGCAATTAGCAAGTAGCTTTCCAACCAGTAAAAGCGATCGCCCTGCAAAAGGTGTCAAGCCTGGATGGAGTTTAATCTTGCCTATAGTGCAATTGCGTCCGATTCATTTGTACGTGCTGTACATAATGGCGATCGCCATTACTGTGAGTATGCTATCAAAGTCGTTAAGTCGCAATCAGTGGCAAACTAACCAGTTGCCAGAATTGCCGATTGTTGCCGACACAACAAAACCCCCACTACTTAAAGATACAAACAAGGTAGAGTCTGTTAGCACCACCACCAAAAATAATCAACAAATTCAAATTGGCGTGACTTTAAAAGCGCCCTCATGGATTCGTGTAGTAGCCGATGGCAAAATCGCATTTCAAGGACTTTTACCACCAGGGACTCAGCGTACTTGGGTAGCAAAAGACAATTTAACAGTGTTAGCCGGAAATGCGGGGGGAGTATTGTTGACTATTAATCAAAAAGAGTCAAAGCAAATGGGCAATCTGGGGGAAGTTCAAGAGTTAACCTTTGCCGCACCAAGACTTTAAAACTACAGGGGAGACAATCATTGTCTCCCTTGCCTAATTATTACTCTCCAGCTACTACCGGAGAACGACCAAAAAGATCGATTAAAGTTTTGAGGCGAAAGCTTAACTCCTCTGTTAAGTCATCATATTGATAGCGCCATTGCCAGTTTCCCTCCCCAAAACTAGGTACGTTCATGCGCGCCTCTGTTCCTAAACCTAGCAAGTCTTGCACGGGAATAACTGCCTGGTTGCTCACCGAACCTAAAGCTAACCGAATTAAATCCCAATGAATGCCATCGGGACTAATACAACCTAAATAACGCTCCACTGCCGTTTTTTCTTGGTCGGATAGTTCGTTAAACCAGCCTACGGTTGTGTTGTTGTCGTGAGTACCAGTGTAAACAACGCAGTTGCGTTGATAATTGAAAGGTAAGTAAGGATTCCCAGGATCAGAACCAAAGGCAAAGTGCAAAATCTTCATGCCTGGAAATTCAAATTCATCACGTAGCGCCTCAACTTCTGGCGTAATTACCCCCAAGTCTTCCGCCATTACAGGCAACTTACCTAGCTTGTCATTTAGTACCTGAAACAAAGCCGATCCAGGGGCTTCAATCCACTGACCATTCATAGCTGTAGTTTCACCCTGCGGCACTGCCCAGTAAGCCTGGAAGCCTCTAAAATGGTCAATTCTGATGATATCTACATAGTCGAGCATTGCCTGAAATCGCTGTACCCACCATTTAAAATTTGAGGCTTGCAATTGCTCCCAGTTGTAGACAGGATTTCCCCATAATTGCCCAGTTTCGCTAAAGTAATCGGGTGGAACTCCTGCCATTTGAGCGGCGTTGCCTTGTTCGTCCAAACAAAAATTTTCGGGATTTCCCCACACATCGGCGCTATCGTGCGCTACGTAGATGGGGATATCGCCAACAATTGAAATCCCACGCATATTGGCGTACTGCTTCAATGTTGACCATTGGCGGAAAAACTCAAACTGAGTGTATTTGTAGTAAAAAATTTCTTCTGTTAGTGTGCGTCGCCATTGTTCGATGGCTTCGGGTTGCTTTTTAGCTAATTCTGGCTCCCAAGTATGCCATCCGGCGTTTTCTTTGGCATCTCTAATTGCCATAAATAAAGCATAGTCATCTAGCCAGTAAGCTTTTGTTTCGCAAAACCCTGAAAATTCTTTTTGTTGCACGGGGGCAGCTTTGGTTTTAAAATTCTCGCAGGCTTTTTTGAGTAAGGGCGTTTTTATATTAATTACTTGCTCAAAATCAACTTTTTCTGTAGGAAAATCGGGCAAGTTGGCAAAATCTTCCTCGGTAAGCAATTCTTGTTCCTTCAAAGCTTCGGGACTGATTAATAAAGGGTTTCCCGCCATTGCCGAATAAGACATATAAGGAGAATTGCCGTACCCTGTGGGCCCTACAGGTAATACTTGCCAATACTGCTGGCGGCTTTTTACCAAAAAATCAATAAATTTATAAGCTTCTAGCCCCAAATCGCCAATTCCAAAGCGACCGGGAAAAGAAGTAGGATGAAGCAAAATACCACTGGATCTAGGAAAAGGCATAACTAACTTGCGCTCAAAAAGCGATCGCCAAAAATTTATCACGATCCAGCTTACTTGGAAACTATCTTCAGAAGTGGTAGGCGTGATTTACTAGCTTTGTCTCCGAACCTAGAAAATGAGGAAATACAAATAGTTAACTTTTTATGCAATGACCTACCGCAATCCGGCTCCTACTGTTGACATTATTATCGAACTTGGCGATCGCCCTCATAGACCAATTATCTTAATTGAGCGCCACAATGAGCCTTTAGGTTGGGCAATTCCTGGGGGTTTTATTGATTATGGGGAAGCCGCCGAAGTTGCCGCACGGCGCGAAGCTCTAGAAGAAATTGGCTTAGAAGTAGAATTAATCGAGCAGTTTCATGTATACTCTGACCCTAGCCGCGATCCTCGCTCCCACACTATGAGCGTAGTATTTTTAGCCACCGCCACCGGAGATCCCCAAGCGGGTGATGATGCTAAAAGCTGCGGTCTATTTGAATCGTGGTGCATTCCTGCTAACTTATGTTTTGACCACGAACGCATTTTAAAAGATTATTGGCGTTACAGACATTACGGTATTCGTCCCCGTCTATCTTAAAAATTTATGAACAAACAAGTTATCAATACTGACCTTGCTCCCGCACCCGTAGGCCCTTACAATCAAGCGATTTCTGCAAGCGGACAAATGCTATTTGTTTCCGGTCAAATTCCCCTTAATCCCAGCACTGGCGAACTTGTTGGCGCTGGCGATGTAACAGAGCAAACTCAGCAAGTTATGACCAATCTTAAAGCTATACTTACCGCCGCCGGAATTACCTGCGAAAATGTCGTAAAAACTACAGTATTTCTGGCGGATATGAACGATTTTGCCACAATGAACTCTGTTTACAGCCAATACTTTGATGAAGCCACAGCCCCCGCTCGTGCTTGCGTTCAAGTTTCCCGCTTACCCAAAGATGTGCTAGTAGAAATTGATTGTATTGCGGTAGTTTAATGGTTGAGAAACTTCAAGCTTTAGGCGATATTCGCGCTGTAGCAACTGATATGGATGGTACGTTAACCCAATCGGGTAAATTTACCCCTGCCTTACTACAAGCTTTTGCAGATTTAAAAGCCGCAGATATTAAAGTAATAATTGTGACTGGGCGCTCGGCGGGATGGGTAAGCGGACTTGCGAACTATTTACCTGTAGATGGTGCGATCGCCGAAAATGGCGGTCTTTATTACCATAATGGGGAGCAATTAGCCGCAAACCTAAGCTCTATTACCGATTTAACTTGCCACAGACAGAAGTTAGAGGAGATTTTTTTACAACTCCAGCAAAAATTCCCTGATATCTGCGAATCTGCTGATAATCGCTTTCGGCTAACTGATTGGACGTTTGATGTGCAACCTTTGCAGCTAGAAGAACTGCGACAATTAGGACAATTGTGCGCCTCGTTAGGTTGGGGTTTTACCTACAGCAACGTGCAGTGTCATATCAAGCCTTTGAGCCAAGATAAAGCCGCCGGATTATTACAAGTGCTACGCGATTATTTTCCCCAATTTACCCTAGAGCAAGTTGTAACTGTAGGCGATAGTCCCAACGACGAAAGTTTATTTAACTCTAGCTACTTCAAGCATTCTGTAGGCGTTGCGAACGTGCGAGACTATGCAAACCAGATGCAGTATCAGCCTACTTACATTACAACCGCCGCCGAAGGTGAGGGATTTTGCGAACTAGCTGCGTATTTGCTCAAAAACAAATTTACACATCTAAACTAATAATTGTAATGTCTGTGAGTATCTAAGGTTCTGCGGCTAGTTCGGTTGATTAGCTTTTTATTATTTATTGAAGGCTCTTTATGGATTCGAGGGAGGTGAAACGAGAAGAATAGTCAGAGAGGTATAATAGGCTAGAGTCGTTACGGAGTCTAAATAAAAGTTCATGAGCAATCCTCTAACGCTCAATCTCCAGACGT
>JAESGR010001234.1_pt1 | contig 9919 bp, 11 predicted proteins | sample 9269771 | NCBI WGS metagenome assembly JAESGR01 (sample SAMN15739572, study PRJNA653492) | algae metagenome | isolation source: Chroococcus sp. CMT-3BRIN-NPC107 and co-occurring heterotrophs from well... | place: USA: Clark Mountains Wilderness, California | collected 2010-04-18
CTCGTGGCCCGCTACCCGCTCGCCGAGCGCGCCGAGGGCTACCTGCTCGCCATGGCCGGCGGCACCGACCCCCACACCGATCCCCTGGCCGACGACCTGGAGCCGGCGCCCATCGCGCTCGGCCCGGGCGACGACCCAGCACCGGTGCGGCGGCACGGGCGCCGGCGGCGCCCACCGGCCGATCCCGCCGCCGCGCCCCTCCCCTTCCCGGACTGACCGGTCGCCAGGGCTCCGGCTGCTCAGTCCGGCTTGTCGTCGTCGCCCAGCAGCTCGGCCAGCAACGGCGACGACGCCGGTTCGCCGGCATCGATGGCCACGAGCGCGCCGTCGACGGCGGCCAGGTCCGCCTCGATGCGCTCGAGGGCCGCGAGGTCGACGCTCGGCCGTGCAGGGGTCGACTGGGACGCAGGGGCGGCGACCGGCTCGGGATCGGGCGCGGGGCCGTCGCTCACGTCACCGTCGGTCACGTCGGCGGTGTCGCCATCGGCCGCCTCCAGCGATGCCGGGTCGGTCTCGTCGACCGCGGCGAGCGCCGAGCCCTCCGGGAGGAACGCGGCGACGTCGATGTCGACCTCGGCGCTCGCGGGCGAGCGCTCGGGCGGGGGCGCGGCGTCGGTCATGGGCGGCGATGGTACCGGCGAGGTCCGGGGGTAGGGGGCGCCCGACCACCGGTCGCCCACCCGCCCCCCCACCGCCGACGAGGAGCACCCATGTCCGACCGCCACCAACGCCCCGACGGGGTCACCGACGCCACGGTGGAGGCCGTGGGCAAGGTCAGCGAGGCCCTCGAGTGGGTCGAGCGGGCCCGGGGCGACCTCTACGAGTTCCACCAGAAGCTCGGCCGGGCCGACCTGATCATGGGCGACGCGGCCGACGCGCTCGAGGAGGCCGGCCACGGGGACCTGGCGGCCCACCTGCGGCAGGAGGCGGTCGGTCGCAACGTGCTCGACGGGCGGTGGACGTTCCAGATCGTCGAGGAGTTCGACGACGGGTACTGGTCCGCGATCCGCGGCGCCGAGCAGCGGGTCCGCGACCAGCTGGTCGAGGGGCGCCGGCACATCTTCGAGTCGGAGATGAAGGACGACCGCCGGACGGCCGGGCGCCCCCACCACGAGCGCCGCCCCGAGACGGCCCACGACCCGGCGACCACGCCACTCGGCTGACCGCGGCCGGCGTCTCAGACCGGGGGGCGGGGGTAGGCACCCTCCCGCTCGAAACCCCCGAACCAGGAGCGTGCCGACATGGCCAACACCGATGACACCAAGGGCCGGATCAAGGAAGCCGCCGGTGACCTGACGGGCGACAAGGACCTCCAGCGCGAGGGCAAGGTCGACCAGGGCACCGGCAAGGCGAAGGAGGCCCTCGGCAACGCCGCCGACAAGGTCAAGGACGCGGTCAACCCCGACCGGTAGCGACCCGCCCCACCTGGGGCGACCACGATCGTCGACGACGCCGGCCTCCGTGGGCCGGCGCCGTCGCGCCCGGGCGGCTCTAGGCTGCGACCATCACGGCGGCCAGCCCGGCGACGGCCAGGCCGGCGACCTGCACCGGCGCCAACCGCTCGCCGAGCCGGGTCTGGGCCAGCACGACGGTGGCGGCGGGGTACAGCCCGGTGATGGCGGCGACCACGGCGAGCATCCCGCCGCGCGAGGCCAGCAGGTAGAGGATGTTCGCGGCCATGTCGAGGGCCCCGCTGGCGAGGACGGCGACCAGCACGCCCGGGTGCACGTCGACCCGGCGGTGGCGCACGGCCACCAGCACGGCGAGCAGCGGGACCGACGTGAGCCGGGCGGCGAGCAGCGGCCACATGCCGGCGTCCGAGCCGGTGTGGTGCAGGCAGACGAAGAAGAGGCCGAAGATGGCGCCGCCACCCAGGGCGGGCAGCACGGCCCGGACGGCAGCGCGGCGGCTGACGACGGCGCCACCGCCCTCGCGCGTGATCAGGCCGACGGCGGCGAAGGACACGCCGATCCCGGCCACCGCGGCGAGCCCGGGGCGCTCACCGAGCGCCAGCCCCGCCAGGACCGGCACCGCCGACGCGCTCAGCGCCGTGGTGGGGGCCACCACGCTCATCGGCCCGGCGGCCAGCGCCCGGTAGACGACCACGAGGCCGAGGCCGCCGAACACGCCGGCGAGCCCGCCGAGGACCCAGTCGGTCGGGACCACCGATGCCGGGCCGAGGAACGGCAGGGCGAGGGCGAGCAGCACGAGGCCGGCGAGCTGGGCACCGAGGGCGACGGCGAGCACCTCGTTGCGCCGGGACGCCAGACCGCCGACGAAGTCGCCGGCGCCGTAGAAGGCGGCGGCGCCGAGCGCCAGGACGATCGCCACGACGGGCCTCCCTTCGATGCCAGGCCGCCCGGGCGGGCGCCCGGGACCGGTCAGCCTGTTGCACCGGCCGGAGCACCCTATCGGCATGTCGCTCCAGTGCACCACCCGGCGCAGTGTGCTGCACCGGCGACCCACAAGGATCGACGGGCGGAAGCCCGGTCCGTGGAGGCCACGGGAGGGCGGCGTGGGTAGCGTGCCGACGTGCCCGACGCCGACGAGGTGGCCGCCGCCATCGCCCGCAACACCCGGCAGCTCCGGGCCGATCGGCAGTGGACGCTCGACCAGCTGGCCGGCCGCTCGGGCGTGAGCAAGGGGATGCTCGTCCAGATCGAGCAGTCCAGGACGAACCCCAGCATCGCCACCCTCTGCCGGGTGGCCGACGCCTTCGGCGTCACGCTGGCCCAGCTGGTGGAGCTGTCGGACGGCGCGGCGGTGCGGGTGATCGCGCCGGGCGAGGCCGTGCGCCTGTGGTCGGGGGCGGAGGGCTCCGGGGGCGACCTCCTCGTCGGCACCGATCGCAGCGAGCACGTCGAGCTGTGGCGCTGGCGCCTCGCACCGGGCGACCGCCACGACTCCGACGGCCACGTCGAGGGCACCCGCGAGCTGATGACGGTCCTCGCCGGCACGCTCACCCTGGAGGTGGCCGGCGCCTCACACGAGGTGGCGGCCGGCGGTGCGGTGCTCTTCGAGGCCCGCGGCGCGCACAGCTACGTCAACGCCCACCGGCGACCGCTCGACCTCGTCCTGGTCGTGGTGCAACCCCCGGTGCTCGACCCCGGGTCGGTCAGCCACCCCGACTGACGTCGTCGGTGTGGGCGTCGGCACCGTCGGCGCCGGCGTCGGCGGCGTCGGCGGGTTCGGCGGGTTCGGCATCGGGCTGCGGGGCGACCACGTCACCGTCGTCGGTGTCGCCGTCGCCCTCGTCGTCCGGTCCTGTGCCCGACGTGGCGATCGGGGCCGGGCGCAGGCGGCTGCGGACCAGGAACGCCACGGCGAGCAGGGCGACGATGACGCTCACCCAGATGTTGATGCGCACGCCGAGGATGAGCGAGGCCTCATCCGAGCGCAGCATCTCGACCCAGAGGCGCCCGATCGCGTAGCCGAGCACGTAGAGGGTGAACAGCTCGCCGGGCCGCAGCTTCCGGCGCCGGTCGAGCCAGACCAGCAGCCCGGCGAGGGCGAGGTTCCAGAGGCCCTCGTACAGGAAGGTCGGGTGGAACGTGGTGGCCGACTCCGACCCGGCCGGGCGGTGCTCGGGGTCGATCTCGAGGGCCCACGGGACCGTGGTGGGCCGCCCGAAGACCTCCTGGTTGAAGTAGTTGCCGAGCCGGCCGATCGCCTGGGCGACCGGGATGGCGGGCGCCACGACGTCGAGCAGCTCGAGCTTCGGGAGGCGCCGGGCCCGGACGACGATCAGGCCGACGACCACGCCGAGGAAGATGCCGCCGGGCACCCCGAGGCCGCCCTGGGTGATCTTGAGGGCCTCGACCCAGTCGTCCTGGTAGGTCTTCCAGTCGGTGGCGACGTGGTAGATCCGGGCGCCGATGACGCCGGCGGGCACCGCCCAGATGGCGATGGCGCCGATGTCGTCGGGGTCGCCGCCGCGCGCCTCCCACCGCTTCGACGAGATGACGACGGCGGCGATGACGCCCAGGGCGATGGCGAGCCCGTAGAGCCGGAAGGGCCCGATCTGGTTGGTCGACGGGCTGGGGATCGAGGCGAGCAAGGCTCCGAGGGGCACGGCACCGGGCTACCACGCGGGCGCGCCGACGCGTGGACGGGCCCGCAGGCGTCCGGCCGACCGCCGTAGCCTCGTCGCCGTGGCCCCCGTCTCGCGCCTCGTGGTGCACCGGCCGTCGCCGGCGCTGCGCCCGCACGTCGCCCGGTACCTGGGCTACGTGGAGGACGGCCACGCGCCCGGCCTGCACCGGGGGCTGCCGTCGGGCTCGCTCACCCTGGCCATCGGCCTCGACGCGCCGCTCGACCTGGCGGCGATGCCGAACGCAGCCCGCGCGCCCGGTCGCCTCGACGCCGCCGTCGGCGGGCTGCACCGGCGACCCGTGCTCATCCGCCACCCGGGCCGCCAGGTCGGCGTGCACCTCGACGTGACGCCGCTGGGCTGCCGGGCGCTGTTCGGCCTCCCCGCGGCGGCGATCGCGGACGAGGTGGTCGGGCTCGACGAGCTCCTGGGACCCGCCGGGCGCGAGCTGGTCGACCGCCTCCGCGCCGCCCCTGGCTGGCCGGCGCGCTTCAGGGTGCTCGACGACGTCCTCGGCCGCCGAGCAGCTGGCGCCGGCGACGCCGCCGACCCGACCGTCGCCCGGGCGTGGCGCCGCCTGGAGGTCACCGGCGGCCGCATCGGCGTCGCCGCGCTGGCCCAGGAGGTCGGCTGGAGCCGCCGGCACCTCACCGCCCGCTTCCAGGCCGAGGTCGGGCTGACCCCCAAGGTGGCCGCTCGGGTGATCCGATTCGAGCGGGTGCGGCGAGCCCTGGCGACCGCCGATCACCCTGCCCTCGCCACGCTCGCCGCGGAGGCCGGCTACGCCGACCAGGCGCACCTCACCCGCGAGTTCGGCGCCTTCGCGGGTTGCTCGCCGCTCGAGTGGCTCGCCACCGACGTGCTCGCCGGGCCGCCGACCGAGGTGGGGGACGAGGAGGAGCCGGCGCGCGCCGCCGCCCGTCGGGCGTGACGGTTCCCATTCGTCCAAGACCCTGGACCGCCGCCCGGGCACGATGGAGCCGACCCACCACCGACCCGGAGGAGCGACCCGATGCCCGAACCGGCCCCGACCGCGTGGCCCTGCCTGTCCTACGACGACGCCCGCGCCGCCATCGCGTTCCTGGTGGACGCGCTCGGGTTCGAGGCGACCGCCGTGTACGGCGAGGACCCGGACGGCGTGGTGCACCACGCCGAGCTCCGCTGGCCGCTGGGCGGTGGCGTGATGCTCGGCTCGACATCGACGTCGAGCCTCCCGATCCCCGCCGGCACCGGGGCGGTGTACCTCGTCACCGACGACCCCGACGCCGCCCTCGCTCGTGCCCTGGCCGCCGGGGCCGAGGTCGTCCGGGACATCCGCGACGAGGACTTCGGCTCCCGCGACTTCATCGTGCGCGACCCCCAGGGCGTGCACTGGAGCCTCGGGACGTACCGGGGCCACGCCGGCGACTGACGGCGACTGACGGGCCGGCGAGGCCCGCGCCGACCTACCAGGCCCGGCGGCCGGCGAAGGCCAAGACGCGGGTCTGGGCGTCGGCGTCGGGCGGCGGGTCGAGCGCCGGCCCGAAGGCGCCCGGGCTGCGCATGGCCTCGGCCATCTGCTCGTCCATCTGCCGCATGGCGGCGTCGAGGGCCTCGACGTCGTCGTCGGGGATGCGGTCGTCGACGCCGGTGGCCCGGGCGAGGTCCCAGCGGTGCACGATCAGGTCGAGGGAGAGGAACCGGTCCGCGGCCGCCTCGAAGGTCGAACGACCGGCGAAGCCGTCGAACTCCACGGTGGCCAGCTCGGGGTCGTCGAGGGCGGCCTGCGTCTGGTCCCGGGCTGCGACCCACGCGCCGAGCGGGTCGTCGGCGACGGCGGGGCCGGGCGCCAGCTCGCGCCCGACCAGCTGGGCAAAGGTCCCCTGGGCGCCGATCACGTGGTCGACGACGGCGCGGGCGTCCCACTCCGGGCAGGGCGACGGCGCGCTCCACCGGTCGTCGGGGACGGCGGCGACCGTCTCGGTGAAGGCGGCGGCGCGGCGGCGGTAGCGGTCGGCCATCGTCTCGTCGGTCATGGGCGCATGGTCGCACCCGCGCCGCCGGGCTGCACGGCCCACGGCGACCTCGAGACGCAGCTCTCGTCGGACGTCAGTCGAAGGGGGCGCCGGCGAGCTCGGGACGGTCGCCGTTGGCCAGGAGGACGAAGCGGTGCCGGCGGCCGAACCGGTGCGACGGGTCGTACCAGCGGGCGCGGTAGTGGTGGTGCCCGGCGTCGTCGGCGCCGAGGTGCGAGACCTCCACGGCCCACCCCTGGTCGTCGGCCGGGATGCCACCGGCGACGGCCGGCGCCCACGTGGCGCCGTCGTCGTCGGACGCCTCGACGCGCACCAGCGGCTCGTGCCACCGCAGACCGGCGGGCTCGACGTCGACCCAGGCCTGCTCCCAGTGGCCGTCCTCCTCCGCCGTCGGGTCGGTGAAGGTCGCCTTGCCGGTGAACCGCCGATCCGGGCCCTCGACCGCCGGCGGGTGCGGCAGGTAGCGGTGCGACGCCAGGTCCCACCGCCGCTCGGCCTCGACGTCGGCGAACGTGCCGGCGCCGACGGTGGCCTCGGCCAGCCGGCGGGCGTGGGCGGCGAGGAACGGCTGGGTGTTGGGGCCGTACAGGGTGTGGCCGCCCTCGTAGTACTGACGGCGGTACTCCTCGGCCGTGGTCACGTAGCCCCAGTACTCGTTGACGACCGACGACACCACCACGCGGCCGATGCCACGGTCGGCCACGGCGTCGGCCACCGCCGCCCCGATGCGCCGCCCCGACTCCACGGTGATCTCGAACGGCAGGCCCACGAGCACGGCGTCGCCGATGCGCAGCGCCTGCACGGCCAGCACGCGCGGGAAGCTGCGCGTGGGCGTGAAGAAGGGCTGCAGCCACCGGCTCCCGATCACCCACTTCTCGCCCTGCGGGTTGTCGGTCCCCCACCGCTTCGGCATCCCGGCACGGAACGGCGGGATGCGGTGGATCACCGGCGTGAGGTTCTCGGTGGCCCCGGCGACGAGCGCGGCGCCGACGGCGGGGCGGTCGGGCAGCTCGACCCCGTCGACCACGCGGTCCACGTCGAGGTCGACCTCGCGGAGGCCGGCGTCGAGCGGGACCCGATCGGCGAGCTCCGCGCCGAGCCGCTCGTGGAGGGCGGCGGCCTCGGCCCCGATGCCGCACCCGATCCGGCGGGCCTCGCGATGGCCGGCCAGGCCGGGTCGGAGCGCGGGGGCGACGTCGGCGTGGGTGCCCTCCATGGCGCCGACCACCGGCCGCACGCCGTGGGCGGTCTCGATGCGGTGCCGCAGCTCGCCCACCAGGTAGGCCCACACGTCGGCGTTGTACTCGTGGGCGTGCTGCGAGACGCCGGTGCCGTGGACCGAGAAGACGACGGCAGCGCCGAGCGGCTCGGTGCCGCCGTCGTCGGTCACCCGGTCGACGCGGAGGAGGTGCAGCAGCGGGTTCACCGCCACCCACTTCCGCTGCGGGTCCCGGCGCTTGTCGGTGACGGTCGCGTTCTGCACGTGCGGGTCGTGGGAGCGGTTGCGGGTCAGGCCCCAGACCTCGGTGCTGCCGAGGGCGGCGCGCGCCGGCACCCGGGTGTCGTGCGCCTCGATGACCGCCCCGGCGATGCGGTCGACCAGGAACTGGGTCCACGCCGGGTCGAAGCCGCCTCGGTTCGACGCGTGCCGGTTGTAGAAGTCGGTCCCGAGGAACTGGCCGGGACCGGCGTGGGTGTGCGTGGCACCGATCCAGACGCCGGCGAGGGGGATGTCGGTGCGATCGGCGACGGCCTCGGCCACGAGGTGCTGCAGCACCGACGACCCGCCCAGGAGGTCGAGCTGGACGAGCGCGATCGACGACCGCCCCGACCGGAGGTAGGTGACGCGGGCGCGCAGGCGCGTGCGGAAGCCGTTGCCGTCGTGGGCGTTGGCCGAGTAGCCGGCCTTCGGCATGCCGGGTGGTGGCGTGATGTCGACCTCGGCCACGCCGGCGAGGAGGCGGTCGACCTCGGGCAGCGGCACGGGCGGTCGCGGCCGCACGCCGAACCGGCTGCGCTTGGACGTCCCGTCCGTGAACGGCGCCAACGGCGACCGCCTCGTCTCGCTGCTGCCGGCACCCATCGCGGACTCCCCTGGCCTCGGAACCCGAGGACCCTAGGTCGCGCGCCGGCGCCCGGCGCCGCCCGCCCCGAGGTGGCCTGCGCCGACCGGCGGGCGCTAGTGAGGGGGTCGTGTCCGTCGTGCTGACCCCGTCGACCCGCTCGCAGCGCGCCCGGCTGCAGCGGCTCGGGCTGCTGTTCCTCCTCGCCGCCCTTCCCGTCGCCGCCGTCCTCGTCGTCATCATCGGGTGGTGGGTGGCCGCGCTCTACGTCGTGGTGCAGACCGGCGTCCTGCTCTTCGGCGTCCGACAGCAGCGGACGTCCGTCCTCCGCATCGATGACGCCGGCCTGCAGTACGAGGCCGGGACCTTCGTGCTGCGCGCCGCCTGGGCCGACGTCGAGAAGGTCGCGCGGGCGACGCTCCCGACGGGCGAGACGAACGCCCTCGTGCTCGGGCGCTCGGGGCTGCGCTGGACCCACACGCCACAGGTCCGCCAGCAGGTGGCCCAGCGCGGCTGGGACCGCATCATCCCGATCGACGAGTTCGAGCCGGGCTGGCCCCAGGGCCCGCTGGGCGACGCCGTGCGCACCCACCGCCCGGATCTGCTCGCCCGCTGAGCGGCCACCGGTACCGCCGACGCCCTCGGATCGGCGGCCGAGCGGTCAGCCGGTCAGCGGGTCAGCGGCGGACCGCCTCCACCTCGCCCTCGGCGGCGGTGAGCAGGAGGCGGTCGCCCTCGATGGCGATGGTCGGGCTCGCGCCGAGGAGCTCGGCCAGGCGGGCGTCCTGGGCCATCAACGCCTCACCGTCGGCCCCGGCGCAGGCCATCTTCGTGCTGAGGAAGCCGCCGGCGAGCAGGCGGTCGCCGTCGATCGACGCGTCGGCGCTGCCGCCGTTGCACCCCGTGTAGGCGACGCGCCCCTCGACCTCGGTGTCGAGGACCGGGGCGGCGCCGTTGCGCGCCGGCAGCGGGGCGGCCCCGTCGATCCCCACGATCTCCCAGCGCGAGCCCCACAGCGCCGCGGCACCGGGCGAGCCCGACGTCCCGCCACCGTCGCCGCCCAGCGGGCCGCCGGCGCCGCCGTTCGGCTCCACCGGGATCGGGCCCTCGGGCACGGTCCCAGATCCCGGGTCGGGCAACGTGGGGTCGTCGGGGTCCTGCGGCATCGTCGGGCTGCTGACCGGGTCGTCGGGGCTCCCCGGCACCGTCGTCCCGCCCGGGCCACCGCTCGCCGCCGAGGCCATCACCGTGCCGCCCCGTCCGCTCAGCGTCAGCCGATCGCCGTCGACCGACATCTCGGGCCCGGCGAGGAGGAACTCCGCCATCCACGCGTCGAAGGCCATGAGCTCCTCGCCATCCGGCCCGGTGCAGGCCATCTCGGTCGACACGATCTCCTCGACGACCAGGCGGCCGCCCTCGATGCGGGCGGCCCCGGATCCGCCGTTGCACCCCTGGAACGACACCCGGCCCACCTCGGAGAGGTCGAGGACCTTCGACGGGCCGGTGTGGAGGCCGCGCACCTGCGTCGAGCCGACCTGGGTGATCCAGGTGATGTCCCACCGGCGACCCCACGGATCGGCTGCGGCGGCACCGCCGCCCGTCCCACCGCCCGCCGCACCACCGTCGCCCTCGTCGTCGCCGCCGGAGGCGAGCCACGCCCCGGCGGCCACCACCACGACCACCAGGGCGACCGCCGCCAGCGCCACCGCCCGGCGTGAGGGCCCGGTCGAGCCGTCGTCGTCCACCGGCAC
>JAESGR010001235.1_pt1 | contig 9918 bp, 11 predicted proteins | sample 9269771 | NCBI WGS metagenome assembly JAESGR01 (sample SAMN15739572, study PRJNA653492) | algae metagenome | isolation source: Chroococcus sp. CMT-3BRIN-NPC107 and co-occurring heterotrophs from well... | place: USA: Clark Mountains Wilderness, California | collected 2010-04-18
AACGTTGCGGTCGAGCGCCTGCCGGACGACGATGACTACAAGCGGTTCCGGGTCACACTGCGCAACGACTACTAAACGGTCGACGGAGATGCACGAGCGCGATCCCCTCACCGTCGAGGGGGTCGCCACCCTGTATTGCCGTCCGCTGAGCTGTCAAGTTCCGATGCGAGTAAACCCACCTTATCCGCTCGCCTAGCCCTTGGATTGCGCAGCGAAACTGATAGGCGTCTCACAAACGACCGTTTTCGCCACATGTGGATCATTGCGGTCACTGCCATTTATCGTGCGGCTAACTGTCGTGTATCCGCACTGGCTTTCCCTTGACGCTCCTCCACGCTGATCTGTATACCCATCTTGACGACCACACGACATCCCCTGTGATGAGTCCACCTCAGACAGCTATGCATCCGGCGCGCAGACGTTGCTGATCGCCTGTGCTGCGATTTCCGACGTAGCGCGTCCGGCCTCAACCGTTGATGCGATTGGTGCTCGGAGGGGTGGACATGGACCACGAGCGGTTTGATGCCCTGAGCCGGGTGCTGGGCCAAGGATCAAGCCGGAGGCGGATTCCCGATGGCGAATGATGGCAGCAGCCTCGCTGAGATCGAGACCGCGACGCTGGAACCCCTGGTCCGCGACCTGCTCGGTGAACCCGCAGCCGTCGTGGAGGAGTGGTCTTGCCGTCCGCTTGGCGGGGGTGGCGGGGAGGGGCTCGGTCTCTACCAGGTTGCCGGTTCCGCGCGTGTCGACAGTGGTTCCCACCCGTGGGCACTCGTCGTCAAGATCTGTGCGGCAGCGGATGGCGCTGATCCAGGAGCGTGGGCTTACCCAGCGCGAGAGGGCCTGGCCTATAGCTCAGGTCTGCTTGGGGATCTCCCGGGAGGGATCGCGGCTCCGCGCTGTCTGGCCGTCGAGACGCAGCCAGACGGGACGAGTTGGCTCTGGCTCGAGGCGGTCATCGATGACCATCCCGGTCCCTGGTCGCTTGAGCGCTACGCCCTCGTGGCGCGCCACCTGGGCCGCTTCAATGGGGCCTACCTCACCGGGGTGCCCCTGCCGGAGCAGCCGTGGCTGAGCCAGGGATGGCTGCGCTCCTGGGTGGAGTCAGCTAGTCCCAGCATGACTGAGTTCGAGCACCTCGCCGGTTCCGACCGTGCCCCGTTGGTGTGGCAGGTCTATCCGCCGCCCGTCTTCGCGGAGCTGCGCCGCCTGTGGGCAGAGCGGGAGCGTTTCCTCACTGCCCTCGACCGGCTGCCGCAGACCTTCTGCCACCACGATGCCTTCCGGCGTAACCTGCTGCATCGGGTAGGGCCGGAGGGAGAAGACCTCGTGGCCGTCGATTGGGCGTACGCAGGTCGGGGTGCGGTCGGGGAGGAACTCGTGCCGCTGGTGCTGGGCAGCTTCTTCTTCTTTGAGGCGGTGGGGATCCGTCCACACGACCTTGACGCGGCCTGTTTCGCGGGCTACGTGGCGGGGTTGCGGGAGGTGGGGTGGATGGGCGACGAACGCCTGGTGCGCCTGGGCTTCACGGCTGCTGCTGCACTGCGCTACACCGTTGGCGCTGTCCAGCTTGAGCTGCCACTGATCCTTGACCCTTCTCTGGGCCCTGCGGTGGAAAACGTCCTCGGGCACTCCCTTGAGGAGGCGAGGCAGGTCTGGGAAGAGGTGTGGTCGTTCCAACTCCAGTTGGCTGAGGAAGCCCGACGGTTACGGCCCCTGGTCGGGTAGTCGCAGAGCGCGCCGTCTGCCCCCAGGGGTTGACTCCGGAGCCGTTGAACTCGGCGTCGAGGACGACCGGATGGGTTATCCCCTTCATCGTCAGCTCACCTAAAAGTGGCGAAGCGGCCTTTGACGGTGGCGAACATCATGTGCTTGACGGCGAATTCGACCACCGAGTGGCTCGGGTCAATTGTCCAGACCGTCTTCTCGGTTGCGGTGACGCTCACGTAATATTCCTCCTCATGGACGTCTCTATCGAAGGCGGCGGACGCCCGTCGCCATTCCCCTAGTTCCCAGACAACTCTGTCGTCAGCAGCAGGCGGTTCCCGGACGGATCAATCACCAGTACCCCATCGCTGCGACCCTCGCAAGCGCCGCCGGCCACGGTGACCCGCTCTGCCACCGCCGCCAGGTCGTCCATAGAGCGCAGGATGAGGGTGAAGTGGCGCATGCCGGCGGCACCATAGGGGCGCTGGGGGCGACCAGCACTCTCCCAGACGTTGGCGGCGAGACGGTGGGGGAACGAGCCGCCGGCCGACATGTCGGCAAAGCCAAGCTCGGGCATGACCATGTTCGGCGTGAAGCCAATGGCGTCGTGGTAGTACGCCACCGTCTGGTCGACGTCGGCGACCCGGAGGTGGAGGTGGCCCATGATGGTCCCTGCCGGGAGCCCGGGGCGGGTGTCACCCTCCGGGATGTGGGAGAAGAGCCAGGCGAGGTCAATCGGGGCACGGCCGCTATGGGGTTGCCCGTTGGCGTCCGTTAACTCGGGGCCGTTTTTCCCCAGTTGCACCGAACCGACGCGCTCCGGCGTCTCAAAGGCAAGCTCCAGGCCATTGCCGTCCGGGTCGTCGGCGTAATCGGCGAAATGGGTGAGGTGATCGGTCGGGTAGTGCGAATAGCCCGCCGATTGGAGACGGCCAACGACGCGGGCGAACTCCGCGAGGCTCGGCAGGTGCAGGGACAGGTGGTAGAGCCCGCTGGCCTCACGCGGCAGCGGGGTAGACGCGCCTGGGTACAGGACCACCAACTCGCGCCCACCAGCCCCCAACCGGATGCCGTCCACCGCGTCCCCCATGCGCTCGAGGCCCACCAGATCGCGCCAGAAGGCAAGCGATCGCCCGGCATTAGTGACGTCGAGGTGCACCGCGCCAAACGTCGCGAAGTCGTTCCCCGTGCTGTCCGTCACCGGGGTCGAAGACACTAACTCTTCAATCATGTCGTTCTCCATTGATTCAAATGCTTTGGCAATCTAGCCGAAGGTGTTGACCTTGACGGGGTCGAACGAGACGACCATCCGTTGCCCCCCCGCGCGATCCATGGCGCGTAGGTCGGTACCGCCGTACTTGGCACCCAGCCGGTCGGCGAAGGCGTAGTCCGTGTCCGGCTCGACGACGGAGCGCGCCCGAATCTCCAGCGTCCGGTAGGGGTTGGCCGGATCGATAAAGAAGAGGGTCGCCTCCGGATGCCGCTGCAGGTTCTTCATCTTCTGCCGAGCTGTGTTGAGTGAGAGCTTGATGGTGCCGTCCTCGAGCAGGAACCCGACGGCAGTAACCTGCGGAAATCCGTCAAGTCCGACGGTGGCGAGGGTGATGACCTGGGTGTTCTCGACCAGGTCGTGGTGGGACGCGGGGATTTCGGCCATGTAAGTGTTCTTCCTCAGGCAATGGGTGCAGGACGCCACCGATCGCTCAACGAGGTGGGCCTGGCTGACTGCATCCAACAGCGTGACCGACGCGCGAAGCACGACAGCCACGCTCATGCGTTCGGCGTTAGGCCGTCGGCGTTCCGGATCCGGCGTCGGCGGGGCCACTCATCAGCGAGAAGAGGTACTCCTCGGCGATTTGGCCGTTCTCCCAGCGAGCAATCGTGGCCGACGTCGAGCCGTCGTTACTCACCCCCGTCACCGCGATCCAATCGCCGGCACCGATGCGGATCGGGTGGGCGACGATCTTGGAGTCCGGAACCTGCGCGACGAAGGCCTGCGCCCAAGCGAGGTGGGCCTCGATCCCCTCAGTGGTCTGGCCAAACCCCTCGACGTGGACGTCCTCGGTATGGAGTTGGCGGAAGAGATCCCAGTCCCGGTTGTTCCAGGCCTCGAAGTCGAGTCGGTCAAACAGCGCCAGGTTCTGCTCAGCCGTGGCGCTATCTGCGGCCGTGACTGGACTAGCCGCATCTGGGGTGGCCCCTTGCGCCGCAGCAATCCGAGCGAACACGCCAGAGAGCGCAACGCCGGCGAGGGTTGCGCCCCCCTGCGTTGCCAGCCGTCGGCGGTCGGTGCGATTCGTACGTTCCATCAGTCTTTCTCCTTGGGCGAGATGTCCATTTCTCTTGGCGGTCGCGCTGTCCTCGACCGCTATGCCCTCAGGATATGACGCCAGGAGACACGGCGGGAATGGCAAATTCCTCACGATGCTATGTCAGTTTTTCAGGATGCCGATAGTCATGCGGGCTGACACCGGTCAGGCGCTTGAAGACCTTGCTGAGGTGGAACTGATCGGCATAGCCGAGTTCGCCAGCAATGGCCTTCAGGGGCAGCGACGTGTGACGGAGGAGCCGTTTGGCCTCCAGCACGAGTCGCTCGTCGATCGCCCGTTTGGTCGTGATGCCAAGGATGCTGGTCAGGATGGCCGAGAGCCGGACGGGGTCGATCCCGAGCGTGCCAGCGTAGTGGGCGACGCCGTGTTGAGTGGCGAAGTCGCGTTCCAGGAGGGCGACAAAATCCTGGTAGATCCGCTGCTCCTCCCGCGCCACTGGGCTCTCCGCAACTGCTCGCCGGATGCGGTCGACACGCAGCATCATCAGAGCCAGCACGTGCCCGAGGGCGACATCTCGGTCCAGCCCGGTTGGTCGCGTGACCTCCGCCTCGAGGAGGTCCGCGACCTGGCCGAGGGCGGCCAGGTCGGCTGGGGACAGGGCCAGGACCGGATTCAGGCCCAGACGCGTGAGGATGGGAGGCTGCGCCCCGGCAGGGATGACCTCCTCCGCGAAACGCAGCATCCAGCCGACGGTGTCGATCGCGCGGTCGACGGCGTGCACCTGCCCCCGGACGATGAGGGCAAGCGAGTGGGGGCCCAGGTCAGCCGTCTCGCCGTCAACCGTGTGCCGGAGGGAACCCTCCTCAACGAGGAGGATCTCGTGGAAATCGTGGCGATGGGGCGGGTCGGAGGGTAAGTTGACGAAGGTTTCGCCCCGAAGGCGAACAAAGACCAAGGTGGCGTCAGCCAGCTGAGGCGCGCTGGGGTCGAGGGGGACATAGGGGATCGGGGCAGACCGGTTCATGCAGGTGAGGACGCGTCCGACTCCCGCAGTGGCATCGTGAGCAGCAGGCGGTTCCCCGACGGGTCGGCCACCAGCACCCCCTCGCTGCGGTGCTCAATCACACTCCCGGCTTCAGCAACGCGGGCCACCGCCGCCTCACGCTCGTCCGCGGAGCGCAGGACGAGCGTGACGTAGCGCAATCCCGCGGCCCCACTGGGGCGCTGAGGACGGCCGGCGCTCTCCCAAGTATTGCCGGCGAGCCGGTGGGGGAATGAGCCGCCGGCGGACATGTCGAACGAGCCAAGCTCGGGCATGATCAGGTGAGGCGTGAAGCCAATGACGTCGCGGTAGAACGCAAGCGGCGCATTGACGTCGGCCACCTTCAGGTGCACGTGCCCGACGAACGTCCCCGTCGGCAGTCCTAGTCGTGTGTCGCCGTCCGGGACCTGGGCAAAGAGCCAGGCGAGGTCGATGGGATCCCGGCCACTACGGCGCTGCCCGTCGGCGTCGATGATCTCGGGGCCGCGTGGCCCCAGACCCATCGACCGCATCCGCTGCGGAGTCTCAAACGTCAACTCCAGCCCGATGCCGTCCGGATCGTCGAGGTAGTCAGCGAGGCTCATCACGTGGTCGGTCGGGTAGTGCGGGTAGCGGGAGGCGTGGACACGGCCGACGACACGAGCGAACTCTGTGAGGCTCGGCAGATGCAGAGCCAGGTGGTAGAGGCCGCTGCTCTTGCGCGGCGTCGGTGCGTTCGCCCCTGGGTGCAAGACTACCAACTCGCGCCCGCCCGCCCCCAGGCGGATGCCATTCCCTGCGTCCTCCATGCGCTCGAGGCCTACCAGGTCATGCCAGAAAGCAAGGGCTCTCGCGCCGTCGGTGACATCGAGGTGCACCGCACCGAACGTCGCGAAGTCGTCCGCCGTGGTCTCCATAGCCGGGGTTATCAAAGCGGTTTCCAAAATCATCGTGTTCTCCGTGTGTGTGTGTCATACCTGCGCGTTCTACGGAAATGGACCTTACCGTCAGCCGTTCTGGTCGGCCGCTGTGCCGACACCGCCGGGACCAGCCGTAATGATGAGCACGCGCGCTGGCTCGTCTCCAATCACCTCGGCCCTGTGCGGGAAGCAGCCGTCCCAGACCAGGTAGTCCCCCGGATCGAGGTCGGCTTCGAAGGTGCCCTGGCTGGCTCGGATACGCCCTGCGAGTACGAGGTGGTGCTCCTCACCGGCGTCGGTCGTCAGGGACGAGCGGGTTCCCGGGGGAACGACGCCCTCGACGATGCGCAACTGGCGCGCGAAACCGCCGTCCACGATCTCCAGGCGTCCGCCGCCTGGCAACAGCCGCTCGGGCCGGTCCGCCTTGCGGACCACCCGCGGCGGTGGGGCATCATCGACGAGGAGCCAGGCAAGTGGCACCCCGAAGGCGTCGGCAAGTGCCGCCAGCGTTTCCAGGGAGGGGGAGGCCTTGTCGGTCTCGACCTGGGAGAGGTAGCCGACGTTGAGCCCGGTGCGTCGCGCCAGCTGAGTTTGCGTCAACCCCCGCTCCGTGCGCAGCTGGCGCACCCGGGCACCGACCAGGGGTCGCCGCCGCGGGACCACCGCGTCTTCACTCTCCATTTGGCTTTCCTCCAGATATCTTGACATCAACCAGAATGCTGCGCTAGTGTAGCTGAGGACAAGATATCTGTCCACAGACAAGAGACAGCGATTGGGCATCGATCACGGCAGCGGCGGGATCGGCTGCAGACAGGAAAGGAACGGAACAATGAAGGCCTTCGTGATGCGGGATTACGACACCCCACCATCAGTCGAGACAATACCGACGCCGGAACCCGGGCCGGGTGAGGTGTTGGTGCGCGTGCGCGCCGCCTCGGTCAACGGCTTTGACCGCGGACTGGTGGCCGGCATGCTGCGCGGGATGATGGAGTACCCCTTCCCCGTCGTCCTCGGCCGGGACTTCGCCGGCACCGTGGAAGCCATCGGCACCGGAACGACCCGCTTCGCCGTCGGTGATGCGGTCTTTGGCGCCGTGGCCGACCCGTCGACCCTCTTCTCTCGCTCCTTCGCCGAGTACGTAGCCGTCCCTGAGACTCCGCACCTGGCGCGTATCCCGGCTGGGGTGGACGTCGTTCAGGCGGGTGCGCTGGGTGTGGCCGGCGCGGCCGCGCTTCAGGCCGTCGATGCCATCGCACCGACCAGTGGGGAGACGGTGCTGGTCAGTGGCGCGACGGGGGGGGTGGGGGCCTATGCGGTGCAACTCGCCGCATCCCGTGGTGCCACGGTGATTGCTACCGCCAAGCCTGGTGATGCTGCCGACCTCGTGCGCAGCCTCGGTGCAGCGCACGTCGTTGACTACACCAGCGACGTGGCAGCGCAGGTGCGGGCGATCGTCCCTGCGGGCGTCAACGCCGTGATCCACGCGGCTGGCGATGTGACCCAGTTGGCGGCGCTTATGGGGCCGAACGGGCGGGTGGCCTCCGTGCTGCTGATGTCCCCCGAACAGGCGGGCCTGGAGGGCGTCCAGGTCACGGCCATCATGGCCAACCCCGACGCGGCCACCCTCGACCGGCTGGCAGCTGAGGTGGTGGCAGGCCGCCTGCAGGTGCCGATCGAGCGCAGGTATCCCCTCGATCAGGCCAGCCAGGCGTTGGCAGACTTCTCCGGGGCACTTGGCAAAGTCGTCATCGAGCTTGCCTAACGCGAATCACACAGGCGCGGCAGCCGGAGCGGGCGCTGCGCCGAGGGAAAGGACAGGACTGTGATGCGAAACCAGCAGACGTGGGATCGGTTGTTGCCCTGGGGGATCGCGCTCCTGCGCGTCGTCGTCGGGTTGACCTTCTTCATGCACGGGCAGCAGAAGCTCTTTCAGATCGGTATTGGCGGAGTTGGCGGCATGTTCGCCTCGCTCGGCGTCCCCGCTCCAGGGCTGGCGGCAGTCGCGGTCAGCCTCCTTGAAACCGTCGGTGGGCTCGCGTTGATTGCCGGCGTCGCGACGCGCATCGTTGGAGTGCTGCTGGCCGCCGACGTGCTGGTGGCAATGCTCCTTGTCCACCGTCCAAACGGGTTTTACGCCATGGACGGTGGCATCGAGTTGGTCCTGGTGCTGGGGGCCGCGGCACTCGCACTCGCGCTCACCGGCCCCGGCGCACTGGCTATCGACACCATGCTGGCACGCGGGAGAGGTGCGCACGGCAGCGCTGGTGCTCCCATTCCAAGCCGGAGCTAACCAGCTGATCGACGATACCGTTGGTGACCACCATTGGTCACTGTTGAGGAGGACCCTCGTGCACGATTCCCTGTCCCGCCGCTCACTCATCACGCTCGCCGCTGCCACCGCATCCCTGGCGGTCGTTGGCCGCGCCCATGCCCAATCAACCCCGGTTGCAACGCCACAAGCCCCTGCGCTGACTGGCCTCTCTGCGAACGAGCAGAAGGCCGTGGCGGTGGTGGAAAGCTTCGAAACGGGCGACCCGACCGCGTTCGAGGAGTACGTCTCCGAGGCCTACATTCAGCACAACCTGACGGCTCCCGACGGCCGGCAGGCCATCCTGGATGCCCTGCCTTCCCTGGCCGAAGCCGGCACGACCGTCGACGTGCGACGAGCCATCGAGGACGGCGACCTCGTCGCCTTGCACACGGAATACACCCTCTTTGGCACGCCGACGATTGGCTTTGATGTCTACCGCTTCGAAGACGGGCTGATCGTCGAGCACTGGGACAACCTGCAGGCGGCGGTCACCGACACCGTCAGCGGCCGCTCCATGATCGACGGCCCGACCGAGGTCACGGATCTCGACCGGACTGAGGTCAACAAGGCCCTGGTGCGCGGTCTCGTCGAGGACGTCTTGATGGGCAAAGCGCCAGAGCGCATCACCGACTACATCTCGACGGAGGGGTACGCCCAGCACAACCCGGCGATTGCCGACGACCTCGAAGGATTGACGGCGGCGCTGGACGGCATGGCTGAGCAGGGCATCACGATGCGCTATGACACCCTGCACCAGGTCATCGGCGAGGGCAACTTCGTCCTGGCGATGTCGGAGGGGGAGTTCGCGGGAGAGCCGACGGCGTTCTACGACCTGTTCCGGGTCGAGGGCGGCAAGGTCGTCGAGCACTGGGATGTGCTCCAGACGATCCCATCGCAAACCGAGTGGCAAAACGAGAACGGCAAGTTCTAGCAGATCAGTGATTGCGATGCCCGACCGGGAAAATCTCGGCCGGGCATCCTGTGTGTCGCGTAGAGGCGAGAGGAAACCCGGCAGGATGCGGATAGCTCCTGCCGGGTGAGGCTCGTCATCGGCACTCATGTCCGTTCACCACCGAAGGGCATTCAGTGCGTGGCAAAAACGACCGTTTTTGAGATTGTCAAGCGCGGATAACGGCACCTCTCCGCAACGCGTGCAACTCAAGCGTCGCTTTCCTTCGGCACGCCGCGAGGACCCCCTCATCGGCGTAAGCGCATGGAGGGCATGGTGGCGGCGTACATTGTGGTGAAGATCACCGCCGTCTCAGATGCCGTGGGGGCCGGTGCTGCCGGCATCGTGACGCCATGACCTACCCCCCCCGTTCACAGCACGCACGCCTGGGCAAGTACCTCCTGGACCAACTCATGCACAAGGAACAGGTGATGGCCACGTATGGTGGACGTTTCCCGCTCTCGCCTTTGGAGGTTCCACACCCATGAGTAGTTCGACCCAGATGCCCATGCAGACGCCCCAGGATCTGTTCGTCCACGAATTGTCAGACGCGCTCAGCGGGGAGATGATCATCGTCCAGATGCTGGAGCAGGCGCAGGGCATGGTCCAGACACCGCAATTGCAGGAAGGTCTGCGCATGCACGCCGAGCAGAGCCAGCAGCACGCACAACGCGTGCAGCAGGTCCTCGATATGATGGGCATGCCGGCGCATCCTGTGCAGTGCTACGCGGCCGAGGGCT
>JAESGR010001236.1_pt1 | contig 9913 bp, 10 predicted proteins | sample 9269771 | NCBI WGS metagenome assembly JAESGR01 (sample SAMN15739572, study PRJNA653492) | algae metagenome | isolation source: Chroococcus sp. CMT-3BRIN-NPC107 and co-occurring heterotrophs from well... | place: USA: Clark Mountains Wilderness, California | collected 2010-04-18
TGACACACGCCCTGTCGGAGCGAATGGACGCCATCGAACGTTTCGCCGCCGACGTGGCCCACGAAATCCGCAATCCGCTGACCTCCATGCGCTCGGCCGTCGAGACCCTGGATCTGGTCAAGGACGCCGGCGCCCGCGAGCGGCTGTTCCGCATCCTGCAACAGGACATTCAGCGGCTGGACCGGCTGGTCACCGACATCTCCAACGCCTCGCGCCTGGACGCCGAGCTGTCGCGCGAGGCGCCGCGGGCCCTGGACCTCGGGCGATTGCTGGGGGACGTGGTGAACCTCTACCAGGCCACCATGCGGCCCGGCGAAGTCGCCGTCAGCTTCACCGCCCCGGACACCGTGGAGCCGATCCGCGTCTCCGGCCGCGAGGGGCCGCTCAGCCAGGTGATCCGCAACCTGATCGACAACGCCCGCTCCTTCAGCCCCCAGGGCGGAGAGGTGCGCGTGGCACTGCAGCACCGGGGCGGCCAGGCGATCACCACCGTCGACGACGACGGGCCCGGCATTCCGCCGGAGAACCTGGAGACTGTCTTCGAGCGCTTCTACACCTCGCGCCCCAAGGGCGCAGCGTTCGGCGGCAACTCGGGGCTCGGCCTGTCCATCGCCCGCCAGATCGTCGACGCCCATGGCGGCCAGATCCGGGCCGAGAACCGCACTGGGCCGGACGGCAAGGTGCTGGGCGCCCGGTTCACCATCGCCCTGCCCGAGGCGCGCCATTGATCCTGCACGCCGGCCTGATCGCCTGCCGCTCGGACGGGGCTTGGCGCGGCGCGCTGATCGAGGGCCCGTCCGGCGCCGGCAAGAGCGACCTGGCCCTGCGCTGCCTGGAGGCCGGCTTCCGGCTGGTCGCCGACGACCGCACCCTGGTCTGGACCTCGGCCGGTCGGGTGTTCGGCCGCGCGCCGGAGACCCTGTTCAGCCTGATCGAGGCGCGGGGCCTGGGCGTCCTTCCCGAGCCGGCGCTCCCCTACTGCGAGGTCGTGCTGGTCGCGGCCTGCGCTCCGGCGGAACGGGCGCCCGAGCCCCGGACAGCCGAACGGGCCGGCGGCCAATTGCCGCTCATCTCACTGGCGCCCCTAGAGCCTTCGGCGCCTGCGAAACTGCGTCGCGCAATCGAGCATCTTGGAGCGCGGCCTAAGAGGGCGTATCAAGCCCGGCGCTCGGCCTCGCCATGGCCGTCGACGTCCGGGGATCCCCGTTGAGAAGCAGTCAATGATCGGCCTGGTGATCGTCACTCACGGTCGATTGGCCGAGGAATTCGTCTTCGCCATGGAGCATGTCGTGGGGCCTCAGGCTGCGGTCGCGGCGATCTGCATCGGGCCGGAGGACGACATGGAGCGCCGCCGGCGCGACATCATGAGCGCCTGCGGCCGGGTGGACGACGGCGGCGGCGTGATCCTGCTGACCGACATGTTCGGCGGCACCCCCTCCAACCTCGCCATCTCTGTGATGGAGCAGACCAAGGCCGAGGTCATCGCCGGCCTCAACCTGCCGATGCTGATCAAGCTGGCGAGCGTACGCCAGAAACTGCCGCTGGAGGACTGCGTGGCCGCGGCCCAGGAGGCCGGCCGCAAGTACATCTCCGTGGCCAGCTACGTGCTCGCCGGCGAGAAGTGAGCGCCAGCCGCACCGTCGAGATCATCAACCAGCGCGGGCTGCACGCCCGCGCCTCCGCCAAATTCGTCAAGATGGCCGCCGGGTTCGACGCGGAGGTCACCGTCACCAAGGACGGCACGACCGTCGACGCCCGCTCGATCATGGGCCTGATGATGTTGGCGGCCGGCCCCGGGGCCGAGATCGAGATCGCCGCCGAAGGCCCAGAGGCCGAAGCCGCGCTCGAGGCCCTGTCCCAGCTCGTCGCCAACCGGTTCGACGAGGAGAAGTAGCGGGCCGCACCGCGGGTTAAGCGGGCGGAAATTCGCCGCCGCTAACCTTGGCGCGATGAGCGATCTGCAACGACGACTGCTCCTGGCCTTCGCGCTGCTGCTGGCCGCGCAGACCGCCATCCTGATCGGCAAGTACGTCGCCGACCTGGACGGCGACCGGTTCGGCGGCGACTTCATCGTCTTCTGGGAGGCGGCGCAGCGGGTGCGCCTGGGCGACACCGCGGCCGTCTACGATCCCGAAGGCTGGCGCCGCGCGCTGGCGGCCGGCGCACCGGGAGAGCTTCGGCTTTTCGCCTACCCGCCCTACGCCCTCTTTGGCCTGTGGCCGCTCGGCGGCCTGAGTTACGACGCCGCCGTCCTCTGGTGGTCGCTGGCGCCGCTGCCCGCCTACTTTGCCCTTACCTGGCTGCTCGCCCGGCGATCGGGCCTTGCGCAAGCGGGCTGCGCGGTCGTCCTCGCCGCCACCTTGCCCTTCCTCACGGCCAACCTGTTCACCGGCCAGACCGGCGCCTTCGTCGGCCTGTTCCTGCTGGCGGCGGCTTGGGCCTGGCCGAACCGGCCGATCCTGGCCGGGATCTGCATCGGCCTCGTCGCCATCAAACCGCAGATGGGCGTCTTGCTGCCCTTCGCCCTGGCCGCAGCCGGCCAGTGGCGCGCGTTCGGCGCCGCGGCCGCCACGGTGCTCGCTCTGGCCCTCGCCGCCACCCTCTGGCTCGGCGGCGCGATCTGGAGCGACTACCTCGCCATGACCCAGCTCTTCGGCCAGGTCATCAGCCAGGGCTACGGCGGCATTCGCGAACTGGTGGTCGGCCCCTACGTCTCGCTGAACGCGGCCGGCGCGCCGACACCCCTCGCCACCGCGCTGCAGGCCGCGGTCAGCCTCGCGGTCCTCTCCGTGATCATCGGCGTGTTCCGGCAAAGGCGCGGCGAGTCCGACCCCGGGCGGCTGGACCTGCGCCTTGGACTGCTGTCCGCCGGGACCCTGCTCGCCACACCCTACGCCCTGGCCTACGACACCCCGCTCCTGGCGCTGGTCGTCATCCCGCTGATCGCGCGCGCCTGGCGCCGCGGCTGGGACGGCCTGGAGCTCGCCGCCGTGACGGCGCTGCTGGTCCTGCCCTTCGCGCCCTCGGCGCTGCTGGACGGCCATATGCCGTTCGCGCTCTGCGCTGTGGCGCTCGCCTTCGGCGCCCTCTACCGCCGCTACCGACTGGAGGGCGCGCAGGCCCCTTCGGTCGTGGCGGAGATCATCCCCGCACCGGCGTCGCCCTGATCTATTCAGTGAGCGTCGCGGCGGGTCAGCCCGCCGGCTGAACGGCCGCCCGCGCGCTCAACGCTTCCGCGGATTGGGCCATCCGCAGCCACCGCTCGGCCGAAGCCCGATGTTTCTCTCGGACACCGGGCAGGCTCGCCGCCTGCATCGCCTCAAGAGCGGTCGTCGCCTGCGCGCGATAGCTGGCGGCGGGGTCCTCGCGGGCGGGAGTCGGGGTAGGGCTGGACGCTTGCATCATATGCTAACGCGCAAAGCCCAGCTTCGTTGCGGGCCCGGGACTCTAGGGATGGTGCCGCCTGCGTGACTCGAACACGCGACCTACGCATTACGAATGCGCCGCTCTACCGGCTGAGCTAAGGCGGCCTAGGGCCCGGCTAGGGGAGGGCCTATTTAGCGGCCCTTGGGGCGTTCGCCAAGCGGCGGCGCACAGCGGAGCGTCGCGGCGCGCGCGAGGCGCGGTCCGGGGCGGCCGCCGGGGGCGGCTCGGGGGCCTCCTCGTCGTAGCCGTCATAGGCGCCCGGATAGAGCAGCGCCTCCAGGTCCGGCGCGCCGAGCAGCGGGGCGGAGTCGGCGTAGAGAGCCGGCAGTTCGGGCAGTTCGGTCATCGTCCGCTCGCGCCGCTCCAGCCGCGGGTGGATCAGCTCGCCGGTCTCGGCGAAGGCGGAGACCAGGCGCGCCCAGTCGCTGGGCAGGTAGGCGAAGGCGCGGCCCTCGGGGTCGAGGTCGGACCAGTCGGCCTCCTGCGGGGCGGCTAGGCCCCGGGTGGTCCACATCCTGGCCTCGTCCGGCTCGCGGGCGGCGTAGGCCAGGCGGGCGAACAGGCCCGCTGTGCGCGCGGTGAGCGGCTCGGCCTGCAGCGCATTGGCGGCCTCGCGGGCGGCCAGGGGATCGCCGGCGATCAGCGCCTGCTCAACGGCCAGGATGCGGCTCTCGCGGTGGTTCGGGTTCAGGGCCACCAGGGCGCCGAGCCGCTCGGCCCGCTGGCGGGGCGTCTCGTCGGTGATGAGGTCGCGGTAGGCGAGCCACAGGGCCGGGTGAGGCGCGGCCTTCCAGGCGCCTTCGATCAGGCCGGCGGCGCGCTGGGCCTTGCCGTCGCGGGCCAGGAGGCGGGCGGCCATCACCACGCCGGGGGCGAAGCCGGGCTGCAGCTTGGCGGCCTCCTGGGCGCGGTCGGCGGCCAGGGCGCGGGCCTTGGCGTCGGTCTCGGCCTCGAGCCTGGCGGCGGAGGCGGCCAGCAGGGCGGCGCGGGCGCGCTCGGCGACCAGCGGCGAGACCACCTTGCGATCGACGCCCGAGCGGACCAGGGCCAGCGCCCCGTCCCAGTCGCCGGCCTCCAGCTTGGCCTCCAGCACGGCGCGCCAAGCCCAGCGGGCGGTGCGCGGCAGGGCGTAGGCGGCCTCGGCGTGGCCCAGGGCCTGATCGCGCTGGCCGGCGTCGGCGGCCAGCATCATCAGTCCCTTGTGGCCGGCCAGCCGCATGTCCGGGAAGCTCAGCATGGCGGTGTAGGCGGCGTGGGCGGCGGCCGCATCGCCGGCCACGTCGGCGGCCAGCGCAGCCAGCACCCGCACCAGGCCGGGGGTGTCTTCGGCGAGGTCCGCGGCCTTGGCGGCCAGGCGCCGGGCCTCCGAGCCGTCGGCGGCGGCGACGGCCAGGAAGCCGCGGGTCAGCACCTCGTTCGCCTGCCGGCGGCGGATCTCGGCGCGGATTCGGGCCCCGCGCCGGGGCGCTTCCAGAATCCACAGCGCGAGCCGCCAGACGATGGTCGCCACCAGCGAGAAGCCGAGGATCAGCAGGGCGGCGGCGGCCGCGGTCATGTCCGCGCGCCAGCCCAGCCACACGAGGCTGGCTCTTCCCGGCTCGCCGGTGACCGCCAGGATGGCGACGATCATACCGGCGACGAGGACGAAGGCGAGCGCGGCGCGGATCATGGGGCCGCTCCCGCCGTTGGCGGCTGGGCCGTGCGGGTGAGCTGAGCCAGGGCCTGGCTGCGCAGGGCGGCGACCCGGCGGTCGATCTCGGCCCGGCGCTCGGCGCGGGACAGCCAGGGGCCGAGGGCTTCGCGGCCGGCCGGCGGCAGGCCGTAGAGGGTGCGCACGGCGCGGTCCACCTGGCCGTCCTCCAGCTGCCGCTCGGCGCGGGCGAGGATGGCGTCGGGCCCATCGCCGGGCACGTCGCCGACCTGACGCAGGGTGACGATGCGCGAGAAGGCGTGGCCGACGCGGGCCAGGAGGCTCGCGCCCTCGCCGGGCGCGCGGCTGGCGACGGCGGCGCGGGCCGCGTAGTCGGGGAAGCTGTCGGCGAGGGCCGCGCGGCTGGGCGCGCCAGCCCGGGCCAGGGGCGCCAGGGCGGCGAGTTCGGACAGGTTCGGCGCCGCCGTGCGCAGGGCCGCCAGCTCCTCGGCGAAGCCGCCGGTCCCCTGCGAGGCGTCGATCAGCGCCGCGGCGGCGAGGGCCGCGGCGGCGGCCTCGGCGCTGCGGGCCTGGGCCTGCTCCAGAGCTGCGAGCCGCTCGCCCACCGCGCCGAGTTCGGCGGGGATCGGCGCGGCGGTCAGCGGGACCGGCTCGGCCGGCGCCGGCGAAAGGGGGGCGGCAAGGGCGGGGGCCGGCTCTGCGACAGGCTCGGGCGCTTCCGGTCGCAGGGTGAAAGGCTTGGGTCCCAACACGCCCAGCAGCCAGCCGATCAGCACCGCCAGCACCACCAGGGCCGCGAAGGCGGCGCGGCCGAGCCCGGTCCGCCGCGGCCGGGCGTAGCTCGCCGGGTCGCGGGGGGCGGTCATCTGGGCTTCGTCAGCGGCGCTCATGGCGTGTCGATCAGCCTCAACAGGTCGGCTTCCGCCGGCCGGGCGGGATAGAGCTTCGCCGACAGGGAGAGTGCCGCCAAGGGGGCGAGCGCGGCTTGCGACATTCCGAGCGCCCGAAGTTGCGGCAGGGGGCTTTCGCGCAACAGGTCGGCCAGCGCCCGCCCCCCCTTGGCCGAGTGGATCAGCACGTCGTCCATCCGCTTCAGCCGGTTCAGCTCCCGTTTGCCGAGCTTCACCGGCACGCTCTCGTAGACGTCGATCCGCCGGGCCTGCAGTCCGTGGGCGGTCAGCGCGCCCACCAGGTCGCCGGCCGGCTCGGTGGCGGAAGGGTGCAGGATCGGCCCGTCGCCGAAGGTGTGCCGCCCGATGATCGCCTGGGCCAAGGCCTGCACGTCGCCGTCGGCCGAGAGCACCGTGCCGAAGCCCGCCTCCTGCGCCGCCAGGGCCGTCGCCCCGCCCACCGCATAGACCTTGAGGTCGCGCCGCCCGCAGCCCTGGGCGAAGGCCCGCACGGCGTTGGCGCTGGTGAAGGCGAGCGCGGTGATGTCGTCCACGTCCGGCGTCACGCCGGCGAGGCGGCGGACCTCCAGCAGCGGCAGGACGAAGGGCTCGTGGCCCAGCGCCCGGACCCGGCCGGCGGTGGCGTCGGCGCCCGGGCGGGCGCGGGTGATCCACACCTGGCGCCCGCGCCTGCGCCTCATCCGAGGACGATGGCCTCGCCGGCCTCGTCGCGGATCGCCGTGCCGAGCGAGGTCCCGAGGTCGCGGGCGGCCTCGTTGGGCGAGGCGAGCGCCGAGAGCTCGGCCGAGGCCTCTCGGCGGAAGCGGGTGGAGCCGTCCGGCGTCAGCGCCTCGACGATCAGCTGCAGCTGGCCGCCGGCCAGCCAGGCGTGGGCCCCGATGGGCGTGCGGCAGGAGCCCTCCAGCGCCCGCAACGCGCCGCGCTCGGCGGCGACCGCCAGGGTCGTGGCGGGATCCCGCACCGCCTCCAGCCAGGGAGCGTCCTGGTCCTTCACCCGGGTCTCGATCGCCAGCGCGCCCTGGCCGGGGGCCGGCGGCGACTCGTAGGGGTCGAGCACGCTCCGGGCGTGGCCCTCCAGACCGAGGCGCTTCAGGCCCGCCAAGGCCAGCAGGATGGCGTCGGCCTCGCCGTCGGCCAGCTTGCGGATGCGGGTGTCGACGTTGCCGCGCAGCAGCTGGATGTCGAGGTCGGGCCGCTTGTGCAGCGACTGGGCCTGCCGGCGCAGGGAGGCGGTGCCCAGGCGCGCGCCCTGCGGCAGGTCCTCGAGGCGCTCCACGGCGTGGCTCAGGAAGGCGTCGCGCGGGTCCTCGCGCTCGGGGATGGCGGCGATGGTCAGGCCTTCGGGGCAGTCGGCCGGCACGTCCTTCATCGAATGGACGGCGCAGTCGATCCGGCCCTCCAGCAGCGCCTCCTCGATCTCCTTGGTGAAAAGTGCCTTGCCGCCGATCTCGAGCAGCCGGCGGTCCTGCACCCGGTCCCCGGTGGTGGTGATGATCACCAGCGGGGCGACCTTGTCGGCGTCCTCCGGTCCGGCCCCCAGGGCCGCGGCGATGCGGCGCTGCATCTGGCCGGCCTGGGCCAGGGAAAGCTTGGAGCCGCGCGCCCCGATCCGGACGAGTGGTTGCGTAGCCACGATGGGGCGTCTACCTCGCAGGCTGAAGGAGCCCCGTCAGCTACAGGAGCCGGGGGCAGGCCGCAACGGATGACCGACCTCACCGTCCTTGGACTGGAGACCAGCTGCGACGAGACCGCCGCCGCCGTCGTGCGGCGCGGCGCCGACGGGCGCGTGCAGGTGCTCTCCTCGGTGATCGCCAGCCAGATCGCCGAGCACGCCCCCTACGGCGGCGTGGTGCCGGAGATCGCCGCCCGGGCGCATGTGGAATCCATCGACGTCATCGCCGCTCAGGCGATGGCCGAGGCCGGGGTGACCTATGCGGACCTCACCGGCGTCGCGGCGACGGCCGGGCCTGGCCTAGTGGGCGGGGTGATGGTGGGCCTGTCGTTTGGCAAGGCGATCTCGCTGGCGCGGGGGCTGCCGCTGATCGCGGTGAACCACCTGGAGGGGCATGCGGTGTCGGCGAGACTCTCGGCCGACCTGCCCTACCCCTTCCTGCTGCTGCTGGTGTCCGGCGGCCACTGCCAGCTGCTGGCGGTGGAGGGGATCGGCCAAGCCAAGCGGCTGGGCTCGACCATGGACGACGCGGCCGGCGAGGCGTTCGACAAGATCGCCAAGACGCTGGGCCTGCCCTACCCCGGGGGGCCTGCGCTGGAGAAGCTGGCCGAAGGCGGGGATCCGGAGCGTTTCCCCCTGCCGCGGGCGCTGCTCGGCCGCAAAGACTGCGACTTCTCCTTCTCGGGCCTGAAAACCGCCGCGGCGCGGATTGCCGAAACCCTGACTACCGAAGGCGAACGGCGCGACCTCGCCGCCTCCGTCCAGGCCGCCATCGCCCGCCAGCTGGCCGAGCGTAGCGACCGGGCCATGGCCGCTTACGCCCAGGCGCACGGCGGGCTGGGGCTGCGGTTCGTGGTCGCCGGCGGGGTGGCGGCGAACAAGACAGTGCGCGCCAAGCTGCAAGAGACGGCGGCGGCGCGCGGCTTCTCCTTCACGGCCCCGCCGCTGGCCTACTGCACCGACAACGCGGCGATGATCGCCCTGGCCGGCGCCGAGCGGCTGGCGCTCGGCGAGGACCATCCGCTGGACGCCCCGGCCCGGCCGCGCTGGCCGCTGGACGAGGCCGCCGCGCTCGCCAGCCCCACCCACGTTCCCGGTCGGAAAGGCGCCAAGGCATGAGACGCGTCGGGATCATCGGCGGCGGCGCCTGGGGCACGGCCCTGGCCCAGGTCGGCGCCCGGGCGGGGCTGTCCGTGCGCATCTGGGCGCTTGAGGCCGAGGCGGTCGCGGCCATCAACGAGACCAACGAGAACAGCCTGTGGCTGCCCGGCGTGCCCCTGGAGCCGGAGATTGTCGCGACCACGAACCTCTCCGACCTGGGCGACTCGGACCTGATCCTCGCCGTGCCGCCCGCCCAGCACATGCGCGGCACGCTCGCCAAGTTCGCGCCGGAGGCCAAACCCGGCCTGCCGGTGGTGCTCTGCTCCAAAGGCTTCGAGCAGGGCTCGCTGAAGATGATGACCGAGGTGCTGGCCGAGACGCTGCCACAGGCGCGTCCGGCGGTGCTGTCCGGCCCCAGCTTCGCCGCCGAAGTGGCGCGGGGCCTGCCGACCGCCGTCACCCTCGCCTGCCCGGACGAGGCGCTCGGTCGCGAACTGGCCGAGGCGATCGCCACCCCGACCTTCCGTCCCTACCTCGCCGACGACGTGATCGGGGCCGAGGTGGGCGGGGCGGCCAAGAACGTGCTGGCGCTGGCCTGCGGCATCGTCGAGGGCAAGGGGCTGGGCCGCAGCGCCCACGCGGCCCTGATCACCCGCGGTTTCGCCGAAATGACCCGGCTGGGCGTCGCCCTCGGCGCCAAGGCCGAGACGCTGGCCGGCCTGTGCGGCCTGGGCGACCTGGTGCTGACCTGCTCAAGCCCGATGAGCCGCAACATGTCGACGGGCATCGCGCTGGGCGAGGGCAAGCCGCTGGCGGAGATCCTCGCCAGCCGCTCGGCGGTGGTGGAGGGCGTCGCCTCCGCCCCCCCGGTCCGCGAGCTGGCCCGCAAGCTGGGCGTCGACGCGCCGATCTGCCAGGCGGTGGCGGCCATCGTCGCCGGCGAGGTCAGCGTCGACCAGGCCATCGAGGGGCTGCTCTCCCGCCCGCTGCGGCCCGAGCGCTCCGACGTCTTCAGCTGAAGGAACATCCATGCCCCTCTTCGTCGCCATCTGCATCGACAAGCCGAACTCGCTCGACCTGCGCATGGCCACCCGTGAGGCGCACTTCGCCTATGTGCGCGGCAAGCCCGGGATGATGAAGCTGGGCGGTCCG
>JAESGR010001237.1_pt1 | contig 9899 bp, 9 predicted proteins | sample 9269771 | NCBI WGS metagenome assembly JAESGR01 (sample SAMN15739572, study PRJNA653492) | algae metagenome | isolation source: Chroococcus sp. CMT-3BRIN-NPC107 and co-occurring heterotrophs from well... | place: USA: Clark Mountains Wilderness, California | collected 2010-04-18
ACGCCGACGTGCTGGCCGCCTTCCGGGACCACGAGCGCTTCTCGAACGCCGAAGGCGTGTCCATCGACCCGGCGGCGTCGGGCCCGCACGCGCACCGCACCATGTCCTTCCTCGCCATGGACGCGCCGCAGCACCCCCGCATGCGCGGCCTCGTGTCGCGCGGCTTCACGCCCCGCCGGGTCGCGGCCATGGAGGACGACATCCGCGCCCTCACCGTCGCGCACCTCGACGCCGCGCTGGCGAAGGGGTCGTTCGACTTCGTGGCCGACCTGGCCGGGCTCGTCCCCATGGACGTCATCTCCGAGATGCTGGGCGTGCCGCAGGCCGACCGGGCCATGCTGCGCCGCCAGTCCGACCTGCTGATCCACCGCGAGGAGGGCGTCACCGACGTGCCGCCCGCCGGCGTCGAGGCCGCGTTCGCGCTGGTCGTCTACTACGCCGAGATGATCGCCGACCGGCGGGCCCGCCCGGGCGACGACCTCATCTCGGCGCTGTGCGCGGCGGAGGTCGACGGCGACCGACTCACCGACGACGAGATCACCAGCTTCCTCTTCCTCATGGTCGTGGCGGGGAACGAGACGACCACGAAGCTGCTCGCCCACGCCTGGTACTGGGCGTGGCGGAACCCCGACGAGCGGGCCAAGCCCTTCGGCGACCCCGGACGGATCCCCGACTGGGTGGAGGAGACGCTCCGCTACGACACGTCGAGCCAGATGCTGGCGCGGGTGACCCACACCGACGTGGAGCTCCACGGGCGCACCATCCCGAAGGGCGACCGCGTGCTGCTCCTCGCCGGCTCGGCCAACCGCGACGAGCGGGCCTTCGCCGACCCCGACCGCTACGACCTCGACCGGGACCGAGAGAGCGTCGGCATCGCCAGCTTCGGCGTCGGCCGCCACTTCTGCCTCGGCGCCTCGCTGGCCCGCCTGGAGGCCCGCATCGTGCTCGAGGAGCTGGTGCGCCGCGTCGCCGACTTCGAGATCGACCCGGCCGGCACCCGGCGCGTCCACTCGGTGAACGTGCGCGGGTTCGAGTCGCTGCCGACCACGGTGACCGTGCGCTGATGCCCCGCTTCGACCCGCACCCCGATCGGCGCCCGGCCGTCGTCACCGGCGCGTCGTCGGGCATCGGCGCCGCCACCGCCGTCGCCCTGGCCGCCGCGGGCCACCCGGTGGTGCTCGCCGCCCGACGCGCCGAGCGGCTCGACGAGCTGGCCGCCGCGGTGCGCGCCGACGGCGGCGAGGCCATCGCCCTGCCCCTCGACCTCGCCGACGCCGCGTCGATCGACGCCTTCGCCGAGGCCGCCGCCGACGCGCTCGGCCCGGTCGACGTGGTGGTGAGCAACGCCGGCGAGGTCGTGCCCATGACGGCGGTCGGCGCCGACCCGGACGACTTCGCCCGGTCCGTCCACGTCAACCTGCTCGGCGCCCAGCGGCTCGTGGCCCGGCTCGGTCGGGACCTGGTGGCCCGGGGCCACGGCGACCTCGTGTTCGTGACCTCCGACGTCGTGGTGCGCCCGCGCACCCACATGGCGGCGTACGTGGCCGCCAAGGCCGGGCTGGAGGGGCTGTGCCGGGCCATGCAGATGGAGCTGGAGGGCACCGGCGTGCGGGCCGGGATGGTGCGCCCGGGCCCGTCGAGCACCGAGCAGGGCACGACCTGGAGCGAGGAGACGATCCTCCACGTCATGCCGTACTGGGAGCGCTGGGGCCACCTCCGCCACAACGGCGCCCTCCTCCCCCGCAACGTGGCCGACGCCATCGTCGCCATGGTGTCGGCGCCCAAGGGGACCCACCTCAGCCTCGTCGAGGTGCAGCCCGAGGCCCCCGTGCTGCCCGACCGGACCGCCTCCCAGGAGACGCGATGACCACGACCGACGAACCGCAGACCGCGCTGCCGGACCCGCCGGTCGTCTCGGGCGACGACGGTGGGACCGGCCACCTCGAGGAGCTGCGCGCCGACCCGCTCGGCCTGCTCCACCGGGTGCGCGCCGAGTGCGGCGACGTCGGCCAGTTCCGCCTCGCCGACCGCGAGGTCGTGCTGCTGACCGGCGCCGAGGCCAACGAGGTGTTCTTCCGGGCCAGCGACGACGACCTCGACCAGGCGGCGGCGTACCCGTTCATGACCCCGATCTTCGGCGAGGGAGTCGTGTTCGACGCGTCGCCGGAGCGCCGCCGGGAGATGCTCCACAACATGGCGCTGCGCGACAAGATGATGCGCGGCCACGCCGCCACCATCCAGCGCGAGGTCGACGAGATGGTGGCCCGCTGGGGCACCACCGGCGAGATCGACCTCCTCGACTGGTTCTCCGAGCTCACGATCTACACGTCGTCGAGCTGCCTGGTGGGCCGCAAGTTCCGCCTGCAGCTCGACGAGCGGTTCGGTCACCTCTACCACGACCTCGAGCGGGGGACCGACGCCCTCGCCTACGTCGACGCCTACGCCGACATCCCAAGCTTCCGGGCGCGCGACGCGGCGCGCGTCGGCCTCGTCGAGCTGATCCAGGCGATCATGGACGGCCGCGCCGCCCAGGGCCCGCCGGCCGCCGAGGAGCGCGACCTGCTCGACGTGCTCATGTCGATCTCCGACGACGAGGGCGACCCCCGCTTCGACGCCGACATGGTCACCGGCATGTTCATCTCGATGATGTTCGCCGGGCACCACACCACGTCGGGCACCGCGGCGTGGACGCTCATCGAGCTGCTGCGCCACCCCGAGGAGATGGCGGCGGTGGTCGCCGAGCTCGACGAGCTCTACGCCGACGGCGCCGAGGTCAGCTACCAGGCCCTGCGGGCCATGCCCCACCTCGAGGGAGCCATCAAGGAGGCCCTGCGGCTCCACCCGCCGCTCATCCTGCTGCTGCGCGTCGCCAACGTCGACCTCGACGTCGGGGGCCGCCACATCGCCGCCGGCAAGATGGTGGCAGCCAGCCCGGCGGTGTCGAACCGCCTGCCCGAGGCGTTCGACGACCCCGACGCGTTCCGGCCGGGCCGGTACCTCACCGACCCGGGTGCCGACGCCGCCAACCCGTGGAGCTGGATCCCCTTCGGCGCCGGCCGCCACCGCTGCGTCGGCGCCCAGTTCGCCATGATGCAGCTCAAGGCCATCTTCTCGGTGCTGTTGAAGGACTGGACGCTCGACGCCGCCCAGCCGCTCGACTCGTACCGCAACGACCACTCGAAGATGGTCGTGCAGCTGGCCCAACCCTGTCTGGCGACGTACCGCCGACGAGGCAGCGACGGCGCGGACGCGCCCGCGGCCGAGGTCTCGTGGGGCACCACCGCCACCACGTCGACGGCGGTCGAGGCGCCGGCGACCCGGGCCGAGGGGTGGCGCATCGCCGTCGACCGCGACCTGTGCCAGGGCCACGCCGTCTGCGAGGGCGAGGCGCCGGCGCTGTTCTCGGTCTCCAAGCGCGGCGACCTGACCGTGCTCGACCAGCGCCCTCCCGACGACGCCCGCGCCGCCGCCGAGGCCGCGGTGCGCTTCTGCCCCACCCACGCCCTGTCCATCGTCGACGACTGACCGTCGCCGCCCGCCCGACCCGCACGACACCCACCGGAGGAACGACCATGGCCGCGTACCCACGAGCCGAGCTCGAGGAGATGGTGGAGCGCTGGCTCCGGACCAACCGGGAGGTCGAGGCCACCGGCGACTGGGCGCCCCTCGCCGAGATGTACACCGAGGACGCGAGCTACGGCTGGAACTACGGCCCGAAGGAGAACTTCATGGCGGTGGGTCGCGACGAGATCCGCGACATCGCCCTGGGCCTGGAGATGGGCGGGCTCGGCGGCTGGGAGTACCCGTACCAGGAGGTCGTGATCGACGAGGCCAAGGGCCACGTCGTCGGCTTCTGGCGCCAGATCGCCGACGCCACCCGGGAGGACGGCTCGCACTACGAGGTCGCCGGCATCGGCGGGAGCTGGTTCCGCTACGGCGGCGACTTCCGGTGGTCGTGGCAGCGGGACTGGTTCGACTACGGCAACGCCGCCGCCGTCTTCCTGGAGATGATCGGCGACGGCACCCTCTCGGAGGGCATGACCGCCCGCATGGAGCGGTCCATGCGGCCCGGCCAGCTCCCCGGGCACTACCGCCTGGCCGACACGCCCGTGGGCCTGTGGGACGGCCCGTCGTGATGGACGGCCTCGACCGCAACCTGGTCGACGGCAAGCTGGTGCCGGCGGCGGGCGGCGCCACGTTCGAGACGCTGAACCCGGCCACCGAGGAGGTCCTGGGCGTGGCCGCCGACGGCAGCGCCGCCGACCTCGACGCCGCCATCGGCGCCGCCCGCGACGCGTTCGACACCACGTCGTGGGCCACCGACCCGGCCTTCCGGGCCCGGTGCCTGCGCCAACTGCGCGACGGCATGCAGGCCCACGCCGAGGAGCTGCGCGACCTCACCATCGCCGAGGTCGGCGCGCCCCGCTTCCTCACCACGCTCGCCCAGCTCGACTCCCCCGTCGCCGACCTCGGCCACGTGGCCGACCTGGCCGAGGCGTACGAGTGGCGCCAGGACCTCGGCGCGGCCACGCCGGCCGGCGTGCCCAGCCACCGCTGGCTCCTTCGCGAGCCCGCCGGCGTCGTGGGCGCCATCACGCCCTGGAACTTCCCCCACCAGATCAACCTGGCCAAGGTCGGGCCGGCCCTCGCCGCCGGGTGCACGGTCGTGCTCAAGCCGGCGCCGGACACGCCGTGGGCGGCGGCGGCCATGGCCCGCATCGCCGCCGAGGAGACCGAGCTGCCGCCCGGCGTGCTCAACGTCGTCAACTCGTCGGACCACGCCCTCGGCGCCCAGCTCACCACCGACCCCCGCGTGGACCTGGTGTCGTTCACCGGCTCCACGGCGACGGGACGGGCCGTCATGGCCGGGGCCGCCGAGACGCTCAAGAAGGTGTTCCTGGAGCTGGGCGGCAAGTCCGCGTTCATCGTGCTCGACGACGCCGACCTCGCAGCGGCCACCGGGCTCGCCGCCTTCACCGCCTGCACCCACGCCGGCCAGGGCTGCGCCATCACGACGCGCCTCCTCGTCCCACGCCCTCGGTTCGCCGAGGCGGTCGAGGCGACCGCGGCCACCATGGCGATGCTCGGCGTCGGCGACCCCGACGACGCCGGCACCGTGTGCGGCCCGCTCATCTCGGCCCGCCAGCGGGAGCGGGTGGAGGGCTACCTCCGCCTCGCCGTCGAGGAGGGCGGCACGTTCGCCACCGGCGGCGGGCGCCCCGCCGACCGGGATCGCGGCTTCTTCGTGGAGCCGACGCTCGTGGTGGGCCTCGACAACTCGGCGCGGGTGGCCCGGGAGGAGATCTTCGGCCCGGTGCTCGTGGTCATCCCCCACGACGGCGACGACGACGCCGTGCGCATCGCCAACGACTCCCCCTACGGCCTCTCCGGCGCCGTCCACGGCGCCGACGCCGAGCGGGCGTGGGCGGTGGCCCGCCGGGTCCGCACCGGGACCATGAGCGTCAACGGGGGCGTCTGGTACGGCGGCGACGTGCCGTTCGGCGGCTACAAGGCGTCGGGCATCGGCCGGGAGTCCGGGGTCCTCGGGTTCGAGGAGTACCTCGAGGCCAAGGCCGTGGCCGAGGCGATCTGACCCGCGGGCACCCGCCACCCGCGGCGCCAACCGCGGCGGCGGCTGCGAGCACGCACGACCAGCGACACGACGAGACGAGGGACGAGACATGGGACGGTTCGACGGCAAGGTGGCGATCGTGACGGGCGCCGCGGGTGGCATCGGCGAGGCCTACGCCCGGGCGCTGGCCGCCGAGGGCGCCGACGTGGTGGTGGCCGACCTCGACGCCGACCGGGGCGAGGCGACCGCGACGTCGATCGACGAGGCCGGCGGCGGCCGAGCGGCGTTCGTGCCCGTCGACGTCGGCTCGGTCGAGTCGACGAGGGCCATGGCCGAGGCGACCGTCGAGCGCTTCGGCGGGATCGACCACCTCGTCAACAACGCCGCGATCTACGGCGGCATGGAGTTCGACCTGCTCCTGACCGTCGACTGGGACTACTACCGCCGCTTCATGGGCGTGAACATGGACGGCGCCCTGCTCTGCACCAGGGCCTGCTACGAGCACCTCACGGCGCGAGGCGGCGGGTCGATCGTGAACCAGTCTTCGACCGCAGCCTGGCTGTACTCCGGCTTCTACGGGTTGGCGAAGGTCGGCGTGAACGGGCTCACCCAGCAGCTCGCCCACGAGCTCGGCGGGCGCAACATCCGCATCAACGCCATCGCGCCCGGCCCGACCGACACCGCCGCCACCCGCGCCCAGGTCGGCGAGGGCATGGTGCAGAGCCTGGTGAAGGACCTGGCCCTCAAGCGCCCGGGCACGCCGCAGGACATGGTGGGCATGTGCCTGTTCCTCCTGTCCGACGACGCCTCGTGGGTGACCGGGCAGGTCTTCAACGTCGACGGCGGCCAGGTGTTCCGGTGAGCGACCCGGCGCCGGTGGGCTTCATCGGGCTCGGCCAGATCGGCAAGCCGATGGCACGCCGCCTCACCGACTGGCCGGGCGGGCTCACCGTCTGCGACGCCGACCCCGCCGCGACCCGGTCCTTCGGCGAGCGCGGCACCGCGGTGGCGGCCACGCCGGCCGAGGTGGCCGAGCGGGCGACGGTGATCTCGATCATGGTGCGCGACGACGCCCAGGTCACCGACGTCCTCGACGGGCCCACGGGCATCCTGCGGACCGCCCGCCCGGGCACGGTGGTCGCCGTGCACTCGACGGTGGAGGCCGACACCCCGGCGCGGCTCGCCGCGGTCGCCGCCGAGCACGACGTGCACCTGGTCGACGCACCGGTGAGCGGCGGCGCCATGGGAGCGGCCGGCGGAACGCTCGCCCTGATGGTCGGCGGCACCGACGAGGCGGTCGCCCTGATCCGCGAGCCGTTCGGCCGCCTGGCCACGCTGGTGGCACACCTCGGCCCGGTCGGCGCCGGCACCCGCGCGAAGCTGGCCCGCAACCTGATCACGTTCGCGGCGTTCGCAGCCGCCGGCGAGGCCATGGCGCTCGCCGAGGCCGCCGGCGTGGACCTGGCGCTGCTGGGCGAGGTCGTGCGCCACTCGGACCGGGTGACCGGCGGGCCGGGTTCCGTGCTACTGCGGACCACGGCGGCGCCGCTCGCCGCGGACGACGGCCTGCACGACGTCTTCGTCCACACCCGCGAGCTCGGCGAGAAGGACCTGCGCCTCGCCCTCGGCCTCGGCGACGACCTCGAAGTGGACCTTCCCGTGGCTCGCCTCGCCCTCGACCGCCTGGGCCCCGCCCTCGGCGTCCCCCACCTCCCGGACACCGACCCCTCGTGAGGACGCACCCATGACCGACGACCACACCGCCCGCCGAGAGCGGGGCAAGGCGCTGATGCGCGACGTGTACGGCTGGGACATCGAGCCGTCGACGCCGTTCGAGCGCCAGACCGTCGACCACCTCTTCGGCGAGGTGTGGGCCGAGGGCGCGCTGTCGGTCCGCGACCGCCGCCTGGTGCTCATCGGCCTGGCCGCCGGTTCCGGCCTCGAGGACGTCGCCGGGCTGCAGCTGCAGGCGGCGGTCGACAAGGGTGAGCTCGACGTCGACGACCTGCGCACGCTGGTGGTCTTCCTCGCCCACTACGCCGGCTGGCCCCGAGCCGCCCGGCTGAACACCGAGGTGGAGCGGATCGTGGCCCGGCGGGCCAAGGCCGACCGCGCCGGCGAGGCGCCACCCGACGACGGGACGACCCCGTGACGGCGAGCGCCTCCCCCTACGCCGGCCGCACCCACGCCGAGCTGGCCGAGCTCGTCCGGGAGCTGCTGCTGGCCGGCCACCTCATCGACCGATCGGGCATGCCCCACCTGATCGCCCGCTTCGGGCGCGACGGCATGCGCGACATCGCCATCGACGAGTGGATGGCGGCCAGCCCGCTCTACACGAAGCGGATGCAGCGGCTGCTCGGCTTCGAGGGCGACACCGTGGAGACGATCTTCAAAGGCATGCAGCTCGACGTCGGCGCACCGCCGGAGTTCATGGACTTCCGCTACGTCGTCCACGACGACGCCCACGGCGAGTTCGTGCTCGACCACTGCGGCGCGCTCATGGACGTGGAGCCCATGGGCGACGACTACGTGCGGGCCATGTGCCACGACATCGAGGACCCGACCTTCGACGCCACCGCCATGGCCAGCAACCCGCGCGCCCAGGTGCGACCGATCCACCGACCGCCCCGCCGGCCCGCCGACCGCACGCCGCACTGCGCGTGGACCGTGACGGTGGTCGACGACGCCGACCCGTTGCCGTTCCCGGAGCAGGCCCGCCGGCTCGCCACCTCGCGCGCCGCCGGCCTCCCCCTCGCGGTCGCGCCCGACGACCTGCCGGCCGAGGACGGCTGGGACGACTACGCCGGGCCGCTCGACCAGGACCTCGTCATGGAGCGGTTCTCCTCCGCCGCCCTGGCCCGCATCGCCGACGAGGTGTGCCTCCAGGGCCACCTGCTCTCGCGAGCGTTCCTGCTCCACGTCGCCGACCGCATCGGTGGCGACGAGGCCCGGGCCATCGGCGCCAAGCAGCTCACCGGCATCGCCGGCGTCACCACCAAGCGCCTGGCGGCGTCGCTCGGTGCCGGGGCCGACCTGGACGGCGTCGCCCGGGTGCTGGCCGTGCACCCGATGCTCCTCCCCCGCGCCTACGTCGACGCCACGGTGTCCGCCGAGTGCGGCGCCGACGAGGTCCGGGTGTCGATCGCGCCATGCCCGGCCACCGCGGAGGACGACGGCCTGACCTGGCCGTCGATCCTGGTCGAGGTCGACGACGCCGGCCTGGGCGCCGCCGTGCGGTGCCTGGCGCCGCAGGCCACCGTCGAGCGGGAGGCGGCCGCCGACGGTGCGGCCGCGACGTGGCGCATCACCCTGGACCCGACCGCCGAACCGGCGCCGCAGCCCGACGAGGTCACGCTCACCGAGTTCTCCACCGGCGCCGGGTTCCACTTCGAGCGCCGCGGCTGACCCGCCGCCGCCTCGACGGGGAGCCGGTAGCGTCCGCACGTGACCGCTCCCCTGCTCACCTCCGTGCCGGCGACCGGCGCGCCGGTGCTCGGTGCGGTGAGCGACGTGGCCGAGATGCTCGCCGCCGGGTGCCTCGTCGCCGGCATCGTGCTGGCCGCCATCGGCACGTGGCAGCGGCGCACCGTCCTGCACCTCGTGGCCGACGGCCGGCGGACGACAGCCACCGCCGTCAGGTCGGTGCTCCACCCGGCCGACGAGCGCGATGGCCACACGCACCACGTGGTGTGGCGGTTCTCCACCCCCGACGGCACCGCCTACGAGCACGAGGGGCTGGCCAGCGGCGTGCACCACCCGCAGGAGGGCGAGACGGCCACGGTCATCTACGACCCGGCCGACCCCCACGTCGCCCGCCTGGAGACGATGGCCGAACGCACGCTGTCGTGGGCGCTCTTCCTCGGCACCGGCATGGCGCTGCTCGCCGTGGCCGTGGTCGCCGGGGCGATCGGCCTCCTCACCTAGCGACGACCGGCCGAGGCGTCAGCTGCCCGGCTCGAGCAGCACCGGGTCGCCCTCGGTGATGCGGCCCGGCTCCAGGACCGTGGCGTAGACCCGGCTGTACGGGCCCTTGTCGTGGTGGATGACGTCGAAGCGCCCGCCGGTGAACCATCGGGCGTTCTTCGAGCACGGCACCGCGTACGAGGACACCTCGGCCAGCACGTCGCCCAGGCGCAGGCGGGCGCCGGGCCGGACCCGGGGCCACGGCAGCCCGGTCAGCGACACGTTCTCACCCGCCAGGCCGGGGGCGATCGGGTGGCCGTCGGCGCGCAGCTCGTCGGTCACCTCGGTGGACCACAGGCACAGCGCCTGGAAGGGGCGACCGTGGTCGCGCCGGTCCGCCTGGCGGTCGCCGACCACCCCGTCG